>Ga0302324_100009729_pt1 | contig 20034 bp, 16 predicted proteins | sample Palsa_T0_1_FD_201949 | JGI IMG/M metagenome (GOLD analysis project Ga0302324, IMG submission 201949) | Peat permafrost microbial communities from Stordalen Mire near Abisko, Sweden - Palsa_T0_1 | ecosystem: Environmental > Terrestrial > Soil > Palsa > Peat permafrost | place: Sweden: Abisko...
GACGAGTTCTTGCAGGATGACGGTCGGCTTGATTTGTTGCGCGATCAGGACGGCGGCAGCCGGATCGCTGCAATAGTGGAGGCTGATGTCGGGTTGATCTGCTACGGCACGGCGGATCGCCTCGCCGATGATGAGTTGATCGTCCACCAACAGCACGACGATGTCATTTGAGCCGACGACTTTAGCGCACATCACTCGGTACCCGTTCGTTACACAGCAGTTCGATCAGCCGCGGCGCGATACGGTCGATCGGGAGGATATCGGCCGCGGCGTTCAGCGCGGCGGCAGCTTTCGGCATGCCATAGACCGCGCTGGTCTGCTGGTCTTGCGCGATCGTCCACCGGCCGCTCTCGCGCAATGCCTTCAGACCCTTTGCGCCGTCGCGCCCCATGCCGGTCAACAGGACACCGACGACCTCGCCGGCCCAAAACCGGTCGATGCTCTTGAAGAAGACGTCGATCGAGGGCCGGTACGGGTAGTCGCGTGGGATCGGCGTGTATCCCAGCCGATCCGGCGAGGTCAGCACCATATGATCGTTGGTGGCGGCGAGCAGCACGGCCCCGGGCTCCGGACGATCTCCCTCCACGACGATCCGTACCGGGAGGCGCGAATGCTCGCCCAGCCAGTCCGCCATGCCGGCGGCGAATTGCTCGTCCAGGTGCTGCACGATGACGATCGCCGCCGGGAAATCTCCCGGCAAGGCGGACAGCATCTTCACCAATGCGCTGGGGCCGCCCGCAGAAGCACCGATCGCCACGAGGCTATCCTGGGCCTTCATGCGTCAGCCTCGCCGATGAGATCGACGACGCCCCGCAGCAAGGTCTCGTCGTGGAACTTGCCTTTGGTCAGATAGTAGTCGGCACCGGCTTCGAGTCCGCGCCGGTGGTCCTCCTCGCGATCTTTGTACGACACGATCATCACCGGCAATTCCTTCAGGTTCACATCGTTCTTGACCAAGGTGCACAGCTCGATGCCGTCCAGGCGCGGCATGTCGACGTCCGTCACCAGCAGGTCGAAGCGCCGGCTCCGCACCGCGTTGAGGCCATCCATGCCGTCGACGGCGACCTCGACCTCGTAGCCTGCACCCTCGAGCAGTTTTCGCTCGACCTCACGAACCGTCAGCGAATCGTCGACCACGAGCACGCGCTTGCGGTTCTTCTGGGCGGCGTTGCCGGGACGCATCGTCGTCAGGTGTCCGGTCGCGACGAGCGTCTCTACCGAGCGGATGAGGTCGTCGACGTCCACGATCAGTACCGGTGAACCGTCCTCCATCAGCGCTGCAGCAGCGAGGTCCTTGACCTTTCCCAGGCGCGGGTCGAGCGGCTGCACGACCAGCTCGCGCTCGCCCAAGAAGCGATCGGCGACGAGCCCGTAGTGTTCCGTCGCCGTGCCGACGACGACGACGGCGAACTCCTCGCCAGCAGGCGCGCCCTCGCTGCCCCGGAGGATCTGAAGCGCCCCGACCAAACCCACGGACCGCCCGCTCAGAGTGAAGAACTGCCGCCCTTCACTCAACGCGATGTCAGCCCGCGACAGCCGTACCGTGCGCACGATGTAGGCGAGCGGGAACGCGTACCGTTCGCCGCCGACCTCCACGATCAACGCGCGCACGACCGACAAGCTGAGCGGAAGCCGCAGATGGAAGCGGGTACCCTTCCCGGACTGGGTCGTGATGTGAATCGATCCGCGTACCTGCTTGACCGCGTTCTGCACCAGGTCGAGACCGACGCCACGCCCCGAGATCTCGGTGACCTCGCCCTTCGTCGTGAAGCCCGGCAGGAACAAAAACGCGAGCAACTCGTCCTCGGAGAGCTGCTCGGCGGTGCTGGCGTTGGTGAGACCCCGCTCGACGACCATGCTCCGAAGCCCGTCCAGTGCGATCCCTCGACCATCGTCTGAGACGATGATCTGCAGCATACCTGCGCTGTGGCGAGCCTCCAAGCCCACGGCGCCCTCGGCAGATTTCCCGGCTGCAACGCGCTCCTGCGGCGACTCGATCCCGTGGTCGATCGCATTGCGTAGCAGATGCGCGAGCGGGGTATCGAGCTGTTCGAGGACGTCGCGGTCCAGGAGCGTCGTCCCTCCGACGATGTTCAGCCTGGCTTCCTTCCCGAGTGAATGGGCGAGATCGCGCACCATGCGCGGAAACGCGCGCACACCATCGGCGATCGGTCGCATGCGGCAGGCCAGCGCCTCGTCGTAGAGCCGTTGCGCGATGTTGGTGGAGTGGAGATCGAACGTCTCGACCTCCGCGATACGCGCGGCGACCAGACCGCGGAGCTCCTCGACCCGACGCTGCACGTCGCCGAGCGCCGCCTGCGCGCGCTCGTCCAACAGTCCCGACGGAAGCACGTCGCGGAGCCCGTCGACCGCCTTGCCCGCGTCGTGCTGGAGGCGTTTGAGCCGCAGCAACGACGCGGCGAACGGCTTCGCCCAACGCGACTCCACCAGCGACTCACCGGCGACGGCAAGCAGCCGGTTCAGACGCTCGGCCGTGACTTGCAGCGCGCGTTCGGGGCCTCCGCGCCGGCCCGTCACCGGCGGAGCCGGCGCGGGCGCCATCGGCGCGGGGACGGTCGCTGCATCGTCCTCGACGACGAAGGCACCCACGGGCTGCTTGAGCACGACCGCCAGCGCGGCGAGGATCTGCTCCACCTCTCCGCGCTTCTCGTCAGCCCCCCGTTCGACGTCCGACGCCTCCGTCACGGCGACGCCGCCCAGCAGGTCGGTGCCACGCAAGAGCACGTCGATCTCCTCGCGACCGAGCGTGATGTTCCCGCGCTGCGCCGCGACGAAGCACTCTTCCATCGCGTGCGCGACACCGACGCCGACCGTTAGCCCGACGACGCGTGCCGCACCCTTGATGGAATGCGCGGCCCGCATGCACGCCTCGAGCCGATCGGCTGCCCTGGGAGTGCGCTCGAGCGCCAGCAGACCGTCGTTCAAGGCCTGCACCTGCGTCTGCGCATCCAAGCGGAACAGCTCCAGCATCGAGAGCTGGCTCAGATCGCCGTCGATGTTCCCAGACTCCGGTCGACACTGCGTAGCAGCAGCCACTCGTCGATGACGCCGATCGCCTGATCCTGCCAGGGGAGCAGCGCGCGGATGTGGCTGGCGGAGGCTTTCGCGACCGTAGCCGGCACCGCGGTGAGATCGCCGGCCTGAAAACGCACGATTCCGTGCACCTCGTCGACCGGGAACACCGTGCGCGCCCCCTGATGCTCGACCACGATCAGCCGCGCGCTCCAAGCGTGGCGTGCCGCCGCTCGCTCCACGACCGGCTCGAGACCGATCAGGTGCTCGAGCGAGATGGACGTCAACAGCTCGCCCCGGACGCTGGTCAGACCGAGCACGACTCCGTCACGCCGGTGGGGCAACGGCTGTATCGTGCGGGTAATGGCGATCTCCTTGACCTGCGCGACCGGCAAGGCGAGCCATTCGGCACCGATACGAAAGACCAGGCACGAGCTCGATTCGTCCTCGGGTGCAGCCCGCGTCTGCGCGATGTGCTCCGTCCAACGTTCGAGGTAGCCCGCCGGGATCGCGACGTTGAGCTGGGCGATGGCAGCCTGTGAATACACCGGACAGTTGCGGCAATGGACGTGCTTCTCGAGCTCGGGACAGCTGGCGTCTCCGCTCACGCCGATCCTATTCCAGCAATCGTCGACCTTGGCGTGGGGCGCGCTCGGTTCAGTGCCCATCGGTGACTTCCAGCCGCCGCATACGACTACGCAGCACTCGTGCGCTGGCGACATCACCTTGCTTCTCCGCCAGAAAGGCGAGGTGGATGAGCGACTCGAGGTCGTTCGCGTCGAGATACAGCGCTTTGCGAAAGTTCGCCGTGGCGTCGGCGAGATCGCCCGTCGCATTGCACATCATGCCCATGAGCTTGAACGCCCGGGCCGACGGACCATGGGCGCGAACGTGCTCCTGGCAGACGCGAACCGCCTCGGAGAACCGACCCTGGTCGGCGAGTCGCACCGCGCTCTCGATGTCGCTCGCCGGCGTCTCCTGCGTACGCGGTGGCGCCGGCAATACCGCCGTCGAGGTCGCGGCGAGCGCACGCGGCCCGCTGACCCGGGGGGTGGCAGCACGCGGCCGCTGGGGGCGCGTCCGCCGCGGCGACCCGACCGTGCGCGTGTCATCCTGTTTGCGAAATGCGAACGCCATCGGTGCCTTCGACGAGACGAAATCGCGATGGAGCATCAAGTCCGCCTCGGCCGGACCGACGAACAGCACCCCGTCCGGCTTGAGCAGGCGCTGCAGTACGTCGACGGCCCGATTCCGCGTCGCCTCGTCAAAGTAGATCAGCACGTTGCGGCAAAAGATCACATCGTAGATCTCGGACCCAGGCAGAAAATCGGCGGCGAGAAGATTGCCGTGTTGAAACTCAACCGCCTCGCGGACGCCGGCGCGGAGCCGATAGAGTCCGGCGACGGGCTCGAAATGGCGCTCGCGGAACGTAAGGTCAGAGCCGCGAAATGAATTCTGCCCGTACACGGCGCGACGGGCTTGCGTGAGAGCCCGCTTGCTGATGTCGACGGCTTCGATGCGCACGCGGTCCGCCGCGATCCCAGCGTCAAGCAGCGCCATCGCGGCCGAATAGGGCTCCTCGCCCGTCGAACAAGGCACGCTCAAGACGCGAAACGTGCGTTGCGGCCGGTCGTGTAGCCACTCGCGCGCCACGATCCGCGTCAGCTCCGCGAACGCCTGGCCGTCACGAAAGAACCAGGTCTCGGGAACGACGACCGCCTCGACCAGCTCGAAGAACTCGTCCTCCGATGCGCACAGGCGTCGCCAATACAGGCTCGGGTCGGGCAGCTTGCAGGCCGACATGCGCCCCAGCACGGCACGCTCGACCGTCGCCGTGCCGATCGAGATGGGATTCAATCCCATCGCGTCTTGCAGGAGGCGTTCGAACTCGAGGCCGACCGTCACGCCATCACCCGCTGTTCGAAGACGAGGGCGCGCACCGCTTCCGGAAGGAGCCGATCGACGTCGATGCGCTGAATCAGCCCGCGCGCATCCGGCGTCAACGGACCGAGGTACGGAGCAGCCGCGTTCGCGACCCCGGAGGGGACGAAGTCGGAGGGGTCGCGGCGCAGCATCTCCGTCGCCACTTCCGCGATCAGCCCGAGAACGTGCTCCCGGCCGTCCTCGCCCGAGGAACGCACCAGCACGATGCGGGTGCTCAATCGTGCGAGCGACGGCCGGCCCAGCGCGGCTTGGCACAGGTCGACGACCGGCACCGGCGCACCCCGATACCGCATGACGCCGGCGATCTCGGGCGGCGCCCGCGGGATCCGTTTGAGGTCGACCAGCGGCAGGACCTCGACGATTAGGCTCGCTTCCAGCGCGTACCGGTCGGACCCCAACTCGAACAACAGGAACAGCATGTCACGCCGCCGCCCCCAACTTGAAGCCGGAGACGCCGTCGCGCAGTCTGGTCGAGACGTTGCTCAACTCGTCGATCACCTGGCCCGATTGCTGGAGTGACTGGACGGTCTGCTTTGCGGCCTCGCTCAACTGCACGAGGGCCTGCGTGATCTGTTCCGCGCTCCCCGCCTGCGCTTGCATCCCCTCGTTCACGAACTCGACCTGCGGTGCCAGCGCCTGGACCTGATGGATGATCTGAGCCAACTGTCCGCCCACCGCTTGCACTTCTTGCATGCCGCGGCGCACTTGATCGGAGAACTTGTCCATCCCCATCACGCCGGCCGAGACCGCCGACTGGATATCCCGCACCATCTGCTCGATATCGAAGGTCGCGATCGCCGTCTGATCGGCGAGGCGCCGGATCTCGGTCGCGACGACCGAGAATCCACGCCCATACTCGCCCGCCTTCTCCGCTTCGATCGCCGCATTGAGCGAGAGCAGATTGGTCTGGTCGGCGACCTTCGTGATGGTGGCGACGACCAGGGTGATGTTCCCCGCCTTTTCGCTCAGCGTCGCGAGCTTCGCGTTGATCGAGGTGGCGGCGTCCACCACGGTGCGCATCGTCTCTTCCATCCGGGCGAGCTCGGCCTGCCCGTTCCCGGCCAGCGCCGCGGTCTGCTCGGCCACCAGCGAAACCTCGCCCATCGTCTTGACCAATTCCCTGGACGTTGCGGCGATCTCACGCGAAGTGGCCCCGACCTCCGTGACCGTCGCCGCCGTCTCGCTGGCCGCCGCCTGTTGCTGTTTGGCGGTCGCGGCGATTTCGGTCACCGAGCTGCTGACCGAGATCCCGGAGCGCTGTACCTGACCGACGAGCAGCGACAAGGACGCGACCATCGTGTCGAATGCCTGGGTGAGCAGGCCGATCTCGCCGCGACGCGCTCTCGACGTCGTATTCACGGTCAGGTCCCCATCGCCGATTCGTTTCGCGATAACCGCGACGTCGCCGAGCGTCGCCGTGATCCGCCGGAGCAAGAAATAGCCGCACCCGAACGCGAGGATCAGTGCGATCGCAATGCTCCCCAAGATGCTGATGTTCGCGATATTCGTGTCGTCCTTGATCGTCGCCGCTGAGGCGTCGGCGTTCCCTTCGTTGAACGCGATCATGGTCTCGAGGGTGTTATGCATCACCCCGAACGTCCGGCGAAACCGGTTGCGCGCCGCGATCGCCACCGCGCTTGGCCTGGCGTCGAAGTGCTGCGCCAGGAAATCGGGCCGAGAACGCTCGTACGCCACGCGCGCGTCGTTGTAGGCCTGAAACGTCTCCCGGTCCCGCGGGCCAAAGAGCGCGGCCCCGTACTCGGCGTTGAGGTTGTTCAGAAGGACCGTGTTACCTTGCAAGTGCCGGTCGATGATGCCGTGCAAGCGCGTGTCCGGCTGGAGGGCACGCACGATCGTCAACTCATGGCTGACTTCCCAGAGGGCCAACATGGCGCTGCTCTGATAGACGCCGGGCAGCGAGTTGCGCTGCAGGTTCGCCGCTTCGTGCTGGACCGCCGCAAGCCGTATCGCAGCGACGCCGCCCGTGACGACGATCAGCGCCAAAATGACGCCGAAACTTCCGATGATGAGTTGACGAATCGTCCAGTCTTTCATCGAGACAATATCCTCGTGAACCGAGATCGCCTCGACACCGAACCGCTCGACGCGCTTGCTCGCTCTATGTTTGAGCGAGTTCCAGGAACACCGACTCTCTTAGCGTGCGTGTACCCGCTGAAGAAACCGTCCTCACAAGTGGGCGAAAACCGGGATACGCGCGTTGAGCGAGGGTTGATAGCCCACGGTCGTCAGCGCCGCCGGGTCGATCCCGCACGCGAGCAAGCGGGAGATACCCGCCTGTGCGATCGTCAGCGCCAAGCGTGCGCCCGGACAGGCGTGCTCGCCGGCGCCGAAGGTGTAACTGCGGCGCTCCTTGCGATCTGGATCGAAGCGGTCGGGATCGAGATTGATCGACGCGTCTCGGTTCGCCGCCGCCAGGATCGCCACGATGCTCTCGCCTTCACGGACGGTCGAACCCAACACCACCGTCGCTTCCGCCGCGAAGCGGCGCGTGTTCTGAATCGGTGCGTCGTAGCGCGCGACCTCCGCCAGGAAATTCTCCAGCGTCATGGGATCGTGAGCCGCGGCAGTGCGCAACCGTACGGGCACCGCGCCGAGCGCCACGATCGCGTTCGCCATCAAGCCGGCGGTCGCGTCGTAGCCCTGAAAGAAGAACCCGATGAGATTTGCCATGACGGCGGCCTCGGCGAACCCGTAACGCTGGGCGTCGCGCAGCATGAAACCCGACAGCGACCGCGGCGCGGCGGTGATGCTCGCGCGCAACGCCTCGCCGAGCGCCGCGACCGCCACGGCGCCCCGCGCCGCATCGTCGCCTGCGCCGTTGGGACCGATCGCTCGTGCGACGTCCCGCGCGCAGGCCACGGTGTGGGGATCGGGTGCGAGCCCCAGCAGCGTCGCGAGCACGACGGCCGGCAGCTCGAAGAGATACTCCGTCACCGTCTCGGGTCGATCCGCCACCAGGATGTGCGAGGTCGTGTAGGCGCAGGACTCGGCGACGGCGCGCAGATCGTGCGGGCGGGGCGACTCGAGCGCCCGGCCAACCAGGCCCTTCAAGGCCGCATGATCGAGGCCGTCGTTCATGCGCACCAGCCGCGCGAAGACGTCGCCGACCGGCGTCCCGCGCAGGGCCGCCGGAACCGGTTCGGACGCCGGCCGCACGTGCAGGCTGCTGCTCGTCAAGACCGCTTCGACCGCCGCCGCGCTGGCCGCGACCCAGCTGTGCAACGCGTCGTCACGATAGAACGGCCGCTCGCGCACCAACCGCCCGTAATACGGATACGGGTCGCGGGCCGTGACCGCGGTGAACGGCGTCAACTCGTCCATCAGGCTAGAAGCGGATGCGGAAGCGTTGCTCGAGCTCTCGCTGGCCTTCGGGTGTGATGCGCAAGGCGCGATCGCTCGCGTTGCGCGCCAGCCAGCCCGCAGCGACGAACCGGTGCAAGATGCGCGCGCCGAGCAGGCCGGCGAGATGCGGGCGGCGTTCGGTCCAATCGGTGCAGGCGCGCGCGAACGGCCGCCGGCCGGTGGGCGCGCGCTCGACGTCGATCTCCAACTCGCGAAAGACCGTCGCACCGTGGCGGGTCAGCTCGAACGCGTCGCCGACCCGCCGCAACGCGCGCCGCTCGAGGAAGTGATCGGTCACGGCGATGCCCAGCCGCCCGGCGAGGTGATCGTAACAGGAGCGTGCGGCGCGCAGCCGCTGCATCGTCGTGGTCTGACTCAGTGCGACGACCTGCGCCGGCTTGGCGAGCGTGGCCAGCGCTTCGACCGCGTGCGCGACGTCGGGTGAGGCGAGGCGGAAGAGCCGCTGCCGGCCCGCCGCCGTCACGGCGAGCAACCCGCCGCCGACGAGCTTCGCCAGATGCGCGCTCGCCGCTTGCGGCGAGGCCCCGGCGCGCGACGCGAGCTCCGAGGCCGGCCGCTCGCGGCCGTCGAGCAACGCGAACAGAATCGCCGCGCGGGTCGGCTCGGCGAGCAGCGCGGCGACCTCGGCGACGTCGGGCTCGGCCGTGTAGGAACTCCGCGGGCGTCGGTTCATGCCCGCATCATAGCACCGGGACGCTTCAGCCCGAGCTGAAGTGTTGCCGCCCTCGCGAAGGACTAGCCGTTGTACGGCAGCAGCTTGGCCGTGATCGGAACGCGCGCGTCTCCCGAGTGCTCGGTGATCGCGAGGTCGAACGGGTACTTGCTGCCGGGCTTCGACTTGACCCATTGATCGCCGATGATGAGCGTCGTCGCGACGTTCGGCACCGGACCGTTGGCGAAGTCGACCTGACCGACGATGGTCGTCACATCGAGCCCGGCGATCGCCCTCGCCACCGCCGCCTTGTTCTTGGGATTGCCGCTCTTCTCGAGCGCTTCCAAGCCGACATCGAACAGCGACAACGATCCGCCGAGCTGCTGGCTCCATTGCCGGCCCGTCGTGTGCTCGTAGCCGTCGGCGAGAGCGCGCGAGCTCAGACCAGTCGCCGTCGACGAATACGGGAAGTCGCGATGCCAAGAGCAGCCGCTGGCGAGTTTGTCGCCGAGCGAGCCGAGTGCCTCGGCCGTACCGGGGAAGAGACCCGTCTTGGCGATCTGGCAGATCTTCACCATCTTGGCGTAGCCCTGGTGCGCGGCTTGCCGCCAGAAGGTGGCGAAGTCGGGCGGGATCGCGAACGTGTTGAAGATCTCGCACTGCTCGGCCTTGTACGTCGCGATCTGCGAGGAGTAGTCGGTCGTGCCGTCCTCGTACCCGCCCGGGTCGACGACGGTGAAGCCGGCCTTCTCCAAATCGGGAATCAGATGGGCGCGGATCGCGTTGCCGTCCGCGTCGTTGGGGTACATGACGCCGACCTTCCTGTTGGTCGGGATCAGGTGCCACTGCGAGATGTAGCAATCGAAGAACTGTCTGACGCCAAAACCGAACGCGTACGACCACTTGAACGGTGAGGGTTGGCCGGGTTTGGCGCCGCGACCGAAGTACCACGCCTCCCACCGCATGACCGTCGCCAGGCATGGAACGCCGGCCGCTTCGCAGGCGTCCGAGACGGGGTTCACGACGTCGGGCGTCGAGGTCACCAACATGAAGTCGATCCCTTGGCTCGCGATTAGCTCGCTGGCGAGCTGACCGGCGCGCGCCGGATCGGATTGGCTGTCCCGGTCGAGAATCTCGACTGCGTAGGTCTTGCCGCCGACGGTGAGGCCTTTCGCCAGCGCCTTGCGGGCGACGTCGAGCACGTAGGGATCACCCTGGCCGAAGCTCCCCAACGGACCGGTGCGCGGGCTGATGAAGCCGACTTTGAAGATCTCGGCCGCGCTCGCGGGCGCCCAGACCCCAGGCAGGGCGCCGGTCAGCGCCACGCCGCCGGCCGCCGCGCCGACGGTCCGAACGAACTCGCGTCGCGAACTCCGGTGCGCCATGGAGAAGCCTTCTCAGCTCGCCGGCAGTGAGTGCTTCCAAAGCGCCCACGAGCGGCCGATCAACGCGGCATTCGTCTGCGTCGAGTGGGCCGCTTCGCCGGCGTTGAGGTAGGTCGGCGTCCCCAAGCGCAATGCTTCGGCTTCCAGGCGCGCGTCCTCGCCGGTGTAGTAGGCGCGAAAGACGGCCTCGGGGATGTTCGCGCCGACGGCGACCATCCCGTGGCCGCGCATCAGCGCGACGTTCGCAGTTCCGAGCGTGCGCGCGAGCGCGGCGCCCAGCTCGGCGTTGCTGATCAGCATGTCGGTCGCCGGTCCGCCGGTGTCGCGGATCTCGAAGATCGGCACCCCGGTCCCGAGGAACGATGCCATGTGGAACATCGGGCGCAGCGGGACGCCGGTGTCGGCGAACGGGATCACCGACTCGGTGTGACTGTGCACGACAGCCTGGACGTCGGGGCGCGCGGCGTAGATCGCGCCGTGGATGAAGCGCTCGAGGTAGCTCGGGCGGGCGTTGGGGTCGAGCGGGCGGCTCTGCAGGTCGTACGTCTGGATGTCAGCGAGCGTGACGAGCGCCGGCGCCATGCTGCGCGCGAGCAGGTAGTGGCTCGGATCGCGCGGGTCGCGCGCACTGACGTGGCCGAAGCCGTCGACGACGTTCAGCTGCGCCAGGATCCTGTTCGCCGCGACCAGGTCGTCGACGGTGCTGGCGTAGGCGTCGGCGCCGCGGACCGGAGCGGCTCCGAGGGCGCTCACGGCGGCGACGCCGAGCAGAAAGCTCGGCCGGTTCATACCGAGGGCTTCCCGCCGCCAGGCCGAAGCACCCTCGCGCCCCTGCAGGTGAGGAGGTTTCGATGTCCGACCCGTTGACCGACCCGCTCGACGCGACCAGCGCTGAGGTATCGCGCCGCGGCTTCATAACACTCGGGAGCGGCGCCGCCTTGGCGGTCGCCAACGCCGGCGCCGCCGCGGCGCAGACAACCCTCGGCCAACCGCATCCGCCGCTCGTCGCACCCGACGACCCGGCGATCCGGACCACCACCCAGAAGATCAAGACGCCGGCGGGCGGCCCGATCGACGCCTACGTCGCCCATCCGCGCACGCTGACCCCCACGACGCCGGGCGTCGTCGTCGTGCAGCACATCTGGGGCGTCGACGCGCAGCTGCGCGACGTCGTGCGCCGGCTGGCGAAGGCCGGCTACATCGCGATCGCGCCGTTCTTGTACGGGCGGCTCAACGCGCCCAGCGGCGATGGCGCGACCTCCGTCGATACGTTCCGCCCCTTCGCGCAGCAGATGAATGCGCAGGGCTTCGTGGTGACCGACATCCTCGCCGCGCGCGAGGACATCGCGAGCGTCGTTCCTGAAGCGAAGGTCGGGCTGATGGGCTTCTGCATGGGCGGCGGCCTGCTGCTGCAGGAGCTCATCGGCGTCACCAACTTCGCGGCGGGGTCGATGTTCTACGGCAACGTGCGCCCCGGGCTGGCGAGCGCCGCAGCGACGACGGCGTCGACCTTCGACTTCACCCCGCGGATCCATGCGCCGCTGATGGGCAGCTTCGGGGCGCGCGACACGTCGATCAAACCCGAGGACGTGCGCTCGATGTTCGACCGGCTCCTCGCACCGCACGATGTGAAAATCTACGACGAGGCCGGCCATGCGTTCTTCGACGACACGCGAGCGAGCTACGTCGCCGGACCGGCCAACGACGCCTGGACGCGGACGTTGGCTTGGTATCAGCAGTACCTGACTTGACCGCCGCCCGCGCGCTCGGCCGCGCCGCGCTCGCGGCGTTGCTCGTCGGCGGCGCCGCGCTGCCCGCGGCGGCGCACGTCACCCGCTTCGAGATCGTCTCGCGCACGCCGCTGGCCGGCGGCGCATCCTTCGGCACCGTCGGACCGTACGAGAAGATCGTCGGACGGCTGTGGTTCGCCGACCGTCCCGGGACCGTCGCGAACCGGCGGATCGTCGATCTCGACCTCGCGCCACGCGACGCGAACGGCGAGGTCGTCTCGTCTGATGACGTCATCATCCTCGCGCCGCGCGACCCCTCGCGCGGAAACGGCGCCGCGGTGATCGACATCCCCAACCGCGGCTACGCGACGGCGCTGGCGCTCAACCGAGGGCACTTTGCCAGCGATCCCAGCCAACCCGACGACCTGGGCGACGGCTTCCTGATGCGCCACGGCTTCACCGTCGTCGCCGTCGGCTGGCAGTGGGACGTCCCCGCGCAGGGCGGCCTGCTCGGGTTGCGCGCGCCCGTCGCGACCGCCGGCGGGAAGACGATCACCGGCTTGGTGCGCAGCGACTTCCACGTCGACGCGCCGACGGCCCAGCACGACATCGCCGACCGTGGCCACACGCCGTATAGCGTCTTCGACGAGAACGATCCGGCCAACGTGCTGACCCAACGCGACGACGTGATGGTGCCGCGCCACGTGATCCCGCGCGCGCATTGGCACTTCGCCGACGACGACCGTGCGATCGCGCTCGACGAGGGCTTCGTCCCCGGCCACATCTACGAGCTGGTCTACCGGGCGCGCGATCCGGTCGTCGTCGGACTCGGCCTCGGTGCGATCCGCGACACGGTCGCGTACCTGAAGCACGATCCGAGCGCGCCGGTCCACGTCGAGCGCGCCTACGGTTTCGGAATCTCGCAGAGCGGCCGCGTCCTGCGCACCTTCGTGCAACGCGGCTTCGACGCCGACGAGGACGGGCGGCCGGTCTTCGACGCGATCATGCCGATCGTCTCGGGCCCGGCACTGGGGAGCTTCGATCACCGCTTCGCGCAGCCGTCGCGCGACGCGGCCGACTTCTCGTCGTTCTTCTATCCGACCGACATCCCGCCGTTCCACGAGGCGGAGTGGCCGCTCCCGGCGGACCTCAAAGTGATCGACATCGACACCTCGCACGAGTATTGGGGACGGACGGCCTCGCTCATGACGACCAGCGACGACGGGAAGCGCGACGTCGTGCTCCCCGACAACGTGCGTTTCTACGCGATCGCCGGCGGGATGCACATCCCGAATCTCGCCCCGTCGCTGCGCGCCGGGATGCGCCAGCTCACCGACCCGCTCGACTACCGCTGGGTCGAGCGCGCGATGCTGGTGCACCTCGACTCGTGGGTGCGCTTCGGCGCGCTGCCGCCGCCGAGCCGGTATCCGACCGTCGCCGACGGAACGCTCGTCGCGCCGGAGGCGTGGACCATCCCCGCGATCCCGGGGCTCGTCGCGCCGACGCCGGTCGCGTTGCACCGCACCTGGCGCTACGATTTCGGCCCGCACTGGAACGCGGGGATCGACGAACGTGAACCACCCGGCGTCGGCGACCCGTACGTCACGCTCGTCCCGCGATCCGACAACGACGGGATCGACCTCGGCGCGCTGCGTCTGCCGGAGATCGCCGTCCCGCTGGCGACCTACACCGGTTGGAATTTGCGCACGCCGCAGACCGGCTTCGGTGACCGGCTGGTCGACTTCTTCGGCAGCTTCGTCCCATTCTCGCCGACGCACGCCGCGCGCGTCGCCGCCAACGACCCGCGGCCATCGATCGTCGAACGCTACGGCGATCGCACCGGCTACCTGCGCGCGTACGACGGAGCGACCGCTGCGCTGGTGCACGAAGGCTACGTGCTGGCCGAAGACGCGCCGGCGTTGCACGACCGCGCCGGCGAACTCTGGGCCCTGTTCGGCCCGAGCGCACCGTGAACGTGGACGACCTCGAGGCGCTGGTCTTCGACGTCTTCGGGACGCTGGTCGACTGGCGCGGCAGCCTGATCGCCGACCTGACGGCGTTCGGCCGCGAGCGCGGCGTCACGATCGACTGGGGAGCGCTGGTCGACGTCTGGCGCGCCGCCTACGTCCCGTCGATGGACCGGGTGCGCAGCGGCGAGCTGCCGTGGACGCCGCTCGACGCGCTGCACCGCAGCTCGTTCGACGCGCTGTGCGAGCGCTTCCACGTCGGCGACGTGCTCGACGACGAGGTGCGGCGCTGGTGCGTCGACCGCTGGCACCGTCTGCGCCCGTGGTCGGACACGGTCGCCGGGCTGACGCGGCTGCGCACGCGCTTCGTATTGGGGACGCTCTCGAACGGGAACGTGCGACTCCTAGTCGATCTGGCCAAGAGCGCGCCGCTGCCGATGGACGTGATCTTCTCTGCCGAACTCTTCCACCACTACAAGCCCGATCCGCGCGTCTACCGCGGCGCGGTCGAGTTGCTCGCGACGACGCCCGAGCGGGTCATGCTCGTCGCGGCCCACAACAGCGATCTGCTGGCCGCCAAGGCGTGCGGTCTGCGCACGGCGTTCGTCGCGCGGCCCGACGAATACGGGCCCGGTCACCCCGCCGACCGCAGCGCCGCCCCCGGCGTCGACCTCGACGTCCGCGACCTGCACGAGCTGGCCGACCAGCTCGGCGTATGACGACCTCGATCCTCGCGGCGCTCGACGCGCACGCTGCCGCGCGCCCCGACGCGCTGGCCCTCGACGAGGTTTCGTACGGCGCGCTGCGCGCGGCCTCGCTGCGCGTCGCGGCGAAGCTGCGCGCCGCCGGCGTCGAGCCCGGCGACCGGATCGCGATCTATTCCGAGAACCGTCCGGGCTTCATCTACGCGTATCTCGGCGGTTTGCGCGCCGGCGCGATCGTCGTCCCGGTCAACGTCCTCTACCGGACCGCCGACCTCGAGCACGTGCTCGAAGACGCGGAGCCAGCCGTGGTCTGCGTCTCCGAGCAGAGCGCGCCGTTCGTCGCCGCCCATCGCTCGCGAATCGATCTCGCGCAGATCGAGGCCTGGGCGCACGATCCGTCGATCGCGCCCATCGCCGACGCCGTCGCGCCGCGTGCCGAGGAAATCGCGATCCTCATCTACACCAGCGGCACGACCGGGCGGTCGAAGGGCGCGGCGCTCAGCCACGGCAACCTCGGCGCGATCGGCGATCAACTCACCGCGGGCTGGCGCTGGACGAGCGCCGACACGCTGTTGCTGACGCTGCCGCTCTTCCACGTCCACGGGTTGGGCGCGGGGCTGAACGGCTCGCTGGTCGCCGGTGGCCGCATCCGGTTGCGCGAGCGCTTCGACGCGCACGACGTGATCGCCACGCTCGCGCGCGGCGAAGCGACGATGTTCTTCGGCGTCCCGACGATGTACGTGCGCATCCTCGAGCACGCCGCCGCGGGGACGCGCTTCGATGCGGTGCGGCTGTTCGTCTCCGGCTCGGCGGCGCTGCCGGCGCCGGTCCACGAAGCGTTCGCGCAGCGCTTCGAGCAGTCGATCCTCGAGCGCTACGGCGCGACCGAGTTCGGCTTCGCGCTGAGCAACCGCTACGAGGGAGCGCGCTACGCGGGCACGGTCGGCTTTCCGATGCCGCAGGTCGAGGTGCGGCTCGCCGACGCGAGCGGCGCCGACATCGCGCCGGGCGACGCCGGCGAGATCCTCGTCCGCGGCCCCAACGTCTTCACCGGCTACTGGCGCAACCCGGCCGCGACCGAGGCGGCGTTCGTCACCGGTACGCACGCGACGCGCTGGTACAAGAGCGGCGACTTGGCGAGCTTCGATCCCGAGCGCGGCTACACGATCAACGGCCGGCTCAAAGAACTCGTCATCAGCGGCGGCTTCAACGTCTACCCGATCGAGGTCGAGACCGAGCTGCTGCGCGTCCCCGGCATCCTCGCCGCCGCCGTCGTCGGCGCGCCCGATCCCGCCCGCGGCGAGATCCCGGTCGCCTTCGTCGAGATCGACGCGAACTACGACGAGGAACTGGTCCTAGCGACGCTGCGCGAGCGCCTGGCGAGCTTCAAGGTCCCCAAACGCCTCTTCCCGATCGACGCCCTCCCCCGCAACGCAATGGGCAAAGTCGAAAAACCGCGCCTGCGCGAGCTGCTTGCGCAGAACGCGCCTGCGAAACCCAGCTAGGCGTCCCTATCGCCCTCCATCACCGAACGGTCTCAACCATGGGAGGCATGGGAGGCGGGGAGAAGGGACCCGGTGTTGGTTTCGGCGTCGGGCGCTCGTCGCTACCGGGGCTCACCGTTTCGGTGGATTGCGGATCTTCGGCCCGGAACATAGTCAGCGCCATTTCGCCCCGGAGGACGTCATTCCCGTTCCACCTGGTAAAACGGTCGGCCCCGCCTTTGGGGTTCCAGCCGCGGTCGGGACGACCGCCGCGTTGAGGAGAAGCATGACAGCCGCGCTTACGGTCGCGATGTAGGCGATGAAGATCGCTCTTGGCTCGTGGCGGATGCGATGTGCAAGCTCCGCCGTCATTCTCGCATAGCCAGGTGTCAGCGAAAGCACCAGAGCGACACGCAGTTCCTGTCTGACCATCGCACCGGCAAAGTACGCTGTGAGATTCGGCTGCGTATATCGCTTGACGCGTAAGACGTAGAGAAGGCAAACGAAAGCGAGCAGAATGAGTGCCAAGGAGTCCATGACGAGCGGCGAAGGTACGATAGTTCTCCCATCCCTAGCGACACCGAATATTCCCAACGCACTCGTGGCGCCAGCCACGATGCCAAGGACCACTCGGGCTTTCTCCTCGTGGCTGTCGGAACTGGAGGAGACGCGTTCGAAATCACTCTTCGCTTCATCGAGGAGGAAGTTCGCAGATTCGAGCATTCCAGGATAGATCGAGCCGAGCGCCTCGGCGTATCCCTGCACGCACTCGTATTGCGACTGGATATCCGCCTCGGTCGGTTGCTCGTAGCTGAACGCGCGGCGGTCGCGGTCGCGCCACAATTCGACGAGTTCGAGCACGATGATATACGTCGCGAGTCCGGCAAACAAGGCGACGTACCAAGTCGACCGCACATGGAACGACAGCTCGGCGAGCACGCCGACAATGATCGCCAAGGCGGCGAAAACGGCGATACCCGCCGACGCCCATTGCTTTGGGACAATCTGGTTCATGTGCGAGAGCAACTGCGACGGTATCGCCCCTCGACTAGGTAGCGGCGCGGCGCCCCGAGCCCTCGTCGCGCGGTCCTCCCGATGTAGCCTGGGCTACATTCCAGCCGTCGCCCCCTCGCCTCGGAGGGCGCCGCCCCGGGCCCGTGGCGAAGGTGGGTGGAGATGGCGACGACGATCGTCCACGCCGCCGACATCCACCTGGAGACGGCGTTCACGGAGGTGCGGGGTGGGGCACGCCGGCGGGCGGCGCTGGCCGACGCTTTCACGCGCATCGTCGACCTGGCGCTCGAGCGCCGGGCCGACGCCCTGACGATCGGTGGCGACCTCTACGAGGCCGAGCGCGCCGGCCCGCAGACCGCGCGCTTCGTCTTCGCCCAGTTGGCCCGCTTCGGCGGCCCGGTGTTCGTCGCGCCGGGGAACCACGACCCATACGCGGCGCGCGCCATCTACGCTCGCGGCGACCGGCCGGCCAACCTGCGCGTCTTCGCCGAACCGGCCTGGACCTGGCACGCGCTCAGCGACGACGTGACGCTCTACGGCTTCGGCCATGCACCGGCCGAACCGGGCCGGCCATTCGCCGGGGCGCACTTCGACCGTCCCGGCGTGCGGCTCGCGCTCGTCCACGGCAGCGACGAAGAGCGCTGCCCGCCTGGGAAGCGGGCAACCGCGCCGTTCACCCTCGACGAGATCCGCGCTGCCGGCGCGACCTGCGTGCTCAGCGGCCACTACCACGGCGGCTACGTCGAGCGCGACGACGCTGGGCCGCGCCTGGCCTATCCCGGCTCGCCCGAACCGATCAAATTCGGCGAACGCGGCGGGCACGGCGCGCTGGTCGTGCAGGTCGAGGCCGGCGTGGTCACCATCGAAGCGGTGCCGCTGGCGCGCACGCGCTTGGCCGACGTCGAACTCGCGCTGGAGGACGCCGACAGCGAGCCGGCCGTGTTGGCGGCCGTCGAGCGCGCGCTGGAATCGTACGGCCGCGACGACTATCTGCGGCTGCGCCTGCACGGCACGGTCGCACCGGAGACGCGGGTCGACCGCACGCTGATCGTCGATCGGTTCGGCGAAGGCGTCGGCGCGCTCGAGGTGCTCGACGAGACCGTCTCGGCCGACTACGCCGCGCTGGCGCGCGAACCGAACGTGCGCGGTCGCGCGATCGCCGATCTGTTGGTGCAGGTCGACGCGGGCCGCCCCGAGGCGCGCGCCGCGCTGCGCGCCGTCGTCGCCGCCTTCGCCGGCGCGGAGCCGGCGCCATGAGGCTGCGCTCGCTGCGGGTCGAGGGCTTCGGCAAACTCGTCGACCGCACGTTCGAGTTCGGCCGCGGGCTGACGGTCGTCGCCGGCCCGAACGAAGCCGGCAAGTCGACCTTGGCGGCGGCCGTCGTCGCCGCGCTCTACGGCTTGCAGCGCGGCGAGAAAGAGCGCTGGCGGCCGTGGGACGATCGCGCGCCGTTCGCGACGACGCTCGTCTACGAGACCGCCGACGGCAAGGTGTGGGAAGTCCAGCGCGAGTTCGACAAGGACGCCAAGGGGATCCGCGTCTACGACGCGCGCGGAGCGGACGTCGCGGCCCAGCTCGGCAACGGCCGCGCGCTCGCGCCGGCCGAGGCGCACCTGGGCGTCCCGTTGGAAGTCTTTCTGCAGACCGCCTGCGCGCGCCAGACCGCGGTCGCGATCGATGCGAGCGCGGCCGGCGCGGTCTCGACGGTGCTGGCGCGCGCGCTCGACGGCGGGCCGAAGGAAGACGCCGCGATCGGCGCGCTGGCGCGCCTCGACGCCGCGTTGCGCAAGCACGTCGGGACCGAACGCGCGCACAAGAACGCGCCGCTCAAGAAACTGCGCCGCCTCGAGGAGCAGCAAAGCACGGCCGCTGCCGCCGCCCGCGCACAGCTCGAGTCGCTGGCCGTGTTGCGCGAGCGCATCGCCTTCGCCAAGACCGCGCGCGACCGCGACGCCGGCGCCGCCGCCGAGCTCGAACGGCGCGCACGCTCGCTGCGCGCGGCGAACCTGCGCGCGCGCCTCGCTGCGCTGAAAGAATACCGCGACGAGTTGGCCGCGCTGCAGACGACGCGCGCCGCCTACGACGACGTCGTCGCCTTCCCGGCCGACCAGGTCGCGGTGCTCGACGAAGCCTTCGAAGGCTGGCACAGCGCCGAGCGAGTCGCCGAGGTGGCCTCGCAGCACCACGCCGAGGAAGTGCTGCGCCCTGAGGAACGGGCCGAGCTGGCCGAGCGCCGCGCCGACGCCGGGACGCTCGACGACGACGCCGTCGAGGCGCTGCGCACCGCCGCTGCGCAAGCCGAAGCCGCGCACGCCCGGGCCGTCGCCGCCTCGAACGACGCCGCCGCCGCGCGGCGTGAGGGCGACGGCGGCCGCACCTTGGCCGGCGCGCTGCTCGTCGTCACGCTGGTCGCGCTGTGCGCCGCCGTCGGCGTCGCGATCGCGCACCTGTGGCTCGACACCGCGGTCGCCGGCGCGATCGCGCTCGTGCTCGGCATCGCCGCCGTCGCGCGCGCACGCAGCCGGGCCGGCCGGCGCACCGACGCCGACGCACGCCAACTCATCGGCGACGCCGCGCTGACCGACGAACGCGTCACCTCCGAGGCGCTCGCCCGCGCGCTCGCACCGATCGGCCTGTCCAGCGTCGAAGAGCTGGTGCGCCGGCGCGAGCGCTTCGTCGCGTTGGCCGCGCGCGAGGCCGCCGCCCAGAAGACCGCCGCCCGCGTCCAAGCCGCACG
>Ga0302324_100009732_pt1 | contig 20027 bp, 13 predicted proteins | sample Palsa_T0_1_FD_201949 | JGI IMG/M metagenome (GOLD analysis project Ga0302324, IMG submission 201949) | Peat permafrost microbial communities from Stordalen Mire near Abisko, Sweden - Palsa_T0_1 | ecosystem: Environmental > Terrestrial > Soil > Palsa > Peat permafrost | place: Sweden: Abisko...
CTCGAGGAGAGCGCCCCGGACATCGTGTGCCTGCAGGAACTGAAGGCGCCGCAGGAGAAATTTCCCGAGCTGGCGATCCGCGCGGCCGGATACGGTGTGATCTGGCACGGACAGAAGAGCTGGAACGGGGTGGCGATCCTTGCGCGCGGCGCCGACCCGGTCGAGATCCGGCGCGCGCTCCCGGGCGACCCTGAGGACCTCCACAGCCGCTACATCGAGGCCACGGTGCGCGGCCTCGTGGTCGGGTGCCTGTACCTGCCGAACGGCAATCCCACGCCGGGCCCGAAGTACGACTACAAGCTGCGCTGGCTGGATCGGCTGCTTAGCCACGCCAGGGAGCTCGTCGCAAGGCCCGAGCCGGTGATCCTCGCCGGGGATTACAACGTGATTCCGACCGGGAAGGATGTGTACAAGCCCGAGCGCTGGGTCGACGATGCGCTGTTTCGGGTCGAGGTACGCGAAGCGTTCGCACAGCTTACGGGCCAGGGATGGACCGATGCCCTACGGGCCATGCATCCGGATGCGCAGATCTATACGTTCTGGGATTATTTTCGCAACGCCTACGCGCGCGACGCCGGGCTGCGGATCGATCACCTGCTTCTAAACCCGGCGCTCGCCGGGCGGCTCGTCGCGTCCGGGGTGGACCGCGCGGTGCGCGGCTGGGACAAGGCCAGCGATCACGCACCCACGTGGGTGCAGCTGAAAGACACTTAAGTTCGGTCCCGGGCCGCCGCGCTCGAGCGCGGCGACCGCCCGGGCCCGCATCTTCTTACTTGGCTGCCCTGGCCGCTTCCACCGCCTCGTGCAGCTCCTTCTCGGCCTGGCGCAGGAGATCCTCCGCCTTCGCTCCGTGGCCGGCCATGTCGTAGTGGTTGGCCGCGCGGGCGCGCTCCATCTCGTGGATCGACTCGACGACGTGGGTATGCACCTTCTCGAGGTCGTGCCAATCATGCACCGGGTCGGCCATGGCGATGCCGGCCGCGAGCGCTAAGCCGGTAGCGATGGCCAGTACTGCTGTCTTCATGTTGTCTCCTTGGGGAATGTGTGAGGCCGTTCGGCACCAACTCTAAAGTTGTGGTTCGCGTCGCGGCCCGTGGGCGAGTTAGGAATCCAGTCGCAATTTTACACGGCGGTCGTGTCCGCCGGTTGCCGCGTATCCTAGAAAGCTGAGCATGAACGGCCGGTGAACCTGCGCCGTACGCAGCCAAACATGGCGTTATGTTGGAATCAGTTCCACCTGCGCATGTGCAGGAAGTTCTTGAGGAACCGTACCGGCACGCAATGCTGGCAGTGCGACAAGCGGTAGGCACTGCTCAGGATGCGCGAGCGCAGGAACTGCTGATGTACGAGCGCCGAATGGAACTCCACCAGGCGCGGACTCCAGCGCAGCTTCGACTGCTCGGCCCCGAGCGACAGATTGACCGTCTTAAGTCCATTCGCGATGGCGTACTTGAGCGCCTCCGCGAAGGTGGTTGTCATCACACTGAAACGTGACCAGGCCGGGTCGAAACCCGAGTAATAAAGGTACAGGCTGTCACGCAGCACGAATGCGATGCGGGATGCGACGATCTCGTCCCCGATCCGCAACTGAAATACCCGTGCCGCATCGCGCAGCGCGAGCCGGTCGCAGATCTCGTACAGGAACGCCTGCAGCGGGCGGGAGGCGAAAAAGTTGGGATGTCTGGTGCCGGCAACCATGTTGGCGCGCATCGCATGCAACCCGAGAAAGCGATCCAGCGCCACGCGGATCTCCGAGGGCGTGCGCGCGACCACGAACTCGAACGCCTTGCCTTCGCGCTTGAGCGAGTTGTAGCAGTGCCGGAGCGACTCGCGCACGTTGCGCCTGAGCCGCGCGCGGAATTTCTCCCAGCTCGGTGCGAGATCCAGCACGTAGTCGCAGCTGACCTCGCGCCACTTGGGCGCGCTCGCGCCCTCGAGCGCCTCGGCCATTTCGGCGTTCATGCCGCTCCACTGGACACAGTCCCAGTCCCGGAGGTGGGACAGCTGCTCGTGCACCGCGTGCACGGTCAGCCACTCATAACCGGGGCTGACCAGGGGACTGCGGATCTCGGTGAGGCCTGGGTCGGAGCCTACGAGCGCGATGCTTGCGAACTTCAGGGGTCCGAAGCGCCGGCGGCTCATGATGAGCGGCACGATCGCGACGCATTCGCCGCTCTTGCGGCGCAGGACATGGAACAGCGGGTACTCCTGGATATGCGGATCGTGGTTGAGAAAATGCTCGCACCAGCTCAGGTGCCATTCGTGCAGCGCGAAGGGCAGCGTGTTGCCGGTGAGCTCATGGAGGTGCTCGTAGTCGGCCTTCAGTGCCCGCACGCCCTCGAGCGTGTCTACGACTTCGGTGCTGATCTCGCTCAGATGCGCCTGGGTCCGTTCACGTGTCTCGAGCGTGATCGGTCCGGGTGGATTTACGATCAAGGCTCTCTCGCAGATTCTGTCGCGTACAGCGTGGCTCGTGCTTGAGCCTCCGCCGCGGTTGATGGCTTGGAGGGTAGCACGGCCCGGTGTAACGCGCCGGTCGCACGAACGCAACGGAGGCGCTTAGGCGCAATACCTCAGTTTACAATGAGCAATAGCGTCCGTAAGTCGCTGATCCGCCCGTGTTTGACCGCACCTGATGTGCGGCTGCGCCCTAGTGCGGCGGTCCCTGACCGTTGCCGTCTTGCTGCGCCTGCACCGTTCCCGGCGCTGCAGAGTGAGTGGAGACCTTGACCACCACCAGATCCGGGATCTTTCCCTTCACGGCATCGAATACGTAGAACAGACGCACCTTGTTGTACCCGAGGCTGCCTTGCTGGCTCACGTACGGAATAACACCCTCGAGCCGCAGCGTGCGCGAGTCACCGAGGCTGGTCGCCGCTTCGATAGCCTTGCGATAAGTGTCCCGCTGGGAAGGATCCCACTCCGGCAGACCGGAGATTCCCTTCACATCGACTGATCCCATGGGCGTGAGGTTGACGCCCTGCCAGCCGTCCGCGAGATAGCCCGACGGAAAATCGATCGAGAAGTGGGCGAGTTGTAGTTCGCCCTTGGCGTCGCGCAGATAGCGCGGCCGCAGCGAGAATTCGGGCTGCTTTCCGACCGGCGTCGCCAGAGTATGCACGGCGCCAGGCCCCCAGTTGTCGTTCAGCTTGACCGTCTTGTTAATCCAGCAATTCACGGCATCTCCTTGGGCCCGTTTGTCCCGGCAACTGTCTGTACCCCGGCATTGCCACTCGGCAGGCCTGGCCCGAGCGCAACCACCGACACCTGGAACGCGGCCCAGAGAGCCGGATCGGCGGAGCCCGGGCTCCTGATTGCCGATCGCATCGACTCACCGAGAGCTGCGGGAACGCTCATCGAGTCGTGTAACAGGTGTCCATAGAACTCTGTCATGAGACGCGCGCCTATCTCATCGGAGACCGGCCAGAGAGAAGCGACCACCGCGCGGGCGCCGCGCGCAAGCACGGTCGAGCCGATACCAACCAGGCCTTCACCGGGGACTTCCTTGCCGAGCGCAGTGTCGCAGGCGCTGAACACGGCCACGTCCGCGTTCAGCGTCTGGAGCGAAAGGTCTGCAACCCGCACGGCACCGTCGACGCGATTTCCATGGGCGTCGTAGGAGCCGAGAATCAGTGCAGAGAGTTGCGGAACCTGTGCGTCCACGGTGCCGTGAGTGGCAATGTGGATAAAGCGATACTTCGACCAGTCAAGAGCGAGCATTCGCTCGCGGGTGGCATTGACGCCTATGAGTTGATCGACGTCCGCTCGCGGGAACTGCGCTGCGATCCGGGCCGCCTCTTGTGCCGTGAACGGCAGACGTTGGTAGTTGTTCAGGGAATCCGACCTGTCCGCGGCTTTCCCGCCTCGTGGTGCATCCGCGCCGCCCGCCGGTGGTTTCTTGGCAGTTGCGAGGCGCGGATCATCTGCCTGGTACACCGGGTCGGCCACGAGCAGCAGTCGACCCTTATCTGTCTCCTCGCCTCTGCCGCTGGTGTTCAGCATCCACGCGGCAGGGGCTAGCGCGACATAGTGCCGCATTGCAACAAACGGCTCCGCCTTGTCATCCGCATCTTGAAGTGCCGCAAACGGTACATACCCGAGCGCGCCGTCTGGAATCACGATCCATTGCCCCGTGCTGGACAGCCAGGGTTCGATCGGGCGAATGATGAGCTGGTAGAGCGCCTGAGCGTGCTGAAGCCGTTCCTCGAGCGAAACGGACGCGAAGCCTCTCAGGGAATCATGAAATTCCGCCGCACTGTCAGCGATGGCTGCGGGTGGGGGCAACCGCGCCCAGTGGATCCCGGCCGACGATACGACCCATGCGTAAGCGTTCTCGGATCCGAGCCAGTACGAGATGAGTGTGGTGCCGACTGGAAGCTGCGGCACACCCGGCCGCTGCGTGGGGCTCGTCCGCTCTGCCGTCGAGGCACGCACAGCGATCAGGGTATTGACCGAGTCCACCTGCCGCTCCAGCTCGGCAATGTCGCCCATCAAATGCCTGGCGCGCGGATCACGCGAGCCCGATCCGTCGAGTATCAGATCAAGGGCGAACCGGCGAGCGGCAAGCTCGCGGTAAAGGTCCTCGCGACGACGAAACGCGGGGGCCAGAGCGATTCGGATCGCAGGCGCGTAGCGCTGGGATGCGACGTCGGCAAAGGAGTGCGCGCGTGCGGCATCTGCCGTGGCGAACGCGGCCGATGCGAGCGCGCTCGCCTCCGCTTCCCGACCTGCGGCCGAGGCGAGCTCGAAGCGCGCGCGCAACAGCTCAATTTTCAAATCATAAGCGGCGCGCAGCGGTGTCTGCAGTTGTGAGCGCAGCTCCGGATTTGCCGACTGCAGACGGATGGCCTCGGACTGTGCGAGCGCCTTATCGACCGCCGCGAAGGCCGCCCGGGGCTCCCCGACCACACGAAGTGTCCGTGCGAGCTCTAGATCTGCCCGAAATGCCGCCGCGAGGTTGCCGCGGTGCAGCTGCGGTCGCGCGGCTGCCAGATCCGCCAATGCCTCGCGCAGGCGCCCCATCTCGCGCAGCAGCACCGCACGCTGCAGCCGGGCCTGCGCCTGAATCAACGGATCGGCCCCCGGGCCCTTCGCAATCACCTTATCAAGCTGTGCTTTCGCTGCCGCGGGATCGCCTGCGGCGGCCGTGTGCACCGCAAGTTGAACGACGATTGTTTCGATCGCCGATGGATCGACGGCGAGGTTGAGAGCCTCCTGGTCGGCTGCCATGGCCTCCTCCACGCGCCCCTCATCAGCATCGATTGTCGCTAGCGCTCGCAAGGTCGCCATCCGTCCGCGGCCGTCGAAGTCCACGGTGCGGATCGCGAGCGCCTTCTCGAGGGAATCGCGCGCAAGCGCACGATCACCGATCGCGTAATAGGTCACACCATACCCGTAGAGACTCTGGGCTGCGAATCTCTGCCATTGGACTTTTTCCGCAAAGCTAAGCGCCTCACCAAACAAGCTTAGGGCCTTGTCAAAATGACCGAGCGCGTAATCTAAGAGAGCGGTGTTGTTCACTACCGTGAGATAAAAGCTGGGATAGGGTTGCGGGCCGATATCTGCGCGCGCGCTCTCGAACCCGAGCAGTGCATCCGGGAGACGGCCCAAGCCCCACAGGCATAGCGCACGGTTCTGCTTTGATTGCGCACGCCGCTGAATCTCGCCAATCTTGCCAAACAGACCACCTGCGCTCGAGGCAGCCATCGCACATTGCGCGTAGCGACCCTCGTAGTAGTAGGTCAACCCGATATTGGTGAACTGCAGGGCAGCGTCATACCGTTCACCACGCTGCAGGTGGAAGCGACTCAGCCGCTGCGCCTCGGTCCGCGCACGCGAGAGAAGCGTGGCCGAAGAAAGGCCCTGCCCCAAGATGGCTTTGGGGTCCGCGCTCGAGCCGATCTGAATCAACGCCCCAGCTTCCAGGGAGTCCGCGCGCGCGCGCCGGTACGGGTCGGCTCCCAGGTTCTCACTAGCTGTCCGGGCCCACTCGAGCGTCTTGGTCCAGTCTTCCAGGTAGAGGTACTCGATTTCAGCCAGTGCAAGCGCCGTCTGCCCGCGCAGGGGTCGGTCTGCCGCACTGGTCAGTGCGCGCTCTGCGTTCGAGTAGTCGTCCGCTGAAAGCAAAAACGCATCCCGCGCCCTGGAGTCCGTGGAGGTGGCCTTCGCGTAGTCGGCATCCGCCACCACAAGTGTCTTCTCGATGACCAGGCAGTCGGGGCGGCTGGAAAGCGCGGCGAGGTCGAAGGCCTGAACGGTTGCCGTGCCTGCCGCCTTGGCGTGCTCCTTGCCGCTGATCCGCACCGTGAGTGCATGAAGCTCCGGGGCCGTTACGATGACACGGCGTGTACCCGTGCGCCGCTCAGGGTGATCGGCCCGGGCGATGACCGCACTCTCCCCTGTCAGGATCTCGACCAGAGCGTCGTTGTCACGCTCCAGGACCTCGATCAGGTAGGCATGACCGGCCTGGAGGGACAGCTCGGCACTCACAGGCACGGTTCCAAGGATCTTGAGGGGTCCTGCCGTGAAGGCAGGCGTGCCGAGCGCTGCAGTGCACGAAAGAGTTGCGGCCGCGGCGGTCGCAGGAATCAGCGCCCCGGCCACAAGCAGCACTGCGAGAAGCGCGCGGCGCGGGCTTATACTCAGCCTATGAGTGGTGTCGAAGAACAAGAAGCACCCGTTGCGAAGAGCACCCCGCACGTGAGCATCCCTGCGCCGGCTTCAGATCCGGTCTGTCACTTGTCAGCAGTTTATCGTGACTACCCGGGCCTGCGCGCGTTGATCTTGAGGCGCGTTCGCGATCCCGAAGTTGCCGCTGACATCCTGCAGGATGCCGCGGTGACGACGCTCGAGAAGCTTCGCAACGGCGAGATCGCCCACCCTGAGAATGTCGGCGGGTATCTGTACCGCGTAGCGCTCAACCATCTGCGCAACCTGCGCCGCAAGGACCGGACAGCGGCGGCCGGTGCTGCGGCCCTGGGCGAGCTTGCGGGCACCGATTGCGATCCGGAATGGGAACGTGTGGGCAGGCCCCAGTGGGCGGAAGCCGCGCGGCGCGTTCTCGAGGAGCTACCGGCAGCGCGCGATCGCGAGCTTCTGGCGCGCTTCTACCTGAACGACGAAGACAAGCAGCAGATCTGTGAGCAGCTCGGCCTGTCGAGCGAGCATTTCAATCGTGTGATCTTTCGTGCCCGCAATCGCTTCCGTGAGCTGCTCGTGCGGCGGGGATTCTGGAAAGCCGACCTGCTCCTGCTCGCGATCGGGTTTTGCATCTCGGGCAGCGGGTCGATGATTTGGGGCGGCGGGTGACTGTGCGCACTCTCATGGCGCGCTCCGAGCGCTCAGGTCGAGGCGTCGTCCCGGCAGGGCCGCCCAGCGTGATAGACCTGGATCGCGACCTGGAGCGGATGCGGGATTACATCGCCGGACGACTGTCCGAGGAGGAGAAGCTCGCGTTCGAAGATCGCCTGGCGCGCGATCCGGCATTCGTAGAAGAGCTCGAGCAGACGCTATGTTTGCGCGGGGGACTTCAGGTGCTGCGCGGGCGAGGCTGGTTCCAGAAGGCCCCTTCCCGAGCAAAAGCAGTGCGGTTCTGGCTGCCCTGGCTCGCCGCCGCCGTAATTGCCGGCATTGCATTCTTCTGGGTGCAGCGCAGCGCAGAGGCCGGTGCGGTTCTCACCGCATCGACCATCGATGCCAACGAGGTCGTGCCAGTCACGGCGCATCTCAACCTCGAGACAATGCGCGGCCGCTCGACACCCGAACTCCTTCTTCCTGCCGGTGGCCTGATCCAGTTCCAGGCAGCGCCGGGAATCGGCACAGCTTCGCACTTCAAACTCACACTCGTGCGCCTGGATGAGGGACATTCAACGCCCGTTGGAGTCGTGAAGGGTCTCGCAGTCAGCGGGAGGTACGTTCAAGTGTATGGCAACGCCTCGCGCCTGAGCCCCGGCAGGTACCTGCTGCGCGTCGAGCCCGACGGTGAAGGCATCGCTACGTCGCAGACCTATCCGTTCAATCTGTACAAACTGCCAACGCGCTGAGCTGCCGGCTCCGGAGCTTGCACTCCAGCTCGATCGCCACGATCCCTGGAACGGCCCACAGCCTGCGCAGATTGCCGGGTTCCACCGCTCCCATGAGTACGCCGATGTCGGCGAGTGTGCTCCGGTGCTCGAGTCCGAGTGCGCGACAGGCTGCGGCTATTTCGTAAATACGCTGGCGCGCCTCTTCGGTGACCGCGATCGCAACGTTGACCCGGTTCGCCGGCAGTTCCTGCGCTTCACCGCTAGAGCGGCGCCTGCACGAGCCCTGCCCCGACGTCGCGCACCGGGGAGGACAGCGGCAGGATGGTCGCAAGCAGAAGAGCGCGCAGCGCTGCGCCGCGCGCGGCCGGTTGCGCCTCGGCAAGGAGCGCGGCGATTCCTGCGACGCAGGGCGCCGCCGTGCTAGTTCCGCTGCCAATTTGATACAGGGTTGGGCGCGGCGCCGCCGAGACGATCGCGATACCGGGCGCGACAAGGTTGACTTCCCCTCCATTGTCATTGATACCTCCGTTTGAAAATGGCGCCACCGCAAAGCTCTGGTCGACGGCACCGACTGACAACACCGACGGGCAATTGGCCGGGTGGTCCACCGGCGAAATGGTCTCTGGCCGCTCGCTGGTGTTGCCCGCGGGTGCGATCAGGAGACTGCCTGCCGCGAGCGCTCGCGCCGCGGCCTGTTCATACACCTGTGGATACGAATCGCCGACGTAAACCGGTGAGCCGACTGATAACGAGACGACGGCGCAGTCATTGCGGACCGCCCAATCGATGCCCGCGAGCACGTTGCCATCGGTGCCTTCGGCATCGTCGTCGAGAACCTTCGCGATGCACAGCTCGGCGGCGCACGCGATGCCGTACCGCGGCGAGTCAGCCGGTTGCTCAGGACCGCAGGCTACGCCAGCGCAGAACGTTCCATGACCGTTGGCGTCATCGACGGGACGTCCGGCTACGAATGACTGCAACACGAGGTTGCGTCCGGCAAAGTCCGGGTGTCCGGGATCAATCCCCGTATCGAGCACGGCAACGCGCACACCGCGGCCCGTGTACGGACACGAGAGTGTGCGGGTCGCACGCAGACCCCAGGTGGCAAATGCCGTATCCGCAAGCGGCGCAGACGCGGGGAAGGATGCGAGGGTGTTGGCGCGGACATATCTTTCCGGCTCGAGCACGAGCCCGTGCGCAGCCGTGTTGACCGCGAGCGCCTGCAGCTGATCCGCATCGCCGCACACGATCGCCGTCCCGAGCCGCTCGAACAGCATTCCTTCGCCATGCCCTAGACAGGTTCCAGAAGCGTAGCCGTCGAAATCCGACGACACCGCAAGGCGCAGCCCCGCAGCGTTGCGCAGCAGATCGCCGCACGCACGCGCTGTGCCCGCCGTGAACAGAACGAGATGGCGGCCCGTGTGCCGCCTCAGATCCGCCATACCCGGACTCATCCGAGGGCGGCTCACCAACATCGCTGTCGCAGCAATGCCACGGGACTTCACATCGACCAGCTTACTTCTCCAGAGGCGACTTGCGTCCCCGATCATTACTGTCCTGACGAGCCACGCAGTCTCAGGGAACCAACTCTTCTTCGTGCACAGATCCGGAAGGACTTGGCCAGTCCAGCGACTACGGAAGCTTTGCCGGATGCTCGATTACCAGTGGCATGAATAACTAGTGGCATGAAGTTTGCCGAACGACCCCGCGTTGCGGAAGTGCTGGTCAGGCAGGCCAGCCCGTCAATGCTTCAGCGCTTGCGGCTGCGCAGTCCCCGACGGCTGTCCTTCGCCTTACAAAATGCAGTGGGCAGCACGCCGGGTGGCCCCAAGCCGGTCGGGACAATTCACGACTTCCTAAGAACCTCCTAAGGATCCGCTGGCGCTCGGTAGCTAACGTTGCACCCGAGGCCTAGAGGACGGCGGGTGAAACCCCAGAAGTTCGCGAGGCCACAGAGTACCCAAACATCTTCAGAGGAGATTGTCATGAATTCGACCGTCAAGAACGACAGCCCCGTGTTGCTGGTCAGTGCCCTCGCCACGTTGCTCGCGTGTGTGCTGACCACGCATGCGTTTGCAGGTGAATCGACTGATCAGGTGCGCAGCGAGCGCATCGGATTTCAGGATCTGAATGTCGACTCGCCTGCGGGCATCGAGGCCCTCTACCAGCGCATTCATGCGGCTTCAGAGCGCGTATGCAGCGAGAGCGGGCAATGGGGTCAGGTGCGCGCCCGGGCCTGTGCCGCGAAAGCGGAGGCTGGAGCTGTCGCGAACGCGAATCTGCCGGCGCTCAGCGCCTACTACCGGATGAAGACCGGGAAAAACGCGCAGACACTCGAAGCGAGCCGATGAGAAGGCGTGTGGGGTCCGGGCGAAAGGACTTGTCCGGGCTCCTGTTCTCGCGATCTGCCCGACTCCCGTAACCGCGTAATCCCCGTTCGCTGGCACGGCCAACAGCCCTCAGGTACTCTTTCTTTGCGCCGTGCGCACCCGGGGCGATTAATCGGGACAACATGCAGCTGAAGTTTGGCGACTGCGTTCTCGACCTGCGCGCGCGGCAGCTCGTGCGCGCGGGCAAGATCGTGCCCCTCGAGCCCAAGATGTATGAGCTGCTGGAAGTGTTGATCACGCGCAGGGGCTCAGTGGTCACAAACAACGAGCTCGATGAGATTCTCTGGCCGCAGGTGTATGTGGCGCGCACGAGTTTGACGCGTCTGGTGTCAGAGTTGCGCGCGCTGCTTGGCGATACACCGCGCGATTCACGCATTATTCGAACCGTCTACAAGACCGGGTATTCGTTCTGTGCGCAGGTCGCCGCGGCTTCCTCTTCCGCTCGCGCGCCGGCCGTCATCGAGCTGCTCTGGAACAAGCAAGCGATGCCGCTGACGGACGGGGAGCACATCGCCGGACGCGATGCCGATTGCTCACTGGTTATCGATGCCACGACCGTCTCGCGTCGGCACGCACGCATCACCGTGCTCTCTGGAAAAGCAACGATCGAGGACCTCGAGAGCACCAACGGCACATCGGTGAACGGCGTGCGGATCTCTGCCCCGACCCGGCTCGCAGCCGGAAATGAAGTGTCGCTCGGCAAGGAAGTGCTGCGGGTGAGGCTGCGCGATCAGTCGGCGCTGACCGTGCGGGTGGACTCCGACAAAGGCACCCCCACCAAGGTGCCCGGAAACTGACCACACTGCGCCAGGGCGCAGGATTTGGTGCGGCGCATCATGGTGATCCCATCGCACCTGACTTGCGGGCCCTACCCGGGTTCACATAACTTCGCCCATAAGGCGGCGGCCTGATTCCCGCGAGAGGGCTAAGGATACAATCGCTGAGCACTGCACTCGGGAGATAGGCGATGAGCCCCGGTCCTGACACCATGATTCAGAGTGCCATGGACCGGCGCAACCTGCCGGCACTGTTTGCCGCGCTGCCTCTGCTCAAGCAGCTCGACGCCGACTCGATCGGGGAACTCGCCAACGAGATCGAGTGGTTCTCCATGCCGGGTGGGGCGACACTTTATTCCGCAGGCCAAGCCGCCGACGGCCTGTACGTCATCATCAACGGTGCCTTCGGAATCTATGTGGCCCAGCCGGGCGGAGGTTCGGCCTACATCGGGCAACTCTGCGGAGGTCAGATCGCCGGGCAGATGGAAGTCATCTCCGGCAATGCGCGTTCCAGCACGCTCGTGGCCTTGCGTGACAGCGAGGTGGCGCGGCTCTCCTGCGCAACATTCGACGAGCTCGTGCGCAAGCATCCGCAGACGCTGCGTTACATCGCGAGCACGCTGGCCGATCGCGTCGACACCCTGCAGCACGCGCAGCGGCAGGCGGCCGTGGTGCCCAAGACATTCGCTGTCGTGCCACTGGATTCTGGCGTTGCCGCACAGGAGTTCGGCGCCGAGCTCGTCGCCTGTCTGCGCCTTTTCGGTCGCTCCGAGCTGATACTGAGCTCGAATGCCAGCGAGCGCACGACGCACTGGTTTCACCGACTGGAGCGCGGCAACGACTTTGTCGTGTACGTGACCGACCCCGAGCCGAACAACTGGACCCGCCTGTGTCTGCGCCAGGCCGACCGACTGCTGCTGGTGGCCGCCGGCACCAGCCAGCCGCGGGCCTGGCGGGCCTTGACCTGCGGGGACGATCGTGCCGCCGATGTACGAGGCGCCGAAATCGTTCTGCTGCACGCACGACGCTCCGCAGCGTGCAGTGCGCGCGAGTGGCTCCTGCTGCAGCCGTGCCGACGCTTGCACCACGTGCACGGCAAGGCGGACATCGCCCGCGCCGCGCGCCTCCTGACCGCCCGTGGTGTCGGGCTGGTTCTCTCGGGAGGCGGTGCCCGGGGTTTTGCGCACATCGGCGTCATGCGTGCACTGCGTGAAGCCAGGATTGCGGTGGATGCGGTTGGAGCTACGAGTATCGGCGCCATCATCGGCGCCGGCTGGGCCGCCGGCTGGGACCATCAGGAGATGGTCGAGCGCATGCGGCGCTGTTTCGTGGACAGCAATCCGCTGAGCGACTACACGCTGCCGCTCATCTCGCTGGTCGCGGGGAGAAAAGTGTGTCGGCTACTGCGGCGGGAATTCGCCGAGATCGACATCGAGGACCTGCCTCTGCCCTACTTCTGCGTGTCAGCTAGTCTCACGAGCGGCCAACTGTCGGTGCATCAGCGCGGCAAGCTGTGGCTGTGGCTGCGTGCCTCCATCGCGATCCCGGGCATACTGCCGCCGGTCTTTACGCAGAAGCAGGCCTACATCGATGGGGCGGCGCTCAACAACCTTCCGGTCGACGTCATGCGCGAGAATCACCACGGTCCCATCATCGCAGTCGATACGGGTGCGGATCAGAGCTTCGTGTGCGACATGGAGATGAGCGAGATCCCGCCGTTATGGACGCTGCGCACCCTGCTGGGCCGCCGCCGCTCTAACGTCAACATCATGAAGATCCTCTTGCGCGCCGGGATGCTAAATCGCGCAGCGACCGCGATCAGTCAGCGGGAGTTGGCCGATATCCTGCTGAAACCCCCGCTCGAACGGGTCGACCTGCTCGATTGGCGCGCCTTCGAGCGGACGATAGAGATCGGTTACCGGCATGCCGCGCACGTCCTCGAGACTCAATCCGGGAAGCTCACGGCGCAGCAGCCACGCGCCGCCGCGGCAGCCGCCAGGGCCATCTGATGGAGCCTTTTTCAGGGGATACTGCGTTTGGGGAGGTTCCGGAAAGCGGCGAGACACGGATGACTCAGACGCGCTCGGGCGCGCCTGAGGGCGCAGCCGCGGCCCCGAGTGAGGGCCTCGGCGAAGGGGACGTTCTCGAGGACGGGCGCTTCACGCTGGTCAAGGAGCTCGGACACGGCGGCATGGGGCGGGTATTCAAGGCGCTCGACCGCAATCGCAAGGATTTCCAGGACCGCCATCCCTACATCGCGCTGAAGCTGATCAGCGAGGAGTTCCAGAGTCATCCGGACGCGCGCATGGCGCTGGAGCGCGAGACCGTACGCGCACAGAGCCTCGCTCACCCGAACATCCTCACCGTCTTCGATTTCGATTACGAAGGCGACCACGCCTACATGACCATGGAACTGCTCGAGGGGCAGACGCTCCAGGATTGGCTGCAGGATGAATCCGCCAGCTCGGCGTCCCTGGCTCTTCGTTGGAGGATCGTCCGCTGCATCGGCGCAGGACTCGCCTATGCGCACGAGAACGGCGTGGTGCATTCTGACCTCAAGCCCGGAAACGTGTTCCTGTGCAAGAGCGGTGCGGTGAAGGTCATGGACTTTGGCATCGCGCGTCCATTGCGCGGCGTCGCGGGGCAGACGGAGACGACACGCTTCGATGCCGCCGAGCGTCTCGGTGGCCTGACGCCCGACTATGCCCCGCTCGAACAATGGAACCGCGAAGCGCCGGATCCGCGCGACGACATCTATGCCTTCGGCTGCGTGGTCTACCACCTATACAGCGGCAAGCATCCGTTCGGTCGCATATTGTCGCGGACCGACCTCGAACGGCGGCGCGAGCCGCAGCGCATTCCCTCGCTCACCCGTCGCCAATGGGACGTGCTGCGCCGTGCACTGGCGCTGAAGCGCCCCGACCGGGTCGCGACCGTGGAAGAATTCCTCCACCAGTTCGCGCCGCTCACCTGGTGGGGCAAGCACCGCGTGACATCCCTGACCGTCGGGGCGTTGATCATCGCGACCGGGCTGTTCTTCGGCGCGCAGTACTACCACGATTACGTCGAGGACCAGTCCCTCAATGCCCAGCTGTGGCCGAAACTTCCCGACCCGCAGCTCACGCCCGACGCGCGCACCGAGATCGATGATGACCTGTACATGGCGCAAGGAGGCTTGCGGCAGGCAACTAGCACGGATTCCCCGGCGGAACTGTCCGCTCTGCTCTCCAAGGGTCATAACAGCGTGTTGTACTACCTGAAGAGACTTTACACGCTGCAGCCTTCAAATGCGGACGCGCTGAAGCTAAGGCACGACGCCACGCAGCTGTACGCAAAAAAAGCCGGCGCGCTGCTCTCCGCCAACCGCCCGGCAGATGCCCTGAGGCTCGTGCTCGAAGGCCAAGCCATCCAGCACACCTTCGAGCTGTTTCGGCTCAAGCGCGAGATCTGCCACCGCGCTGCCGCATTGTGCGCCGGCTAAAACTGCCCTCGCAGCCCGAGCGTGACGGCGTTGCTGTGGTAATCGTTGTAGCCGAACAGCGCCTCGTCGTACACGAATGCCTGCACGCGCCGCGCCAGCGTTACCGATAAGCCCACAGCGGCGATGCCGTAATTCGCCACCGGCGCATCCGTGGGAAGCGCAAAGCAGCTGAGGCAGGTAGTGTTCGCGGTGGGATCGAACGCATAGTGAGCATCTATCGTGCGAACACCATTCTTGAACTCATGATCCCACTCGACCCTGACGATCGGTGTCACAACGCCGAACGAGACACTCAACGGCCGCGACAGGTCGACAGCCACGACCGAGCGCAGCGATTCGACCGTCTGATCGGCAAAGCTCAGCGCCAGGCCGTCGTTCGGGTCCGGATCGTTTTCCGTAAACGAGTCGACCGTGACGCGCCGGTAGTTGACGCTCAGCGAGGGAACGATGTCCCACGAGTCCGCGTGAGCCTGGTATCCCGCGGTTGCTCCGATAGCGAATGAGCGTCCGTCGGGGCTGCCCGTGAGGGTGCGATTGACACTGGTGCATGTCGGTGGTGAGCAGATCTCGGTCAGGTTGTACTTCACGACGCGCGTCAGATTGGTTGTCAGCCCACCGTAGGTGGCGATGCCGTTGAAGGTCCAGTTCTGACCGAACCAGGCGCCGTAGAGGGAGCCGCTGGTGGCCTGTACCTGGGCACTGCCGCCCGACACCAGAAGACCTGCGGTACGCAAGCCGGCATCGTAATCGTCGTAGCCGACGGAAGCGCCGAGGACACCCGTGCCGAAGTTGTAATCGAGCCCGGCGGTCACACTGGCCGCATGAAAATCAAAAGGGTCTTCGTTATTGGTCAGGTCATGGTGTCCGGAGTTGTAGCTGCCCTGCACGTACAACCCCCACGGGTTCGGAATTGGTGCCGCAACACTGCCGCTGCCCGCCGCTCCCCCGCCAGCCGAACTGTCCGACCGCAGCGTGCGTAATGGGCTATCGGCGTCGGCGAAGTAGCTGATGTACATCATCCCGTCAGCCGCCCCGCCACTCAGCGGCTGCGCCGTATACGGCGCGACGCTGCCAGCTTGCACGCTTGGATCGACCGCGAAGGAGAATGTCTGCGGCGTGCCCGCCATGAGCGCGGCCGGACCCGACGGCGCGCTGTCTTGGAAAGCCGCGAGATTCTGTGACAAGGACAGATTCCCGCCGAGCCGCAGCGTGTCCAGACGGCCGCTGATGTTGGCGAACTGACCCGCTCCGACGCGCAGCGCGAGCGCCCCCTGCGTGGAGATCTGGTTTCCGGACACCTGCTGCACGGCCCCGAGAAGCGCCGGCTGCGTGGCGGTGACCGCAGAGGTCGGACCCCCCGATGCGACGACGATGGCGGTGCACTGCGTGGTGAGATCCGCCTCCTGCGGGGAGGAGTACTTCCCCTCCAGCGGAAGGAGCGCCCCCGCGCACATGTTGATTACTGCGTTGCCGACGAGCTGCTGCAGCGGCGTTGCACCGGGAAGGTTCAGCTTGAGCCCCTGGGCGGCTGCGGGCCCCGGGAGCGACGCAAGCAGTGCAAGGAGCAGCACTGCGCTTTTGATGACCGAGAAGGATTTGCTGAACACTTGTCTCTCCCCTGTTCGCATTCTTATTTGTTGCGCTGCGGGCATGGACCCGCCGACATACACCTGGACTTGCTACATTGTCGCTGCCAACTGAACTGGCCGCATCACCGGAACGAAAAAGAAGTCGCCACCCTTGTCCTGAGGATCCTGCAGATTGGAATAGGTCGGCGTCTCCTTCAGCCCGTTGCGGCTCGCTGCGGCGGATATGCGGCTGCTCACCTCGAGCGCCAGCTTCTCCCCGGACAACAGGATACTATTCTGCCGCAGCACGCTGATGAGTTGATACGCGAACAGCGAGTGCCCCGCATCTGGCGCGCTAGCATCCACCACCGGCTCATTCTGTCCCGACGTCAGCACCATTCTGGCACTGTGGCGCCAGCGAATCGCGGTACTGCGCTCGTCATCGGCATGCACGACGATGGTCGAGACCGTGTGCGTGATGGCGCTCGAGAAGCAGGAATCGGCGACCAGCAGTATGTGGCGCGCCTTGATCTGCGAGATGGCGTCGGCGATGGTACTGGCAGACAGCCAGCTGCTCGGGGAGTCCGGGTCGGTGTCGACACCCGCCCAGAATGCGACCTCGGGTGGAATGTTCTTCGAACCCCCATGGCCGGCATAGTAAATCAGCAGGCGGTCCGCGTCCGTCAGGATGCGGTGGTATTCATCCATGGCCACCGCGATCTGATCGTGCGTCGCGTCGATCAGCAGCTTCACCTTGAACTGGTAGCGTGACTGGAGCAGATCGGCGATCTCGCGCGCATCGTTGGTCGGAGTCTTCAGCTTCTCCATGTGAGTGTAGTTGCTGTTCCCGATGATGAGCGCGTAGTAGTTCGCAGGCCCCATGCCGCGAACCATCTGAATTAACGCATCAGGATCTGCGGTCTGCGCCGTGCGATAGCTGACGTTCGCAGCCACCAGCGGCGCCTGCTTGCCCGACTGTGATGGCTCGCCTGCCCTCGCCACCTCGGCCCGCAGGTCGCTAAGCTGCTTGTCCTTGTTGCGCACGTCAGCCTCGAGCTCGCTGATCTTCTTCCGCAACGCCTGTTCATTGCCTGCCCGCTGGACCAGCTCCTGGCGCGTGCGCACAAGCTCGAGCTGCCGGGCGGCCAGGTCCATCTCCTGCTGCCCGAGAGCCTGCTGCTGTTTCGCGATCGCCGCCTGCGAGGTGCGCTGTGCCTCGCGGTTTTGCTCACTCGCATCGCCCGCGACCGCAATCTCGTGCTCACGGGCCTCGCGCAGCTGCCCGACTTCGAGCTGTAAGGCGCCGACCTGTCGCTGCGCGAGCTCGAGCGCTGCCACCTTCTCGCCCATTTTGGCCGTCATTTGCGCGGCAAGCGCCGCCCGGTCGTCATTCGATTGAGTCATCCGGGCCAACTCGGCACGGTCCGCCTGAAGCTGCTGCTGCTGTTGCCCGGATTGCGTGCGCAACGCCTCGAGCGATCTCTCCAGCTCCTTGTTATGCCCCGCGCTATCGGCCGCGCTCACACCGCTCGCCGTCAGCTGCTGGCGTAGCACGGCCATCTGACCTTCCAGCGACTTGATCTGCTGGTCCCGCTGATCGAGCTGCTGCTTCCTGGCGTCGAACAGCGCCTGTGCGCTCATGCCGTCGTGGGCTCTGAGCTGCTCGAGCTCGGCACTTTGAACCGCCAGCGCACTGACGTTCTGCAGATATGCCGCGCGGAGCTTGCTCAGTTCCTGCCGCGTTTCGTTCAGACGCTGCTCGGACTGTGCGGCGCGGGCGCGCAGGTCCGCATTCTCGCCACGGCTGTTGGCCAGCAGTTGGTTCAGTTGCGCGTTCGCGGCCTGAGACCTCCCCAGCTGCTCGGACAACTCACTTTGCTGCACCACCTGCCGGGCGGAGAGCGCGCCGATGATGTCCTGCTTCTCGCTCAGGGCCTTTTCGTCCGCGGCGAGCTGCTGGCGCAGCTGCTCGACGTGCGCGGCGCTTTCGGTGGAGCTGCCGCGCATGGCGGCGTCCAGTTTGGACCGTAGATCAACCAGACGCGCCTGATCCCGATTCAGCTCGGCGCTCCTTTGCAGCAGCTTGTCATTCGCGGCGTCGAGCTGCGCGTGCAGATCCTGCACGACAGCATTGGTCTGATCGAGCTGGTCGGTCACGGCGGCGAGCTGACGGGCGAATTCCTCCTTGTTGGCCGCAAGCTTGGAGGCGTAGTCAAGGTCGTCCCCGAGCCCGGAAGCCTCGCGCTGCAGGTTGAGCGCGCGCAGCGCGTCCTTCTGAACGCCAAGTCCCTGCTCGTACAGGTAACCGAGTTCCTGCATGGCGGGCGCATACTTCTTCTGCGCCGCGCGCTGATACCACTCCGCCGCCTTGGCGTAGTCGAGCGGCACGCCATCCATTCCGTTGGCGTAGATGCGCGCAACGTAGTATTGCGCCTCGAGGTTGTCCTTCTCCGCCAGGGGCAGCCAACGCTTGAGCGACAGCGTGCCGCTGGCGAGATCCCCGATGGTGTATTCACCACCGCGCGTGCGGCAGTCGATGGCCGGCAGGCGCACCAGTGCGCCTGGGGTGAGATAGGTGCGCATGCCGCCCAGCTGCTGCAGCCGCCCGGGCAGCTGGCAATCGATGACCACGGCATCCTCGAGACTCGCTGCGGCGATCTGCGTACGGACGAGCGTCTCGGTGGGGTCCTGCGTGGCAGCCGCGGCGGATAGGACGACGCTGCTCGCGCAGCCAACGACCGCACAGATCTTGCTTTTGTATGAGACCCTGAGCGTAGCCATGCTCACCCCGGCAGCCCCCATTCAGTTTAAGGGGATTCGCTTCCTGCCGCACCCACTCACTATTACTACACTACTACGCCCGGCACGGCGAGTTGGACGCGAAGTGAATGGCCCCGGTCGCCGCCGGGGGCAACAGACCCGCCGCGGCGTCTTCCCTGCGCGGTCGGCATGGTTCAGAATGCCTCCAAGTCGGGGAGTCGTCGTAAAAAGAAGTGCTTGACCAGGCATCCGCGGAGATCCCACTCGCGTAGAGCCATTGAGGCAGCTGGCCGCGTCGGGACGCGGTCCAGAGCCGCTGGTCGGCCGAGCTTGGGGTGAGCGCGGACACTTCCATGACGCGAAGATTATTGCTGCGGTCTCGATCTCATGGGCACGGCGGCTGAATTTCATCTCGCCATCATCGGTGCAGGGCCCGCCGGCCTCAGTGCCGCGGCACGCGCGGCCCAGATCGATGCGCGCGAGAAGGTAGCAACTCCCAGCTACGTGCTGCTCGAGGGCTCGCCGCGTCTGGCGAAGACCATTCAGCGCTACCAGAAAGGCAAGCACGTCATGGCGGAGCCCGGCTTCCTCGCGCTGCGCAGTGACCTGCAATTCGGGGCCGGCAGCCGCGAGAAGGTTCTGGAAACCTGGGGCGAGGGCACGAACCGGCTCAAGATCAACGTGCGCTACAGCGCAGATGTGAAGAAGGTCACTGGCCAGAAGGGAGATTTCCTGGTGCAGCTGGCCAATGGCACAAGCGTGCGCGCGGCAAACGTCGTCTTGGCCATTGGTGTGGAGGGTAATCCGCGCAAACTCGGGGTACCCGGAGAGCACTTCGAGGAAATCCAGTACCAGCTGGATGACCCCAAGGAATTCCGCGACGAGACGATCCTCGTAGTCGGTGCCGGCGATGCCGCGATCGAGAACGCGCTGGCCTTAAGCGAGCAGAACGATGTCTGGATCGTCAACCGCGGCAACGAGTTCAGTCGCGCCAAGGACGCCAATCTCTCGCTGGTGCTGGCCGGCAT
>Ga0302324_100009733_pt1 | contig 20026 bp, 18 predicted proteins | sample Palsa_T0_1_FD_201949 | JGI IMG/M metagenome (GOLD analysis project Ga0302324, IMG submission 201949) | Peat permafrost microbial communities from Stordalen Mire near Abisko, Sweden - Palsa_T0_1 | ecosystem: Environmental > Terrestrial > Soil > Palsa > Peat permafrost | place: Sweden: Abisko...
GGGACATGAGGGCAGGGGAATCTCATGGGCGCGGTGGTGCCACCGTTCATCTCGACGATGACGGGCACGCTCGATGGCAAGGGGCGGGTCTGCATTCCGTCCACCTATCGCCAGATCCTGGCGTCCCAGACCATGACCGGCGTCTATGTCTGCCCGTCTTTTTACGAGCCCGCGCTCGAGTGTTTTGGCGAAGACGTGCTGCAGGCTTTTCATCAGCAGCTGGCCGCGCAGGATCCTTTTTTTGCGTCCGAGGGCGACGACAAGTCGTTCGCCATCCTCTCCATGACCCAGCTGCTCTCTCATGACGAGAACGGCCGCGTTCGCCTGCCCGACGAGTTCATCGCGCATGCCGGGCTGAAGGACAAGGTCACCTTTGTCGGCATGGGCCGCAAATTCCAGGTCTGGGAGACCGAGCGGTTTGCGCAAATCCAGGCGGAGCGGCTGGCGCGTGCCCGTGCGGTGCGCGATGGCCAGCGCAGCCACGGTGGCGGCGAATGAGCGAGGGTCACGCGCCTGTCCTCCTTCGGGAGATGCTCGAAGCGGTCGCGCCGCGCGACGGCGCCCATTACGTCGACGGCACATTCGGCGGCGGCGGCTATTCGCGGGCCATTCTCGAGTCCGCGGATTGCCGAGTGCTGGGCATCGACCGCGATCCCGACGCCATCGCGCGCGGCGCGCCGCTTGTCGATCGTTACGCCGGACGCCTGGTCCTGGTCGAGGGCCGCTTCTCGCAGATGGATGTGCTGCTCGAGAAAGCCGGCGAAACGGGCAGCGATGGGGTCGTTCTCGATCTGGGCGTGTCGTCTTTCCAGCTCGATCAGGCCGAGCGCGGTTTTTCGTTTCGTGCCGACGGGCCGCTCGACATGCGCATGGGGCGCGATGGTGCTTCGGCGGCCGATCTCGTCAACACGGCCGATGAGGATACGCTGATCGACATCATCGGAACGCTGGGCGAGGAGCGCTTTGCGCGGCGCGTGGTGCGTGCGATCGTTGCGGCGCGGCCGATCGCACGCACAAGCGAACTCGCCGCTGCCGTCACCCGCGCGCTTGGGCCTGCAGCCGCGCGCCGCCCCATCCATCCCGCGACCCGAACGTTCCAGGGATTGCGGTTACACGTCAATGACGAGCTCGGCGAACTTGAACGCGGCCTGGCGGCGGCGGAGTGCGTGCTTCGGCCGCAAGGGCGGCTCGCGGTCGTCGCGTTTCATTCGCTCGAAGATCGCATCGTGAAACGGTTTCTCGCCGAGCGCTCGAGTGCGGCGCCGCAGGGTTCGCGACATGCGCCCGAGCGTCGCGATCATCGCGCTCTCACGTTCCGCCTTCTCGGCTCGCGTCCGCGCGTGCCGGGCGAAGCGGAAATCGCACGCAATCCCCGTTCGCGTTCGGCCCGGCTCAGGGTGGCCGAACGCACGACTTCAGCCGTTGCCGCCTAGGGAGGAACCAGGATGATCCGCGTTCTAAATTTCTGCTGCTTCGCGATCACGGCATTCGCCTGTTTGGCGCTTTACCACATTTCGGAACAGACGCGCGTCGCCCGCGTGCAGCTGTCTTCGGTCGAACGGCAGATCACCGGCGAGCACGCCGCGATGAAAGTTCTCGAAGCGGATTGGGAGCGCGTTGCCGACCCCGCGCGCATCCAGGAATTGGCGCAACGAAAATTGGGTCTGGGCGACACGCCAACCATGGAGCTTTCGTCGCTCGAACTTCTGCCGCGCCGCGGCGAAGCCTCGCCGCTCAATGACACCCAGCTGACACAGGCGAGCACCACGGTCACGTCGCAACCTGCCGATCCGCGTTACCACCTTACCGCTCTGCACGACGGCAACTGAGCCGTGACGGTGGGGGCGCCCGATACGATCATCCAAAGGCGCATCGCCATCGCGGCCGGACTCTGCGTGATGGCCTTTGCGTTGATCGGGTTGCGGCTCGTCGACGTGATGGCTTTCAAGGGCCGGGTAACAGGTGCGGGCGTTCCCGCGCAGGAGCATCTCCAGGGCGCGCGCGCGGACATTCTCGATCGCAATGGCGCTCTGCTGGCGCGCGATCTGCCAGTTTACGATCTTTATGTCCGACCGCACGCCTTCTGGGATAAGGCCGAGGCGGCACGCGATCTGGCGGCCGCAACCGGCGCGGCCGAAGCGCGTCTCGATCGGGTCTTTGCGAGTTCGCACGACTACGCGCTGGTCGCCCGCGAACTGACTCCCGATGCGAAGGACCGGGTGACGCATCTGGGGCTGCCGGGATTGGAATTCGAAGCGGCGGCGAAACGATATTATCCGGAAGGCGATGCTGCTGCCCAGGTACTGGGAATGACCGAGCCGGGCGGTAAGGGTATCGCGGGGCTCGAGCTTGGCCTCAATGACCGGCTTGCCAATGCGCAGCCGGGTGCCTCGGTGGCGTTGTCGCTCGATATGCGCATTCAATACGCGCTGTCGCATGAAATCGAACAGGCGCGCGAGGAATTCACCGCGCGGGCCGCCGGCGGCATCGTGCTCGACGTCCGCACGGGCGAGATTCTCGCCATGGCCTCTCTGCCGGAGACTGCCGACGGTGAGCCGGTGCCCAATGGCGTCGATCCGCGCCGCAACCGTATGGCGCAGGACGTTTACGAACTGGGCTCCGTCTTCAAGATATTCTCGTTCTCGCTGGCGGTCGAAGACCACACCACGCGCATGGATGAAGTATTTCCGGTGGGAAGCGGCTTCAAGATCGGCAGATTCACCATCCACGACGCCGAGCACATGCCGGCTGAAATGGCCGCGCGCGATATCCTTGCACAATCCTCGAATGCCGGCACGGCCCAGATCGCCTTGCGGTCGGGTCCGGATCGGCAGCGCGCGTTCCTGAACAGCCTCGGGTTGCTTTCCGCTGCCCATTCGGAATTGCCGGAAAGTGCGGCGCCGCTCGTCCCTCGCCATTGGGGCCAAGTCGAAACGGCGACAGTCGGCTTCGGTCACGGCATTTCCGTCAGCCCGCTCGCTTTCGTCACGGCGGCGGCCATCGTCGTTAACGGCGGACGGCGCATTACACCCACATTCCTCAAGCGTTCCGGCGACGCGCGGGGCGAACAGGTGATTAAGCCGGAGACCAGCGCGCAGATGCGTGAACTCCTGCGCTACGTGGTAACCAATGGCACCGGCAAGAAGGCCGACGTGCCTGGCTACGATGTGGGCGGCAAGACAGGCTCGGCAGAGAAGGTCGTGGGTCGGGGATATCTGGCGCATCACCTGCTCACGTCGTTCTGCGCAGTATTCCCAATAGACAATCCGCGCTATCTCGTGTTCGTCATGCTGGACGAACCGCATGGCACCAAGGAAACCTTCGGTCTCGCGCTTGCCGGCTTTACCGCCGCGCCGCTGGCCGGAAGAGTCATCTCGCATATCGCGCCGATGCTGGGTATGCCGACGACCGTCCCCGTGCCGACCAAAGAGAATTCATAATGGGACCACAATCGGGGGCGACCGTATCGACGGGTAAGGCGGGCATCGGCCCCATGACTGGCGGCAAGGAATTTTCCGGCCTGGCGAGCGACAGCCGCGAGGTACAACCGGGTTATCTGTTCGCAGCGCTTCCCGGCGTGCGGGCAGACGGCCAGGCGTTCATGGCCGATGCCGTGCGTCGCGGCGCTGTCGCGGTCTTGGGCGCGCCGAACATCCGCCCCGTCGCCGAGGCGCTCGGCGTGCGTTTCATCGCCGACGCAAATCCCCGGCTGCGTCTTGCGCGCATGGCCGCGGCGTTTTTCGGCGAACAGCCGGATATCGTCGCTGCCATCACGGGTACCAACGGCAAAACCTCCGTCTCGGTTTTTCTGCGACAAATCTGGGCGGAGCTCGGCCACAAGGCCGCCAGCATGGGCACAATCGGCGTTGTCGCGCCGTCGGGCGAGATCGAGCTCAACCACACCACGCCGGATCCGATCGAAATGCACGCTCTCCTCGCGCAGCTGAAGCGCGAGGGCGTGGAGCATCTGGCGATCGAGGCATCGAGCCACGGTCTCGATCAATATCGTATTGACGGCGTCGATGTTGCGGCGGTGGCGTTCACCAACATCACGCGCGATCATCTGGATTATCATCCGACTTTCGAACACTACCTCGCTGTGAAGCTCCGGCTGTTTTCGGACATCGCACGCGTGGGCGGGGTTGCGGTCGTCAATGCCGACACGGACCAGGCGGCTGCATTCGTTGCCGCAGCGAGGACGCGCGGCTTGCAGTTGATGACGGTCGGCGAGCGCGGAGACACGCTCAAGCTGGTTGCGCAAACGGCGAGCGCAGGCGGACAGCAGTTGCATGTCCTATTCGCGGGCAAGACATTCGAGATCGATCTGCCGCTCGCGGGCAGCTTCCAGGCGTCGAATGCGCTCGTCGCCGCGGCATTGGCGATCGGTCTTGGCGACACCGCCGAGAAAGTTTTCGCGGCACTTGCGAAAATCAAGGGAGCGCCCGGACGATTGGAAAAGGTTGCGTTCGCCGCCAAGGGCGCTCCCGTTTTCGTCGATTATGCCCACACGCCCGACGCGCTAGAATCTGTGTTGGATGCGCTGCGGCCGCATGTTGCAGGCAAGCTTCGCGTCGTGTTCGGCTGCGGCGGAGATCGCGATAAAGGCAAACGCCCGCTGATGGGCGCCATTGCGGCGCGTCTCGCCGATGCCGCGATCGTTACCGACGATAATCCCCGCAGCGAAGATCCGGCACAAATCCGTCGCGAAATATTGGTCGCGTGTCCGGGCGCGTTGGAAATCGGCGACCGCGCTGCGGCGATACGGGCGGGGATTGCCGCGCTTGACGCCGGCGACGCGCTGGTCATCGCAGGCAAAGGTCACGAGACGGGCCAAACCGTAGGTTCCGAAACGCGTCACTTTTCGGATTCGGAAGAAGCCGTGAAATCGGCAATTTCTCTCGGCGGACGCGCCATAGGAGCGTGCTCATGAGCGCCTTGTGGTCATCGTCGGAAGCGCAGTCCGCCACGCTTGGCGAAGCGACGCGGGCGTTCGAGATCACGGGCCTTTCGATCGACACGCGCACGCTGAAACCCGGCGATCTGTTCGTTGCCCTCAAAGGCGACGCACGAGACGGTCATGAGTTCGTGCGTGCGGCCTTCGACGCGAGGGCGGCAGCGGCGCTCGTCACCCATGCGCCGACGGGCGTGGCCCGCGACTCTGCGTTGCTCCTCGTTGCCAATACGCAACGTGGCCTCGAGGACCTCGCGCGGGCCTCGCGTGCGCGGTCGCGCGCGAAGATCGTTGCCGTCACCGGCAGTGTGGGCAAGACGACGACCAAGGAGATGCTGCGCCTCGCATTCGGTGCTCTGGGTTCCACCTGGGCGTCTGCCGCCTCCTACAACAACCACTGGGGCGTGCCTCTCAGTCTTGCGTCGATGCCGCGCCAGACGGCGTTCGGTGTTTTCGAAGTGGGCATGAATCATTTCGGCGAAATCCGCGCGCTTGCCGGTTTCGTCCGTCCCCATGTGGCGCTCGTCACGACGATCGCGCCGGCGCATCTCGAATTCTTCGGCACCTGCGAGGCGATCACGGACGCCAAATCGGAAATCTTCGAGACGATCGTGCCGGGAGGTGCTGCGCTTATTCCGTCCGACAGCTCCTATGCCGCGCGGTTGATGGCGCGTGCGAAACAGGCCGGAGTCGGGCGCATCCTCACCTTTGGATCAACGCCGAAAAGCGATGCACGTCTTGTGTCGATGTTCGAAGACGATCATGGCATGAAGATCGAAGCCGACGTTCTCGGCCGCAACTATCATTTCCGCGTCGGCGCACCGGGCGCCCATATCGCGTGCAACGCCGTCGGTGCGATGCTCGCGGTCGCGGCGCTGGAAGGCGATGTGATCAACGCCGGAGCCGCGCTGTCTTCGTTCGCAGCACTCAAGGGCCGCGGCGCGCGTTTCAACATTTCGGCCGGCGACGCAACGGCCACCGTCATCGACGAGAGCTACAATGCCAATCCCGCATCGATGGTCGCGGCACTTGCATTGCTCGGAAGTACGGAGCCCGGCAAAGGCGGACGCCGAATCGCAGTTCTCGGGGATATGCTTGAAATGGGTCTGGACGGAGAGGCGCTTCACGCGGATCTCGCGCATCACATCGAAACGGCAAAGACCGATCTTGTCTATCTGTGCGGTGCGCAGATGGCCGCGCTATGGCCCGCGCTGCCGAAATCGCGCCAGGGCGGCTATGGCGCGACATCGCGCGACATCGTCGATCAATTGGCCGGAGCCGTGCGGGGCGGCGACGTGGTGCTCGTGAAGGGCTCGCTCGGAAGCAAAATGGCCGTGTTCATAGACGCGCTCAAAGCGCGCGCGATTTAGGGGGAAGCGGTGTTTCACTATTTTCTCGTTCCGCTTTCAGATCGGATCGGCGCATTCAACGTCTTCCGCTACATCACGTTCCGCGCCGGCGGCGCCATCATGACCGCGCTTCTGATCGCATTCATATTCGGGCCGGCCATGATCCGCTGGTTGCGCCTGAAGCAAGGCAAAGGTCAGCCGATCCGGACAGATGGACCGCAACGCCACATCGTCGAGAAGCAGGGCACGCCCACCATGGGCGGCCTGTTGATTCTCATTTCCACGCTGGTCGCCACCTTGCTGTGGGCCGACCTTACCGACGCGTATGTGTGGCTCGTCCTGTTCGTGACCTTGAGTTTCGGACTATTGGGCTTCGCCGACGATTATATGAAGGTGACGAAGCGCTCGTCCGATGGCGTGGCCGGTCGCATGAAGCTGTTCGTGCAGATCGCTGTGGCCGTTGCGGTGAGCTTTGCCGTGATGAAGCTCGAGGAACCCGCACTGTCCGGCGTTCTCGAGTTTCCGTTCCTGAAGACGCTTGCGCTGCCGCTTGGCTGGGGCTTTCTCGTCTTCGGCGCATTGGTGATCGTGGGCGCGTCCAACGCGGTCAATCTGACGGACGGTCTCGACGGTCTGGCGATCGTGCCCGTGATGATTGCAGCGCTCGCCTTCGCGCTCATCTCCTATCTCGTGGGCAACGTAAAATTCTCCGACTATCTCGAGCTTCATTATGTGGCGGGAACTGGCGAGCTTGCCGTGTTCCTCGCAGCCCTGATAGGCGGCGGCCTCGGCTTCCTCTGGTATAACGCGCCGCCCGCCATGGTCTTCATGGGCGACACCGGCTCGCTGTCGTTGGGGGGCGCGTTGGGCGCGGTCGCGGTCGCGTGCAAGCACGAAATCGTCCTCGCGATCGTGGGCGGACTGTTCGTGATGGAAGCGGTTTCGGTGATCATGCAGGTCGCCTCGTTCAAGCTGACCGGCAAGCGCGTGTTTCGCATGGCACCGATCCATCATCATTTCGAGCAACTCGGCTGGAAGGAGCCGACCATCGTGATCCGCTTCTGGATCATTGCGGTCGTGCTCGCTCTTGTCGGCCTCTCGACGCTGAAACTGAGGTAAAGACGTGATCCCGGCTCGTTCCTTCGCGAATTGCGACGTCGGCGTCTTCGGGCTGGCGCGCTCGGGTGTGTCGTCCGTCGCGTCGCTGAAGGCGGGTGGCGCGCGCGTCTTTGCATGGGACGACAACGAAGCGGCGCGTGCGGCTGCCGAACGCGAAGGCGCCACGATCCTGCCGTTCCAAAAATGGCCATGGGATCGCATCAAGGCGTTGATCCTCAGCCCCGGCGTGCCGCTCACGCATCCGAAGCCGCACGACATCGTGGCAACGGCGCGCGCAGCCGGCGCCGAAGTGATCGGCGATATCGAATTGTTTGCGCGTGAAATCCGCCCGGATCCCGCAAAGCCGGGCCGTTCGCCCCTCATTGCCATCACTGGTACCAACGGCAAATCGACGACGACGGCATTGATCGGGCACATTCTCGCCTCGGCGGGTTTCGCGGCCGAAATCGGCGGCAATATCGGCAAGCCCGTGCTCGATCTTGCCCCGCCGAACGGCCGCACCGTCTATGTGCTCGAGATTTCGTCCTATCAGGTCGATCTGTCGCCGGGCCTCGTGCCGGATGTGACCGTGCTCACCAACATCACACCCGATCACATCGACCGCCACGGTTCGATGGAGGGCTATGTCGCCGTCAAGACGAAGCTTCTCAAGCAGACGGCCAGGAGCGGGCACGTTTGCATCGGCGTGGACGATGCCAATACGTCGGCAATCCACACGCGCCTGTCTTCCAATGGAGGTGCCGAAGCGATCCCCGTGTCCATCGGCAAGGTGCTGGGACGCGGCGTCTTCGCGGTCGATGGCGTGCTGTATGATGCGTGGGGCACGCGGGCGGCCAAAGTGATGGATCTCTCGGCCGCGGCGCATCTGCCCGGCGCACACAATTGGCAGAATGTGGCGCTCGCCTATGCCGCGACGAAGCCCTTCGCGAAGGAATCGCGCGCGATCGCGTCAGCCATCGCCGATTTTCCCGGTCTCGCGCATCGCATGGAAGATGTCGGCCGCATCGGCAAGGTACGCTTCGTCAACGATTCCAAGGCGACGAACGCCGACGCCGCCGAGCGCGCGCTTGTCTGCTTCCCCGATATTTTCTGGATTGCGGGCGGCAAGCCGAAAGAGGGTGGCATCGAAAGTCTCGCACCGCTGTTCGGACGCATCCGCAAAGCCTATCTGATCGGCGAAGCGGCGCAGGGTTTTGCGCGCACCCTGGGCGAGCGCGTGCCGCATCATATCTCGGGCACGCTCGATTCCGCGGTCGTCTGCGCATTCGAAGATGCGCGCGCGTCTTCGGCGCCGGCACCCGTCGTGCTGTTGTCGCCTGCCTGCGCATCGTTCGACCAGTTCCGCGATTTCGAGGTGCGCGGCGAAGCGTTCCGCGCGCTCGTTGCCGACCTTGCCACTCATCCCGTGCGGGAGGCGTCATGAGCCTGTCGCGCGCGGATAGAAGCGGCTTCGCCGCCTGGTGGTGGACGATCGACCGGGTCGCGCTGTTCGCGATGCTGGCCCTCATCACCATCGGGCTCATTCTCGCCTTTGCCGCGAGCCCGGCCGCAACGGGGGGGCCGCTCACGGCCGGCGACTTCCGCTATGCCGCCAAGCAAGTCGGATTCGCCGTGATCGCAGCCGGCATTCTCGCTGCGGCATCGGTCATGTCGCTGCGCGCGATCAAGATATCCTCGGCCGTCGTCTATGCGCTGGCCGTGATCGGCTCGGCGCTCGTGCTTTTCACCGGCAGCGAAGTGCTGGGCGCCAAGCGCTGGATCGATTTCGGCTGGATGACGCTGCAGCCTTCGGAATTCCTGAAGCCGGGATTCGCAGTGCTCGCCGCGTCGATCCTCGCCGACAAGGCGAAGATGATTGTGCCGAAAGAGCTTGTCACCTTCCTCCTGATCCTGCCCGCACTCGTCATTCTGCCGTTGCAGCCCGATGTCGGCCAGACGGGGCTGTTGCTTGCGTTGTGGGGCGCGTTGCTGTTTTTCAACGGCGTTTCGTTTGTGTGGATCGGCGTGCTGGCCGGCGGCAGCGCTGGGCTTGGCGTGGTCGCCTATTATTTCTCCGAGCATGTGCGCCACCGCATCGACCAGTTCTTCGGCTCGAGCCACGAGGGCTATCAGACGGGACTGGCGCTGAAAGCGTTCGAGCGCGGCGGTCTGGCGGGCGTGGGTCCGGGCGCGGGCACGATCAAATATCACATCCCCGATGCGCATTCCGATTTCATCTTTGCAGTGGCAGGCGAGGAGTTTGGTCTCGTATTGTGCGGCGCGATTGCGCTCTTGTTCTGTGTGTTGAGCGTGCGGCTTCTGATGCGCGCCTCGCATGCACGGGATTCGTTTTCGGCTCTGGCCGGCGCAGGTCTGGCCATCGTCGTGGCGCTGCAGGCCTTCATCAATATGGGCGTAGCGATCAGCCTGTTGCCCGCGAAGGGCATGACCTTGCCGTTCATTTCCTATGGCGGCTCGTCGTTGTTTGCGGTGGCGCTGACAATGGGCCTTGCGCTGGCCGTGACGCGGCCGCGTCCGAAAGTGGGCGAGCGGGACTATGCCGTCTTCGGCTTCCTCAGGGAGGCGCGCGCATCATGACGACGATCGTGCTTTCTGCCGGCGGTACGGGCGGCCATCTGTTTCCGGCGCAGGCGCTGGCGGCCGAACTCACGCGCCGTGGGCGCAAAATCGTCGTGATGACGGACGCGCGCGGCACACAATACCCAACTTACTTTCCCGGGGCCGCGATCGAGATCGTGCCGGCAGCTGCCTTCTCCGATCGTTCGAAATTGCGCCTGATGACTGCGCCGTTCGAGATCCTAGCCGGGATCGTCGTCGCACTCGGCAAGTTACGCCGCGCCAAACCGGCTGCCGTGGTGGGCTTCGGCGGGTATCCCAGTCTGCCTGTCATGGTCGCCGCCTGTCTTGCACGGCTTCCAACCTTGATCGTGGCGCCGGATGCCGTGCTTGGCCGCGCCAACCGGTTGGTGGCCAACTACGTGCGCGCGATCGCTGGCGGTCTTCCGCTCAAGCGTTTCCTGCCGAAGGATATGTCCAAGGTCGTCTACACGGGCAACCCCGTGCGCCCGGAAGTCGTGGCGCTCAACGGCGCGCCTTACGATACGCCGACGGCCACGGGTCCCTTGCGTTTGCTGGTGTTCGGCGGCAGCCAGGGCGCGCGTGCGTTGAGCGAAATCGTGCCGGCAGCAATCGCATCGCTGCCCACGGCGCTCAAGACCCGTCTCGACATTGTACAGCAATGCCGTCCGGAAGATATCGAAGCGGTGCGCACCGTCTATGCAGGCGCGGGTGTGAAGGCGGAACTCGCATCGTTTTTCAGCGATCTGCCGTCGCGCATGGCGAACGCCCAGCTCGTGATAGGACGATCCGGTGCGGGTACCGTCGCCGAGTTGATGGTGATCGGGCGTCCTGCGATCCTCGTGCCGCTGCCGCATGCGCTGGACGACAACCAGACTCCGAATGCCGATGTGCTCGCGGAAGCGGGCGCGGGTTGGCGCGTCGCGCAAAGCGAACTGACGCCCAAGAAGCTTGCCGATATGCTGCAGAGCGCCTTCGCGTCGCCGGACGATCTTGCGCGCCGCGCCGCTGCGGCCCACGCGTTGGCAAAGCCAGACGCCGCCCGGCGGCTCGCCGATCTCGTCGATCGGATCGGGGGGGCATGATGGCGCCGCGACTCTCTCCCACGCGCGTGCCGTTCGACATCGGCACCATTCATTTCATCGGAATCGGCGGTATCGGCATGAGCGGCATCGCCGAGATCATGCACAATCTGGGCTACAAGGTGCAGGGTTCCGACGTCGCCGACAATGCGAATGTAAAGCGTCTCAATATGCTCGGCATTCCCGTCGCCGTGGGCCATGACGCCGACAATCTCAAGGACGCTGTCGTCGTCGTCTATTCCTCCGCGGTGAAGGCGGGCAATGCGGAATTCGAAGCGGCACGGATGCGCAACCTGCCGCTCGTTCGCCGCGCCGAGATGCTGGCCGAGATCATGCGGCTCAAGAACTGTATCGCGATCGCAGGCACCAACGGCAAGACCACGACGACAACGTTGATTGCGGCGCTGCTCGATGCGGGCGGGCTCGATCCCACCGTGGTGAATGGCGGCATCATCAATGCCTACGGCACCAACGCACGTCTCGGCGCGGGCGAATGGGTGGTTGTGGAAGCGGACGAAAGCGATGGCACGTTCCTCCGGCTGCCGGCAACGGTCGCCGTGGTCACCAATGTCGATCCCGACCATCTCGATTATTACGGCACGTTCGATCGCATGCGCGAAGCGTTCCAGCGCTTCGTGGAGAACATTCCGTTCTACGGCTTCGCCGTGCTGTGCCTCGATCATCCCGAAGTACAGGCGATGGTCGGACGCGTGGAAGACCGCCGGCTCATCACCTATGGCATCGGTCCGCAAGGCGATGTGCGCGCGGCGAATATCAGCTTCTCCGAAGGCGCGTCGCGTTTCGACGTGATCTTGGCCAACCGCCGCAAGGGCACGGAAACGCGGCTCGACGACATGCGCCTGCCCATGCCCGGCGAGCACAATGTCCTCAATGCGTTGGCCGCGATTGCCGTCGCCCACGAACTGGGCATCGACATGGAAACGATCCGCGCCGCACTCGGCAAATTCGGCGGCGTCAATCGGCGCTTTACGCGCGTCGGCGAATGGAATGGCGCTGCGATCATCGACGATTACGGCCACAATCCGTTCAAGATGGCGGCCGCGCTCAAGGCGGCGCGCCAGGCCTATTCCGGTCCTATCATCGCCATCGTGCAGCCCCATCGCTACACGCGCCTGCGCGACACCTTCGAGCAATTCTGCACCTGCCTCAACGACGCGGACGCCGCGATCATCGCGCCCGTCTATCCCGCGGGCGAGCTGCCGATCGCCGGCTTCGATCGCGACACCTATGCGGAAGCATTGCGCGCGCACGGCCACCGCAGTGTGTTCGTGATCGACGGCGCGGATGACCTTCCGGCGATGATTGCAGATCTCGCGAAACCCGGCGGCGCGATCGTGTGCCTGGGTGCGGGCTCGATCACCCAATGGGCTGCCGGTCTCGAAACCGCATTGATCGAGCGGGAGGCGCGCGCGTGATGGCGATCCGCTTCCGGGACTCTCTGCCTCAGGTGCGCGGCAGCTATACGCACAACGCGCCGTTGAAAGACCTCGTCTGGTTCCGCGCCGCGGGGCCTGCGGAAATCCTGTTTCGTCCTGCCGATGCGGACGACCTCGGCGCGTTCCTTGCGAACAAGCCTGACGCGCTGCCGGTCACGGTGATCGGAGTGGGTTCGAATCTTCTCGTGCGCGATGGGGGTCTTCCCGGCGTGGTGATCCGCTTGCCGGCGACTTTCGGCCGCGTGTCTGCCGATGGTTTGCAAATTCGCGCCGGCGCCGCGTCGCTCGATTCCGCAGTGGCGCGCGCCGCGGCAGATGCGGGCATCGCCGGTCTCGAATTCCTGCGCGGCGTGCCGGGCACGGTCGGCGGCGCGTTGCGCATGAATGCCGGGTGTTATGGCCGCGAGATCAAGGATATCTTCGTCGAGGCGACGGCCGTCGATGCACGAGGCCGCAAGATCGTGCTGACGGCCGATGATATGAGCTTTGCGTATCGGAAGGCGAACGTGCCGGACGATCTGATCTTCGTCGAAGCGGCGTTCGCCGGAACGAAAGACGATCCTGTTGTCATTCGCGAGAGGATGAATGCACTGGTCGAGCAACGCGAAGCGTCGCAGCCGGTCAAGTCGCGCACGGGCGGATCGACCTTCAAGAATCCCGACGCGGCCCAGTCCGGAGGCCGCAAGGCGTGGCAGCTGATCGACGAAGCGGGATGCCGCGGGTTGATGCACGGCGCGGCGCAGGTCTCCGAAAAACACTGCAACTTCCTCATCAACACAGGCGATGCGTCGGCAACCGATATCGAGGCTCTCGGCGAGGATGTACGTGCGCGGGTAAAGGCGAAATTTGGCGTCGAACTCGAATGGGAGATCAAACGGGTGGGCGTGCCATGACCGCTTTCAGGAAAGTGGCCGTGTTGTTGGGTGGGCGCTCAGCCGAGCGCGAGGTCAGCCTTGTGTCGGGGCGCGCCTGCGCCAAAGCGCTGCGCGACGAAGGATTCAATACGGTCGAGATCGACGCGCCCGACGATCTGCCCGCGCGGCTCGAAGCCGAAAAGCCCGATGCCGTGTTCAATGCGCTCCACGGTCGTTGGGGCGAGGACGGCTGCGTGCAGGGCTTGCTCGAATTGATGCGCATTCCCTATACGCATTCCGGTGTGCTCGCCTCGGCCGTCGCGATGCACAAGGAACGCACCAAGGACGTGTTCCGCGCGGCCGGGCTCCCGGTGGTGAAGAGCATCGTGGCCGATCGTCACGATGCGAGCGCGAACCATCTGATGGAGCCGCCTTATGTCGTGAAGCCCGTCAACGAGGGCTCCAGCGTGGGCGTGTTCATCATCCGCGAGGGCGACAATCGTCCGCCGTTTGAGCTCGGCAGCGACAAATGGACTCTCAGCGACTCTGTGATGGTGGAGGAATATGTTCCGGGCCGCGAACTGACCGTTGCCGTGATGGGCGGCAAGGCGCTCGCCGTCACCGAGATTCTGCCCAGCACGGATTTCTACGACTACGAAGCGAAATATTCCGAGGGCGGTTCGCTGCACATGCTGCCGGCCAAGATTCCGCCTTCCGTGACCGGGGAAGCGATGCAGCTCGCCGAGCGCGCACATGCGGCCCTTGGCTGCCGTGGCGTGAGCCGGACCGATTTCCGTTTCGACGACACTAAGGCCAAGCATCGCCTGATCCTGCTCGAGGTCAACACGCAGCCCGGCATGACGCCAACGTCTCTCGTGCCGGAGCAGGCGCTGCACACCGGTATGGATTTCCGCAAGCTCGTGCGCTGGATCCTGGAGGACGCGTCATGCGATCGGTGAAGGCGGAGCGCAAGCCGCGGCGCAATGCGCAAAAACGGTCCGGCCGCCGGGGCGCAGCCGCGGTGCGTGTGGCGCCCGAGCGCACCGCTTTCGGCAAGCGTACGAAGTTCCGCAACGATCCCGTCTCGCGCTTCTTCCGCGAAGTGAGGCGGCGGCTCACCTTTCGCCACCCCATGCTCGCACTGACCGCGGTCTTGCTCGTGCTGACGGGGATCGCGGCATTGTTTGCGGGCGGAAAAATACATGCCGCAATCGTCGGCACGCAAAACGCGATGTCGAAAGTGGCCGCAGAAGCGGGTTTCGGCATCCGGGATGTGCATCTCACGGGCAATCGCCGCACGCAACCCCAGATGATCATTACCGCTCTCGGCTTCGAGCCGGGGCAATCGATTTTTGCCGCCGATGTCCAGGCCGCCCGTCAAAGATTGCTCGCGCTCGATTGGGTGGCGGATGCCGAAGTGAGCCGGCAGTACCCGGATTCGATCTCCGTCAGCATCGTCGAGAAGCTGCCTTTCGCCCTGTGGCAGGCCGCCAACGGCACCTATGTGATCGAACGCTCGGGCAAGGTCGTCACACTCGCGAACCCTGCCGAGTTCTCGAAACTGCCCTATCTGATCGGCGACGGGGCTCCGCAGGACTCCGCTGAGATCGTCGATGCGGTCGCGCAGCATCGCGCAGTGTCGGCGAGAGTCCGCGCCTATCGGCGTATGTCGGAGCGGCGCTGGGACCTCATTCTCGAAGACGGAGTCGTCGTGCAGTTGCCCGAGGACGATTGGACGAAGGAACTCGACGTTCTTGAGCATTTGATCGTGGACAAGGGCGTGCTTGAGCGCGATATCTCTGAGATTGATTTGCGTCAGCGCGACAACTTCTTCTTCGTGCTGAAGAACGGGGACAGGCAGCCGGTGGCACGAGGGAACGCGACCTGATGGGCGAGACGATCCGCATGCGCACGGGCAGTGCCGAACGGCCGGCTTTTCGCACCGGTCTGGTGACGATCCTGGATATCGGGTCGTCCAAGGTGATCTGTCTGATCGGCCGCGCCGAGCCGGGAAATCTTAAGGTCCTGGGTGCGGCGCTGCGCGAGTCCCAGGGCATCAAGGCCGGCACCATCACCAGCATCGAGCTTGCCGAGGAGTCCATCCGCGAGGCGGTGGCGGCGGCCGAGAACCATGCCGACACACGAATTCAGAATGTGCTGATCTCCGTCAGTTGCGGCGCCCCCGCCAGCGTCACGGCGCGCGCCGCGGTGGCGCTCGACGGTGCGCTCGTCTCGGACTCTCATTTGTTAGGCCTCCTCGCCGACGCGCGGGCGAAATGCCGGCTCGATGGCTTCGAGGTGATTCAGTCTGCGCCCACATCCTATGTCGTCGACGAAGCGCGCGGGGTGCGCGACCCCAGCGGAATGTTCTGCCAGCGCCTGGGCGTCACCATGCATGCGGTGGCGGTAAAGCCGTCTCCCTTGCAGAACCTCAAGCTCGCGGTCGAACGCTGCCACCTGAACGTCGCGGGCGCATTGTTCGCGCCTTATGCGAGCGGTTTGGCGATTCTGACGCCGGACGAAATGCAGCTCGGTGCCACCGTGATCGACATGGGCGCAGGCACGACCTCGATCGCTGTGTTCCTCGACGGTGCGCTCGTTCATTCCGATGTCGTGCCGATGGGAGGCGCATTGGTGACTTCCGATCTCGCGCGCACCCTGGCGGCGCCCGTATCGGCAGCCGAGCGCCTGAAAACGCTTTATGGTGCCGCGCTGGGCGATATCGAAAGCGGCACCGACATCGTGACCGTGCCGCAGATGGGCGAGGACAACGACACGTATGCCGTGCGCGTGCCGCGCTCGATGCTGACTCGCATCATCCAGCCGCGGCTTGAAGAAATATTCGCCGAGGTCCAGACGCGCCTACGCGCCAGCGGCTTCGATGTCGCCGCCGGAAGGCGAGCTGTTTTGACCGGCGGCGCGTGTCAATTGGCTGGTATGCGCGAGTTGGCGCAGCGTGTGTTGAACAAGCAGGTGCGGCTCGGCCGCCCTCAGACCTTCGCAGGCCTGCCGGCTGCGTCCGCCGGGCCCGACTACGCGGCAGCATTGGGACTTCTGATGGCCGGGGCCACGATGCCCCCCGAAGCGCTGAATCCCGAATTGGGATCGGGGCCGCCGGACCGGCCGAAGCATGGATTTTTCCGCCGACTCATCGGCAAGTGAGGCGGGTAACGAATATGAAAGCCGGGAAGAACAAAGTTTGGGTAAGTGCGGGGCCTAAGGTACACGGCAAGGAGAGTGCACAATGAGCATCAAATTAGGGGCACCCGAAGTGAAGGAATTGAAGCCGCGCATCACCGTGCTTGGCGTCGGCGGCGCAGGCGGCAATGCCGTCAACAACATGATCGCGGCGAAGCTCGAAGGCGTCGATTTTGTCGTGGCGAACACGGACGCGCAGTCGCTCGCGCAGTCGAAGGCGCAGCGCCGCATCCAGATGGGCACGAAAGTGACCGAGGGTCTCGGCGCGGGCGCAAGACCCGATGTCGGTCGCGCAGGCGCGGAAGAGTCGCTTGAGGAGATCCTCGAGCAGATCTCGGGCTCGCATATGGTGTTCATCACGGCCGGCATGGGCGGCGGCACGGGCACAGGTGCTGCACCCGTTATTGCGCGCGCCGTGCGCGAGCTGGGCGTGCTGACTGTCGGCGTCGTCACCAAGCCGTTCGCATTCGAAGGCGACAAGCGCATGCGCGTGGCCGAACGCGGCATCGAGGAATTGCAGGCCTATGTCGACACGCTGATCATCATTCCCAATCAAAATCTTTTCCGTGTCGCCAACGACCGCACGACCTTCTCGCAAGCGTTTGCGATGGCCGACGATGTGCTGCACAGCGGCGTGCGCGGCGTGACCGATCTGATCATGATGCCCGGACTCATCAATCTCGATTTTGCCGACATCAAGACGGTCATGTCCGAGATGGGCAAGGCGATGATGGGCACGGGCGAAGCCGAAGGCGAGGACCGCGCGATGAAGGCGGCCGAAGCGGCCATCTCCAATCCGCTGCTGGACGATGTGTCGATGAAGGGCGCCCGCGGCGTGCTCATCAACATCACGGGCGGTCCGGACATGATGCTGTTCGAAGTCGACCAAGCCGCGAACCGCGTGCGTGCCGAAGTCGATCCGGACGCAAACATCATCTTCGGCGGTACGATCCTCGAAAACATGGAAGGCCGCCTGCGGGTTTCCGTCGTGGCAACGGGAATCGAAGCCGAAGGGACGGTGCGGATGCCGCAAAATGTCGAACCGCTGCGTCCGCGCATGAAGGCACAGCCTTTGCCTGCGAGAACCGAAACCCGCGCACCGCAAGCCAACGCGGTACGGGCCCAGGTCGAGTCCATCGCGCAGGAAATGAACGCCCAGGTGGCCCCGCCGCTTTCGCCCGTCGAAGAGATGATCCTCGGCGAAGCCGAAGCGCCGATCATCGAGGACGAATTGCCGCCAATTCCGGCGTCGATCCGCCCGGCGCAGCCGATGCGTCCTGCGCCGCAACCGGAGCCTGAGGAGGCGCCGCGCCGGGGAGGAATTGGCCGTTTTTTCGGTCGTGGCGAAAAAAAATCTGAACCGCAACGCGTGGAACCCGTTCAGGTGCCTCGGACCGCAAACACCCCGCGCGCAACGGCCCAGGTCATGACGCGCAGTGCGGCGCAAGAGCAGCAGCGCACGGCGCAGACCCCGCAAAACGTCGCGGACGATCTGTTCCCGGACCACAAGAAGGACGATCAGTTCGAGATACCGGCCTTCCTACGCCGTCAAACGAACTGACCCGTTTTTTTTCCTCCCCGTTTACGGGGGAGGAGCCAGCGGAACGCCGGGGAGGGTGGCCGTCGCGGCGGCCCCCATCGTCGCGCTCGCATTGCTCGCGCGGCACTTCCCCCGTAAACGGGGGAAGAAACTGAGGGACGCGAGCTGCATGCGGCGGACAATCGCACGGCAAATCGCGAGCGAGGGTGTAGCACTTCATGCTGGACGGTTGGTCCACATGACGCTCGCCCCCGCCGCCGCCGGCACCGGAATCGTCTTTCGCCGCAGCGATCTGGGCGGCCGCGAAATTCCCGCATTGTACGACAAGGTCGGCGAGACACGGCTGGGCACCGTCATCGATGACGGGGCCGGCGCAAGCGTCGGCGTCATCGAGCATCTGATGGCGGCGGTGGCGGGTGCCGGTATCGACGATCTTCTCGTGACCGTCGACGGTCCCGAGCCGCCGATCTTCGACGGGGACGCGCTCAGCTATCTCGTTCTCATTGAAAGCGCGGGCCTGCATGAAATACCCGGGCCGAAACGCGCACTGCGAATTCTCAAGCGCGTCGAAGTGAAGAACGCCGATGCCAGCGCCGCGCTTGCCCCGGCTTCGGAATTCGTCTTCGATTTCGAGATCGTGTTTGCATCGCCAGCGATCGGCGAACAGCGTATGATTTGGGTATTCTCGAACGACGGTTTCCGCAACGACATTGCGCCGGCCCGCACTTTCGGCTTCGTGCATGAGCTGGAGACACTAAACAAGATGGGGCTGGCGCGCGGCGCGTCTCTCGAGAACACGCTCGCCATCGATGGCGACGCCGTCGTCAATGCGAAGCTGATGCGCTTCCCCGACGAATTCGTGCGCCACAAGATTCTCGATGCGTTGGGCGACATGGCGCTGGCGGGCGCCCCGATCATCGGCCGCTTCGAAGGTCGCCGCTCCGGCCACGCGCTCAACAATGCGCTGTTGCGGGCGGTGTTTGCCGATGCCGAGAACTATGAGTTCGTGACGCAGAACTGAACAGCCTTACTCCGCCGCCATGCTCCGCGCCCGCTGGTCCCGTAATGCCCGCAACAATGTGGTCACAGCGTTCCGCAGCGTCTCGTCTTCGATTTCGAGGAAATTCCGTACCAGTTCGATAGCTGCCCTGTTGTGGCCGCCATGCGGCAGCGACGCTGTAGGCTTCGCGCCATCATAGCCGTCGAAGAAGTAAGACACGTCGACAGACAGGACGCGGCCGACCTCGAACAGGCGTCCCGCGCTGATGCGGTTGACTCCGGTTTCGTATTTCTGGATCTGCTGGTAGGAAATCTCGAGGACCCGGCCCAGATCCTCCTGAGTAAGACCCGTTTCGGCGCGGCGATGCCGGATACGTTCGCCCACATGGCGGTCGACGCCGAGGTCGTCCGGCCTTTTTTTCGGCGCGACAGTTCCCATTCCCAGCCCCGCGGGCATATTCCTGCCCTGTTACGCTCGCGGGTTGTGGCATGGATCACGTGGACGTCAGAATATTTACGGCACCCGTAACTCAATCTATGGTTGTTCTACCCCAAGCCCCGGTTATGACTGGGTTTTCGGCAAATTGGCGCGCCCGGCGACAGGTTACGGGGCTGGACCGCGCTTCCCGCGCAATGGCATAAGGTGCGTGGCGTTGGGCTTGGCCGTTCGCGGCCCGTTCCCGGAAGCGGAAAAACATATGTCCTTGAAAGAAGTGTGGAAACCGGCGCTGGGTCGCGCGTTTCGTCCGGCTGTCATAGCCGCGGTGCTGGGCGTAGCCCTCCTCGGCGGCTGCTCGCTGTTCGACAAGAGCGCCGACGAGGACAAGGACGCCCAATATGTCGAACGGCCCGTCGAGCAGATTTACAATGACGCCTGGAGGCAGATTGAGGGCAACAACT
>Ga0302324_100009734_pt1 | contig 20026 bp, 21 predicted proteins | sample Palsa_T0_1_FD_201949 | JGI IMG/M metagenome (GOLD analysis project Ga0302324, IMG submission 201949) | Peat permafrost microbial communities from Stordalen Mire near Abisko, Sweden - Palsa_T0_1 | ecosystem: Environmental > Terrestrial > Soil > Palsa > Peat permafrost | place: Sweden: Abisko...
CGAGCCGTGGAAGGCCATCCAGACCCTTCGTGTTGAGCCATTTGAGAATCGTTGCGCGATCGCCGGCGCTGAGGTCGCGGGTGACCGGCATATGGTTGGGGTCGCCCAGCGGCAAAGAGAATGCCAGCGTCAAAACTTTGATGCGCGCGACGACCGAAGCGTAGTCCCCGAGGTTCACCACGTAGCGGCCCATGATGGGGTAGAGATTGCCGTATTGGGTAAACAGGTACTGGATGTCGGCGTACCATGTCGGCTCCTCGGGGACTTCCTTCTTGCTGAATGCCAAGATACTGACGTAGTTCAGGGGGTTGCTCACGTAGCCGGACGGTTGCGCAGCCAATTGATACGCGATCCCGTAGAGTTGCCCCGCGAGATAGCCGCGCGGGACGCCGGGGCCAGAGGCCGATGCGGTGAATGGCAGATCAGCATAGCCATTGGCGTCCGTTGTGATCGAAGAGGCGTAGGTGATGGCGTTTGCGGGCGTTCCGATGGTGGGAATCGCCGCCACAGGACGCGTGGGAGGGCTGACCGTATCGCCACCGCCAGATCCGCCCATCAGGCCCTGAGTGGCGCTGAGGTTGATGGCGGCGTTCGGGAGCGCAGCACCAAAGCGGGATGCGTAGAACTCCACCTGCTGCGTTTCGCCCGGATCGATCCGGAATACGTAGGAATCGGCGCGGACACACACGCCGTCTAGGGACTCCTGGAGGAGTATCTTGTATCCGTTGGTGCCTTGGATCGGCGAGAGCACGACCAACGGACGCTCTGCCAGAAGCTGCGGCGCGAAAGGACTATTCGTGAGGTCAAACGTCTGCACGCCAGCTGTTTGGGTGTACCAGCCGTCACTCCGATAAGGAACCTCGCCAATCACGAGAACATGTACGCTGTCGACGGTCGCCTGCACTTCGGTCGGGTTCACATTGAGGACACCAAGTTGAATTGGTCCGATATCCATCAGCCCGCTGTTGGCGTCGAGTATGGGGAATGTGTTTCCAAAGTCGGCCGATAGCGAGAGACCGTCGCTAGCCACTTTGGCCTGCAGATTATTGATGCCGCCGGCGGGCTGCGTGAAGTTGGGGGCGACAGCAATCATCTGATGCCCGCGTACGAAGTGCTTCGGCTCGCCGTGGTAGTACGGGCCAATGGTGCCCACAATGTGACCCATGGTGTAGCGCGGAATCGTTGAGTCCCGGCCGTAGCCAAAGACGTTGAACTCGATCGAGACCATTCCGTCCTCGGTCGCGGCCTTCAGGGCCTGCACTAGAGCAGAATCGGAAATGTCCGGCCAGGACACATCCTCCAAAACGGATTGATAACAGGCGGCCAGTTGTTGGTCCCTCCGTACCCCTTGCTTCTGGCGTTGCCAAAGGTTGATGAACGCGGCCGGCTTGTATTCGCCTTGAAGCAGCGTTTGTGCTGTCTGGCTGACCAGACGCACCTGCATGCCCCAGATCTGGGAGACCATTTGTTGCTGCGGGTCCAGATCAACGAGCTTGCCGGGCGCACGACCGGCAGCGTTCTGGATGGTCAGGCCAATGACGGAGTCGTCTGTCGAGCTGGTCAATTGCCGTCCATTAAGGAAGGCTCCGGTTACGGAGCAGTCGAGGAGCCGAAAGATGCCCGTCCCTTCGGGGTTCCAACTGAGGTTCTGTTCGAGTTGCTGGTATTCCGGCACGAACGATGAATTCTGGTAGAAGCGCACATCGTTGTTGATGGTTGAAACGTCTGCCTGAAACCAGCCGCGGAAGTGTATGCGGGGTGAATCCAGGTAGCTCACGCGGATCGCCTCCTAAACATGGCTTTCGGACAGCTCAAACCCGTTGCATATTGGCTTCGGTGCGCGCGTTGGCGGCTTAGGAACTTGTTCCAAAGGCCTTTTGAGGCCTATCGCATCCCGAAGTTGTCCGAACGGAGGCTCGGTCTGTGTAAGATTGGCTATAGGTTCGGCGGCCTTTTCCCACCCAAGGCGTTTCCAGGCACTAGTAGCCACCATAGTTCACCTCACTGCCAAACCTGCAAGGTCCTTAATCGCGTTGCACGAATGTATCACAACAAAGTCGGGCTGGTCAGGTCACGCCCTTGGGTTGCCAGCAAAGCTTACTGCGATTCTGGCAGCTTAGGCAACACGACGACCCTGGGCGTAACCTGTTGACCCTTTTCCATGCCCCCGGCTATGATCAGGCCGTTGGACGTCACCAGCAGCCCGCGATGGTCCATCGTTGGGTTGGTTGTGATCCCATTGATGAGCTCCCACTTTCCGCTGCGCAAATTGAAAGCGAAGGTCACGGCGGATGGTTCAGAAGGCTTGCCGTCATAGCCGATGCCGTCGTAGTTGTAGGGATTGTTTGTCCCACCCGCAAAATAGACTTTTTGATCCTGCACGCAGCCGCCAGCCGCCATGCGGTAGCGCGCGGCCCCCGGATGGTTAGCGAGTCTAGTCCACTGAATCTTCGCCGGATCGCCGTGATCGATCTTGCCCATCCAACCTTCATCGGAAGGAACGTACTTGGGTTTATTGCCGGAACGATTTATGTAGGCTCCGCCTGTGTAAATGATCGTGTCACTCACAAGCGCACCTGCGTGCCCGAAGACGGGTGTTCCTGGAATTGCGGTTGCCTGCAGCCAGTTGTTCTCTTCGGCATCGTACACCTGTACATGGCGCACGGTGTCGGTTTTCGACCAGCCACTGATTAGATACACATAACGATCAAGATAAATTCCGCTGACCGAATCGTCCACCGGAACCGGAATATCCGCGCCGCGGTACCAGCGGCCGGAGACAGACTGATAAATATCCACATTAGGAACGGTAACTTCGTTCCCCTGAGCATCAACAGCGTAGCCTCCAAAGAGAAACACCTGGTCGAGTCTGCCAACCGCTGTGGCAGCGAGTCGTCCAACCTGGCCAGGAACAGAATTAATCTTCGACCAAGCACCCGTGGAGAGGTCCAGCGAATACGCCGCGGTCGTAATTGCATCCCATGTCTTTTGGGGACCGATGCCCAGAAGCGAGAACATGTGAGTGGTCCCTTGTGCCCCGAGACCAGCAACAGCATTATTCGTAACGGCAGCAGGAAGCGGCTTCGCATCCAAGGGAATCATTTAGGGCATCCGTTCGTTATCCACGTCGCAACGGTCTGCAGTTCAGTCGGCATCGCAATCCGCCCGTTTGCGTCCAAAGAAACATCGGGCATCTGTGGGGGGAAGTTTCCGAATGGACTCTTTCCAGCAAGTGCCAGATAGAGATTCGAACTGTTAGGATCGCCCTTTACCACGAGGTTCCCCGGCACGCCCCAAGCATCGGTTTTTTGAGCGATAAATGCGTCATAGCTTTGGTTCCAAAATGCGCCATGTGGCGAGCCGGTTCCGAGGTTCGGATCATTTCCGGTTAGTGTTTGCAGGAGCGCAACGATGTCGGAAAAAACTGGCGCAGTGATAGCGTTGCTAGGCACTGATTGGGTCCTCGCGTTCTTGGGTAGGTATTTGAAGTCGGGTCCATAGAACCCGTCTTCCCGTTGGGGCAGTGGAATGACGAAAAGCGGGCTGGCTGCGGCCTTCAGCTTTAGCATCAAACCGATTGCTGTACTCAGCGTGGCTTGACTTCCAGTGCCCCAGGCGACATCAAGAGTGTCCAACATGCCAGAGAACAGCGCATCGAAAGCGATCAGGACGCTCTGAGCAGCCGGAGAAGGATTACGGTATCCCCCTTTTGGAATCGGGGCCATCGTGTGAGTGTCAGGGAAAGGTAGAGCGGGACCGTTGAAGGCGAAGCTACCGTCGCCCTGCATGACTAGACCCCTACCAACGTATAACTCCGCAAAGCGGTAATAGTGAGCCAATTCGGAGCCGGCCTTCGGACTCGTTGAAGTCCCCTCACCCTGAACCTTGATCAGCGTGATCGCTGCAGCAACGTCGGATAGAGTCCGAATGACCGTCACTGCAAACCCACCCGTTGCTGCAGTCAGCTGATTCGCCGGGCTCAACGGCGGCGATAGGGTATTGAACGCCTCCAGAACAGCGTCGTAGAAGGCACCTATCGTAGGAAATGTTTCGGCCGCCGCAACCTCCGCAAACCGGATGGGGCCCCCTTCGGGATATTCGATTTGCATGAATACGTCATGGACATACGGCTTAGTCAGGCCGCCAAGGAAAACAGTCAATTGGGGGCGCACGCCGCCGGGAAGAGGACCGGGGTAGGAGATAAATCCCGCATATCCGCTGGCGATCTGCGGTGTCCCACCGATCGCAGTGAGGAGATTGCACACAAGACCGAGGTGAGTCATCTCCTCACGAACTACGCTGTCGATTAGCGCATAGGCGTCGGCACCTGGCGGGCTGTTCGGGTCCATGACCGACCACATCCCACACAAATAAGGTGGAAGAGTCGAAAGCTCAAGCTCGATCGCCGCCTGCAGGCTATCCTTTAACCATTTCGTATCCCGCTGCGGAGTTGCCACCGCCATTAGCCTTACAATCTTCTGTTCCATTTACTCCTTCCTCTTCGCGTGCCATCGTGGACGTTGTTGGCGCTTCGCTTGGCTAGTAGTTCTGGATTGTTACTTTCGTACCGTCAAGCTTCGTCAGCGTTACGGCGAAGTTTTCTTTGTAGGTGAACGCCTGATCCTGGAGGAAGCTAAGCGCCACGGCCTCGCCAAGGAGGATTGAATAGTCCGTGTCACTACGCCAGTGAATGCCGGCATGGATGCCATGACCGAAGGAGATGTTATGCGCGAGCTTGTGCAACTCTCCGTTCACCGTCATCTGCCCCGCGTCTGCACCGTTGTAGGGCTCAAGCGTGAGCCCGGAACTGGAAGGCACCACAGGTGTTGGAATTACGGCGTCCCCATCGTAGAAAAATTTCAGCACCGTAATGCAGGCGCCCGCAACTGTACCGTGTCCGGTCGGGTAGGCCGGGTGGGAGGGCGATCCTTCCGGAAAGGCCTGCGACAGCAGGTAGCTGCCGTTCTTCAGCTGGCTTTGCTGTAATGCTATCGAGTTCAGTATGATCGGGTGGACCTGCGCCTGGACCGTACCTCCTTGTCCTGTCTGCATGAGGTGGACCATGCCGCCGCCGGACTCGGGGCGATGCCGCAGATGGACGATCCATTTCTGATACCAGACAGCGTTTATCGCCGCTCGCGCGACTGCGGCCAGGGTCGATGCTTTATCGGGTCCTCCGAAGGTGGCGAACGGCTGCTGATTATTGAAGTTGTTGTAAGGATTTGTTGGGTTCGGCGCAATTCCGAGCGTATTCAATACTAGGTACGCGGTGAAATACGCTTGAAAGAGCTCGTCGACGTGGGTGAACGCGGAGAGTGCACGCCCGTTATGCATGTAGCGCCTGGTATCACCCGGCGCGGGAGGAATCAGTGGCATCACCCCATTTTGGACGGCTTGCCATGCATCCAGATTCGTCAGGTAATCGACGCCTTCCGCAAGTGTGTCCATCTTCTGATCCATTGGCTGAACGCCGAGCGTCGTCGGCTGGATGCAGAACTGCGAAATATATGGGCCAATGTTCTCGCCGGCGAAAACCTTTGTCGGGTCGTTAAAGCCGCCGCGGAATAACAGCTCGGGGGTGACCTTACCATTGTTCATGGGGCCCGCGTAGGTGGCGCCGAGCTGCGTCAACTCGTTGGCCGCAGCGATCGCGGTTGCGTTGGTGGAGTAATTGGTGAACGGGACATCGCGGAGCAACGAGGCCCAATAAAGCTCAACAAGTTCAGTTGCGTATTGAGGGCTAGCCAACTTGGGCGCGGGAGGAACGATTGAGTCGCCGAAGCACTGCGAATCAGCACCGACCAAAGTCAACGCAAATGCGGCTAGAGGACCGTTCAGCTTCCGGCCAGCGCCGAGCAGGCCAGCGACTTCGAAGTTGGCGGTGCCTGGAGTCGCCCCATCACTGGTTCCCAGGGCCGCTCTAAACAACTTAAAAGCGTTTGGGTCAACAACTCCGTAGGTTTTCTGTTTCAGACATTTCGTGTAAGTCCCCGACTTGTCGGAGTAGAGCTCTTCATCACCGTTCGTTGTATGTTTCACGGTGCCGGTTGGTGTCGCCTCTTTTGTGGCAGTCCCAAACCGAACTTCGAAGGCGTCCTTGCCGTGCTGGTCGGTTACTCCTGCTGGTAAGCATCCAGCAGACGCCTGCGGTAGCTTTGTTAGATCAGCCATTCATCACGCTCCTGTTATTTGGTCAACTTCAGCCTAGCTTTCGTCTTTCGCAAGACGAAGAAACCGTACTGCACCCCCGGCGGAGCAGTCCGTTGCAAATGATCTCGGCGTCACCCGTCTGGGCTGTCGAGGATCCTTCGCCACCCCGCCAGAAGGGAAGCCTTCGAACACTTGCTTGTTCTTGAGCGCCCTGAAAAAGATGTGAGCGTTGGCGAAGCCAGCCAGCATGAAAAACGATCGCGGATTGTTCCCGGGGAGCTCTTTGATACCCTTCTTCCAGTGGTTTTTTCCCACCCTCCGTGTAGTCATTCTATAGGTCCGAGATTGACGTGCGAACTCTCAGTCCAGCCAATTGCTTTCAATGCCTCTCTGCTGGCGGCGTTCGTCCGCTTCGCAGCGCGAACGTTAACTATGCTACTCGCTTTTTCGTAAATTGTATCCCTAGTTTTGCACAGGAAATGCCTTTTGCGCTTGAATAAGTCACTTTGGCGGGACAATGTTTTGATTCGAAGGGCGCCGGTCAAGATAAGCCGATCGGAACTGGGTGGCAATTGCTTTACGGGGTGCCACCTTATGCTACTAATGTTTCAATCTGGTTTCGGCGATCCGGAACGCGGCCTGGGTCACCAGTACCCAAGTGGGCAAGGCAGAGTCACCTGAAAAGTTGCCAGGTAAATAGCCCGCCCGGACGATTCTGTTCGGTTTTCCGAACAAAACACACAATATCGGCCACAAACGTCCATTTGGCTCGGCGCAGAGCCCGCAGCGGGATCGCTTGGTGTTCGGAAAGCCGAACAATTATAGGCGGTAATGATTCGAAGTTCGCGTGGCGGCCCCGATTATAGAACGCCGTGATCGGCGGCTTTGTGCCTTCAAGGACGTTGAAGAGCAGCGATAGAACCGCAGAAGATTGTCTGCTGCAGGTGAGGGTTCATGATTAGGCCGAAAGTGCTGTTTCTCTGCACCGGCAATTCGCGCCGGACGCAGATGGCCGAGGGGTTCCTGGGGCCATGGGGGGAGACCGCTTCGACGTGATGAGCGCCGGGAGTGAGGAAACGCCGCTCGATCCGGACGCCGTCGCGGTGATGCGCGAGGTGGGGGTTGATATTTCCGGGCAACGTCCGAAGGCGGTAAACCGTTTTCTGGGGCGGCGTGTCAGCTATGTTGTGTCGCTGTGCGACCGGGAGAAGGAACGCTCCTGCCCGATTTTTCCAGGCGCAATCTGGCGCCGGCAATGGGATCTTGAAGACCCTTCGAAAGCAGTCACGCGGGAGGAACGCCGCGCGGCGTTGCGTCGGGTGCGCGACGACATTCAGCAGCGCGTAGCGGCGTTCGTGGAAGAGCATGCATAAGGAGAGCTTGGCGATGAGCACGATGAAGGAAATCGTTAAAGAGAAGTATGGTGAGGCGGCGCTCCGCGTCGTGAAGGGACAAGGAAATGGCTGCTGCGGAGCTTCGGCGCTCGATGGCTGCGACCCGATTACCTCGGACCTTTATGACGCCGCCGAGACAGGCGAGCTGCCCGAAAAAGCGGTCGCGGCCTCGCTTGGTTGTGGTAATCCCACGGCTCTCGCGGAGCTAAAGGCCGGCGAGACGGTTCTGGACTTGGGCTCGGGCGGCGGCATAGACGTGCTGCCGTCGGCGAAGCGTATCGGTCCCCACAGGCAAGGCCTACGGGCTCGACATGACCGATGAAATGCTGGCGCTTGCCGAAGAGTACAAACACAAGAGCAGCCTGACCAATGTGGAGTTGCTCAAGGGCGAGATTGAAAATATCCCGCTGCCCGACAACTCGGTCGATGTCATCATCTCGAATTGCGTTATCAACCTCTTGGGCGACAAGGACCGCGTGATGCGGAGGCTTTCCGTGTGCTGAAGCCGGGTGGCCGATTTGCGGTCTCTGATGTCGTCGTGCGGGGCGAAGTTCCAGCCGAGGTCAGGAAAAGCATGGAGCTGTGGGTGGGTTGCATCGCCGGAGCGATCGAAACGGATTACGTAAAACGGCCGGCTAAGGCTGGCTTTGACGCGATCGACATCGAACCCATGCGCGTCTACAGCATCGAAGATGCCCGGCAGTTTCTAACCAGCGAAGGCCTTGACGTGGATGCTATTGCGCCGCTGGTACAAGACAAGTTCATGAGCGCGTTTGTGCGCGCGAAAAAGCCGGCAGGCTGCTGCGCGCCCGGCTGTTGCTCATGACACCGGCGCGCCGTCTTGTCGGAGAACTGCTCGGAACGGCGCTGCTGCTGGCGGCGGTCGTTGGCTCCGGCATCATGGGCGAGCGCCTGAGCGGCGGCAATGTGGCCATCGCGCTGCTCGCCAACACGCTGGCGACGGGCGCCACCCTGGTAACGCTCATCTTTACTTTCGGCCCGGTTTCCGGTGCGCAGTTCAATCCCGCTGTCACGCTCGCGGACGCGAGCCAGGGCGGAATGCGCTGGCGCGACGTTCCGGGCTATATCGCGGCCCAAGCCGCGGGAGCGATGCTCGGCGTGTGGGCTGCTCATCTGATGTTCGCGGTGCCGATGCTTCAGGTATCGCAGCACGTTCGGGCGGGAGGTTCGCAGCTCTTCGGTGAATTCATCGCCACTTTCGGGCTGCTCTCCGTTATCTGGGGATGCGGGCGGTTGCGGACGGAAGCCGTGCCCTTCGCGGTCGGGCTTTACATTACGGGCGCATGCTGGTTCATTGCGTCCACGTCGTTCGCAAATCCTGCCGTGACGCTTGCGCGGGCCTTCACGAATATCTTCGCCGGCATCCGGCCCGCCGATGCTCCGGGCTTTATGGCGGCTCAGCTCGCCGGCGCCTTCGCCGCGACGTTCCTTTTCCGATGGCTGGTGCCGTCGTTGCCGAAACAGGCGTCGGATGTCGTAGTGCCTCACAGAGAGCAGGAAGTTGCACAATGGCAGCTAAAAAGCGGGTGCTAATTCTGTGCACCGGAAACTCGGCGCGGTCGCAGATGGCCCAAGGCCTGCTCGGCATGACGCCGGGGACCGCTTCACGGTACAAAGCGCGGGGACGAAGCCAAGTACCGTTCGGCTTAGTACCGGCGCTGAACACCTCGAAGCGGTCTCCTGCGTCGTGACGCAAGAGGCCTTCGGCCATCTGGCTCCGGGCCGAATTTCCAGTGCAGAGAATGAGGATTCGTTTTTTAGCTGGCATGGGTGGTTTCTTTGTGAGGGTGGGCAACGACCACTTTTCCCAACATGAGCGACGTCCTCGTCTGCGATCCTCGCATTGGGATGGGGCTGATCACGGCCGGAAACGACCACTTGCTGGATCGTTGACAAATCCACGCCGTGATTTGATATACTCGCCGGCAATCACCGGATCGGTTGATGGCACCTGGGCCAGCCCCGAAATAGAGGTTGTGTCCTGAAGTCGCCCTACTCCACGACTAGAGGACAGCAAATGAAGCCCATTGACGAACAACTCCAGCGAATTCGCCAGACAGACCGTGATCACTCGCGAAAGCGCGTGGTTATCCTGGGGGCTGGTGTCGCAGGATTGGTGGCGGCGTATGAACTTCAAAAACTAGGGCACGCGGTTGAAGTCATCGAGGGAAGTGGTCGGGTTGGGGGTCGCGTCCGGACCCACCGGTTTAAGGATGATCAGTACAATGAACTCGGCGCCATGCGCATTCCGGCAAGCCACGACTATACGCGTCACTACATTTCAGTATGTAACCTAAAGCTTCGACCTTTTGTTACGGCTCACAAGAACCTTAGGTGCTTTTACGATATCAGGGGAATTCAAACGCGCATTGAAGATGCCTCTAAGACGCTTTTCCCTCAGTTGTCTCTGTCGCCAGCAGAACGTCGCCTAGCGAATGCTGCTGTGGCACCAGCGATCCTAGGAAGTCATTTTAGCGAAGCGATCCTAAATCTCACGGGGGACGACGAAAGGGATCTCTTCACATTTCGACCATCGACACTCCGTGCGCTCCAGCTAGATTCACAATCGCTGCTTGACTTTCTGCAGCAGCGTCTCCGTGGAAGCGACACTTTGGAACTGATCGGAAGCACGACTGGTCTTGAAATGTTGTGGAACAAGTCGATGGCAATGTTTCTGCGCGATGAAATAATCGGAACGGGCGATGGCCTTGAGGAGATAGAAGGGGGAATGGATTTACTTCCGACCGGCTTGGCGAAGTTAATTCCCGCGAACCCGATTCGGCTTAATACTGAGGTGACCGCGATTCGTTGGGAGGGCGATAAAGGCAAGATCTTACTTAGTAGTGATAAGCATGAACCCATCGAAATACAACCGACACACGTCATCTGCACTATCCCATTCCCGGTCCTTAGACGGCTCGATCTCGCAGGCTTCAGCTCAGATAAGATGCGGGCAATTCGGAACCTGACTTACGCTTCCTCAACGAAGGTTCTCATTCACTGCAAGCGTCGCTTTTGGGAACAATCACCGTATGATATTGTTGGCGGCGCTACTCTTTCGGACCAGATAATTCGATCCACTTACTATCCATCAGACAATGCACCCGTGCCGGGCCCCCCCGTGGTGGCATCCCATGCCAAAGGCGTTTTGACTGCTTATAGTTTAGAAGGTCCAACGGTCGCTCGCAATCCTGAAATAAGCAACGGCCCTGGAGTACTCCTTGGAAGTTATTGTTGGGGTGCTGATGCGCGTCGACTTGGCGGCATGAGCGCTAACGAGCGGGCGGCCTGTGTGATCGACAAGATTGCTCGATTTCACCCAGAAATACGGGACTTCGCCGATGACCATGCCTCTATGAGTTGGGACGACAATAAGTGGGCAGCGGGCGCTTTTTCCTTCCTAGAGCCAAGCGACCAGGCTCGGTATTTGGGGGCAGCATGTCAGTCTGAAGGCGACTTCCATTTTGCTGGGGAGCATTGCTCAACAGATCAAGCATGGATTCAAGGCGCTGCGATGTCAGCGCTACGTGCCGTGGAAGAAATCGTTTCCAAGTAGTTTCTACAGGAGACACCTACAATGGCGCAAACCATAGCGGCCTTCGGATCGTGGCGGTCACCAATAACGTCCGACCTCATCGTTTCAGACACCATCGGATTGAGCGAAGTTCAATTGGATGGGGATGATACATATTGGATCGAATCTCGGCCGACTGAGGCCGGACGAAACGTAATTGTGAGAATGGCCGCTAACGGGCAAATCACTGATTTGAATCCCCAGCCTTTCAATGCGCGGACAACGGTTCACGAATATGGTGGAGGTGCATATCTCGCGACGAGTGGTTCCGTGTTTTTTTCGAATTTCTCTGATCAACGGCTCTATCGGATTGACCCCGGCAAACTCCCGATCCCCATTACTCCGGCGGGCAATCTACGATTTGCAGATGCGATTGTCGACCGCCGCAGAGGCAGGCTGATTTGTGTTCAAGAGGACCATAGAACGCCTGGGGTCGAGGCAAAGAACACAATTGTTGACATTGACGTGAACGGTTCGCGAGAAATTCGAGAGCTTGTCTCTGGGGTGGACTTCTACTCTTCGCCGCGGCTGAGTGGCGATGGCACTCAGTTAACCTGGCTTTCATGGAAGCATCCGAACATGCCTTGGATTGGAACGGAGTTGTGGGTTGCAAATGTTGCCGACGATGGCTCTCTAAGTGCATCGCAGCTAGTCGCCGGCGGGCTAACCGAGTCAATCTTCCAGCCGGAATGGTCGCCGAACGGAACTCTATACTTCGTGTCGGATAGAAGCGGTTGGTGGAACCTATACGCACTGGGCAAGGGCGGCTCGCGCCCCATCACACCCATGGCCGCAGAGTTCGGCCAAGCGCAGTGGACGTTCGGCCTTTCACTGTATGCGTTTCTTAGCGAGGATCAAATTGCGTGTGCATTCACCAAGCAAGGAGCTTGGAGTCTAGCATTGCTCATTCCACAATCAGGGAAAATGACTCCTTTGGGAATCGCGGGAAGTGATTTCGCATACGTGCGTGCGAACGCCCTGCGAATCGTTGTTCGGGCGGGGTCGCCTGATGCGCCGTTTGCCGTAACCGAAATGAACATTAAGACGGGATTGAGCCGGGTTCTCCGACAGTCCGCCCCAACTCCTGACCCGACCATTAAACCGTTCATTTCCGTGCCCACTCCCATTGAATTCCAGACTGACAATGGTCAGACGGCACACGCATTCCTGTACAAGCCAACAAACCCGAATTTTATTGCCCCTGCCAACGAGCTTCCGCCCTTAATTGTGAAGAGTCACGGCGGCCCAACGGCATCAACAAGTAGCACTCTCGATTTTCGTGTTCAGTATTGGACCTCTCGAGGGTTTGCCGTGCTCGATGTTAATTACGGTGGGAGTACCGGTTATGGCCGTGAATACCGAGACCGGTTGAAGGAGAAATGGGGGATCGTTGACGTTGACGATTGCGCGAATGGGGCTCAGTCGGTTGCTACTCTGGGGACGGTCGACGTGAAGCGTCTCTTGATCACAGGAGGAAGTGCCGGCGGTTACACGACGCTTTGCGCTTTGACCTTTCGCAAGGTCTTCAGCGGCGGAGCCAGCTACTATGGCATCAGCGATCTGGAAGCACTTGCGCGCGACACGCACAAATTCGAGTCGCACTACATGGAATGGCTTATTGCTCCATACCCTTCCGGGAAGCAAGTGTACTATGATCGATCGCCTGTGCATTTCGCGTCTAAACTGTCCGTTCCGGTCATTTTCTTCCAGGGCGAGGAAGATAAAGTTGTACCTCCGAATCAAGCGGAATTGATGGTTGCGGCCCTTCGGGCGCAGGGATTGCCTGTAGGATATTTTCTCTACGCCGGTGAACAACACGGTTTTAGGCGGGCTGAGAACATAAAACGATCACTGGACGGGGAGCTTTCCTTTTATGCTTTTCTGCCAGTTCGATCAGGACTGCGATTTTAGCGTAATTGAAGCTAGAGGAGTTGGATTGCGAATGACTAATGTGCTGACTTCGTAGACGCGTAGAATGTATCAGGTAAACTCTTATGCCAGACCCCTATTTGATTCTTCTTGTTGAGGAAAGCGACAACAGTCTCGGAATTTATGATTCCGTGGATGGGCAGGAGGTTGGCCGGGTTCGACTGTCGCTTTGGCCGCACGAGATCGCGATTTCTCCTGATGGGCGTACGGCATACGTGTCGAACTTTGGCCTGCGAGACTATGATCTCAATCTTGGCTATGCTGGCAATGCCATCTCTGTCATTGACATTCCTAACAGAGTTGAGACTCATCGCCTCTATACCGCGACTGATAAGCACCTTTATTGGGGGCCTCATGGTGTTAAGGTCTCACCCGACGCAAAGCATCTTTATGTAAACGTCGAACGCGTCGCTGGGGTGAGGGAGCGAAATCCGGATACGGTTCCGGGGCAAGATCCTACAAAACTACTCGTATTCGATTTAGACGCTCGGAAGATTGTGAATATGTTCGATCTCCAACTGCCGCCACTCGTAAGAGTGCCGACGCGAAGGCGTTCTCAGTTAGCGCCAGGAGAATCGGAGGACGAAGAACGGCCGACGTCGATATTTGACGTAGTTCAGGGAAGCCACAATTTTGTCTTTTCGCCAGACGGCGCCGATCTGTGGATCTTCTCGGGTCGCATGGGCGTGACACGACTAAACCCCAAGACCGGAGAGATAACCGCCAGACTTTTTGATTTCAACGGTGCTGTGCGGTCTCTGTCCTTTACGCCTGACGGTAGGTTGCTTGTGTCGGCGACGAATGAAATTACGCTTGTCGATCCGAAGGCTCTTACCATTTCGCAGCGCATCGGAAACCTTGGTGTGACGCAGTTGCTTTACTCAAAGGCGACGCCTGACGGGCGCTATGTACTTGCTCCAGCGGTGTGGGAAGGGCAAATCGTCGTCATCGATCTTACGACAGAGCGAGTAGTGAGTCGGATCGTTACCGGGGTAGACCCAGTGCAGGTCATGATTTCCCCCGATAAATTGTCCGCCTACGTAACACATGGCCGCAGTCGTTGGCTATCCGAAATCGATTTGTCGGGGTTCACGGAGAAGCGACGGATTGAAACGCTTGGTGGGCCAAATGGAGCTGCGTTTGCGCCGTGGTCACCCGCACCAGCTAAGCGTAAGATGTTGACGTTAGGTGCATGCCTACCGTTTACGGGAGAAAGCGCTGTCGAAGGGCGGGAAATTCGCCTCGGGTATCAGTTCTGGCAGGAACGTATCAATAGTGCTGGCGGTTTGATGATTGATGGAGCACCGCACACCGTGGAAATAGTCTACGCCGATACCGCTTCGACTAACGATTCGGCGATGATCAAGACCATAGGTAAGCGATTGATTTCAGATTATCGCGTGGAGCTGCTACTCGGCAGCTATCCGGAAATCGGGAATCTTTCTCTGGCTCAAGTTGCGGAAGACCGGAAACTTCCGTTCGTCGTCGGGTCTGGCGTTGCTGATGAGCTCTTTGAGGGAAACTACAAATATGTTTCGGCAGTCGTCAGCGATCGCTTCCGGTTTGACTGCGTTTTGAGCGGGATTTGGCGGCGTTTGAGTCCGAAGCCGAGGACGGTCGCGCTGCTGACATGTGACGAGCGATTCTCACGTGAACGAGCGCGTGCTACGGCCGGCCGGCTCAGCCAACTTGGCCTGTCACTCATAACGCCAAAGGATGATGGGGGCGTTGAGGAACCTGGAATTATCGTATACAAACACCTCCGTTCAGATTTGTTGCCGCTGATTCAGAAGATTCAAGCTTTGAATCCCGACATATTGCTCCATCATGGGCATCGCCAGGAGGCGGTGGGATTGATTCAGGCATGTCAACAGGCCGACTTTACGCCGGGCGCAATCGCGCTCGATTTCGGGATTACCCTGGCTGGCTTTCGTGACCAAATGGATGGGCTTCTTGACTGCCTAGTCGGCAGTGTGCATTGGTCACAAACGATGCCGACGTTTGCACGCGATCGCTTTACAGGCCCGTCAGACTTTGCGAGAAACTATTTCGAGGAATTCAGTGAACGGGCGTCGTCGCTTGCCGCGGCAGCGGCAGCGTGTGGGATCGTGGTAGAGCACGCGGTGCATGAGGTACAGACGGCGCAACCTGATCGCGTTCAGGCAGCAATTCGAGGGTTAGATTTCGAGTCGTTTTTCGGGCATATCAAGTTTGACAAATACGGCCGCAACATGACCGGGTCATCACTGGCAATACAGTTTCGTAGTGTGGCAGGAGTGATTGAGGAGATTCTGCTTTGGCCGCCGAGTACAGCAAACCGGAACTCCTTGTGCTGGCCATTCCCTGCGTGGCCACTGATCAAGACTTGAAGGGTCTGCGTCGGGGTGCTCATTAATTGCCCTAATCGCGACGACCTGTACAGGGCCTACTTTGCCTTCGCCACGATGGATTCAAGGGCGTCCGCGTTTTGCACCATGGTGCCATTTAGGAGAACGGGCTCTGGAAGATTGCCGCCCCACCGTGCGCCCAGGGCATACGTTGCCGTCAAATCCCATAAGAACCCATTGCGCTCGCAACAGTCTGGGTGAAGCTGGCCTGTCGTCTCCGCTTTCTTGATTGCCGCTGCGACCACATGACCGGGATCCCAGAATTGTCGCACCCGCCGATCTTTGAGACGATCCAGCACACTCGTACCCGGCGCACTCCAGTCGGTCGGGAGAATCGGCTCCCACACGGCAAACACCACCACCGACTTATCGGGGTGATTCTGTAAAACCTTCTCGACTGCGGAAGACCCCCGCAGGCATGTCGGTCAAGTGGGAGAGAGCAGCAGAATCACACGCAGCTTGTCCGATGTCCGGTTGAATTCAGCCTGCAGCGCGGAAAGCGTCGAGCCGTTCAGCTCAACTAACGTCGATTGCCCCGCAGGCGCGTGGCCCGTTCTAGTGAAGTAGACCGCGCCCAGAATCACCACCACGGCCGCCGCGAGAACAAATGACCATGCGCGTTTCATTTGGAATTACTGCAGGGCCGCCAGCAGCTCCGCGAGCTTTTGCGGGAAGATCGTCACCGCGAGAACAACGGCCGCCGACAGCCCGAACAAAACCAAACTCAGACGGCTCCGTTTCTGACAGCTCCGGTGGCCCCGGTACATTTGGAACGCACTCACGCCGAGCAGAACCAGCGCGAGACCAATCAGCCAAGGCCGCAGCCGCTCCAGCGCTACGCTCAAACCCAAGGCACCCACGGCACCCGCGATGCCCAGAGGCAAACAGCATGCCAGCGTTGCCAGAGCACTCATGGCGGCTGCGACCGGCGTCAGCTTTTCAGTCACTCGCATATTCAAACCAGCTTTGGTTTCTTTCACCTGATAGCCGCACTTGGTGACGAACTTGGAAAGGCTGTCGCCGCTTTGCTTCGCCGGGTCAAACGCGACGCCTGCCTGCCGGCCCAAACCAAGGTCAGTCGCAAACGAGCAATGTTCATCAATGCTATCTCCCTTTCGCTTCCCGAACTGCCGCGCGAATCCATTCCGGCGGCGGCACACCGGCACGCCGTCCACCATCGACATAGGTGCGGCACATCATCCCGAAGGCGCGGGTACCGCGCATCGCGGGTTCGACGTCCTGTCCGTCCACTCGAATCGAAGGTGAACCGAGAAAGCCGACCTGTTGCGCGGTGGCCGCGTCCTTGACTTCGACTTCAATCATTTCCGCAGGCGTCTCCTCTCGGGCCAGCACTTCGCGCAGGCGATCGACGGTCGGCACATGATTCGGACATCCCGAAAAAAAGAGGACTTCAACTTTCATGCTTTTTCCCTTTTCGGGCCGGTGTTGTAATCGCTTCCAGAACCGGGCACGAGTCCCGGTGCTTCGCCGGTTGCCGCAGAGCCGTGCGGCATTGCCGCAACGCGCCGGCAAGCTCCGTTTCCATCGCCTGCAGTTCCGCAATCTTGCCCCGGACTACGGCCACCTTTTGCGCGATCAAATCACGGACATGCTCGCAAACCTCATGGGGATGACGCTGAATTGAAAACAGCTCTCGGATTTCGTTGAGCGAAAACCCGAGCTGTTGCGCCTTCTGGATAAATTCAAGGTCGGCGATTTGCTGCTGCTGATACAGCCGATAGCCGCCCTGCGTTCGAGCTGACCGAGGGAGTAGCCCTTCCTTTTCGTAAAAACGGATGGCATCGATGCTCAAGCCGGTTTTCTGGGCTACTTGACCAATTTGGAAGGCTTCCATACTCCACACTGATTATACAGTCTGGAGCTAACTCCAGAGTCAAGCGTAATCAGAAGCGGCCCCATCCCTCGCGGCCGTTATCGATTAACATTCGGTTCATCATTGTTTTGTTAGGGGCTTGATCTTGCCGAATCGAGAACGGAACAATTCGCTGAGTAGACGGCTGAACGACTGTTGTTTGACGTATAATAGCGCCACGGAAGAGCAGCATAAAGCGAATCTTCCTCTAAGGAGGCGGGGCATGGACCATCTTCAGGCAGCAAGCAAATTCGAAGAGCTTCTGGGACTCGAACGGAATGCGGTCGCAATAACCTTTTTGGACGCGCCGCCCGTTGGTGTTCCGCACGTAAAGACTCCCGGTCCTGCGGGATGTGCCTACTGGAAACTCGCCAGCGACGGTGAGGTTTTCTACACAACTGGCGAGGATCACCTCAACTGCACGATCGGAGCGTACACGCACGGCGTGCCTATGCCGCCTGAAAAATCCGCAGAATTGGAATCTACGATCGGTCAGATGATCGGTTTGAACTATCTGCGAGGAGAGGAAGTGGCGCAGATTCCCCATCGAAAGGACCCGTTCCACGTTGCGGTCTACGCCCCGCTAAGCCAGTCGCCATGCGAACCCGACGTCGTCGTAATTCGCGGCAATGCGAAAAACATCATGCTGTTGACCGAGGCGGCGATGGCTGCGGGAATCGGCCCGCAAGGAGGAATTATGGTGCGGCCGACTTGCGCCTTCCTTCCAGACACTCTGCAGTCCGGGCACGTCACCCCGAGCTTCGGGTGCATTGGAAATCGTGTATACACGGCTTTGACAGATACTGAGTTCTATTTCGCCGTCCCCGGATCGAAAGTCGCCGAGTTGACCGCCGAATTGGAGAAAATCGTGAGTGCGAATCAGGCGCTCGAAGCTTTCCACCAGGCGCGGTGCGCCTGCGCATAAATCCTATGCAGCGGCGGATTCTATTCCTTTTTGGAAATCAGGCGTGCGTTCCCGAAGATCCCCTTCGCGCCGCGAAGTCACTTTCTTGCAATACCGCGGTGATGGCTCCTCGGGTGCCTTGCGGCTTGCCACTCGGCCTCGTCGATTGCTTCGAGAGGGCTCGGTTCCGCAACCCTGATACGGTGATCGAGTCAGCACGTGCACTCCACGCAGCCTCTCCTTTTCATGCCGTGGTTGGCTACGACGATCAAGTCGTTCCGTTCGTCGCTCGCATTGCCGACGCCCTCCACTTGCCCGGTCATCCGGTGGAAGCCGCAGACGCAGCGCGCGACAAGGCACTGATGAAGCAGCGTTTCGTTGCCGCCGGATTGCCGATCGCAGCCTTTCGTCTGGCCAAAAATGAAGACGATGCGGTGCGTTGGGCGAACGACAACGGCTATCCGGTCGTAGTAAAGCCGATAAGGGGTTCTGCCAGCCAGGGCGTGATTCGGGCGAATGATGAGCCGACGTTGCGCCAAGCGTATCGTCGTCTGCGGCGCATTGTGCAAGACTTTGGACTGGATACCGGGAATCGATCCGATGAAGAGCAACTCATCGAATCGTATCTCGACGGTGCGGAGTACTCTGCGGAACTGATCGTCGAACAGGGACAGCCTCGGGTGCTCTGTCAATTCGAAAAGCCACAGCCCTTGCACGGACCGTATTTTGAAGAAACCATGTATGTCACTCCACCACGGCTGATGCCCGCGGAGACGAGCGAAATCGACGAATTAGCTGTGCGTGCCGTACAGGCCTTGGGTCTTTCTCAAGGACTGGCGCACTGTGAAATTCGGTGGTCGAGTCGCGGACCTTTCGTTCTGGAGGTCGGAGCGCGCCTGATTGGAGGCGCTTGCTCGCGGGTTTTTCGTCAGGTCCTAGGGGAAGACATTCACCCGACTGTCCTCCGCTTGGCCCTGGGCGACTCCATTCAGATTCCTGAAAAACGGCCGGGCGCCGCCGGTGCCATGATGCTGCCGATACCGCGAAAGGGCCGGGTAACGGCTGTCCACGGACTCGATGCAGCGCGCGCCGTTCCCGGGATCGGTGAAGTCATTTTGAGTGTGGCGCCCGGTGACGCGATCGTTCCGTTTCCAGAGCAGAGCTGCTACGTCGGTTTCTTGACCGCCAGCGGCGAATCCACTGCCGACGTTTGCCATTCACTTCAGCTTTCTGCAAGTGCAATCGAAATGGATCTTTCGCCGCTCATTTGTGAATATTGGACACGCGACATTAGCGCCTACGCTGCGTACAAGCCGCCGGCTGATCACGATATCCATATGCTGAGCGAATGCTCCCATGCGGAGGCGCGAACGATCGTTCTGCCGTTGATCGCCGACACTAACTTCAATGAATCTCCGACTGGCGAAGCTCTCGAAGAAGCCAAGGGATGCTTGGAATGGCTCGAACGCGGCAACCGTGGTGAAACTGCACCGAACCTATGGATGGTTTCCGGTAACGGTGGCGTCGCTTTGGGCTCCGCTGAGGGTGAAACCTGTTACATCTCATGTCTCGGTGTCCTGCCGAGTCATCGCCGTGGTGGCCTGGGCCGAGCCCTAGTCTGCTCGATGATGGCCTTGTTCGCTGAGCGAGGCTGCTCAACCATGAGGGTTTTACTCGACCCCGGGCAACCGGCGCCCAATGCGTTGTATCAGGAACTGGGCTTTAGTCCGGAGGCATGTGCCGAGCAGACCTGTTGCTGCGAATAGCACATCACCGACTGTGCTTACGCAGGCT
>Ga0302324_100009736_pt1 | contig 20025 bp, 18 predicted proteins | sample Palsa_T0_1_FD_201949 | JGI IMG/M metagenome (GOLD analysis project Ga0302324, IMG submission 201949) | Peat permafrost microbial communities from Stordalen Mire near Abisko, Sweden - Palsa_T0_1 | ecosystem: Environmental > Terrestrial > Soil > Palsa > Peat permafrost | place: Sweden: Abisko...
CGCGCGCCCACGCCCAGGCGGCAAGATAATTCCAGCGCGCGCCGCCCGAGGTTTTCGGGTTTGGCGTGATGACGGCGACACCCGGCTTGATGAGATCGCCCCAATCGTGGATGTCCTTGGGGTTGCCCTTGCGCACCAGAAACACGATTGTCGAGGTATAGGGAGCGCTGTTGTTGGGCAGGCGGCTCTGCCAGTTGAGCGGCAGCAGCTTGCCCTGGGTTGCAATGCCATCAACGTCGCCGGCAAGGCCCAGCGTGACCACGTCCGCGGCGAGCCCGTCGATCACCGAACGCGCCTGTTTACTCGAGCCGCCGTGCGACTGATTGATGAGGACCTTTTGTCCGGTCTTGGCCTGCCAGTATTTGGCGAACTCCGCGTTGTAGTCGACGTACAGCTCGCGCGTCGGATCGTACGACACGTTCAGAATCGTCACCTGCGCGGCATTCGGCGCGACAACATCGCCGGAGGACTGGCGCGCGCCGCAGCCCGCAAGAGCGAGCATCGCCGCGAGCGCTAAAAGCTTCCATCGATATCTAATCTGCATGTCGTGCCCGCCGTTCTATTTGTTGTTGCAGTGCGCACGCACGCGCGCCCGTCACTGCATCCTAGGAAGGAGAAGGTTATGAAGTCAGTCGCCGCTCAGTTACAGAGCGGTTAGCGCCAAAGAGCGCCAAATAGTATGTCAGGTCAATGCGCCGCGGGCACGCTCGGAATGATCTGCGGCACGACATATTGCTGCACGATCACGAGGAGCGCGAGCAATACAGTGAAGACGATGCTGTGAATAAAAGTGCGCGCGAGCACCGCGCCCTCGCGGCCACGCAGGTCAGTAACGGCAACGCCCGTGGCTATATTTTGCGGAGAAATCATCTTGCCCATGACGCCGCCCGAGGAATTGGTTGCGGCAAAAAGCACCGGATTTAGGTTGAGTTGATTGGCCGCAACAACCTGAAGGTTACCGAAAAGCGCATTGCCGGAGGTGTCGCTGCCGGAGAGAAACACTGCCACCCAGCCCAGAAAGGGCGAGAGCAGCACGAACAGATGTCCGGCGGAGGCCGCCGCCTTGCCGAGCGTGTAGGCGAGGCCGGAATAGTTCATGAGATACGCAAGGCCGACGATGAACATGACGGTGAGGATCGCGAGCCATGCCTGACGGAAGGTTTGCGCGACGCAGCTGAAATATTGGGCCGGCCGCAGGCGCACGCAGAACGCGGTAATGATCGTTGCAAGCAGGATCGCCGTGCCCGTGGCGAGCGGCTGGAAGGTCCAGATCGCCGCGTACGGCTTGTTGTTATAAAGCGTGATTGACACCGCGTTGTGCAGGCCCGGCCAGGGAATCTTTTGCTGCGCGATCTCAAAGATCTTGGCCGAGTTCCAGATAATCACAACCGCAGAGACGATGATCCACGGCAGCCAGCCCTGCCAGCGCGGCGCGGACTGCGCGGATTCCTCTACGATCACGGCGCGAATTGCGAACTCCGGGTCCGGCGCGGGCTTCCAGACACGCAGCAGCACGAAGGTTGCCGCAAAGGAGCCGAGTGCAGCGAGCACATCGGTGAGCGTGTAGTCAATCGAGTTGGACGCGAGGAACTGGCACAGGGCGAAGCTGCCGCCGGCGACGAGCAGCAGTGGCCAGAGCGCGCGAATCGAGCGCAGGCCGCCATAAAGCGCGATGACATAGAACGGCAGGATGAGCGCAATGAACGGCAGCTGCCGTCCCACCATCGCCGCAAGCGTCGTCGCCGGCAGACCCGTCACCGCGCCGAGCACCGTAATCGGCACGCCGAGCGCACCGAAGGCCACCGGCGCGGTATTGAAGATCAGCACGAAGACCAGGGCTTCGAGCGCCGGAAAACCGATCAGGATCAATAGCGAGCTGGTGATGGCGACCGGCACGCCAAAGCCGGCGACTCCCTCGAGCAGGCACCCGAAGCAGTAACCAATAACGACTAACACGACGCGGCGGTCGTTCGGCAGGTGCACCAGCAGCCAGTTGCGAAACGCATCGAAGCGGCCGGAGCGGACGGCAACGTTGTAGAGCACGAGCGCATTGAAGACGATCCACATGACCGGCCAGACGGCAAACACCATGCCGTTGACGATTGAGTCGAGCGCGATATTCACCGGCAGCTGCCACCCCCCCACGGCGACGATGAGGCCGACGATGAGGCCCGCGAGCGCCGCCTGCCAGGCAGGTCGTCGCATGATTCCGAGGAGCACGAGCACGGTAACCACCGGAAGTATCGCCACGATGAATGACAGGCCGAGACTTCCTCCGATTGGAGTTAATAGCTGCTGGAACATCGCGTTGGCCCTCGGTGCGGGTTCTAGTTCTTATGGCGCGTTGCGTGCGGCGCGAGCACGTTTTCCCGGCGGATCGACTGAATATCATTGTAACCCATAAGCGCCAAATCCCGCCGCAGTTCATCGGCGAGGATCGAAATGGCGCGCGTCACGCCAGCCTCCCCCGCCGCCGCCAGCCCGTACAGATAGGCGCGGCCAATGCCGACCGCCCGGGCACCCAGGGCCAGCGCCTTCACAATGTCCGTACCGCGGCGGATGCCCCCATCGAGTATCACGTGCGCACGATCGCCGACCGCTTGAACGATCGGTTCCAGGGTGTCAATGGTCGCGGGAGCCGTGTCGAGCTGGCGTCCGCCATGATTGGAGACCCATACCCCGGTTGCGCCGATGTCAACGCAGCGCCGCGCATCCGCTGCGGTACTGATGCCCTTGATGGCAAACTCACCCGCCCAACCGTCGATCATCCAGACGATGTCATCCCAGCTCAGCGTGTGATCGAGCTGGCGATTCAAGAACTCGATGATGCTGCCGTCGATCGCGGGCACCGCATCCTCGATGATGCGCGGCCGCAGCCTGCGCGTCGTCCAGAGCCGGTACAGGTAGCCCGGCCGGGCGAGCGCCTGCAGCACGGTACGCGCTGTTACGCGCGGCGGAATGGTGAAATCGTTGTGCAGATCGCGTTCGCGATTGCCCGCAACGGGCACGTCCACGGTCAGAATCGCTGCCGTGAAGCCCGCGGCCTTGGCGCGCGTCAGCATCTCGCGCAGCAGCCCGCGATCCTTCCACGCGTAGATCTGGAACCACTTTGGGCCGGGATTCGCGGCGGCGATGTCCTCGAAGCTCGTCGTCGAGAGCGCCGAGCACGAGTAGATGATGCCGGCCTGGTGAGCGGCACGCGCGACCGCGCGTTCGCCTGCCTGCGGATCAAAGAGGCGCGAGGTCGCCGTGGGGCAGATCAGAAAGGGGAGCTTCGTCGGGCTGCCGAGCAACGTGGTCGCGGTGTCGAGCTCCGCGATGTTGCGCAGCACGTTCCACGTGAGCTCGTAGTCGCGGAAGCGCTGCACGTTGGCGCGTAGCGTGCATTCATCCTCCGCGCCGCCGTCGATGTAGTCGAACACCATGCGCGGCAGCCGTGTGCGCGCGCGACGGCGCAGGTCGCCAATATTGAAGGCGCGCAAGCGCACCGCTAGCCCCGCGCGAACAGCGTACGCAGTAGATGCGGCTCAAGAGCCCGGGCGGCCGCAGTTACGCACCCGGGACCGCCGAGGTCGGCGAGCTGCGTCATCCGCAATCCCGGGCAGCCGCACGGATCGATGCGACTAAAAGGCTCCAGATCCATTTGCACATTGAGCGCAAGACCGTGATAGGAAGAGCCCCTGCGGATGCGGATGCCGACGCTTGCAAGCTTGCGCTCACCGACGTACACGCCGGGGGCCTGCGGGCGGGAGTGCGCATGAATATCAAACTCGGCCGCACAGGCAATTACGGCATTCTCAAGCGCGCTCACGAGGTCGCGCACCGAAAGGCGGGCGCGTTTCAAATCAACGAGCGGGTACACCACGAGTTGCCCGGGTCCGTGGTAAGTCACCTGCCCGCCGCGATCGATCTGCAGCACGGGAATGTCGCCCGGCGCGATGAGATGCGCGCGCCGCGCACTCATTCCGAGCGTGAAAATTGGCGCATGCTCGAGAAACCAGATCTCATCGGGGCTTGCGGCGCTGCGCTCGTCAGTCAGGCGCTGCATGGCACGCCACGTAGAGCCGTAATCGACGCGGCCGAGATGGCGGATGATGGGCGCGGGCCGGGCCGCTGCCGCAACGGCGCTCATGCAAAGATCGGCAGCATCGACGGCGGCATTCATTGTTGAGCGCCCGCGGCCTGGTTGTTAACGCCCGCGTTGTTGCGATTGAGCGCCTGCTCGGCACGATAGCTGGAGCGCACCAGCGGCCCTGCGACGCATTCCAGAAAGCCGCGCGCGAGTGCCCATTGGCGATAGGTGTCAAATTCCGACGGGGCAACGAAGCGCTCGACCGGCAGGTGATGCACCGTGGGCCGCAGATATTGCCCGAGCGTGACAAGGTCGACGCCGACGGCGCGCAGATCATCGAGAGTCTGCGCAATTTCCGCATCGCTCTCGCCCAGTCCGAGCATGATGCTGCTCTTCGTGAGGACGGCGGCGCGCTGCTCTTTGGCGTGTTTGAGGACCCGCAGAGTCTGTTCGTAGCCGGCGCGCGGATCGCGCACCGGATGCGTGAGGCGACGCACGGTCTCAATATTCTGGGCAAAGACGTCGAGCTCGGATGCGAGCAGCGTACGCACCGCATCGAGATCTCCCTGGAAGTCAGGCGTGAGCGCCTCGACCGCGGTGCCTGGATTAGCCGCTTTGATGGCGCGAACGCAGGCGGCGAAATGGCCCGCTCCGCCGTCCGGCAGATCGTCGCGGTTGACCGAAGTGAGCACGACGTAGCGCAGCTTCATGAGCGCGACGCTGCGCGCGACGTTGCGCGGCTCCTCAGAGTCGAGCCAGCCCTTGGGGTTGCCGGTATCCACCGCGCAGAAGCGGCAGGCGCGCGTGCATACCGCCCCCATGAGCATGATCGTGGCCGTGCCGGCGTTCCAGCACTCACCGATGTTCGGGCACTTGGCCTCCTCGCACACCGTCGCGAGGCGATGCTCGCGCACGATCGAGCGCACCGTGCCGTATCCGGCGCCCGCGGGCGCGCGGGCGCGCAGCCACGTCGGCTTGCCGCCCAGCTTTGCGCGCTCGGGCTGCGCACGCGCCTTAACGCCGTCGCGAATGGCGACGAATCCCTGGGGCGTCAGGTACTTCTCGCCGCTGCCGACGCGCGCGAACGGCTCGTGGGCCTGCGCAGGCTTGTCGCTCTCGGACATGGGTGCATTGTACGGCGAAAAGCGCAGCGCGCCGAAGGTCAGGGTCGCGCGCCGCGGGTCGCCAGACGCGAACGCAGCCACATATCCAGGTTGTGCAGACGATCGGCGCTGCCGGCATCCCACCATTCGCCGCGGTAGTGCTCGCCAAGCAGCTTGCCGGCGGCAATGGCGCGCTCGAGCAGCGGCCGCAGGGGAAACTTGCCGGGCCGCGAGCCCGCAAAGAGCTCGGGGCGATAGATGCCGATGCCCGAATAGGTGAGCCGCGCGCTGGGGTGCTCGACGACGCGATCGCCTTCGAGGCCGAAGTCCCCGTGCCGATGGTGCGCCGGATTGTCCACCAGCACGAGCCGCGCGAGCGCCGCGCCATCGGCGTCAGGATCGAGGGTCAGCTTGCGGAAATCAAAATCGGTCCAGGTATCGCCATTGACGACGAAAAAAGCCTCCGGCCCCAGAAGCGGCAGGGCATTGAAGATACCGCCGCCGGTTTCGAGCGCCGCCGCGCCCTCATCCGAGTAGGCAATGCGCACGCCGTAGCGCGCGCCGTCGCCGAGCGATGTGCGAATCCGATCGCCGAGCCACGCAAGATTGATGACGACATCGCGGATACCCGCGCGCGCCAGGGCCTCCAAGTGATAGGCGATCAGGGGGCGACCGGCGACCGGCAGGAGCGGCTTCGGGAGCTTGTCGGTGAGGGGCCGCATGCGCTCGCCGCGCCCCGCCGCGAGCACCAGCGCTTTCATGCGCGCGCCGCGACTGCGGCCACCCGGGCATTCGCGCGCGGCAACTCCCCCACTACCCGGCGCTCAAGAAACTCTCCAAGCTTGGCGAGCTCCGCATAACGAGCGCAGGTATCGCACACATAATCGAGCACGCGTGGCAGGTCGCACAGATATCCCTGCTTGCCGTCGCGATGCCACAGTCGAGCGAAAATGCCCAGCACCTTGAGGTGGCGCTGCACGCCGATGAGATCAAAGTCGCGCAAGAATTGCCGCTCCGCCGCAGGCGCATAGCCGCGCGCGATGAGTTCGGTACGATAACCGCTCACCCAACTCTCGACGCGCGCGCGCGGCCAGCTGATGTAGCAATCCTTGAGGAGCGACACGAGGTCATAGCCGATCGGGCCGCGCAACGCGTCCTGAAAATCGATGACGCCGGGGTTGCGCTCCGCGAGCACCATGAGATTGCGCGAGTGGTAGTCGCGATGTACGAACACTGTGGGCTGCGCAAGTCCCGCAGCGATCAGAAATTCAAATGCGCCATCGAGAATCTGCCGGTCCGCATCCGAGGTCTCAAAACCGAGATGCTTGCGGCAAAACCATTCGGGCATGAGCGCAAGCTCGCGCGCCAGCGCCTCGCGGTCGTAGGGAGCCAGCTCGCGGGCCTGCTCCGCGCCGCGCGCCTGAATGTCTGCGAGCACGCGCAGCGCGTCCGCATAGAGCGCGTCGGGATCTCCGGCCGCCTCGAGCCGCTGCAGATAGGAGAGCGTGCCGAGATCCTCAAGCAGCAGCAGCCCGCGCGCTGCATCGATCTCATGTACCTGCGGCACGTGCGCGCCGAGTGCCGCCAGCAGCGCACTCACTTTGAGGTATGGCCTTACATCTTCCTTGCCCGGCGGCGCATCCATGACGATGTAAGTCCCGCGCGCGCTGAATATGCGAAAGTAACGGCGAAAGCTCGCATCACTCGATGCGGGAACGAGCCTGTCATGCGGCAGTCGAAGATCGCGTGCCAGCCAGTCGCGGATGAGCGCAAGACGCGCGTCGGTTTGAGCCATGCCCAGATTATAATGTGCGCCATCATGCCGCGTTTGGGCTCATCGTCGCGCCGGTACCGAGCCCTGTTGTGCGCGGTCTTGCCGCTCATGCTCGCCGTCGCGGCGCGCGCCAATGAGCCGGTGATCTGCCCTTCTTCCACGACCTCTCTTACGCATCCGGCAAGCTCTCCGGTTGGCGAATCGCGCATCGGCGCGAATGCGCCATTCAATATCACGGGCGACACGGCCACGTTGGGCGAAGGCGGTGAGGCAACCGTGGAGGGAAACGTGCAGGTGTTGCAGGGGGATCGCGAGCTGCGCGCCAACCACGCGCACTACGACCCGAAGCACAACACGCTCGATGTTGAGGGTGGCGTTGAGTACTCCGACCCGCTGGTACACGTGACCGGCGGCGGTGGCAGCTACACGCAGAATGTCGGCGCGGAATTCAACGGCGCGCAGTTCGAGCTGCATCAGCCGCCGGCGCACGGCTCGGCCGACCTCGTGCACCTCACGCCCGATGGCAAGATTCGCTTCGAGCACGTGCGCTTTACGACCTGCCCGAAGGAGGACCCTGTCTGGCAGCTGCGCGCGAACGAGATCATCCTCGATACACATGCGCGCATAGGCACGGCCAGGCAGACGAAGATCGACTTCAAGAACGTGCCGATCCTCTACCTGCCGTATCTGTCTTTTCCTCTGAGCAGCGACAGAAAAAGCGGCTTTCTCTTTCCGACGATCGGCAATTCATCAACCAATGGGCTGCAGCTTGCGATTCCGTACTACTGGAATATCGCGCCCAATATGGATGCGACCATTGAGCCGATGGAGTATCAAAAGCGTGGTTTGGATCTGGGCGGGGAGTTCCGCTACCTCACAAGCGCGCAGCACGGCGATCTCGCCTTTGATTTTCTCCCCGATGATCGACTCGATAATGGACAGGACCGCAGTCACGTGAAGCTGCTGCACGTGAGCGAGCTGCCCGATGACTGGCGGCTGACGATCAACGCCGAGAGCGTGAGCGATCAGGAATACTTCCAGGATTTCTCGCAGGGCACGGCCGGCACGAGCACTGCCTTCCTGGAGCGCGACGCTCTCTTGAGCTATCGGGATGAGAACTGGCGCCTGGCTGGCGAGCTGCAGCAATTCCAAACGCTCGTGCCGAGCTACTTCCTGCCCTACCTTGACCGACCGTACGCCGAGGCGCCGCGCCTCATCGCCGATGGCCACTTTGCGATGGGTCACGCGGAGCAGCTGCAGTACGGGTTTGACTCCGAGCTGGTCGACTTCACCCGGCCAAGCGGCGTCAAAGGCTGGCGCTTTGACATGCTGCCGGCGCTGTCGCTCAACCTGAGCGCGCCCGGCTACTTCGTTCGACCCGGGGTAAGCTGGCGCTTTACGCAGTACGCATTGCAGGATACCGCGCCCGGGCAGGACAACGCGCCGACGCGCGAGCTGCCTACGGCAAGCTTTGACACCGGACTCATCTTCGAGCGTGAGTCGGGCTCGGGCGGCTCGCGCCTGCTCACCCTTGAGCCGCGCATCCTGTACGTCTATACGCCTTACCGACCGCAGGATGAACTGCCGCTTTTCGATACGGCGCTGCCTGACCTCAACATGGTGGAGCTCTTTCGCACCAACCGTTACGTCGGTGCCGATCGCATCGGGGATGCGGACCAGGTGAGTGTCGGGGCGACGAGCCGCCTGCTCGATGCCAAGGACGGCACGCAGTTCCTCGCAGCCTCGCTCGGCCAGATCTACTACTTCAAGACACCGCGCGTGCTGCTGCCCGATGAGGTACCCGTCAGTGGCAGCTCGGACATGGTCGCCCAGGTTGCGCTGACGGCCTACAAGCACTGGAGCTCTAGCGTCGACGTTGAATGGGATCCGCGCACCTTTGCGGGCGAGCGCGCCGAGGTGAGCGTGCAGTTCCATCCCGCGCCCGAGCAGGTGCTGAACCTCACCTATCGCATGCAGCGTGACCGCCTGAAGCAAGTCGAGAGCTCGGGCGCGTGGCCCATCGGTCATAAATGGAATCTGTACGGACGGGTGGTGTACTCGCTGCTCGATGAGAAGATGCTCGATCGCTTCGCCGGCTTCGAGTACGGTGCCTGCTGCTGGAAAATTCGCCTGGTGGGCCGCCGCTACCTGAATACCCCTACGGGCAACCAGGAAACCGGCGTCTACGTGCAGCTGGAACTCACGGGGCTTGCCAGTGTCGGATCTGCGGCGGATGCTCTGCTCACCGAAGCCATTCCGGGATTCAAGCCTACGCAGGTACCGCATTGATTTATAAGGTAATAACAATCATGCAGCGCATCTTTACGGTGCTCGTCGCCGCCCTCTTCCTGCCCGCCGTGGCGAGCGCCCAGACCCGCGAACTCGCCACCCAGGGCGAGCTGCTCGATCGCGTAGCCGCCATCGTCAACGACGGCGTCGTGCTGACCAGCGAGCTTGATGAGCAGATCACGGCCGTTTCGGAGCGACTGCGCGGCCAGCGCCTTGAGCTGCCGCCGCAAAACGTGCTGCGCCAGCAGGTGCTCGATCGGCTGATACTGGAGCAGATCGAAATGCAGCGCGCCGACAAGGCGGGCATGAAGGTGCCCGATGAGGCCCTCAACAACGCGATGCAGGAAGTGGCGCAGCAAAATCACATCGAGCTTGCGAAGCTCCCCGAGGCGCTCGCCACGCAGGGCGTCGACTACGGATCCTACCGCACCAGCATGCGCAAGGAGCTCACCTTAAGCCTGCTGCGCCAGCGCGATGTCCTGCAAAGGATCAGCATCACGCCGCGCGAGATTGATCAATACCTCGAGAGACAAAAAGCCGCGCCCTCGGAGGCCAATGAATACAACGTATCGCACATTCTGATCGCTGTACCGCAGGCCGCCACTGCCGCTGACCTTGACGCAGCCAGCAAGAAGGCGGACGAGGTCTACCAGCGCGCCAAGGGCGGCGAGGACTTTGCCAAGCTCGCGGTTGCCTATTCCAACAGTCAGGATGCTCTCGACGGAGGAGCCCTCAACTGGCGCAAAGGCACCGAGCTTCCGACCTTTCTGACGGATGTGGTGTTGAAGATGAAGCCCGGCAACGTCGCCGAGCCGCTGCGCACGCCGACGGGATTTCACATCGTCAAATTGAACGACATGCGCATCGCGAACCAGAAGGTCATGGTCAATCAGGTGCACGTGCGCCACATTTTGATGAAGACTAACGAGCTTGCCGATGATGCGACCGTGCGCCAGAAATTGACTGACATTCGCGCGCGCATCTTGAAGGGCGAGGACTTCGCGGGACTCGCACACACGACCTCGGAGGATTCGGGCTCGGCCGTCGAGGGAGGCGATCTTGGCTGGACGGGGCCCGGCGCCTTCGTGCCCGAATTCGAACAAGTCGTCGCGGGACTCAAGGAAAACGAGATCAGCGAGCCCTTCAAGACACAATACGGCTGGCACATCGTGCAGCTTCAAGGCCGGCGCGAATTCGACAACACGGATGAGTTGAAGCGCAGGCATGCGGCGGAGGAGATTCGCGCCAGCAAAGCTGACGAAGAGACGGAGCTGTGGCAGCGACGTCTGCGCGATGAAGCCTACGTCGACATCAAAGCCTGAAATCCCGCGCATCGCACTCACCTGCGGCGAACCGGCCGGCGTGGGCCCGGAGCTGTGTCTGGCCGTTGCGAGCGCGGCCTTTGATTGCGAGCTCGTATGTTTGGGTGATACGCAGCTTCTGAGCGAGCGCGCCCGCCGCATTGGCGCACACATCACTTTGCGCCGCTACGAGCCGCGCGAGCACGTGCCTCATACGCCCGGCACCTTGACCGTCCTGCACCATCCACTCGCCGTGCCGAGCGAGGCCGGCCTCCTCGATGCGCGCAACGTACCGTTCGTGCTGCAGCTGCTCGAGCGCGCGGTGGATGGCGCCCTGGCGCACGAGTTTGCGGCCATCGTGACCGCGCCTGTGCAAAAGTCGCTCATCAATGAGGCGGGCGTGGCATTCACCGGCCACACCGAGTACCTCGCGCAGCGCACGCACGCGCCGCGCCCGGTGATGCTGCTCACGACCGGCAGGCTGCGCGTTGCTCTGGCAACGACACACTTGCCGCTTAAGGAGGTGAGCGGTGCGCTCAGCGGCGAGCTCCTCGATGAGGTCCTCGAGGTCTTGCATCACGCGCTTGTGCAGCGCTGGGGGCTCATTGCGCCGCGCATTGCGGTATGTGGCCTCAATCCGCACGCCGGCGAAAGTGGCCACCTGGGCGATGAGGAAATCCGCCTGATCGCCCCGGCAATCGCACGGGCGCAGAAGCGTGGCATGGCGGTGCGCGGGCCATTACCGGCGGATACGGTATTCGTGCCGCGTGTGCTTGAGAACTACGATGCGGTGCTTGCGATGTATCACGATCAAGGTCTGCCGATCGTCAAGCACGTCGGCTTCGAGAGCGCGGTCAACGTTACCCTCGGACTGCCGATCGTGCGCACTTCCGTCGATCATGGCACGGCGCTCGAACTTGCGGGCACGGGGCGCGCGGATCCGGGTAGCTTCATCGCCGCGGTGCATGCGGCGCTGCAGCTTTCGCGCGGCCAAGCCGTCAGTGCCTGAGCGGCGCATGCGCGCGCGCAAACGCTTCGGGCAGCATTTTCTGCACGACCCGGCCGTGATCCGCCGCATTATTGCGGCGGTCTCCGCGCGCACCGACGGGCCCATCGTGGAGATTGGCCCTGGTCGTGGCGCGCTGACACAGTTTCTCATTGAATTAAATGGAGCCCTGGATGCGATCGAGATCGATCGCGATCTGGCCGCGCTGCTGCGCGAGAGATTTGCGGGCGCGCCGCGGTTCGTGCTGCACGAAACCGACGCGCTGGATTTTGATTTTGCGGCGCTCGCACGCGAGCGCGGCGCGCGGCTGCGAATTGTCGCCAACCTGCCCTACAACATCTCCACGCCGCTCCTTTTTCATCTGCTCGGCGATTGTGCGGCGATTCTGGATATGCACCTCATGCTGCAGCGCGAGGTCGTCGATCGGCTGGTCGCGCCTCCGGGCGGCGGTGACTATGGAAGACTCACGGTGATGCTCGCGCCGTGGGTGCAAATCGAGCGCCTCTTCGATATTGGGCCGGGCGCATTCTCGCCGGCGCCCCGCGTCTGGTCTGCCATGGTGCGTCTCACCGTGCGCGCGGCACCCGCTTTCACGGTGAGCCCGCATTTCGCACGGGTTGTCGCAGCCGCCTTCGGTCACCGGCGCAAAACCCTGCGCAACGCGCTCAAGGGGCTGGTGAGCGCACAGCAGATCGCCGCATGCGCGCTCGACGGGGGTGCACGACCCGAAACGTTTGCTCCCGAGGCGTTCAACGCATTGGCGCGAACTTTGGATGCGTGCGCCGAATCCTAAGCTAAGGTAGGCTTTAACTCCGCCCAACGAGCGATATATGTCGGTCTATCGTCGCATCCTCGTTATCGTCGATCTCAATGACGACAGCTTGGCGATTGGTCGCAGGGCACAAGCCATAGGCGCGCTCTGCAACGCGCATCTCGAGTTTCTGCACATCGTGGAACTGGTGCCGCTGGAGCCCGTGGGCGAAACTCTTGTGCCCGCGGTGCAGATTGAAGATGAAATGATCGAGCGGGCACGCGCGCGCCTTGCGCAGTTCGCCGCGCAACTCGGTCAGCCGCATGCGTACTGCCAAGTCGAAGTCGGCAGCGTCAAGTCCGACATCGTTCGAATTGCGCGCGAGCGCAACGTCGATCTCATCGTGCTCGGCAGCCGCGAGCGCCACGGACTTTCGATTCTCGTCAATTTCACTGCCGACACCGTGCTGCATGCAGCGCCGTGTGATGTACTGGCAGTTCGCGTCGGCGTCACGGGGAAATAGCATGAGCGAGCCGTTAGTTCACAGAATCCGCGTCGACGTCGAAACGAGCTATCTTGATGAGCAGTCCGAGCCGCGCGAGGGTCGCTATGTCTTCTCCTACACCATCACCATCCAAAACGAAGGTCAGATGCCGGCACGGCTGCTCACGCGCCACTGGCTCATCACCGACGCCAACGGCAAGGTGCAGGAAGTGCGCGGCGATGGCGTTGTCGGAGAGCAACCGTACTTGAAGCCGGGCCAGGGTTTTCGCTATTCGAGTGGTGCCGTCATCGCAACCCCGGTCGGCGCCATGCAGGGCAGCTACCAAATGCTCAGCGATGATGGTCAGCGCTTCGATGCGGCGATTCCGCCATTCCGGCTCGCCATGCCGGGTGTTGTGCAGTAGCGAGTCTTGGCGCGCTACGCGATCGGCGACATCCAAGGCTGCCATGCGGAGCTGCGCGCGCTCCTCGCACGGTTGCACTTCTCAGCCGACCGCGACCAGCTTTGGCTGGTTGGCGATCTTGTCAATCGCGGCCCGCACTCGCTCGAGGTCCTGCGCTACGTGCGTGCACTCGGTGACAACGCAATCGTCGTACTCGGCAATCACGACCTGCACCTGCTCGCGCTCGCGCATGGCCGCGACAAACGCCGCTCCAACGACACGCTCGATGCCGCACTCGACGCGCCGGACCGTGATGCCATCCTCGAGTGGCTGATAGATCGGCCGCTCGCGCACTACGATGCCAGGCGCGCCGATCTGCTCGTGCATGCCGGCGTCATCCCCCAGTGGACGGCGTCGCAAACCGTCGCGCTTGCGGGCGAGGTGTGTGCGGCGCTCGCGCGCGATGCAGGCAAATTCTTCGATCGGATGTACGGCGATCGCCCCGATCAGTGGAGCGAGGAGCTGGGTGGCATGGATCGGCTGCGCTTCGCGGTCAACTCACTCACGCGCATGCGCGTGTGCACTGCCGATGGACGCATCGATGTGAAGATGAAGGGACCGCCGGACGAGGCGCGCCTTCCCTACCGCCCATGGTTCGAGCATGAGGCGCGCAAGACTCGCGACGTACGCGTGATCTTCGGTCATTGGTCCGCCCTCGGCCTGGTCCAGGCGCACGGTGTGCTCGGGCTTGATACGGGCTGCGTGTGGGGAGGCGCGCTCACTGCCGTCAATCTCGACGAGGCTCACGCGACGCCCGTCGGCGAGGCTTGCAGCGGCACTCTTAGCGTGGGCTCCAGTGAATCGTGAGATGCGTCGTCGTCGACTTGTAGATGTCGGGCGGAAGCTCCAGGTCGATCGGCGCACCGCCGCCCGAGGCGACCGGCAGGATGACGCGCTCCTCCCCGCGCACCTCGAGCACTCCGATTGATCCGGGCGTCACCCGAAATGCGACCCGCACGGGCCACTGCGTTCCGCCGCGCGGCTGCAGCACGACGCCGCCCTCAGAAGAGATGCCGCGCAGATCAACGAGGAGCGTATTGCGCTTCCAGTACTGCGGATAGTCGACCGCCGCACCGGTCTCGGCTGCTTCGGTGAGTTCGCTCACCGGCGCCGGGGGCGGCGGGGGGTTGTGCCGCCATGGCCAGTGAGCGCAGCCGGCCACCAGCATTGCAGCGGCCATAAGCCCGCCAAAACCCACCCGTTCGCGATGATTGAGCCGCGCCATAACAGAACTCTCCCGCTCTTGCGTACCATACGCCCATCAGCATCCGGACACACGCCATGCCGTTCACACAACCGTTCAATCTGCGCCGCTGGATCGATGAGAACCGCGCGCTTCTTAAGCCGCCGGTCGGCAACAAGCGCATCTACCGCGACAGCGAGTTCATCGTCATGGTGGTCGGAGGTCCGAATGCACGCTCCGATTACCATATCGATCCTGCCGAGGAGTTTTTCTATCAGCTACAGGGAGACATTTTGCTGAAGACCGTGGACGGCGGCCACGCACTCGATGTGCCGATCCGCGAGGGCGAGATCCTGCTGCTGCCGCCACGCGTGCCGCATTCACCACAGCGCGGCAGCGACACGGTGGGACTCGTGATCGAGCGCGAGCGGCGCGCCGGCGAGCTCGATGGTTTCCAGTGGTATTGCGAGAACTGCGGGCAGCTTCTCTATGAGGAGTTTCTCGCGGTCACGGACATTGAGAAACAGCTGCCGCCTCTGTTCGAACGCTTCTACTCGAGCGAAGCGCGGCGCACCTGCGCCCGCTGCCATGCAGTCATGCAGCGCCCCGCACGCGCGCAGTAGCACGCGCATGAGTTTCGAAGCGCGACTTGAGTACGCACGCCGCCTGGACGAGGCAGATGAGCTCGCAGGCTTTCGCGAGCGCTTCGAGCTGCCGCACGATGCGCGCGGCAAGCCGCACACTTACTTCTGCGGCCACTCCCTCGGCCTGTTGCCGCGCGCCGCGCGCACGCTCATCACCGAAGAGCTCGACGATTGGGGTGCTCTGGGGGTGTTGGGGCACGAGTCGGCGCGGCGTCCGTGGATTCCGTATCACGAAAACCTGACTGCGGGTCTGGCGCAGCTTACTGGCGCATCACGCCACGAAGTGATCGCGATGAATTCGCTCACGATCAACCTGCACCTCATGCTCGCGGCGTTCTATCGTCCGCGTGGCAAGCGCAAGAAAATCCTCATCGAGGCGGGGGCATTCCCGTCCGACCGTCACGCCGTCGTCTCGCAGCTTGAATGGCGCGGCATCGATCCTCAGCACGCCCTGATTGAGCTTGCTCCCGCGGCGATGGAGGATGCGGTGTCCGAGGAGGAGATCGAAGGCACGCTGCGTCAGCTCGGCGGCGAGATTGCGCTCGTGCTCTGGCCCGGCGTGCAGTATCGCACCGGCCAGCTCTTTGACATGTCGCGCATCGTGCGCGCGGCGCATCGCGCGCGCTGCGTGATCGGAGTTGATCTGGCGCACGCGATCGGCAACACGGAGTTGGCGCTCTCGGGAAGCAACGCCGATTTTGCCGTGTGGTGTAATTACAAATATCTGAACGCCGGCCCGGGTGCGATCGGCGGATGCTTCGTGCACGAACGGCATCTGGGTGTGCCGCCGCGGCCTCATCTTGCCGGCTGGTGGGGCGAGGATGCAGCGACGCGCTTTCTCATGCGACCCGAGTTTCATCCCGCACCCGGCGCGCCCGGCTGGCAGATCAGCAACCCTTCGGTCCTCTCGGCAGCACCGCTCATCGCCTCGCTGGCAATCTTCAGCGAAGCGCGGATGCCGCGCCTGCGCGCCAAGTCGATCATGCTGACGGGCTTTCTGGAATTCCTGCTCGAGCGCCACGCGCCCGCCGTGCGCGTCATCACGCCGCGCGATCCGGCCGATCGCGGCTGCCAGCTGTCCTTACGCGTTGCCGACGGCCGACGCGTCTTTGAGCGCCTGATCGAGGCAGGCTTTGTCTGCGACTGGCGCGAGCCCGATACGCTGCGCGTCGCGCCGGTGCCGCTTTACAACCGCTTCGAAGAGGTCTGGCATTTCAGTGAGTATCTGGCGCGGCTCTTGAGAAGCGCGGCTTGAGCGCAATGCGCGCGCAAGCCGTGAGCGTCGTTGGCGCAGGTCTCGCAGGCTCGCTGCTCGCGCTGCTTTTGGCGCGGCGCGGCTTTGCGGTGCGGCTGTACGATTGGCGACCCGATCCGCGCATCTCTTCGCGCCCGGGCGGCCGCTCCATCAATCTTGCGCTCGCGGCGCGCGGCATCCGCGCCCTCGAGCGGGCGCGCGCCATGCCCGTCATTGAACCTCTGCTCATCGCCATGCGCGGCCGCATGCTGCACGGCCTTGAGGGTAGCTGTGAGCTGCAGCCCTATGGACGCACGGCGCAGGAAGTCATCTATTCCGTGGATCGTGCCGCGCTCAACGACGCCCTGCTCGATGAGGTGACACGTCATCCGCGGGTCGAAATGCACTTTGGGCAGGCGTGCCTCGGCGCAGAACTGCAGCGCGACCAACTTTCATTTCGCGACGCGGCCTTGGGCAATACCTACGAGAGGCCGCTGACGCCGACGATCGCCACCGACGGGGCGGGCTCGATCGTGCGCGCAAGCCTCGTCGCGGCGCGGGCGATCAGCGTGCGCGAGGAGCCGCTCGGCCACGATTACAAGGAGCTCACGATTCCGGCGCGCGACGGGCGGCATGCGCTCGACGCTGCGGCCCTGCACATCTGGCCGCGCGGCGGTTTCATGCTCATTGCCCTGCCCAACGTCGGCGGCAGTTTCACGGCGACGCTCTTTCTGCCGCGCGCTGGCGCAACAAGCTTCGGGGCCCTGAGCACACCGGAACGCATCGCCGAGTTCTGCGCGCGCCAATTTCCCGATGTCGTCGCACTCATGCCCGATCTCATCCAGGAATTCATGCACCATCCGCTCGGGTATCTCGGCACGGTGCACAGCGCCCCGTGGCACGTCGGCGGGCGTGTGCTGCTGATGGGAGATGCCGCGCATGCCATCTTTCCGTTTCATGGCCAGGGCATGAATGCCGCCTTCGAGGACTGCCTGGCTCTGGATGAGCTGTTGGAAGAGTGTGCCGAGTGGGATTCACTGTTCGCCAAGTTCGAACAACGGCGACGGCCGAACGCCGAGGCGATCGCGCAGATGTCACTCGAGAACTATCAGGAGATGCGCGCCACCGTGCTTGATCCGGAGTTCAAACGCCACCAGCAACTCTCTTTCGAACTCGAGGAGCGTTTTCCGGATCGCTTCATCCGCCGCTACTCCATGGTCATGTTCCACCCGGAGATCTCCTACGCCGAAGCGCTGCGGCGCGGCGAGGTACAAAACGAGATCATCGCGCAGATCGTGCGGCATCCGGGGCGCGCCCAGGCGCTCATCGAGGCGCAGCTGCCGCCAGTACGCTAGAGCGCGCGCGACCTGCGTGCGCGCCGCGCGAGAGTACGGAAGGTCATCGCGTGTGCGTGATCGGCATCCGGCGCGTGCGCGCTGTGGTCAAGCTCGTGCCATTCATCGGCCGCAAGCTCGGGAAAATGTGTGTCGCCCGGTATCGTTGCGTGTACGTCCGTAAGATAGATGCGCTCGGCGAGCGGCAGAAAGAGCTTGAAGAGCGCCGCGCCGCCAATCACAACCAGTTCTGCAGCATCACCCGCCTGCGCAAACGCCTCGTGCAGGTCGTGCACCACAATGGCGCCCGGAGCCTGCCAGGAGCGATTGCGGGTCAGCACGAGACTCACCCGGCCGGGCAGCGCGCGCCCGATCGACTCGAAGGTGCGCCGACCCATCAACATCGGCTTGCCCATCGTCAGCGCCCTGAAGCGCCGCAGGTCCGCGGGCAGCCGCCACGGCAATGCATTGTCGCGGCCAATAACGCCGTTGCGGGCGCGCGCGACCAGCAAACTGATCGACGGGCGATGCGCCTCGCCCGCCAACTCTCACACCTCGACGTCGGTCGTCAGAATGACGAGACCGCGCGCGGGCATGCGGAAGAACTCCGCGGCCTGTGTGCTGCGGCGTTGCATGCGCGCGAACAGCCGCCGCTCGATACCCGGCAATCCCGGGCGTGGCCGCGCGCGCACGACATGCTGGCCGACGAAGAACGAGGAGTCTTCCGCAAATACGCGCAGGCCGCGCGTGCGGCAGGTCTTCAGCGCCTCGCCGACCACCGGCGTTTCCATGAACCCAAAGATCGCCGTGATGGCATACACATTGGGCATGAGCTCCTGGATACGCACGCGATCGGCGGGATCCTGGCGTGGCGTGCGCGTGATCTCGATGTTCAGGATCAGAATGCGCTCATGCGCGACGTGATTGTGTTCGAGATTGCGAATGAGCGCCGAGGGCACGATGTCGGCATCGCTTGCCAGAAATACGCCAGTTCCCGGTACGCGATACACATCCTTGAGGAGCTTTGGCAGCGCCGTGCGCGGTATCGCCATTCGCGCAAGCGCCGCGCGCAGATGCGTGCGCCCATTGCGCCACACCGAGAATACTGTGAACAGAATGGCCCCGAGCGTGAGCGGGATCCATCCGCCGTGATCGATCTTCGTGAGATTGCCCGCCATGAAAATGCAATCCATAGCAAGCAGCACACCAAAGAGCGCGATCACCGTCCATGGCGGCCATCCCCACTGCTTCATCGCGACAAACGAGCCGAGCACGGTCGTGACGATCATGGTGCCGACCACTGCGACACCATAGGCGTTGGCAAGTGCGTCCGATGAGCCAAATCCCACCACGAACGCCATCACGGCTACCGCGAGCAGCCCGTTCACCACGGGCACGTAAATCTGCCCAAGCTCATGCGCCGAGGTCTGCAGCACGCGCATACGCGGCAGCAGATCAAGCTGCACCGCCTGGCGCGTGATGGAGAACGCACCCGAGATGACCGCTTGAGAGGCGATGACGGTGGCGGCTGTGGCGAGAATCAGCATAAACGGCAGCATCGAGGTGGGCACCAGCAGGTATACCGGATGTTCGATGAAGTTGCTGGCGGCCAGCGCGCGCGCGCCCTGGCCGTAATAGTTGAGCAGCAGAGCCGGCAGTACCAGAAAGAACCAGGCGATGCGCACGGGTCTTGCGCCGAAATGCCCCATGTCGGCGTACAAAGCCTCGCCGCCCGTGAGCGCAAGAAACACCGATCCGAGAATCGCGAGCGCAACTGCAGGGCGATGCACGAGCAAGGTGACGCCGTAGCGTGGGTCAACCGCGGCCAGGACTTCCGGGCGCACGGCGATCGCGGCCGCGCCGGAAATTGCCAGCACCAGAAACCACAGAATCATGACCGGACCGAAGAGTCGTGCCACGTGCTCCGTGCCGCGCCGCTGCAGCATAAAGAGCAGCGCGAGCACGACCAGCGTAATAGGCACCGTCATGTGTTGGAGATCGGGATTGATAAGCTCAAGACCCTCGATCGCACTCAGCACCGACACCGCGGGCGTGATCAGCGCGTCGCAGAAAAATAGCGCCGTGCCGGCCAAGGCAAGTCCGATCAGCACCTGGGAGCTGCGCGCAGCGGGAACCAGACGGCGCTGCGCTAGAGCAAGGAGCGCCAGAATGCCGCCCTCGCCGTCATTGTCGGCACGCATCATGACGACCACGTACTTCAGCGTAATCGAGATCGCGAGCGCCCAGAAAATCAGGGATAGAACACCCAAGACTGCCTCAGGTCCGTGCGACCCGGTGGCCTTCATCGACAACTCAAATGCGTAGATGGGGCTCGTGCCAATGTCGCCATACACGATGCCGGTTACGCCAATTACCGCAGCAAGCGA
>Ga0302324_100009740_pt1 | contig 20024 bp, 12 predicted proteins | sample Palsa_T0_1_FD_201949 | JGI IMG/M metagenome (GOLD analysis project Ga0302324, IMG submission 201949) | Peat permafrost microbial communities from Stordalen Mire near Abisko, Sweden - Palsa_T0_1 | ecosystem: Environmental > Terrestrial > Soil > Palsa > Peat permafrost | place: Sweden: Abisko...
GACGATGACGTTGGTCCCCGATGAGTCGAAACTGAATCTGCTGGACCGAGCGAAGCACGAGGCTCCCGAGCCCAAAGTCGCGGAAGAGACCGTGGCGGACCAGCCTGCCGCCGCCACGCTCAACGGCCACGCCCCGCATTCGAACGAAATCCAACGCGCCGCCGAACGCAGCGGCGAAATCACTATCACCCGCCGCCTCTACCGTTCAGGTGAAAGCGAATATCTCATCAACGGCAAAATGTCGCGCCTGCGCGATATTCAGGATCTGTTTCTCGGCACCGGCCTCGGCCCGGAAAGCTACGCCATCATTGAACAGGGCCGCATCGGCCAGATTCTCAGCAACAAGCCGCAAGACCGCCGCGCCGTCATTGAAGAAGCGGCCGGCATCACGAAATTCAAAACCCGCAAACGCCTCGCCGAAGCCAAACTCGAAAGCGCCAAGCAGAACCTGTCGCGCGTCTTCGACATTCTCGAAGAAGTAACCCGCCAAGTCAATTCCCTCAAGCGCCAAGCATCTAAAACCAAGCGCTATGGCGAACTTCGCACCGAATCGGTCGGTTACCTCCGCCAGTTGCTCGCCGCCAAATTCCGCCAGCTCGAACGCGAGACCGCCTGCGTAGCCATTGAACTGAATTTAGCCTCTTCGGAACTCGAAGCCGCGCAAAGCACCATCCAAAATCGCGAAGAGGAACAGACCGTCGTCCTCGAATCCACTTACGCCAACGAGCAGGAGCTCACCGCTGCACGCCAGTTGCTCGCCGATTTGAACGTGGAAGCGGAACGCGCCCGCGCCAAGCTCGAATATCAAGCCAAGCAAGTGGAGCAGATCGAGCAGCGCCTGGCCGCCTTTGATCGCGAAGTCCACACCATCGAAGCACAGCAGCAGGAACGTGCCTTGGAGCTGGAGCAACATGTCGCTGAGTGGGAGACGCTCGAGGCCGAACATTCGGATCGGCGCGCGGAACTCGAGGCCAAGTCGAACGAACGGCAGCAAGCGCAAAATCGCCATCTGGAGCAGGAACGCGAACTCGAAGCCGCCCGTCAACGAGTCCTGCGCATGCTGGGCGAATCCGCTGCGCTGAAGAACCGCATCACTCAGATCGAAGCCCAACTGGCCGCAGCCGCGCGTGATGCCTCGCGCGCTGAAGAAGAGGAACGCCATTCGAGCGGCGAGTTGGAACGCCTTCAGCAAATCAGAGCTGAATTGGCCGAACGTCTGAGCGTCGCGCAGGATCAATTGCAAACGGTCGTCGGCCAGCGCCGTGAAGTGGACGTAGAACTGCAAGGCAAGCGCACCGAGTTGCACGAAAATCGCCATACGCTCGACCGCCTGCGCAGCGAACACTCCCGCGTAAAGGCGCGCAAGGATTCTCTCGCCGAGGTCATTCACCACCGCACCTACACCACCGAAACCGTGAAGGAGCTGTTCGCCGCCGCCGACCGCGGCGCTAGCGGCGAGTTCAATCCCGTGGGCGTGCTGGCCGACTTCTTGGAAGTCGATCCACAATTCGAAAAGGCCACCGAAGAGTTTTTGCACGAAGAGCTGGAATTCGTCGTGGTCCGCAACTGGCAAGAGGCCGAACAGGGCGTGGAGTTAGCGCGTGGCGAGTTGAACGGCCGCGCCACCTTTCTAGCCGAGCACATCGAGGACGCGCACGAACGCGCCGCCGAATTGCCTCAACCCACAATCCTGGATGGCTCGCTCACCAAGCTCACTGCCGTTTTGCGTTTCACCAATGGCCTCACCGAACTGCCCAGGCACTTGCTGCCGCGCATCGCCAATTGCTATGTGGCGGCCGATCGCTCACTGGCGCGCCGTTTGGCTACCCAATTTCCGCATTGCTGGTTTCTGACATTCGATGGCAGCAGCTATCACGGCCGCGCCGTCAGCGGTGGCAAAGAATCCACCGCCGGCCCATTGGCTCTCAAACGCGAGCTCCGCGAAATCACCGTCCTTGAACAGACCAAACACGAAGAGTTGGTGGAAGCCCAAGCCGCCGTAGTCGCCGATGAGCAGCAGATTGCGCAACTCAGCGAACGGCTGGAAGCGTTGCGTGCCGAACAGCAGTCGCAGGAAAAGACTGTGCTGGCGTTCGATCATGAAACCCGCAAGCTGAGCGAAGAATCGCAGCGTGTCGGCGCGCGTCTGGCGCACGCCCGCCACGAGTTGGAACGCATCTCGCGCGACCGCCTGAAACTCGAAGAAAGCGGCGCGCTCGACCGCACCCATCTCGAACAAGCTGAACTGGCTCGCTCCAATGAAGAAGGCGCGCTCGAGGCCGCCCGTGAGTTGCTCGTCGTCTTGCAAGCGGAGGTCGCCCGCACGGCGGAAGAGCATGCTGCCGTGCGCGCCCACTTGGCGAGTCTGGAAGAACGCCGCCGCTCCCTTGGCGCTAGCCGGACGCGCCTGGAAACGCAGTTGCAAGATTTCGCGAATCGCCGTGAAAATATTTTGCGCGAAGCGGAAAGGCTGACCGCCGAGAAAGCCCAGTTCCTGAGCAGCAACGAAGAACTCACCGTCAAGCTAACCGAGTTGAAGGATTTGATTGCCGCTACTGAGATCGACGTCGCCCGCTGGGCCGAGCGCGAGACGGAATTACGCGCTCGCCTGGCCGCAGCGGAGGAAGAACTGAAACGCCTCCGCGCCGCCGCTCAGGAAATACAAGAAAAGCGCGGCGAATGGCAGGTGGCACTCGCGCGCGGCGAGTCCGATTTAAAGCACCTGGAAGAAACCTGCCAAAAGGAAGTGGAAACCACCCTCCAGCAATTGGTGGAAGGGGCGGAAACGACGCTCGATGAAACGCAGCTTGCTGAAATCGAAGCGAAGTTCACTGAGGTGCGCCGCAAGATCGAAGCGTTAGGACCGGTCAATCCCACCGCTCTGGAGGAATTCGAAGAGGCCTCGCAACGCCAGGAGTTCCTCAATACGCAGCGCCAGGATTTGCTCGATTCCATCCGCGATACCGAACAAGCGATTCAAGAAATCGACGGCGAATCACGCAAGCGCTTCGGCGAAGCGTTCCACGCCATCAACGCCAATTTCAAAGAGATGTTCAAAGTACTGTTTGGTGGAGGCATCGGCGAAATGCGCTTAACCGATGAAGACAATTTGGCCGAATCGGGTATCGATATCGTCGCCTCTCCTCCCGGCAAGAAGCTGCAGAGTGTTCTGTTACTTTCGGGAGGCGAGAAATCGCTCACCGCAATGGCTCTGCTCATGTCGATCTTCCAATACACGCCCAGCCCGTTCTGCATTCTCGACGAAGTGGACGCACCGCTCGATGAACCCAACATTGAACGCTTGACACGCCTTCTTAAAGAGATGTCGGACCAAACCCAGTTCATTGTCATCACGCACGCCAAACGGACCATGGAAGCCGCGCAATCTTTATACGGCGTCACCATGCAAGAGCCGGGCGTCTCAAAGCTCGTTTCCGTAAAATTTAAATCCACCGCCAATGGTTCGGGCGCTCCGCCACCCGCCAGGAAAGAAAAAGAAGACGAGGTTCTTGCCGCTGCAGCAGTTTAGCCGCGTTGAACGCCGCCGGTACGTAGCCGCCCAACATTTCGCCGTTCTGTCATCTTTTCGTAAGATGGCTGAGTCATCCTTTCTAAACGGGAGCTTTGATGACAAAAAGAACGGTTGTCCTACTGTCGCTTTTGGGAGGCCTGGCGTTTTCACAGGTTGAGCGTTCAGTGCTGACGGGTACGGTGACCGATCAGCAGGGTGCCCGCGTCCCGCACGCGCAGGTGAAAGCCACCGAAATTGCCACCGGACTGCAACGCCAGACAGAAACAACATCGCAAGGCAATTACGAACTCGTGGATTTACCGGTGGGCACGTTTTCCGTGGAGATTTCGAAAGCCGGCTTTGCGACATTTCAAGCATCGCGTGTCGAGCAGACGGTGGGACAGACCCGCACGCTGAATGCGACGCTTTACCTGGCGGGCGCAAAACAACAGACAACTATCACCGAATCCCTGGTGCAACTCGACAAGGTCGATGCCACCGTCTCCGCGGCCATCGAACAGCAGCAGATCGGCGAGCTACCCATCAATGGCCGCAACTGGGCCACCTTGACATCGCTTGTCCCAGGAGCGATCGACAATGGAGGCGGCGATCAACGCACCATTCGTTTCGCCGGTCATGGTTTGGATGACAACAACCTGACTTTGGACGGAGTGGATGCCACTGCGGTTTACAACCAGGAGCAACGAGAATACATGCGCCTGAATGTGCCGCTCGATTCCATCGGCCAGTTTGATGTGCAGACCCAAAACTTCGGAGCGGACGTGGAAAGCGGCACAGCCGGTGGACAAGTCGCGGTCGTTTCGCCTTCCGGCACTAATAGCTTTCACGGCGATCTGTTCGAGTACTTCCGCAACGACGCGTTGGAAGCACGCACACCATTCAACGGACCGTCTCCGAACCCTTTTCTGCTGAACCAGTTCGGCGCGGGCATCGGCGGCCCTATCGTGCGCAACAAGACGTTCTTCTACGCGAATTACGAGGGCTTGCGGCAGAGATTAGATGGCACACAAATCGGCTTGGTACCAAGCCCAAACTTTATCGAGCAGACAGAGATGAAGTCGCCGGTACTGACGCCCATCTTGAACGCTTATCCGGCCGGAACATCGCCGGGGTCGAATCCGAACGTTTGGAATTATGTGGCGCCCGGCAGGCAGGTTGATAGCGAAGACTCAGGGATGATACGTTTGGACGAACACTTCTCCGACCGCACCACCGCATTCCTGCGCTTCAATTCCGACGAGGCTGTGGAGCAAACTCCCACGGGCAATCTGACCATCAAGACCGGCTACGACACGAAATTCAACAACGGCGTACTGGATCTGGTGCACGTTTTGACACCCACGCTGGTAAACGATATAAAGTTTGGGCTGAATCAGACGCTTTATCATCAGGGCAATATTTCACCGCTTCCCTATACGGTGAGCGTTTCGGGCTTCAGCTCTCTCGGCGGTTCGACGACAACAGACTACCCGTCCAAAAGCCTCGATCTGCTGGACGATTTAGCCTGGTCGAAAGGCAAGCACACGCTGAAGGTTGGGTTTGAGGTCCGTTGGATCTTTATTAATCAGGGCAACGCCCAGAGTGGGACCTTGACCTACACATCGGCCACTAAGTTCCTGGACAACAATATGGGTTCGGCGTCTTACACGGCCCTTTTACCGCTCGTAAGGCAACGCAAAACTGAATATTTCGCCTATGCGCAAGATGAGTGGAAAGTGACGAACAACCTGACCATCACCGCCGGTGTCCGCTACAACGTCTTCAACGCCCTGCATGCGATCGACAACAATGATGTGCCGTTCGACTTCGGTACTTGCGGCGGATACTGTCCGCGCACCGACACGTACTTCCATCCCCGCTATGACGACATCGACCCAAGGCTCGGAGTCGCGTGGTCGCATAGCGGCACCGTTGTGCGCGCAGGTGGCGGCATCTATCATACCGATGGGCAAATTGACGACCAAAATCTGCCCATTTCAAATACGGTTGACCGCTATTCCTTTACCAACACATCTTTCCCAACGCTTTCCTATCCGCTGAATCCATTCCTCACTTACGCCGAAAATGGCGGCTTGGGCGTGGTGTCGCCGCGCGACCTCGATCGCAACCGTAAAGACGATTACGTGGCGGCTTGGACCGCGTCCCTCCAGCAGAAATTGCCGTTAAACATTGTGGGAACCTTGAGCTATCTCGGCAATAAATCGACCGATGTTCTCACCACCACCTACACAAACCTGGTGAATCCGGCCACGGGTCTGGCTCCTTATCCGGCATTTGGTCCCGTATCATGGCGCGGCGATGTGGGGAACGCCACTTTCGAAGCTTTGCAATTCAATGCTCGTCGAGCCTTTCAAAGCGGGTTCTTACTTTCGGCCAATTACATGTGGTCGCATTCAATCAATGACGGCAGTATCGGCGGCGGCGACTCCGATACCCCGCAGGATTCCTTCTGCAGGGCTTGCGATAAGGGCGATAGCGATTACGATGTGCGGCAACTGTTCAATCTTTCCGCCGTCTACGGCTTGCCCTTCGGTAAGGGGAAACCATACCTAAGCAGCCCCGGCGTCGCACGCACGCTATTGGGAGACTGGGAAGTCAGCGCAATCGGAACCACACAAACCGGACTGCCGGTAAACATAACGATCGACCGGCCGAACAGCGCCGTGCCCGGTCTTTATTCGATTAGCGGCGAAGAACGCCCCAACTATGTCGAGGGTGTTTCGCTGACCCCTGCCGGCGGTTCAACCCCAAACCTCTGGATCAATCCAGCCGCTTTCTCAACCCCGGCTTCCCAGACCTTTGGAAATCTGGGGCGCAACGCCTTTCGAGCGCCCGGAATCTCACAACTGGATCTGGGGCTATCGAAGTACCTGCCTGTGACTGAGAGGCTGAGCATCCGCTTGCGGGCGGACTTGTTTAACGTGTTCAACCGCGCCCAGTTTGGAGCGCCCAATGCGGATCTTTCGCAGAGCAATTTTGGCGTGATCACTTCCACCATCAGCAACTATGCAACCGGCCGGGGCACGCCACGCGAGCTTCAGCTGTCCGCCAAGATCGTCTTTTAGATTGTCGTAAATCGATAGAGTTAATTGAGAACAGCAGACCGGTCCGGAACCGGAGGATTGCCCCGAACCGGCCAACGGGCGTGGAAACTTGTTCCGCGCTCGATTCACTGTATGTTAACCTGATGCTCGTTTGAGAAGGCTGGTTGCGAAACGACGGTCAAATTAAAGATAGTAGACGGGGAAGAAGCGCCGGCACAAAAAAAGACAGCGCGCATCGGGTGAGAGCGCGCTGTTTTTGATCGACGCTATGAGCGGTACAACCCAAGATGTAATGGAGAACCTCCGAGGAGAATCCATCAGATCTGAAGGGTGCCTTTCTTATAGCAATCCGGCAGCCGATCCAGTTAATCTCACTAAATCCCAAAATACCTGCAAAACTGGCCTCTTAGATCAGCGGCGAACGCGCCGGATAGCACAAAATAGATAATTGACGGTATCCAGATGGATAATGACAATGCGCTCCTCCTAGGGCGGGCACAACAAACATGGCGCTGACGGTTACGCAACGAACGGAAGAAGGCTTTGGCATACTGCATCTGGCGGGAAGCCTCACGCTAGGGCCATCGCTCAACGCTCTGCGCGAGACCGCAAAACAAGTTTTGGCGAACGGCAAGCTGAGCGGTCTGATCTTGCAGGTAAACGAGGTGACCAGCGTAGACAGCGCGGGCTTGGGTGAATTGACGATCGTTTACGGTTTCGCCAACCGCCAGCGGTTGGGCATCCGGCTGGTTGGGAGCACCCCGTCTTTACTGAAGATGCTGGATATGACAAGGCTGGAGGAGTTGTTGCGGCCCGTCAAAGACATGCAGAGCGCCAAACAAGAACTGCTTCAAAAATAGCTATGATAATTCAAGGCAAAAGCATAATCGGTTTCGCGTACTCGGCGGAAGGAAAGAAGACGTTTCGCGGATTCAATCCGCGCGCGGGGGCGGCGTTGGAGCCGCTGTTTTTTGAAGCTGAGCCAAACGAGGTAGACCGCGCGCTGGCATTAGCCGCGCATGCGGCACCGGGTTTGCGTTCCTTGAGCGCGGAGAAACGAGCCGAGTTCTTGCTCGCAGTGCGCGACGAAATCCTGTCCTTGGGCGATGCGCTGGTCGAACGCGCCGGGCAGGAGTCGGGGTTGGACACAGCGCGCTTGACGGGAGAACGCGACCGGACCACGAACCAACTCAAGTTGTTTGCCGATATTGTTCAGGAAGGCTCGTGGGTGGATGCGCGCATCGATACCGCGTTGCCGGCACGTAAGCCGTTGCCGCGTCCCGATATCCGGCGGATGCTGCGGCCCATCGGTCCAGTCGCCGTTTTTGGAGCCAGCAACTTTCCACTGGCGTTTTCGGTGGCCGGCGGCGATACGGCGGCGGCTTGGGCGGCGGGCAACCCGGTGGTAGTGAAAGGGCACCCAGCCCATCCCGGCACTTCGGAATTAGTGGCCGGCGCCATCGTAAAAGCGGTGCAAGCGCAAGGTTTGCCGGAAGGAACCTTTTCGCTCATCAACGGGACGTCGCCGGACGTTAGTCTGGCTGTTGTAAAGCATCGCGAGACGCGCGCCGTGGCTTTCACTGGCTCCGAGCGCGCGGGACGCGCACTGTTCGACGCCGCGGCGCGCCGACCCGATCCGATACCGGTCTACGCGGAAATGGGCAGCACGAATCCGCTGTTTGTCTTGCCGAGCGCGACCGATGGCAAGGCCGAGACGCTGGCGGAGAGCTTGTTTAAATCGGTGACCCTCGGCGTGGGGCAATTCTGCACGTGTCCGGGCCTGGTTTTTGGTGTAGACAGCGACGACTTCCGGTCGTTTGTGCAAAAAGTCGTGGAATGCTTCGAACAGAGCGCGCCGGGAACCATGCTGAATCCGGGCGTCTCAAAAGGGTATGAAGAGCGCTTTCGCAGCGCGGCCGGGGTAAAGAGTGTAGCGGTCTATCGCTCCGAACACAGTGCTGTGGCGCTGCGAACCGAAGGGCAACCGGGCGTCATCGTGACCAATGCGGTCACTTGGCTTAATAATCAAACGCTGCATGAAGAAATTTTCGGGCCGGCCACAATCGTGGTTCGCTGCGAATCGGATGCTGAGATGCTGCGTTGCGCTCACAAGCTGGCGGGTACGCTCACGGCCACCTTTCACGGAAGCGCGGATGAGCTGGCAGAAAGAGGTGAATTGCTGGATCTGTTGAGCCGCAAAGCCGGGCGCCTTATTTTCAATGGTTTTCCAACCGGCGTGGAAGTGGGCTATGCGATGCACCATGGCGGACCGTACCCGGCGACGACCGATGAGAAGTTCACCTCTGTGGGATCTGCCGCGATCTTGCGTTTTGCGCGGCCCGTCTGTTATCAAAACTTTCCAGAATCGCTATTGCCCGCGGAGCTGCGCAATGCGAATCCACGCGGGATCTTGCGCAACATCGACGGCCGTTTGACGCGCGACGCCCTTTAAAGCAGATGACTAAAGCGGCGAAGCATTCTGAAGTCGACAGCCGGAAAGAGCGTCTTAAGCGCGGCCAGCAACAGCGCAGTAAACTCGGCCGGAACCAACTGGGAGACTTTGAGCCGGCGAAGCGGAAAAGCGCGGCTTTGGATACGCTGCTGAGCGCGACAGAGGGGAGACTTCCTAAACTTCTGCCGGTGAAATATCGGCGGATGTCCGTTTCGCCGTTTGCTTTTTTCCGTGGCGCGGTGTCGATTATGGCTGCCGATTTGGGCAGCCATCCATCGACGGACCTGCTGGTGCAGCTTTGCGGCGATGCGCACGTGCAAAACATGGGCTGCTTTGCGACCCCCGATGGACACCTGGTCTTCGACATCAACGATTTCGACGAGACCATTGCGGGACCGTGGGAGTGGGACGTCAAACGAATGGCGGCCAGCCTGGTGCTTGCCGGCCTGGCGGCGGACCACAAAACGGCGGGCTGCAGCGAGGCGGTGAATGCTTTCGCGGAATGCTATTGCTCAACAGTCGAGACGTTGGCTGAGCAGCCATTGCTGACCGCCGCGCGCCACATGATCCGCCGCCTGACGAAGACGAAAGCGGTTACCGCTGCATTTAAACAAGCCGAACGAGCCACACCGGCCGATCTACTCACGAAGTACGCCGAGAAGGATGGCAAGGGCCATGTGCGCTTTAAGCCAGTGGAAAACGTTTTGTGGCGGGTGTCGGGCGCGGAAAAGAAGAGCGTGCTGGATTCGCTCCCCACCTATGAAAAATCGCTCCCGCCGGAGCGCCTGCATCTATTCGAGTTTTTCCAGCAATGCGACGTCGCGTTCAAAATTGTCGGCACGGGCAGCGTGGCGCTGCGCGATTACGTGGTGTTGATGGAAAACGGCAAGAACGATCCATTGTTTCTGCAAATTAAGCAGGAAGTGCATTCGGCCTATGCGCCTTACTTGAAGCATGCGCATTATGACCATCAAGGGCTGCGCGTGGTGGAGGGACAGCGGCGAATTCAGGCGGTTTCCGATTTACTGCTAGGTTGGACGAGCATCGGCGACTCCGATTACCTGGTGCGGCAGTTGAACGATCACAAAGGCAGTGTCGAGCTCAGCACGTTACGCGGCGATGGCTTGAAAAACCTGGCTGGCGTAGCCGGCGAACTGCTAGCGCGCGGACACGTGCGATCGGGCGATCCGCTGGAAATTAAGGGCTATATCGGCAGCCCGGAAAAAATCTCGAAAGCCATCGTGAAATTTGCTTTGCGCTATGCGGATGTCACCAACGACGATTTTGAGGAGCTCCAGAAAGCCATCAAAGGGGGGCGGGTGAAGGTGGCGGGGCAAACCAAGCCGGCTGTGAAACGGCCTTGAGGCGCTCATTTCCGTTGGCCGCGCATAATGGCATTTAGGACCAGCGCACAGATTCCGCCGGTGGCGATGCCGGAAGAAAAAGTGTCTTTGACAAGCGCGGGCATGCCTTGCACGATGCCGGGAACGAAAGTCACACCCAAGCCAAGACCAAGAGAAACGGCAACAATGGTGGACGCCCTTCGATCCAAATCTACACTCGATAAGATTCTGATGCCGGCTGCCGCCACGGTTCCGAACATGATGATCGTGGCGCCTCCCAAAACGGCTTGCGGCATGGCTTCGACAACGCCACCGACCATGGGGAAAAGACCCAAAATCATCAACATCCCTCCCACAAACCTGCCAACGTAGGAACTCCCCACTCCGGTGAGTTGAATCACGCCGTTATTTTGCGCGAATGTGGTACTCGGAAAAGAATTGAAGAACGCGGCCAAGAGCGAAGTGAGTCCGTCGGCGAGCACGCCGCCGCGAAGCCGTCGGAAGTAGACAGGACCACTGAGCGGCTGACCCGTAAGGCTGGATGTGGCGGTCAAATCGCCAATCGATTCGATAGCCGTAATCAAGTACAAAAAGCTGAAGGGGATTAAAGCGCTGGCGCGAAACCCCAGCCCGAAACGGAAAGGCGTGGGCGCGATGACCCAAGGCAAGACATGGAGCGCGCTGAAATCGATTAGCCCGAGAGCAGCAGCCAGCGCGTATCCAACAGCCAAACCCACCACAATTGAAGTCATACGCAGCCAAGGTTTCCCGCTGCCGTTCAGCAGTAGTATGACAACGATCACAACGGCGCCCAAGCCCAGATTCTGCAAAGAGCCGAAGTGGCCCGCGAGCTTTGCTTCGAACCCTCCTCCGAGGCTCGTGATCGCTACCTCGATCAACGTGAGACCGATGAGCGTCACAACCGTGCCGGTGACAAGGGGCGTTATGATCCGGCCAGAGAGCTGTAGAAAAGGGCTGATCAGGATGGGTATAAAGGAGGTGACGAGGCAAAGCCCAAACACCACGCCCAAAGCGTCCTTTTGCGACGCTCCTTGCGCCATGGCAACGCTCGCCACGGAAATAATGGGACCCAGAAACACGAAACTGGTTCCTTGTATGCTGAGCAATCCCGATCCAACGGGCCCCCACCTGCGCGTCTGAATGAAGGTGCCCAGACCCGAGACAAACAATGCCATGCTGACGAGGAACGCGCTGTCGGCGCTCGACAGTTTCAGCGACCGCGAAATAAGCAGCGGCGGCGTAACGATGCCCACGAAAACCGCAAGAACATGCTGCAGCGCGACAGAAATCGTCTGTCGCAGCGGGGGCCGCTCTTCGAGACCGTAGATCAAATCGATGGGGCGTTCGCTCGGAGTCTGCAATTTTAATCTACCCAGAGACATCCTCTATTGAGTAGTTAAGCAGCCCGATGCGATTCCACGCGCTTGATCAGCTTCGCGATCTCGCCGGGAGTCGCGCCAATAGCTAACAACGATCTCACCATCAAGTCGACGGTCACTGACCGGTCCGCCGCTTCCATCTTGGCAACACGCGATTGGCTGGAACCCAGCTGCTCCGCCAGGGCCGCTTGAGTCATTCCATGTTGCTCGCGCAGTTGCCGGACCCCAGCGGCAAGTGCCAGTTTCAATTCAACGAACTGAGCTTCCTGCGGGTTAAGATTGAGGAACTCAGCCGTGTTCCCGATAGTCCACCCTTTGCGTTGCAATCGTGCCTTCTTTAGGCTGTGCATTTTCGTTTTTCTTCCCCACTTCGGCGCTGAAAGGGGGGAGTCTTCACCTCGCCTCTCAGCCAAACTAGCGATTTGTTCGGCGTCGAAGCCAAGATTCCTTATGTCTAATATGACATAAAGTAAATGGCCGAGGCGAATGTGGGAGTTGTGGCGCGTATTGGGCGTCATGCGCCCTAAACCCTTGACGAACCGAGCGAGCGCGTGACGAGGGGTCTGTTCCGTCTGAATTGTTTTGGAAAGGAAAGGGATTTTCTTAGCATTTCGAAAGGGGTTGGGAGCGCAGATTTGCAGAGTAGTTTAGAATCAAAGAGTCCGTAAGTGTCGGGGCGTAGCGCAGCCTGGTAGCGCACCTGCCTTGGGCGCAGGGGGTCGGGCGTTCAAATCGCCCCGCCCCGACCAAAGAAATCCAGTAGGTACGGACAGTTCGCAAGTGGTCTTCCAGATACCACAACAAAGCCCGAGAGGTGAAGGCTGTGGGAGAGCCGATATTTCGAGATGCTTTTCGATAACAACAGCGTGAGGGGAGTTAAGCAATCAAGAAGGTCCGGGCTAAGACGGCATACCTCTGGATCTCTTCGTGGTCAAGCACCTTCATGTTCTCGATGATGGCGAAGAGGACGTCAAGTTCATCGGTGTCTACTCCCCTCAAGACGCCTCCGAACATGCCGTTGGCCGGCTGAGGCCCAAGCCAGGATTTTGCGATACGCCCGAGGGCTTCTCGATTGACCATTACACGCTAGATGAGGATCACTAGGCACTAGGAGAGCGGCCATGTTACGCTAATGGGCCGCGCAGAGGCCGACGCCGAGAATGCCGGGGAGCGATTCGCATTGATGTTGCGGATAATTATGTTTAGTCGTGACGCAAGGTGATGGCCGGGTCAACACATGAGGCTCTCCAGGCGGGATAGGCAACGGCGGTTAACGAGAGCAGCAGGAGGATGACTGCGGCCGTGAGGGCGTTGAGCGGGTCAAGCGGGCTGGTCTGATAAAGCAGGGACGCAATCCACTTGCCGGTCCAGTAGAAGGCGAGTAAGCCGAGGCAACTTCCCAGCAGAATGGGCGCGAGGCTTTGGATGGCGGCCAGGCGCAGCAGGTTTCCGGGGAGTGCTCCGAGCGCGGAGCGGATGCCAAATTCGCGCTGGCGGGAAGTGGCGACATAGGCTACTACCCCGTAAATGCCAATGCCGCTGAGGCAGAGCGCGAGGACGGCGAAGGCAGAGGAAAGCCAAGCGGCGAACCGCGGCTGCCAGACGTTTCGGTTGATCAAGGCCTGAAGTGTTTTGACCTGGACTACGGCTTGACCGACGTCCTTCCAGGACAAGGCTGTGTGGAGATCGCGGGTGAGGGACTGCGGATCGTTGTGGCTGCGGATGACCAATCCGGTGAGGAAGGGGGTCAATTCGGTTTGCTCAAAATTGAGGTAGACCTGCGGTTGGATTGGTTCGGTGAGATCGAGATGCGGCGAATCTTTGACCATCCCGATGATTTGAGTTGCGTCTTTCGAATCGGGCGAAAGCAGGAACTTACCAACCGGCGACTGGCCGTGAAAGTATTGGCGGGCGAAGGTTTGATTTACGAGCACTACCGGCGAGTTAGAATTTGCAGCGCCTGAGTGAAACGTCTGGCCGGATAAGACCGGGATTCCCATGGTCTTGAAATAGTCGGCGGTGACTGCCTGTGCGTATGGCATGATTTCCGAGGAGCGGGAGTTGGGGTCAAAGAAGCGCGTGCTGACGATGGTGTTGGACAGCGGCAGACTGCTGGCCAGAGCGGCCGCCTGCACTCCCTGAAGCGCTTGGGCCTGATGGAGCAGAGCCAGATATTTTGCGATGCGAGTCTGCTGGTCTTGCGGTGTCTTTTTCGTGTCGAGCGTCTGCCAGGAGCCGGTGGGAAGGCGAACAGTCAGGACGTGATCGGGCCGCAGGCCGTGGTTGGTGGAGAGCACACGAGAAAGGCTGCGCACGAGAAGCCCGGAGGTGAGCAGGAGCAGGAGAGAGATGAAGGCTTCGACAGCGAGAAGGCCGTGCAGAAAGCGCCGCGCGGACTTGCGGCCATCGGCGCGGGTACCGGTTTCGCGCAGGCCGGACGCGAGATCTATTGATGTAGCTGAAAGGGCGGGGAAGACTCCGCAGGCGAGGGCACAAAGCAGCGTGACGGCGAAGCTGAACAGCAGGCTGCGGCGGTCGAGCTGGACGTTGACCAGATTGGGAATGCGGGTGGTGACGGCTGTCAGGTAATTGCGAATCAGGCTGAGCGCGGAGACGGTTCCGGCACTGGCCAGCGCAAAGGCGCCGAAGGCGAGGACGAAAACTTCGAACAAAGATTGGCGGATTAACTGGATTCTGGTTGCTCCGGTGGCCAGTCGGATGGCCGAGTCACGGCGCCGTCCGATGGCGCGTGCCAGCAGGAGGCTGGATATGTTGGCGCAGCCTATGAGAAGCAGACCGGAGACCATGCCCATGGCGAGCCAGAGCGTTAATTTCTGGGTGGGATCGGCATCGTAAGTGATGGATGAGGCACGGAGGCGGAGATTTTTCTGACCGGCGGCGGCAGCGATTCTGTCTAAATCCTGCTGGAGTGCGGGCATTGTTGTTGAGGATTGGAGGCGCGCATACACCTGCAGGCCCCGGGATTGTGGCGAAGAGAGTTCTGCGGGTGTGAGCCGGAGCGTGGTCCAGAGCATGCTGGCGTGGTATGGGCTGGGAGGGCTGAAGTCATAGGGCATGACGCCGATGACAGTGGATGATTCGCCATCCAATTGCGCGATTTGTCCGACTGCAGAGGGATTTCCGGCGAAGAGTTGTTGCCAGGCTTTGTAGCTGAGCAAAACAACCGAGGGCGCGCCGGCCTGATCGTCGGCGGGGGAAAGAAGACGTCCCAGGAGGGGCCGGGCGGTGAGCATATCGAAGAAGCTGCGGGATACGGAGAGGCCGAAGAGTTGGTCGGGCGCAGCAACGCGGGTGACGGTGAATAGGGACAGGCGCGCAGCGCAAACCTGCGACAGTAATGCGGGGCGGGATCTAATCGCGTCATAGAGGGCGGGTGAAAGGTTGTCCCAATTTTCGGCTGATTGGGCGGACTCGATTCTGACCATGGATTCGGGATGCGCGAATGTGACGGGGTTTAGAATAACGGCGTCGATGACGCTGAAGACGGTGGATGTGGATGCGATGGCGAAGCTAAACGCGGTGATCGCCAATGTGGCGAAAAGCTTGCTGCGCCAGATGGCGCGAATCGTCGAGCGAAGATCTTGCATCAGCATGAGCTTTATTTTAATTTGGAGTCGTCCTCTACGTCGCTGGTTACCTGATACTTTTCGCCAGAGAACCGTGGGGGCCGCAGCTCCGCTGGATACTACCGGCGATAGCCACAGTTTCTACACTTACAACGTCTTTGCAAGAGCCGGCCCTCTAAAGCTCGGCGCCGGCGCCTAGCCGTCCTTACACCGGTTTTCTGCCCGGTTGCTCCCCAACACCCGTTCTCGAGGTCCGCCTTGCCCCCATTGCTCCACCAAAATCCCACTTTTAAATCCTTTACCCCCGCCGTATGATAAAAGAAGGCGCGGGCATGCAACCTTCTCTTCCCGATATCGGCGATCTACTCGTCCTGATTGCGCTGCTGTTCACTGCGCTCATCGTTTTATTCGAAACCTTGGAACGGCGTCGCGAAGGCCAACGTGAGCAACGCATACTAGATGCGATTGAACAGGAATACCACGCGTTTACCCGGCTGGGCCGATTGTAAGCATCCGTTCTACGCCTGCTGTTGCTGTTGTTGCTGATTCTGGGTCTTATCCTTCTGATCGTTGGCCAGGAACTTCGACCACTCTTCATCCGCTGCAAATTCCTGGTCCACCGGCAGGACCGCTTCCGAAGGCGTGACCCGCACTCGCACTTGCATCTCGCTGTTCGCTGAGCCCTTCAAAGTGCCAATAGTGGGCGGCACGTCCGCATAATCGCGCCCAATGGCAGTGCGAATATGCCGCTTTCCCGCTAGCAGATCGTTCGTCGGATCGAAACCGACCCACCCCAAACCGGGCAGCAACGCTTCCACCCAGGCGTGAGTCGCGCCGTCGACCGAACGGTCTTCGTGACTCTTGTCATGATGCAGGTAACCGCTCACGTAGCGGCACGGAATGCGCAGGCCTCGCACCAGCGCGATCATGATGTGCGCAAAATCCTGACAGACGCCCTGACGGTTGTTTAAAGCCACCTCAATCGGCGAATCCACGCGCGTGGAATCCTTGGTGTATTCAAAGCTGCCATACACCTGCGAATTCAGCGTGCGCAGCACGGTCAGCGGATCTCGCCCATTTCGCCGATCCACTCCCAGTTTGCGGGCGAAATCTTCCAACTCAGGCGAGTTGCGCGCAAACTGGCTGGGCATGAGCATGTCCCAGTAATCGTCGCGCTCAATCATTTCGTCCAGTTGCCGCCAGCTATCGTTTTCGAGCGCGTCCGGCAAGTCGAGGGGAGGGTCCACGTCCACCAGCGCATCGGCAATGATCGTCAATTGCCGGTGCTGCTCGGGAATGTCGAAGTGATGAATCACGTTGCCGGTGTGGTCGTAATAAGAAAAGATGCGGGCGCGCGGGCTGACCGACAATTGAAAGGTAAAGCAGCGCTGCGAATATTCACTGCGCGGATGCATGCGCACTTCCATGCTGCTTTGCGAAACGGGTTTGCTGTAACGGTAGCGGGTAAAGTGTCGAATCGCGTAAAACATATCAGGCCTCAAACGCGCTTTCAATTGGATAGTCTATATACGCCGCATGCACTGCCGAATGCAGGCTTTGGCATTGCTCAATGATGTTGGCTAAGAAGCGCTCAAAATCGCGCGACATGATGTCGTCAATCTGCGCGTAAGCAAGGGACGCATGGATTCGCCCGCCGATACGCTCAATCTCCGAAAACCGGCGGCCGGGCGACGTTCGCCGTATCCCTTCCAAAGCGTGCTGCATTTTCTCCGTCGAGTAGCGCGCGGTGTAGGGAAACTCGGGATTTAGCAATAAAAACTCCGCCACCTGCTCGCCTTTCAAGTCCGCCGTGTACACCTTGCAGTAAGCTTCAAAAGCGGAACAACTGGTCAACAAACCGACCCAGTCCAGATCGTCCGCGCCTTCTTGCGCCGAAAAAACCGCCGCCAGCAAGAGAGGCAGCGACGAAGTCCTTTCAATATATTTTCCGAGTTGAATGAAATGCCATCCTTCACCATGGTTCATGGAGGCGTCGGTGACTCCGATGAATTTGTAGCCACCTTCGCGTAGCGTCATAAACAGCCGCATCACGTCCGAATCGCTGTACATGTTGGCGGCGGTTTGCACCACTTCGTGATAAAGCTGATTTAACCGTTCCCACATCTCAGAGCTGATCTCTTCGCGCACCTGGCTGGCGTTCTCGCGGGCTGACGTCACGCACGAAACGATCGAGGAGGGTAAGTCATGGTCGGACATCAGCTTCATGATGGCGGCCTGCGGCTCAATGCGCGCCGATTCCTCGTCCAGCCCCAGGTGCGACATGATGTTTTGCCAGCGCTGCTCGGTGGAGAGCTTGCCGGGGTTTAACATCAGGCTGTAATTCGCTTCCAGGACGCGCGAACAGTGCGTGGCGCGCTCGAAATAGCGGCTCATCCAGTACAAACTATCCGCGACTCGCGAAAGCATGATTCACCTCAGCTTTGCAAAACCCAAGTATCTTTCGACCCACCGCCTTGCGATGAGTTCACCACCAGCGAACCTTTGCGCAAAGCAACGCGCGTGAGGCCGCCCGGCACGATGGTTACCTTGTCGCCGAATAAAACGTAAGGCCGCAAATCCACGTGACGCGGCTCTATGTGCCCGTCTTCGGTAAAACAAGGAGCGGTGGAGAGCGCCAGAGTGGGCTGCGCGATGTAGTTGCGTGGCTGCTCCATAATGCGCTCGCGAAATTCTTCCTGCTGTTGCTTGCTGCTATGTGGTCCAATCAACATGCCATACCCGCCCGATTCGCCTACCGCCTTCACAACATATTTTTCGATATTGGCGCAAACGTGATCGCGTTCCTTCTCATTGGTCATCAGGAATGTTTCCACGTTGTTCAAGATGGGCGTTTCGCCCAAATAGTATTGAATCATCTTAGGCACGTAGGCGTAAATCGCTTTATCGTCCGCCACGCCGGTGCCCAGCGCATTCGCCAAGACGACGTTGCCGGCCCGGTAGGCGTTGAATAAACCGGGCGCGCCCAATTCCGAATCGGCCCGGAACGTGAGCGGGTCGAGAAAATCGTCATCAACGCGGCGGTAAATGACATCCACCCGCTGCAGGCCCGACGTGGTGCGCATATAGACCATGTTGTCGTGCACTACCAGATCGCGTCCTTCCACCAGTTCGATGCCCATTTGCCGCGCGAGATAGGTGTGTTCGAAGTATGCCGAATTGTAGACTCCGGGCGTCAAAAGGACGATGGTCAGGCTGGAACGGCCTTCCGGCGCGAGCGAACGCAGCGTGGACAACAGTGCCTGGCTGTATTGTTCTATGGGCCGTACGCCACACTTGCGAAACAGAATGGGGAAGGTCTGTTTCATAACTTTGCGGCTGGTGAGCATGTAAGAAACACCGCTGGGCACGCGCAAGTTGTCTTCCAAAACCACGAACTCGCCGCTGGGCAGGCGGATCAGATCGGTGCCGCACACGCTGACGTACACATCGCGCGGCACCTTCACGCCGCGCATCTGCCGGCGGAAGTGCTTGCAGGTGTAAATCACTTCACCGGGAATCACCCCGTCGCTCAGAATCTTACGTTCGTTATAAATGTCCTTCAGAAACAGGTTCAACGCGGTAATCCGTTGCGTCAAACCTTTTTCGATGGTGTCCCACTCGGCGGCTGGAATGATGCGCGGCAGCAAATCGTGCGGGAAAATCCGCTCCGTGCCCTCTTCCCGGCCGTAGACCGTAAACGTGATGCCCTGGTTGAAAAAGGACAGATCGGCTTCCTGCTTGCTGCGCATCAATTCTTCCGATGGCAGGCTCAAAAGCTTCGTATAGAGCGCCTTGTAATGCTGGCGTGCGCGCCCATTGGCGCGAAACATCTCATCGTAGGCCGCCCCGAACTCGTATTCGGAAAAGGGAGCGGGAATCGCCCGTTCTGGCATAGTGATTGTGGTAGCCATATTCCGCGGATCTAGAAGCCCGGCTGCTGTTCTACGCGGAATCGGCCCGGGCAGCGAATAGCAAAAGTATAACTCCCGCGCTTTGTCGATTTTTCTCCTGCGAAAATTACGATGGCGCGTTTCCTTGTCACAGACATGTCACTATAGGACTCTAACCAACGTCGCACATTCAGCAATTCTTAACAATTAGCAATATCATGTTTATTCGATTGGGGTACGACATTCGCTTCCAGATCGCTGCGCCGGTGCCGTTCATTGCTCTGCTGAACGTACATTCTTCACGGGAAGCCGATTTACGCGAGCCTGACATTCTACGCACGGAGCCAGAACTTTTCATAGATCAATATACCGATAGCTTCGGCAATAAGTGCTCGCGCTTTGTGGCGCCGCCCGGGGAATTGCGGCTGCACAACTCGTTTGTTGTTGAAGATAGCGGCGAACCCGACGTAGTGAACGTCGATGCCCGGCAATTGCCGGTGGAGGATTTACCGCATGACACGCTGCGCTATCTGCTGGCCAGCCGTTATTGCGAAACGGATCTGCTCTCTAACACCGCGCTCCAGATGTTCGGCATGACACCTCCCGGCTGGCGGCGCGTGCAAGCCATTTGTGATTGGGTCCACCAACGCATCACCTTCGGTTATAACTTCGCGAGCTCAACTAAGAGCGCGATGCAGGTGATGGCCGATCAGCAGGGCGTCTGCCGCGATTTCCAACACTTGGCGATCGCTTTCTGCCGCTGTTTGAATATTCCA
>Ga0302324_100009741_pt1 | contig 20023 bp, 18 predicted proteins | sample Palsa_T0_1_FD_201949 | JGI IMG/M metagenome (GOLD analysis project Ga0302324, IMG submission 201949) | Peat permafrost microbial communities from Stordalen Mire near Abisko, Sweden - Palsa_T0_1 | ecosystem: Environmental > Terrestrial > Soil > Palsa > Peat permafrost | place: Sweden: Abisko...
TCTCGGCTGAAACCGTGGTGACCGGCAAAGCCGGTCGGCAGCGCCGACTGACAGCGGCGACTTCGCGATGAGTGATCTTGACGTTTCGGCGCTCCTTGAGCGTCTGCACCTGAACCGTGTTCATCCGGGCGCCTGGTCCGGCTCGAAGGGCTGGTCGACTGCGACCGACGCCACTGCAATCTCCGTGAAGAACCCCGCGACCGGCGAGCTCATGGCGACCGTGCGAGCCGCAACCGCCGAGGACTACGAGGACATCATTCGCTCTGCGCAGGCCGCCGCCGCCGAATGGCGCGAAGTCCCGGCCCCCAAACGCGGCGAGGCGGTGCGCCTCCTGGGCGCGGCCTTAAGAGAGCACAAGGAGGACTTAGGAACGCTAGTATCCGCCGAGAACGGCAAGATTCTCGCCGAGGGTCTGGGCGAAGTGCAGGAGATGATCGACATCACGGATTTCGCGGTCGGCCAGTCGCGGATGCTCTACGGCCTGACGATGCATTCCGAGCGCGCTCAGCACCGCATGTACGAGCAATGGCATCCATTGGGCGTCGTCGGCATCATTTCCGCCTTCAACTTCCCAGTGGCAGTGTGGGCGTGGAATGCCTGCCTTGCGGCGATCTGTGGCAATGCCTCGGTATGGAAGCCCTCGCCGAAGACACCGCTGACGGCGCTTGCCGTACAGCAGCTGTGCAATCGGGTCATGAAGGATGCGCGTTTGCCGCCCATCTTCCAGGTCTTCGTTGATGCGGGGACTGAGCTTGCCACACGGCTCGTGGATGATCGGCGCGTGGCGCTCATCTCGTTCACCGGCTCGACCGCGGTCGGCCGTCAGGTCGGACAACGCACCGCCGCTCGCTTGGGCAAGAGCCTGCTCGAACTCGGCGGCAACAACGCGGTCATCGTTGATGAGAGCGCGAACCTCGATCTGGCGGTGCCCGCCATTGTATTTGGAGCCGCCGGCACGGCGGGGCAGCGCTGCACATCGACGCGACGCGTGCTCGTGCACGCGAGCCGCACTGCCGAGCTTGAGAAGCGTCTCGTGCACGCCTACGCGCAGATTAAGATCGGTGATCCGCTCGAAGCTGGAACCCTCATGGGACCGCTCATCGACGCCCAGGCCGTGGAGCAGTACCGTTCCGCCATTGTCGCAGCGCGCGCGGCGGGCGCCGAGATGCTCTGCGGCGGACGGGTACTTGCCGGGCCCGGAAATTTTGTCGAGCCGGCCCTATTTCGCGCTCGTAACGACTGGCTGATCGTGCAGACGGAAACCTTCGCGCCTATTCTGTACGTGATTCCGGTGCAATCCCTCGATGAGGCCATTCAGCTGCAAAATGCCTCTGCGCATGGACTGTCTTCAGCCCTGTTCACCGATCGGCTGCAGAACGCTGAACTGTATTTGTCGGCCGCGGGCAGCGATTGCGGCATCGCCAACATTAACCTCGGTACCTCTGGCGCCGAGATCGGCGGCGCATTTGGCGGTGAAAAAGATACCGGCGGCGGCCGCGAATCCGGCTCGGATTCCTGGAAGGCCTATATGCGACGCCAAACGAACACACTCAATTGGAGCCGTAACCTGCCACTTGCCCAGGGAATCGAATTCAAGATTTCCTCTTGAGGATTTTCGCGCACGCATTGAATCCCCGCTGATGCGAAGTTGGTGACTCATATGCCAAGTGAAATCGAACACGCCGAGGTGTTAGTAGCGCTCGCAACGCACCTGCGCGCGAATCGCGAGGCTATCCTGCGCGCCTGGCGGCAAGCGGTAGATGCCGACCCCGACGTTGCCGCCGGCTCGACTCTGTCGAGAACTCAGTTCGTCGATCACATTCCGAAGATGCTCGACTCGTTCGAAGGGCGACTCGGCGCTGCCAACAGCGCCGAGAAGCACGCGGCGGCGGCAACCCAGAATGAAGGCGCAGCTCAGCACGGCCTGCAGCGCTGGCAGCAGGGTTATAACCAGCGCGAAACCGCGCGCGACTGGGGGCATCTGCATCTCTGTCTCCTGGCAGAGCTTGAGAGCTTTGAGAGCACCCTTGCGCCCGGCGCGCGCGCGGCCATGCCCATTGCCCGGCGCGCACTCGTGCGCCTCATCAATGATGGCGTGAGCGAAAGCGCGAGCCAGTTCGCACAGATGCGCCAGTCCGAGGCGGCAGCGCAGGTCGCCGAGCTCGAACGGGGTCTGCAGGGCCTCACGGCCCTCGAAGAAAAACGCGCCGGTGCCTGGCGCGAGGCGGCGCACGATCTGCGCGGCAGCGTTGGCGTGCTGCAGACCGTTTCAACGATTCTCGACCGCGACGGTGCGCCCGAAGCGTTACGCGCTCAGTCGCTGCAGCTGCTGAAACGCGGCGTGCAGTCACTGCACGAGCTGTTGTCCGACCTTGTGGATCTTGCACGCCTGGATGCCGGACAGGATCAGCTTTACCTGGATAAGTTTGATGCGGCGAAGACATTGCGCGAATTGTGCGAATCCTTACGCCAGATGGCGACCGAACGCAGTCTGTTTCTGCGCACCGCCGGACCCACGTCGCTCGAGGTGGAAGGGGACCGGATCAAGATTTTGCGTGTCACGCAGAATCTGCTGCTGAACGCGCTCCGGTACACGCAAGAAGGCGGAGTCACCGTGCAATGGGAGGAGCTCGGCACGGCCGAGCGCCCGCGCTGGCAACTCTCGATCATTGATTCCGGCCCGGGCATCACGCAGACGACCACCGCTCCGATCGCGCAAGCGCTCGAGCAGGCGACACGCGCGGCACATGGCACCGACGCCGCCGCGTCGGCGTCGAGTCGCCCAAAAGACGGCGCAGATCACATCGACGCCCCGGTCTCGCAGCCCGCAGCGCCGGTTTCACATGGTGAGGGCATCGGCCTTTCGATCGTGAAACGGTTGTGCGAGCTCCTCGAGGCGACTTTGGAGCTGGAAAGCCGCCCGCAGGGCACGACCTTTCGGGTATCGCTGCCGCGCCAGTATTGCAAATAGTTGTTTTTTGCCGCCCGGGAGCCGTCAGGCTTTCGTATCCTTCGATAGCGCATCTTTAGCTTCACTCCAGAGCGCCTCCCAGGCATCCGCCGATAGCGCCTGCAGCTTCATGCCGCGATCACGTGCAAGCGACTCCATGCAGGCGAAGCGGCGCTCAAATTTCTGATTCGTCGCGCGCAGCGCGGCCTCCGGATCAATGCGCAGGTGCCGCCCCCAATTGGCAAGCGCGAACAGCAGATCCCCGAATTCCTCTTCGATCGCGGCGCTGCCTGCCTCGCCCGTCGGCGCATGGCAGGCGTGCTGCCGTAAGGCCTCGTCGAGCTCGGCGAGCTCTTCCATCACTTTGGGGCGTACGTCGGCGGCACGCTCCCAATCAAAACCTACGCGTCCCGCGCGCCGGCCGAGTTTCGTCGCGCGGGTGAGCGCCGGCAGGGCGAGCGGCACATCGGCGAGCGTGCCGGGAGGATTCTCAGCCGGCGCGGAGGCCGCACGCTCGAGCGCCTTTTGCTCTTCCCAGACTTTTTCAAGCGCGGGCCCATCCAGCCGCTGCGGCGCATCGCTGAAGATATGCGGGTGGCGGCGCACGAGCTTCTCGTGGATGCTCGCCGCGACGCTCTCAAAATCGAACCAGCCGAGCTCCTCGGCCATTCGTGCATGAAAGACAACCTGAAAGAGAAGATCGCCCAACTCATCGCGCAGACGGTCACGGTCGGCGCGCTCGATCGCATCGGCGACCTCATAGGCTTCCTCGATCGTGTATGGCGCGATGCTGCGAAAGTCCTGCGCGCAGTCCCACCTGCATCCCTTGTGCGGATCGCGCAGGCGCGCCATCACCTTAAGGAGCGCGCTGATCGCGGCTTGCGCTTCGCTCATGCGCAAGATTCGCTGGTGCAGAGCCGATACAGTGTGATCAACATGCCAGCGGTCGCGCCCCAGATATTGTGCGTGCCGTAGGGGATGTCGACGAGTTCGATTTCATCGGCTACCTCCGCGAAGCGGCGCCGTCGGGTGCGATGGTTGGCAGGCTCAAAGACATAGTCGAGCGGCACTTCGAAGGTATCCTCGACTTCACCCGATTCGAGCAGGATGTCGAACCCCGCCTGTACGAAACCCACCACCGGTGTCACGCGAAAACCGCTGAGGAGCACATGGTCGGGCAAATACCCTGCGACTGAAACCAAGCCCGGATCAAGGCCAATCTCTTCGCGCGCCTCGCGCAGCGCTGCCTCACGCGGGCTTTCGTCGGCGTTTACGCGACCGCCTGGAAATGAGATCTGCCCGGCGTGGCTTTTGAGCTCGATTGAGCGTTGCGTCAGGAGCACCGTCAACTCCCGTCCGCGCTCGATGAGCGGCATCAGCACTGCCGCAGGCAAGAGCGTCTGCGGAAAGAAACCCCGATACGCATGCGTTTGCTCCGCTGACAGCCCGGGCAGGAGCCAGTCGGCGGGCGCGTGGCGCGGCTTGCTGCCGGCAAGGCGTTCGGTAATGCAAGTCTTCCAGTCGATCCCGGACATGAAAGGCCTCAGCCGCCCGCGCCGCCGCCGCCCTTGACGCCGCCGCGAGTGAGCGCGAGCGGATCCAGCAGCTTTGCCAGGTCCTCGCTCGGCAGGCCAGTCATTTCACGCGCCACATCGCGGATCGGGCGGCCCTGCGCATAGGCCTCTTTGGCGATCGCCGCGCCCTTCTCATAACCGATGAGGCTGTTGAGCGCCGTCACGAGAATGGGATTGCGCTCGAGCGCCTCGTTGAGGTTGTCCTGATTGACCGTGAAACCCGCGATCGCCCGATCGGCCAGCACGCGCAGCGCATTGGCGAGCAGGCGGATGGCCTCGAGGAGGTCATAGGCGATGACGGGCAGCATGACATTCAACTGGAAATTGCCCGCCTGGCCCGCAAGCGTGATCGTCGTGTCGTAGCCGATCACCTGGGCGGCGACCATCGCGGCCGCCTCGGGGATCACCGGATTTACTTTCCCAGGCATGATGCTGCTGCCCGGCTGCAGCGCCGGCAAGCTGATCTCGCCGAGTCCTGCCAGGGGTCCGCTATTCATCCAGCGCAGATCATTCGCGATTTTCGTAACACCGACCGCGATCGTCTTCAACTGGCCGGAGAGCTCTACCGCAGCGTCCTGCGTCGCGAGTGACTCGAAATAATTGGGACTCGCGACGAACGGCAAACCCGTCAGGCGCGCAAGCTGCGCGCAGAAGCGTGCACCGAATTCCTCATGCGCGTTGATGCCCGTGCCGACCGCCGTGCCGCCTTGGGCGAGCACGAGCAGCCGCGGCAGGGTGCTTTGCAGGCGCGCGCGCCCGTTTTGCATTTGCGTGCGCCACCCGGAAAGCTCCTGTCCGAGGGTGATGGGCATGGCATCCATCAGATGCGTACGGCCAGTCTTGACGATGCCGCCGACCTCGCGCTCCTTTTTCTGCAGAACCTCGCAGATATGCTCGAGCGCCGGGATGAGCGTGCGCTGCACTGCAAGCGCCGCGCTGACGTGGATCGCGGTGGGGATCACGTCGTTGCTGCTCTGGCTCATGTTGACGTGATCATTAGGATGCACCGCGCGCCCGAGCTGTGCGCTTGCCAGATGCGCGATCACCTCGTTGGCATTCATGTTGGTGCTCGTGCCCGAGCCGGTCTGAAAGACGTCTATCGGGAACTGCGCATCATGGCGTCCGGCGGCGACTTCCGCCGCGGCAGCGTCGATCGCCTGCGCAAGCTCCGGCGCAAGCAGCCCGAGGGCCGCATTGGCGCGTGCGGCGGCTTGTTTGACAAGGCCGAGCGCCGCGATGAATGCGTGCGGCAATGGGACCCCGCTGATGGGGAAGTTCTGCACGGCACGCTGGGTCTGCGCGCCCCACAGCGCATCGGCTGGCACTTCGAGCTCGCCCATGCTGTCGCGCTCGATGCGAGTGGAAGGTTTCATGCGGCGGACTCCGAAAGATGATCTTTATGAGATATGATGCAAATCGTATCACCTCGAGGCTTCTCTTAAAGAACGCATGCCTTCGAGCTCCATCGACGCGCTGTCGCCCATCGACGGCCGCTATCGGGCCGCAACCGAGCCCTTGCGCGCGCTGTTATCGGAAGCCGGCCTCATCCGTGAGCGCATTCGGATTGAGGCGCACTGGCTCTTATATCTCACCAACGCGGTGCCGCAGCTGCCGCACGCCGCACTTGCCGCCCCGGTGCGCCGCCGCGCCGAGGAACTCGCGCAGGATCCGGGCGCCGCCGCGGCCATCGCCGTAAAGCAGATCGAAGCGGGCATCAATCACGACGTCAAGGCGGTTGAGTATTACGTTCGCCAGGAGCTCGCCAGTGCCGGCGCGAGCGCGGCGACGCTCGAACTGGTGCATTTCGGCTGCACCTCCGAGGACATCAACAATTTAAGTTATGCGCGGCTCCTGGTCGCGGCGCGTTCAATCCTGATCGGTGCGCTCGCGGCTCTCGATGGCAAGCTCACCGCGCTTGCGCACCGCGAAGCCGGCACGGCGATGCTCGCGCGTACTCATGGTCAGGCGGCAAGCCCCACGACGTTGGGCAAGGAAGTTGCGAATTTCGTCGCGCGCCTGCGCCGTGCGCAGCAGCGCTGGGCAGAGGTTTCTGCGCTTGGCAAATGGAACGGCGCGGTCGGCAACTTCAACGCCCACCTGGTCGCGGCGCCCGATGTGGACTGGCCCGCGGTCAGCCGGGCATTCGTCGAGTCCCTGGGCCTTGAATACAACTCCCATACGACGCAGATCGAACCGCACGACTGGATCGCCGAATATTGCGATGCACTCGCCGGGCTTGACGTGATTCTGATTGCCCTGTGCCGCGACTTCTGGGGCTACATCTCCTTGGGGTATCTGCGCCAGCGCGCACTCGCAGCCGAAGTCGGCTCATCGACCATGCCGCACAAAGTGAATCCGATCGATTTTGAAAATGCCGAAGGCAATCTCGGCGTGGCGAACGCGCTCCTGCATCACTTTGCCGAGAAGTTGCCGATATCGCGCTGGCAGCGCGATCTCACCGATTCGACCGTGCTGCGCAATCTGGGTATCGCGCTGGCGCATGCCCTGGTTGCCTTTTCCGCCCTGACACGCGGGCTGGAAAAAATCGTTGCCGATCCGGCGCGCCTGGAAGCGGATGTAAACGCCGCCTGGGAGGTGCTCGCCGAGGCTGTGCAGACGGTGATGCGCGCGGCCGGCATCCCCAACGGTTACGAGCATCTCAAAGAGTTCTCGCGCGGGCGCACGATCGATGCCGCATCGCTGCGCGCCCTCATTGATTCCCTGCCCCTCGCCCCGGCGGATAAAACGCGGCTGAAATCCCTCTCCCCCGCGGGCTACGCCGGCCTTGCCGCGCGCCTCGCCCGCGAGGTTTGAACGCCGGTTAAAGTGCGAACTGCGCCGCGGTTTTGGCCTCGGACGGTAGCGGCGCTGCGCAGAAACGTGACCCGATCGGCAACCGGGCGGGCTAAGCCTTCCTAAGATCCTTGGACCTGCGATTGCGCAGGGGCTCAAGACAGGCTTTGCTCTTGAATTCACCCGGGGACGCGGACTTGACCGGCGAACTCGCGCAACTCGCGAATGCTCGCTATGCGCCGGAATCCGCAACGGACGGCTCAACCTTGACCGTGCGGCGTTCGCCCGAATCCCTGATGGTCTTCACGACCCTCGCCGAAGCGCGCCAGGCGGTGAACATTGCCGCGACCTCCGCGCAGCGCCTCATGTCGATCTATACGCCGGATCTGGAGCCTGATCTTTACGATCAGACGGCGTTTCTGGAAATTGTCAAACACTTCGTGCTGGCGCGCAGCTTCTCGAAGGTGCGCGTGCTCCTCGTCGAGCCGACACGCGTTATGCGCGACAGCAACCGCTTTGTGGCCATGGGCAGACGTCTGTCGAGCTGTATCGACATCCGCTATGTGGCCGCCCAGTCAACGCAACGCGCCTCGGCCTACCTGATCGCTGATGATCGGGCGATCACCTACCGCATGCGGGCGGACACCTGGGACGGCATCGCTGACTTCAACAATCCGCGCGTGGCGAAGCTGTATCTGACCGAGTTCGACACGGTTTGGAACGCGAGCGCTCCGGAACAAGGACTGCGAGTCGCGCGGCGTGTCTGATCGAGATTCATCGGCGCCTGCCGCGGCGGCTATAATGTCGCGGATGGCCTGGAAGCCTGACATCACCGTCGCTGCTGTTAGCGAGGACCAAGGCCGCTTTCTCGTCGTCGAGGAGCGCATCAACAATCGTCTGGTCTTCAATCAGCCCGCGGGGCATGTGGAGAGCGGCGAGACCATCATCGAAGCGCTCGTGCGCGAGGTCAACGAGGAGACGGCGTGGGTCTTTATCCCGCAGGCTTTCCTTGGTGTGTATCTCTGGCGTAATCCCTCCTCCGGACGCTCGACACTGCGCTTTGCCTTCAGCGGCGAGGTTGCCGACCATCGCCCGGCGCAGGCCCTTGATCGCGGCATCGTGCGCACCCATTGGCTCAGCCGCGCAGAGCTCATGGAACGCGAAGCGCGGATGCGAAGCCCGCTGGTGCTGCGCTGCGTGAACGACTACCTGTCCGGCCGGCGCCTGCCGCTCGATGCGGTCGCAAGCCTCGACCTGGAAAGCGCCGCGGCCTCGGACATCATCGGCCTGTAGTCACAGGCGCACCGAACGGTGCGCGGCGCGTACAATCTGCGCCATGTCGAGCCCCTCTCCCACCCGCGTCATCGTTGGCCTATCCGGCGGCGTGGATTCCGCCGTCGCCGCGCTCCTCTTGAAGGACGAGGGCTGGGATGTCCAGGGCCTTTTCATGAGCAACTGGGAGGAGGACGAGGATTCCTATTGCACCGCTGCAGAGGATTACCAGGATGCGCGCGCGGTCGCGCGCGAGCTCGGCATCCCCCTCCACAGGGTGAGCTTCGCCGCCGAATACCGTCAGCGCGTGTTTGCCTACTTTCTGAACGAACAGCGCGCCGGGCGAACCGGCAACCCCGACGTGTTGTGCAACCGTGAGATCAAATTCGGCGCCGCGCTGCGCTACGCGCAGCGGCTCGGGGCAACGTGGTTTGCGACCGGACACTACAGCCGTCTGCTGCGCGGACCTGCCGGTGTTGAGTTGCACAAAGCACTCGACCGGTCGAAGGATCAAAGCTACTTCCTGCACGCGGTGGCGCGCGCACAGCTTACTCGCAGCCTGATGCCGCTTGGTGAGCTCGAAAAGTCAGCGGTGCGCGAGCGCGCGCGGCAGGCGGGGCTGCCGGTTTTCGACAAACCCGACAGTACTGGCATCTGCTTTATCGGCGAGCGGCCATTTCGCGAGTTCCTGTCGCGCTTTCTGCCCGAAACGCCAGGCGTGATTGAAACCCCCGAGCACGTGCCGGTCGGGAGCCACCGCGGCCTTGCCTTCTATACCCTCGGACAGCGCGCCGGCCTTGAAATCGGCGGACGCCGCGGCTGCGCGCAGGAGCCCTGGTTCGTCGCCGCAAAGGACGCCGCGCGCAACGTGCTGATCGTCGTTCAGGGGCACGACCACGCGCTGCTGTCGAGCAGCGCGCTGGTCACGGCCAGGATGCATTGGCTGACCGATCCGCTGCGCGCTTCATTTCGCTGCCAGGTCAAGGTGCGTTACCGGCAAGCCGATCAGATGGCGCACGTTGAGATCGCGGGCGACGGCAGCGCCCGGATCGTCTTCGATGAGCCGCAGCGCGCCGTCACTCCCGGTCAATATGCGGTGCTCTACGAGGCGGAGCGCTGCTTGGGCGGCGGCGTCATCGAAGCGGTCGCGTCGCAGGGACGCGTCAGCGCCGCAGCCTAAAGGCGCCGGGCGAGAAAAACCGCATCCGCCCTCACGCGCCCGCGTGTGGCCGTTTATAATTGCGGGTTCATTAATCTTTCGCGGAAGAACCCCGATGACGGACAGCTTCAACGCGCGCTCGATGCTGAAAGTGGGCTCGGCCAGTTACGAAATCGTGAGCCTTGCGGCACTGCCCCAGGATAAGGTGGCGCGGCTGCCCTTTTCTCTTAAAATTCTCCTCGAGAATCTTCTGCGCTTTGAAGACGGTGTCAACGTGAAGCGCAGCGACATCGAGGCGCTGCTCGACTGGAACCCGCAGGCGGCTCCTTCTCATGAGATCGCGTTTACGCCCGCCCGTGTCATTCTGCAGGATTTTACAGGCGTGCCGTGCATCGTCGATCTGGCGGCGATGCGTGAGGCGATCGTCAAGTTGGGCGGTAATCCGGAACGCGTCAATCCGCTCGCTCCCGCGGAACTTGTCATTGACCATTCAGTCCAGGTCGATGAGTACGGCACGGCGGATGCGCTCGCGGCGAATAACCGCATCGAGTTCGAGCGCAATATCGAACGTTACGGGTTCCTGCGCTGGGGCCAGAGCGCATTCAGAAACTTCAAAGTCGTACCGCCAAACACCGGCATCGTCCACCAGGTGAATCTCGAATATCTGGCGCGCGTCGTGTTTCACGATGAAAAAGACGGCGTCAGGCACGCCTATCCCGACACATTGGTCGGCACGGATTCGCATACCACCATGATCAACGCTCTGGGCGTGCTCGGCTGGGGCGTCGGTGGCATTGAGGCCGAAGCGGCCATGCTCGGTCAACCCGTGACGATGCTCATCCCGCAAGTCATCGGCTTTAAGCTCACGGGCGGCCTCAACGCAGGCGCGACCGCAACCGATCTCGTCCTGACGGTCACCCAGATGCTGCGCAAAAAGGGCGTCGTCGACCGCTTCGTCGAGTTCTTCGGCGACGGTCTTGCAAACCTGCCGCTCGCCGACCGCGCGACGATTGCCAACATGTCGCCGGAATTTGGCAGCACCTGCGCGATCTTTCCGATCGACGCGGAAACCCTGCGCTACCTTGAACTCACCGGGCGGCCGGTTGAGCAGATTGCCCTCGTCGCCGCCTACGCGAAGGCGCAAGGCCTGTGGCGCGAGAACGCGCAGAAGCCGGCTGACTACACCGATATCGTCGAACTGGATCTTGCAACCGTGGAACCGAGCCTCGCAGGTCCCCGCCGTCCGCAGGACCGCGTGCCGCTGCACGCGGCCAAGGAAGTCTTCGAGGCGGCACAAAAGACCATGGCCGAAGAGCGCACGCGCGAGAATCCGCAGGCCACTGGCCAGGCGCTCGCAACGCTCGGCGGCACGCGCTTCGATGTCAAGGACGGCGCGGTGCTGATCGCCGCCATCACAAGCTGCACCAATACCTCAAATCCCGCCGTGCTCATCGCGGCCGGCTTACTGGCGCGCAACGCCCACCGGCGCGGTCTTAGCGCCAAACCATGGGTGAAAACGAGTCTGTCGCCCGGTTCGCGCGTCGTCACCGACTATCTTGCGAAGACCGGCCTCAACCTCGACCTCGAGGCGCTCGGCTTTTACACCACGGGTTACGGCTGTCAAACCTGCATCGGCAACAGCGGACCCTTAAAGCCGGAAATCTCAGAGGCGGTCAAAGCGGGCGACGTCATTGCCTGCGCGGTCCTCTCGGGCAACCGTAACTTTGAAGGCCGCGTGCACCCGGAAATCAAGATGAACTTCCTGGCCTCGCCGCCGCTCGTCGTGGCATACGCGCTCGCGGGTACGCTTGACCTGGACCTCAACACCGAACCGCTCGGCATCGGCAGCGACGGCGCGCCGGTCTTTTTGCGCGATATCTGGCCGAGTCCCAAAGAGATCCAGGACGTGGTGTTGAAATCCGTGAATTCGGCCATGTTCAAGAAGAGCTACAGGAGTGTCTTCAGTGGCGATGAGCTGTGGAATGCGATTCTCATCCCCGAAGGCAAGATTTACGCCTGGAGCCAGGCCTCAACGTATGTCAAGAACCCGCCCTACTTCGACGGCATGACCATGACGGCGCCGGCGATCGGGGACGTTCGCGGCGCGCGCGTGCTTGCGATCCTCGGTGATTCGGTCACGACCGACCACATCTCACCCGCCGGCAACATCGCCAAGAGCAGTCCCGCCGCGCGCTATCTGCTCGAGCAGGGTGTAACCGTTGCACAGTTCAATTCCTACGGCGCACGCCGCGGCAATCACGAGGTCATGATGCGCGGCACCTTTGCCAACATCAGGTTGCGCAATCTGCTCGTGCCAGGCGTCGAGGGCGGCGTCACGGTGCATCTGCCGAGCGGCGAGCAGAGCTCGATCTACGACGCGGCGATGCGCTACCAAAGCGAGCACACGCCGCTCATCGTGCTCGCGGGCCGCGAGTACGGTTCTGGCTCGTCGCGGGATTGGGCGGCGAAGGGCACGATGCTCCTCGGCGTGAAAGCCGTCATCGCGGAGAGCTTCGAGCGCATCCATCGCTCGAATCTCATCGGCATGGGCGTCCTGCCGTTGCAGTTTCCGGCCGGGCAGAATGCCGCCTCGCTTGGCCTCACGGGTTATGAGGTCTTCGACATCACGGGGCTTGCCGGCGGAGATGCACGCACGGTAAGCGTGACGGCCACGCCCCAGAGCGGCAATCCGATTCGCTTCGAAGCCCGGGTACGCATCGATACGCCGAAGGAGCGCGAGTACTACCGTCACGGGGGCATCCTGCAGTACGTCCTGCGACAGCTGGCCGCACCGGCGCGCGCCGCTTAAGCGCACGCCGACAATCCCCGCGCGCATCAGGAGCCCCGCGATTCAGCCATGGCGCTTGCCGTCTTCGATCTCGACGGAACGATCAGCCGTCACGACACCCTGCTCGCCTACCTCACGGGCTTTCTGCGGCGTCACCCGGCGCGCTGGCCGCGGGCGCTGTTGAGCGTTCCGGTGCTGCTGCGGTTTCTCATCGGCTTCGCCGACCGCGGCGAGCTCAAGTCGGCCCTGCTGAAGGCGGCGCTCGGGGGCTGCACGCGAGCGCAACTTGACGCCTGGACCTCGCAGTACGTGTCAACTTTTCTGAAGTCCGGGGTGTTCGCCGACGCCTTACGAACCATTGCCGAGCGACGCGACCGAGACGATGTGCTCGTGCTCATGAGTGCAAGTCCGGACCTCTATGTGCCCGAGATTGGACGCCGCCTGGGGTTTGCGGAGACGATCTGCACCGGCGTGCGCTGGAACGGCGAGCTCTTTGATGGCGCGCTGACGACTCCCAATCGTCAGGGCGCGGAGAAAGCCCGCTGCTTTGCCGCGCTCAGGCAGCGCCACCCTGGCGTCCCGACGGTCGCGTATGCGAACAGCGGCAGCGATTTTGATCATCTGATACTCGCGGACGAGGCGTGGCTTGTGAACCCCACACCCGCCTTGCGCCTCGAGGCTGAACGCGCTCACATCCACTGCGTCAGCTGGCGGTGAAGCGCGCTAACCCCGTGCACTTCACATCGCCGTGCGGATCTGCCAGAGCTCCGGAAAGAATCGAAGCTCGATCGCCTTGGCAAGATAGGAGACTCCGCCGCTGCCACCCGTGCCGCGCTTGTAGCCGATGATGCGTTCCACGGTCGTCATGTGATGACAGCGCCACAACTGAAATTTGTGGTCAAGGTCGACCAGGCGCTCGGCGAGTTCGTACAGATCCCAGTCCTTCTCGGCGTTGTGATAGACGCCGAGCCAGGCGCCGGCCACGGCTTTGCTCGCACGGTACGGCGCGCTGAAATCACGCGCCAGATAATCCTCGGGGATGCCGTAGCCGCGGCGACTCAATAGCCGCAGAACCTCATCGTACAAAGACGGCGCTGTCAGCACGCGCTCGAGCATTGCGTAGGCTGCCGGATCGTGTTTGTGCACGGCAATCATTTCGGCATTCTTGTTGCCGAGCCGGAATTCCAAAGTGCGGTATTGCAGCGACTGAAAGCCCGAAGAGCGTCCGAGAAAATTGCGAAACGCCGAGTAGTCCGATGGCGTCATGGTCGCGAGCACGTCCCAGACGGCGGTCAGCTGCGTCTGCACATGCGCGATGCGGCCGAGCATTTTGAACGAGGGATCAAGATTATCCCGCCGCACGCACTCGAGCACGCCGTCGAGCTCATGCAAAAAGAGCCGCAGCCACAACTCGGAAGTTTGGTGCACGATGATGAACATCATCTCATCGTGCTGATAGGAGAGCGGCTTCTGCGCATCGAGGAGCTTCGCAAGCTGCAGATACTCTGCGTACGACACCGACGCGCCCAGATCCCAATGAATAGCCTCATCGGACAGGTCGATCTTCTCGGACTTCTCGTACGGCGGTTCGGTCATGGTAGTGCCAGCTTGCTTGCGAGGCCTTCAGGCTTCGCCGAATACCCAGGAGGGTACGCGCCGCCAGCCGTCGAGCAATGCAGCATCCAGCTGTTTGTAGTCCGGGCAGTGAACTGCAACGCTCGCCCAGAAGGCGCTCGAATGATTCATCTGCCGCGTATGGGCCAGCTCGTGCACCAAGAGATAGCGCATTACCTCGGGACTCTGGAAGAGGAGGCAGCCGTTCAAGCTGATCGTGCCGCGGGTCGAGCAACTGCCCCAACGCGTGCGCTGGCGCCGAATCGCAAGGCGCTCATAACTGAAACCGGTTTCGCGCGCACAATGCGCAAGCGCAGGAGCGAGCAGCGCACGCGCTTTCTGGGTAAGCCAGCCGCGCAGGACGCGTTTCATCAAACGTGCATCACTCGCATCTCCGATCAGGCTCACGATCGCAGGCGCGATTACCCGGGCGCGCAGCCGGCCGGTGCCGCCTGCCAGGTGAATTCGCCAGCGTTCCTGGAAGGCTGAGAACTCGACCTCAGCGGGTGGGAAAGCCTCGGGGATCGCGGCGTTGCGCCGCGCGTGCGCGAGTTTAGCCTCGATCCAGGCACGATGGCCGTCGACGAACTGCACGACCGCGCGCCGCGACGTGCGCCTGGGCACGACAATCTCCACGCGCCCCGTGTGAAATACCCGCACGGTGAGGCGTCGCGCCCGACGGCTCTCGCGCACGGCCCAGTCCTTCCCCGTTTCCTCGTCAGACCACAGGGGCAATTGCGGTGGGGCGTTGAACATACTTTCTGCTGCGATGATACCAGTGCCGGGTCGCGGCAGACGTGTCAGCTGCGATCGGCTACGATCCGCCGCTCTCCGATTCCGAAGCATCGATGCCTTCATGAGCGAGCCCATTTTGGAAGTTCGACAGCTCGTCAAGCGCTACGCCGGCCTGACCGCGGTCGATGGGGTGTCGTTCGCCGTCGACAGCGGCATCTGTTTTGGACTCCTCGGCCCGAACGGTGCCGGCAAAACGACGACGATCGAGATCATGGAAGGGATTCTCGCGGCGACCTCCGGAGAAGTGCGCTACCGCGGCGAGCCGCTCGGGTCGCGTTCGCGCGAGGACTCGGGGATCCTATTTCAAAAAACGGCACTGCAGGACTTTCTGACCGTGCGCCAGAGTCTGACATTGTTCCGCAACCTGTATGCGCGTGGCCATTCCGTCGATGAGCTGATCCAGCGCTGCGCGCTCGAGAAACTGCAGGACCGCGACACGCGCAAACTCTCCGGGGGCCAGCAGCAGCGCCTGCTGCTCGCGATCGCCATCGCGAACGATCCGGACGTACTCTTCCTCGATGAGCCGACGACGGGTCTTGATCCGCAGGCACGGCGCAATTTCTGGGAGCTCGTGCAGTCAATCAAGGCGAGTCGCAAGACCATCATCCTTACCACCCATTACATGGAGGAAGCGGAGCTTCTGTGCGATGAAATTGCGATCATGGACGGCGGGCGCATTATTGCCCAGGGCGGTCCGCGCAAGCTTTTGCGCGAGCATTTTGCCGAAGTTTTGCTGGAGCTGCCCAAACAGGAATTCCCCGCAAGCGCCCGCGCCTTGCCGCTGCGCCTCTTCGAGGCGGGCGAACGTATAGAGATCACGACGGACGACCTCGATGGCACCTTGCGCGTGCTCATGGATGCGCAGGTGCCGCTCACGAATCTGCGCATTCGCCCGCCGAACCTCGAGGATCTGTTCCTGGAGCTCACGGGCAAGGAGCTGCGCGCATGATGCAGCGGCTCCTCGCCGTGTGGCACGCGCGCAACCTTGAGTTCGTGCGCGACCGTTCAACTCTGCTCTTTACGCTCGTGCTGCCGATTGCGCTCGTCGTCGGGATGGGGATCGTGTTCGGCGGCCCGGAGCGCCCGCTGTTCAAAGTCGGCGTCGTAACCACGCATCTTGCGCAGGAGAAGGATCCTTTCCTGCACGAACGCTACGTCGAATTCTTGCCGGTCACCGATCGGGCGGATGCGATCCGCAAAGTCGGACGTCATCAGCTTGACCTCCTGCTCGACCCTGCAGGCTCGGTGCATTACTGGGTCAACACGGATTCGCCGAAAGGCTATATCGTCGAGAAACTGCTGCTGTCGGAGGATCACGGCGCAACCCGCGAGCAGGTCACCGGCAAAGCCATCCGCTACGTCGACTGGCTCTTTCCCGGGGTGCTGGGCATGAACATGATGTTCAGCTGCCTCTTCGGTGTCGGCTACGTTGTGCTGCGCTACAGGAAGAGCGGTTTTCTGAAGCGCCTGCACGCCACTCCGCTCACACCTTTTGAGTTCCTCAGCGCACAAGTGCTGTCGCGCTTGAGCCTCGTCGTTCTCGTCACCGTAATCCTGTACTGCGGTGTGAGCCCGATCATCCACTTCCACTCGGCCGGCAGTGCGGTGCTGCTCTTGCTGATCGCGGTCATGGGCGCACTCTCCCTCATCGCTCTGGGCCTGACGATCGCGGCGCGTTTTTCGAGCGACGAGCTGGTGGGCGGGGTGTTGAATCTCATGACCTGGCCGATGATGCTTTTATCCGGAATCTGGTATTCGCTCGAGGGATCCCCGCACTGGGTGCGTCTCCTCGCGCAGGTCTTTCCGCTCACCCATGTCTTGAGCGCCGCACGTGCGGTCATGATAGATGGGGCGGGTTTTGTGCAGGTTGCGCCGGATCTTGCGTATCTCGGCATTACCGCATTTGCCTTCCTCGCCTTCGGTGCATGGTCGTTTCGCTGGCGGATAGACTAGGCAAGCGAGGTGTGATGGCCATGCGATTCACAAGCGACAATACGGCAAGCGTCAGTGCGGAAATTCTCGATGCGATGCTCGCGGTCAATCAGGGCCGTGCGCCGGCCTATTCGGATGACCGTTGGTCAAAACGGCTCGATCAGGCGTTCGCTGAATTCTTTGATGCGCCGGTGCGGGTGTTTACCGTTGCAACCGGCACCGCGGCCAATTCGCTCGCGCTCGCTGCCGTGACTCCGCCGCACGGCGCGATTTTCACCCACGAGGAGGCGCACGTGGTACGGGATGAATGCAGCGCACCGGAGTTCTTCTCCGGAGGCGCGCGGCTTATTCTCCTGCCCGGAGCGCATGGCAAACTCACGCTCGATGCGCTCGGCAACGCGCTGAAGTCCAATCCCCCCACCGTGCATACCGTGCAGCCTTGCGCACTCACACTGACCCAGGCGACCGAATCCGGCACGGTCTACCAGATCGACGAAATCGCTGCGCTTGCCGACTTTGCGCACCGGCACGCGCTTGCCGTGCATATGGACGGCGCGCGCTTTGCGAATGCGCTCGTGACGCTCGGCTGCCATCCCGCCGATGCCACCTGGCGCGCGGGGGTTGACGTGTTGTCCTTTGGCGCGACCAAGAACGGTGCCCTCAGTGCCGAGGCGGTCATATTCTTTGACCTCGAGCGCGTCAGAGATTTTGAATTACGGCGTAAGCGCGGCGGGCACCTGCTGTCAAAATCCCGTTACGCCTCCGTCCAGCTCCTGGCCTACCTCGAATCGGGCCTGTGGCGCAGGAACGCCGAGCGCACCAATACGCTCGCGTCACGTATTGGCGCTGCGGCAGCCGGGCACCTGTTGCATCCGGTCGAAGGCAACGAGGTCTTCGTGCACCTGGGTGACAGTGCGATTCGGCTCTTGCGCCTGGCGGGCTTCGAATTCTACGACTGGGGCGCCGAAGGCTCAGGGCATGCGCGCTTTGTGGTTTCCTGGGATCAGCCCGAGGAGGACGTCGGCGCGCTGTGCACGGCGCTGTCGGCACCCGACCGGCTGATCACCCCGCCGTGATGCGCGCGATCAGGCGACGCGCCAGCGCGAATTCCGGAGCGATGAGGAGCGCGCGCTCGAGCGCGTCGCGCGCCGCCACGGGCTCACCGCGATCAAGTTCGCAACGCCCCCAAAGGGCGTAGCCTTCGGCCGTTCCCCACTCCGGCACATGCTCCTCGCCGCGGCGCGCCGCTTCAAAGGCGGCTACCGCGCGCTGCAACTTGGCACAGGCGCCATCTTTCACCGCGCGCCCACTTCCCTGGGCATGCTCGTATTCGCGCCAGCCGTCGAGCATCAGCACGCGCGGGTTGCGCGGCTCGAGCTGCAGCGCACGCGTCAGCTGCGAGCGGCTCTTGGGACCCGCAAACGGTGCACGTAACGGCTTCAGCTGCGCGAGCGATCCCAGGCACGCCCCGTCGAGCGCCAGCGCCTCGGCCCAGTCGGCGCGCTGCTGCAACACCCCGGCAAGACTTGCGACACAATGTTCGAGCCCCTCGGCGGCGCGCGCCGGGTCGGCTTCCTCAACGGTGAACGACAGGCGATAGTAAGCGAGCGCGGCGTAATAGGCCTTAAGAGGATCGGTGTCCTCTTTCGAGTCGAGCCGCGTTGCAAGGTTCGCAAGCGCGCGCGCATCCTCGGTGTAATAGCCGTACTGGATCTGGCCTTCGATATCGAGCCATTCGCCCTCGCCCGCTGCGCCCGCCGTGGCCGCAGCCACAACCCAGGCGATGCACGCGAGCGCGGCGCGTCTCGTAGAATGTCGGCTACGCATGACAAACGATACCACAGGGCACAGCGCCATCGCCGCCTCGCCCGCCGCCCTGATCGACATCGGACTTAATCTTGCACACGACAGTTTTGATGCTGACCGTGACTTGGTACTCGCGCGCGCAGCCGCCGCGGGCGTTGTGCAGATGATCATCACAGGCTCAAGTGTCACGAGCACCGAGGCGGCGGTGGGGCTCGCGCAGACGCATCCGGGTCGGCTCTTTGCGACCGCGGGCCTGCATCCGCACCTGGCGAAGGAATGGTCGGCCGATTCCGTCCGCGAGCTGAGCGCCCTCGCACAGGCTCCCGAGGTCGTCGCGATCGGCGAGTGCGGTCTCGATTACTTCCGCAATCTCTCACCGCATGAGGCACAGCGCGCTGCGTTTCACCAGCAGCTCGAGCTTGCGGCACGCACCGGCAAGCCGGTGTTTCTGCATCAGAGAAACGCTCACGCGGACTTTGTCGCGATCCTGCGCGAGCACCGTGCGAGCCTAGCTGATGCCGTGGCGCATTGCTTCACGGGTAACGCCCTGGAACTTGAAAGTTACCTCGACCTGGATCTGCACATCGGCATCACCGGCTGGATTTGCGACGAACGACGCGGCACACATCTCGTGCCGCTCATGCGCCGGGTGCCCGGCGCGCGGCTCATGATTGAAACCGACGCGCCCTACCTCATGCCACGCGATTTAGACCCCAAACCGGTCTCGCGCCGCAATGAGCCGGCGTATCTTCCGCATGTTGCCGCGGCGGTGGCGCGCGCCCGCGGCGAGAGCATCGAGAAACTGGCGCACGAGACCACCCAGAATGCGCGACGGGTTTTCCGGCTCCCTAGTATTGACCTTAATTAATCATCATAACACATTGTTAAATAGACGTTTATATGTCAACTATTGAGACAGCCGATTTGCTGCGCAGCGTCGCGGGCTACTGGAACGATTCGATACTCGAGCGTCTTTGCGCCTATATCCGCATCCCGAATCAGTCGCCGATGTTTGATCCCGACTGGCAGCGACACGGCTATATGGACGCAGCCGTAAAGTTGATGGCCGACTGGTGCCGTGCCCAGGCGATTCCCGGCATGCGGGTCGAAGTGCGGCGCCTGCCGCACCTCACGCCGCTGCTCCTCATTGACGTGCCCGGTGAGCTTCCCGGGTCAGTGCTTCTTTACGGGCACTTGGATAAGCAACCCGAATTCACCGGCTGGCACCCCGGACTCGGCCCTTGGGAACCCGTGCTGCGCGACGGCAAACTCTATGGACGTGGCAGTGCGGACGACGGCTACGCGGTATTCAGTTCGCTCGCCGCCATCATGGCCTTGAA
>Ga0302324_100009742_pt1 | contig 20021 bp, 18 predicted proteins | sample Palsa_T0_1_FD_201949 | JGI IMG/M metagenome (GOLD analysis project Ga0302324, IMG submission 201949) | Peat permafrost microbial communities from Stordalen Mire near Abisko, Sweden - Palsa_T0_1 | ecosystem: Environmental > Terrestrial > Soil > Palsa > Peat permafrost | place: Sweden: Abisko...
AGGCCGCCTCCACGCGCAAAGGAAGCTCGGGCGACTGCGCGTACGTGCCGGTCCATGCCGCGCGGGCATCGAACCCAGCCAAAGAGAGCCACCGCGGCTCCGCGGATGCGAAGCGGGCCGTATCCAGACCGGCGGCTCCGAACAGCGCCGCCCAATCGGGCGCGCGGGATGTTTCCAGCCTCTCTTCCAATTGAGGCGGGACGACGTCGAACTGAACTATGCGGCCCTGTGGATCGAGATTCAGGCCGATCATTCCGGACACGACTGGCTGCGGATCAACTGGAGAAATCTGTCCGTCGCTAAAGAAGCCGAACGCCGCCAAGGGCTGGGGGCTTTGTCGATACCAGAATTGGATCGCCGGCGGATAGCCTCTTGCGAGCCGGTCCCGAATCGCCGCGACGTTCTCCCGGCGCTCCGCGTATTTCTCGTAATCGAGGTCGAAGAGAAAGCCGGACGCGTGATCGGCGGGTGGCGCGGCGTAGCCGAAGCTCTGAATCAGATCGCGAGCCTTCTTTGCTAAGACGTCGGGTGAATTTTCGAAGGGCGTCTGCCGCAGCACGTTGGCCTTGGCGCCTAACACGACCGCCGCCACCAGCCCAACCAGGATCAACGCCAGCCAGATGACGGCCGCGCGCACCGAAAATCCTTCCGTATCGCCCGACGCGGCGACCATCCCCGGCGTGGGCGTATCTCCCGCAGCCAAGGCAGCGGCCAGAGGATCGCCGCCCGGCAACGCCGCGGCCACGGCCAGCGCCGATGCGGGGCGATTGCGCGGGTCCACATTCAGACAACGGACAATCACGCGCTCGACCAGGGGATCGATGTCTTTCACACCGGAGGTGACGCTGGTAGGCGTAATGCGCTCGGACCCGTTTGCGAAGGCCCGCTTGCCGGTGAACATCTCATGCAGCACCAACCCCAGCGCGTATAGGTCGCTGCGCACCGAGGCTTCCTTGCCGGCCAGTTGTTCCGGGGCCATATAGGCCGGAGTGCCCTCGCGGACCTTGGTTCCGTCCAGTTGCCCGGCCAGCGCCGCCAGACCGAAATCGGCGATCAGCACCTGCCCCCGTCCGTCGATCATGATGTTGGCCGGTTTCAGGTCGCGATGCAGCACGCCCTTATCGTGCGCGGCCGCGAGTCCCGCGCACAGCTTGCGCGCGATCTCCACGGCTTTGTCGGGCGGCAGGCGTCCGATGCGCCGCAGCAGGGAGTGGAGGTTCTCGCCATCCACGTACTCCATCGAAAGGAACGTGGAACCGTCCGCTTCGCCGATATCGTACACCCGGCAGACGTTGGGGTGCGAAACCTGGCGCGCGATGCGCGCCTCGGCGTGGAAGCGCGCGAGCATTTGCTGGTTCTTGGCGGTGGCTTGCGGCAGGAACTTGAGCGCCACCGGCTGGCCCAGCTTAAGATCGTTGGCCCGGTACACTTCGCCCATGCCGCCCTGGCCGAGAAGTCCGACGATGCGGTAGCGCTCGGCGAGGATCGTGCCGGGAGGGAATCGGCCTTCCTCCGAGGAGTTCGAGGGAGCGGGCGTCGCCGCGTGCGGCATGACGTCGGTGAGCAGCTCGGATGCCGATCCCAACGACGCGCCGCAGGCCAAACAGAAGCGACTGCGCTCTGGAATTTCGGCGGAGCACGAGCGGCACTGGCCCATTGGATCTCACTCTACCACGGGGGTGAGTCCGGTTCCTCCCAGGTCCCGTATCACGGCGCATCCGGAAGTTGGGACGGTGAAGCCCCGGCAAAGAACTTGTCCGTGCCTGCGGCTGACGGTAACACTTCACGTTAGCCGTTCACGATGGCATAATCTCCGTGTGGCCGACATGAACCTCAACGAGAACGCGGTCCTTCGGCTTCGGATTGCGGCCACGCGGCCTGCCGGGCCGTATTCACAATCTGCGTCAGATGCGACCGTGGCCAGCCGCTCGTTCGGTAGAAGCTGCTCGCCATAATCAGAGAGATTCGAGGAAGGCCATGCGCAAGTCGGCGGGCGCACCATCGTGTGCGCTGATGAGATCGTCAGAGGTGAGGAACCCATGGGGCCTTCGCGCGCGGCGGTTGCGGCAAGCGGGGCGATGCGGCTTGGGCGGCAGACTCTAGAATCGGGATAAGATTGTAACCGGGTATCGGACACGGGTTATTTCATGGATGCAAGGACGCATTCGGAAGAGGCCTACACGGCCAGGGCGCCCGAAGCGGCCATGCCATCCGAAGCGGCCATGCCATCCGAAGCGTCGCATGTCTCTCGGCGGATTCTCCGCCTCCAGATTCTGACCATCGTCTGGATGATTGTGGAGGCCGGTGTTTCTCTCGGCACGGCCTGGCGTTCCCACAGTCCCGCGCTGTTCGCTTTCGGCGGCGACAGTTTGATCGAGCTGCTCTCGGCGGCGGTCGTCCTTTGCCGGTTTCGATTTGAACTCAACGAAACGCGGGCGGCTCGGATCGCGGGACTCTTGCTATTCGTGCTGGCGGCCCTCGTGGCGCTCACGTCCGGTTTGAACTCTCTTGGATATGGCGAAGCGCAACGAAGTCCGTTCGGAATTGGAATCCTGCTGGCCGCCGCTCTTGTCATGCCTTGGCTCGCGAGGCAAAAACGGCAGTTGGTCGCCATCACGTCGAGCGCGGCCTTGAAGGCGGATGCGGCTCAGTCCGCTTTGTGCGCCTACATGGCTTGGATTGCCCTGGCAGGATTACTCGTCAATGCGATATGCGGAATCACGTGGGCCGATCCCGTCGCCGCATTGGCTCTCATCCCCCTCATCCTGCGCGATGGGTGGATCGCCGTTCGTTCATCCAAGTTAGGGTGCGATTGCTGCTCGTGACATGCACAGGCGATTGGCGCGTCGTGTATATCACCGACGACACGGCCAAGACGGGGTTTCCTGGGGCGCGGGGGTAGAGTCGTTCAGGCGCTCATGCCTCTAAAATCGCAAGGGTTTGTTTTCGATAGGGAATCTGTGCCAGCCACGACAGGACTTGAAAATCTCGCCCAGGATGTTATATTAAAATATAACTCTGGAGGACGCCATGCACACAACCAATCTGCGGAAGGTCGGCGGCTCGGTCATGCTGGCCGTCCCGCCCGCTCTGCTCGACATCCTGCACTTGCAGCCCGGAGCCACGGTCGGCATCGCGATCAAAAGCGGGCGGCTGGTCGTTGAGCCGCAGCAGCGGACCCGCTATACCCTGGATGAGCTGCTCGCACACTGCAATCCCAAGGCTCCGCGCAGCAAAGAAGAACGCGAGTGGCTCCATGCCAAGCCGCTAGGGCGCGAGCTCATCTGATGAAGCGCGGCGAAATCTGGCTGGTCGGGCTTGATCCCACGCAAGGGCACGAGCAAAAGGGCCGCCGTCCGGTCCTGATCGTGTCGCCGGAGGCGTTCAACCGGGTTACGAAAGTGCCCGTGGTTCTTCCGATAACGAGCGGCGGGAATTTCGCGCGGACGGCCGGCTTTGCCGTGCCATTGGCGGACGCAGGAACCAAAACTACCGGCATTGTCCGCTGCGACCAGCCCCGTGCCCTCGATGTCGGCGCGCGCAACGGCAAGAGGCTGGAAAGCGTTCCCGACGCAATCATAGACGAGGTGCTGGCGAAGTTGACGCCGATTTTTGAGTGATCCGATTGGGACCGGGGCTGCCGCATTCCGGGGAAGTCCCGGCCTTGCCGGACGGGTTTGCTGGGGCGCGGGGGCGGTTATCTCAGTTCGAGGTATGGGTGCCAAATGGAGCGCCTAGCCGCCTTTAAACGGTTGCCGCATCAAGCCGCCTGTGAATTAAGGACGCGAGCGATAGAAGGTCCTCGGCGTCCTCCTTGCTGATAGCCCAAAGAATGCGGGCTTCATGCGCGGTCGGATTCCTGAACATGCCGAATGTACCCTTCACCAAATTGGCGAACCCACTCTGCTCGCTGCGCTGGCTATCGGTCATCAAGGCGTTAATCGTCACACGGGGCGGGGCGCCGCACAAGGCAGCGTCCACCAGTTTCGCCCCGTCGTCGGCCAGGCCGGATTTCGCCCGCAGTTTGTCAGCAATGCTCTTGGTCGCCTCAAGGACGGCGTGGAAATAATTATCCGCCACAAGTTCGGCGCGGCAGAAACGCAGAATATCCGCATGAACGCCCCGCCGCGTGAGATCCGCCCGAAGCTCATCGGCACGGCGAACCGCTTCTGTAAGCGTTTCGGCTCGGGTGACAGCAGATAACTCACCTGCGGCACTAACGGCCATACCGGAAAACGCCAACGCACGATTGAGATTAGCGCGCATTGGCTCGAACCGTTCCGGTTGCTTTGCGTAGCGCTCTGGCTTCATTGCCTCGCGGACTTCGGCGCTTGGCAGAAATGACCCAGTAGCGCTCGTTTGAAGTGACCAGAGCCAGGAACGGGATTAGGGACGGGACGCGGAGGATCATCCACGCCGCAGGCGTGTGTGTTGATGTGAGAGAGATAAGAGCAATATCATCCACGCCGCAGGCGTGCGGGGTGGTTTCACATCATCCGCGCCAAGGGCGCGTAACGCGCTGAGGTCGCAGGAGAAACTGTCCGCCGGCGCAGGCGATTCGACTGCGGGGGTGGACAAGGACAAGCCCGCACGGAGCAGTTGCCGCGCGGCAAAACTACGCTCTTGCCCGGCGGCAAAACCGCGCTCTTGCCCGGCGGCAAAACACCACCCAACTGGTCGTGGTGGTGGGTCACTTTTGGCGAGCAAAGTAGGGTAATTTCTCGCGAGTGCCGAAGCTCGCGGATGAATTGGACAATCGCCCGCCGATTTTGGCTATAGTTCTGGCGTTCGACAAAAGCGTTATGCAATCGCCTCCATTTGGTCATTGTCGGCGCCGGATCGGCCATTTTAAGCGAGGCCAGAATATGGCCTATCTCTGTTCCTGTCAGGCCCTCCGATGTGTCGGCCAATGCCGCCGCTATGGCCTCAAGCTCGCTCTGCGCAAATGTTTTCTCCACGGTTCATCGTCCTCGGCACAAATTGCCTTCGCCTCCAATGATCCCGCATCGGCGCGGAAGCCGCTACGTTCAGAGGGATCACAAAGCGACGTGAAAGCCTGGGCGGGCGTTCAGGTGGACGCTTCGGTCGTCTGGGACGGCCTCCGAAACTGTCTTGAGCGCTTTAGGCTGCCCGCCGGCAATAGCGCGGGTTGACTGCGAAGTTTCCCCAATGACCGCTATGCCCGCAGTGAAGGTGACAAGGCCTGCACATTTCCTTCGCCTTGCCATCATCAGCCCGGCCGCCATAGTGATGCAGTTGGGTTTTCGGGAACCGATGGCCGCAGCACTCGCACCATCCCGTCTTCTCGAATTCCGATGAAAAGTGCTGGCGGTCGCCGACATGGGGACAACGGGCGACATTGTGGCTCTTGCTCCCGCATGCGGAACATTGCCGCCGCTGAGGTTCGGTGTCGCAGAGCTTGTAAAGTACGTAGCCACCGAGTGCAACCAGAGCCGCTGCGGCGAGAAGCTGCCCCAGCGTCGGCAAGGTGTTGACGACGGGTTGCTCGTAGGGCGCAAACCGCGAGAGATCGACGTAAACCGGCTGCTCTGGGACATGGAAAGGGTTGGGCCGCTGATAGATGAACCGGGAATCCATGATCGCCATCGAATCGCTCCTTCTCATGATTGTATCGCTTAGGAACCCGTCGAGGTGTTCGCGACGGGTGGCGGGCCGGCATTGGCCGCGATTCGGTTGCCCGATTGGCCGCGGTGTACCCTGGTCGTTCACTTTTCAGGCCGGTCTTGGTGAGAGCGGGCATGCCAGTTTGCGGCGGTTCGGAAGTTCCGGCGTTGCCGGACTTGTGTCCTGGGGCGCGGGGGTGAACCGTTACATGCAATCCGTCATCCCTGAGCTATTCTATTCGCACACTTGCGCCGGCGTCCGAAAGTTTCCTGGCGATCGCCTCAGCCTCTTCCCGAGTCACGCCCCGTTTGACCGGTTGCGGTGCATTGTCCAGTAGATCTTTTGCCTCTCTCAGTTCGAAACCAGTCACCTCACGAATGGCCTTAATCACATTTATTTTATTCGCGCCCGGAGAGATAATGGTAACCGTTAATGAACCGCCGCGATGGGCCGAAGTCGGCTTCTGAGGCGGTGAAGGTCGTTGGGCTTGCCAAGCTGCAAAATTGCCCAACTCCCGTTTCCCCGCTTCCGCACGCTCTCTGAGGGCGGGAAGCTCTCTAATGCATTCAGCGACCGCGAGCGAATCTTCTTCGATCTTCAGTTTGTTGGGCCGGTTCTGACGGTCGCGCGAAACCGTGCGGCCCAAGAGGAAACCGACTACAGGCGACAAAACCGTAGCCAAAACGCCAACGGCTACTATCGTGTCCGCTGGCTTGGGACCGAATATCACGTTGAAGGAGAGAACCGTAACCGCAGGAAACAAGAAGAAAAAGAAACAGCCCAATCCTGTGCCGCTCGCCCCATCAATGGTCTGACTCAACTTTTGGATGGAACTCTCATAGCCGGCCTTGCGCTGCTCCAATGAGGCGACGCTCCGTTCCGCGGCATCGACGTTGTTCTGGAATGACCGCTCGGCGATCTTGTCCAGCACGGCCCTAGCGCGGCTCAGCCTCTCGCTCAGATCTTCGATGTCAACGTCCAAGGTGGGTAGTGACCGCCTAGCGTCGGGAAGTTCGTCTAGTTCGATGGATTTGATCGCCGCCAAATCTTCTTTAGATGTCGGAGCAGATCGCTTCGCCCACGCGATGGCTTCTGCAACCTCGTCAAGTTTCGCCTGGGTCGCTCGCGCCAAGGGTCCAGGCGAATGTATGGCTCGTCTGAACAGTTCCTCGACACTGGCATGGAATGTCTGGAAGTCGCCATCCTGAGAAGCCTTGGCAAAGTACCTTCGGTCTCTGTCCGACAGAATCTCCAGCTTTTGCTCGGCATCTCGGACTTGCCCAAGCAGGGCGTGGCACTTCGCCTGGTGGTAAACAATCTCCGTGAACTGGGGCCATATCGTCACTGCTTTGGCCAAATAGCCGAGCCCGCGTTCGAGGCACGCGCGCATGGAGTCGGGCCGTCCGGCGGCCTGCTCTTGTTCACCGATAAAGTACGCGCCAACCGCGGCATGGAAATACGCTTGACCGGATAGTTCGTTCCATCTGCTAAGCGTCTTCTTCTTCGCGTCGGCATACCGAGCAGCGAGCAAGAAATGCGTCTCGGCCTGCGGCATATCGATCAGATCGTAACCGTCGCCGTGCGGATAAAGGTACAGCATCCCGATCCGAAACTGGAGGAGGGGATGAACTTCGTTCTTTTTCTCCGACTCCAGGAATTTTTCCAATGCCCGGTCAAACAAGCTCTCGTTGTAGTGCTCCTCCCCGAGGCGGAAAAGCTCCTGAGCTTGGTTTATGAGGGGCGATTTGAGAGTCTGGTGGATCGCGTCTAACTCTGCCGCCACATTGGAGAGCAGATTGATCTGCATATCCATTCGGTCCAGCATCGAGGCGAATCCCCACTGGAATTCAGCGCGCAACTCCTCGAACCCAATCTCGAGCGCCTGCCCGATGTGGCGAAACTGTTCAGTTTGCTCGCGAAGCTCTGCGAGCTGCCCGTGGGCCACATTCAGGGCCTTGTGCTGGAGTTCGATGCTCTCCCGTTGGGCCGTATTCCCGGATTCGATCGTCCCCTGAATGTCGAGGAGATAGTTGTCCCATTTGTGCTTGCCGTAGTAATAGGGGCCAAGGATAGCCATAGTCGTCCTCGGTGCAGGAGCTTCCATCATATCGATTTCGCCGCCCGCCGAACTTGGGTTCCAGAGGCGGGCCGAGACAATACGCGACCCGGCCGCCCGATTGGCTGCGGCGTACGCCCTGGTCGTTCGATTGCAAGCCGGTTTTGGTGGGACCATGGCCGCCGGTTCCGGCCGTACGGAAGGTCCTCCTTGCCGGATCAGTCCCCAAGGCTGCTAATACCGGGAATGTAGAGGAAGAAGGAGAGGATGTTGAGGGCGGAGGATGCCGTCGAAGCGAACTGTCGAATGCTGCCCGTCAACGCATGCAACGTTAAGAGTGATCATGACAAGTCAGTTTTGGAACTCTTCGACCCAGAGTTTCTTGTCTGGCAGCAGAACGCCGAATTCGACCGACGCCGGACAAGCCAGGAGATCGTTGTAGCGGGGTCTGAAGTAGCAGAATGTGCCGGGGTGCGCGGCGCAATGCTGCTCCATCCTGCGGAACAGCTTGCCTTCTTCGGACCATCCCCGGTTCACTGCTCGCGCCTGGGAGAACAAATTGATTTCCTGGCCGTCGACGCGCCCGCCGAGCGCCCGACCGAACACATGGCCTTTATCCTTACCGGCGCCCAGATATGTTTCCGTCGCGCCGACCCAGCCCCGCATCCGGCTCGCCTCCCGTCCGGCCACTTCTGCGGTGCTGAAACCATACCCCGCCACGAGCCGATCCTCCCGCACCGTGCCCGGTTCAAGGATTCCGGCGACCTCAAGCTCGGTGACGAAGTCGAACATGTAAAGGAAAGTGCCCAACTCGATGCTTAGGATGTTCGTTGGGCGCGGCGTCGCTTCCTTATAATCCGCCATCCAGCGGCGCGGCAGTTCCGCGCGCAATAAGGCGATCACATCGGTGACGCTCAGCGCCTCGGCCTCCGCGAGGATTGGGTGATAATTCATTGCATACGACGCGTGGACGGCACCATTTATTTTACTTGCTTGACCGGCCGGTAAGGCTCCCTCGGTGTCGGGATGGCGGACGGTCAGGCAGAGCGATGAGCGGGGAAAGCGGCACGTCGCACCGCGCGGGATGCTGGCGCGGGCATTCGGGTGAACGACCGCTACAATCCACGGTTCAGCGACAGCCGGAGGTCCGCACGGTGCGATACTAAGAATGGCAGAGGGCCATGTTGGTCATTCCCGACGAATCCTTGCAGCTCCATCGCGTCGTTGCGAGTGCGATGTCACGGCATACGTTCGCGCTAATCCAGCCGTCCAAACATGGCGTCGAGAATCAGGAAATCGCAACCGGCGTGGGCGTTAAATGGAAAGGTCAGTATCTGGTCCTCACTGCCGGTCACGTTGTCGATCACTGTCCCGAGGACACGCTCCGTTTCTTTCTGCCAGCGCGCGACATAGAGTTTGTTCCACACCAACCGCCCGCGCGCCCGTTGGACCTCGAACTGCGCGGGTTGCCGGAATTGCGACAGCCAATGCCGCCGGTCTTTGCCGACCACCCGGTCGATCTGGCGGCGATTGTCTTGCCGCCCCAGCCCAACGCCGAGGAATGCTTTTCCGTCATCGACGAAGGCGCGGTTATGCCAGACAGTGGGGCGCAAGTCGGCGTATTCGGCTATCCCGGAGTCGTCAAGCTTCCCATGGGCAAGGATTACATGGCATCGCCGGAGCATTTTTTCGGACCGCTGGATGCGGCGGGCAGCGCGTGTCTGCATGATCCCCAACAGGATTTCACCGTGCCCTACCATCTGACGCATGCGGCAAAAGGCTATAGCGGCAGCGGTGTTTGGTACTTTCCCACTCAGCCCATCTGGTCGCCGCAGCCGCGCCTCTGCGGCATTGTCGCCACCCACTGCGCCATCGACAGGGTCGTTTCCGGGTTCAGGATCGAGACAATTGTCAGATTCCTTTTGGATAATGAGGCCCTCCTTCGCCGGTAGGGGAAACGGACGAAACAGCCGCGCTGCCCCGTTTCAGACCCGCCGTGCCGGACGAAGCCCTGGAGCACTCGATTCGAAGCGATTCGGCAGCCACCAGGGCGCGTAAAGCGCGGGGTTAGTACCAATGAAACCAATGCAGGTTGAACACCCCAGTTTGAAGCCGTTCGAACCGCTTTTGTGGGAGTGCTCGCAAATCGCCCACACGACTGGCCTGGCAGCGCTGAGTAACGTGGGGCTAGCGCTTGCCGACATCGAACATAGCCCGGCAGCGCATCGGCGTTTCCTACGGGGTTGTCACTATGGCTATGATCGCGCGCAAAGACTCGTTGGCGAAGAGGTCATCGCTCTCGAATTGAAATCGAGGGACGCACAGGCGAGGTTGAAAGAATTACGGCACGCTCATGATCCGCAGTACAGGGATTTCATCGAATTGATCCGAGTTCTACAGCATCGACAGCTTGTCTTACGACGCCTCATCGATTCTATTCTGTTCCCCATGCTCGTTCCGGACGAATGGGTCTTACGACACTTCAGGCTCAGTGACGACATCCACCCAATCGATCCCGTCGTCTTGCGTAAGACGATAGACATCGCGACCGAGAGGAACAGGGAGGAAAGATTGCGGTTCAGTATCGTCAGCGATCTGACTACAGCAGTGCAGATCGGAGATCTGATAGAGATCGACAGATCGAGCTTGACAGGCAGGTCGTGGCGAATAGTCGAACTCAAGAGCGGAAAGGTCAATGAAATCCTGTCTAGCCTGATTGAAGAACGCCAGGGTGCGGTCTCCGATGACGACCGGGAGACCCTGCGGAACTCGCTAGGTCCCAAAGCTGTAAAGCAGGTCAATCGGATGCTCACCCAACAGAGCAGGCAGAAGAACCTGGAGACTCTGGTAGAAACTGATCAAGGTGTTAGCCCTCGATTCGGGATGCATACGCAGGTTTTTCCTGAGATTGTTGAAGTCGACGACTACGCTATCGCGCTCGACTCGGTGTGCGATCAGGCGAGGAAGTCGGGAGTCGGTGGCGCCAGGATATCGGGCTGCCTTTCATTGTTCGCCGTCTCGGCGGAAAAACTCGCGCGAACAGATTTTGGCGCTGTGAAGCACAGCCTATTTCATCTCTCGAACCCTTCGAGGACATGCCAGCTCCATGAAAAAGAGGCTGCGCGTGACGAACTCGCAGCGGTTAGCAAGCTTCGACCGGTGTTCGATCTGGTGCAAGTGAGTCTCCACAGTATGGAAGGCAGGCCAGTCTTTCTCTGGGCTCAGGAAGCGAGAGCTATGGATCTCGTAATGGGACGGACTCGGCTCTTCGCGCATTTTGATTTCGACGCTTTCTTCGGGCTTGCCGCCGATCAGGGCGTGCGGCTAACATGGATCACATCCCCTCCGCGCGGTGAACTGGTAAAGTTGGCGGCACAAATTCCCGGCGGACCACCAGGGGCGTGGGGAGTCCGTGCAACGCTGGCGGGAGGAGAGGAGCAGACTCTACTGTCTGGGTTCTTCGGACGCGTAATCGTTAGCCTCACGACCCCGAAAGAACTCATCAGCTTGATTAAACGAGGGCCGATGCAAGCCGCCCGAATAGGCGGATCTGTCACCCCATGAAGGCCGGGGAAAATCGCGCGCGGGCGTTGCTGGCGCAGGATTTCGGATGTTCAATTGGTCTGAAAAGATAGGTACTTGGTTTCTCTCACTTGCGTTGGGCCGAGGCGGCACCGTGGTCGATACGAATTTCCACATTGCGATTAAGCATCTCTCGTGCCTTGCTGACTGATGGCACCAGAAGATCGTCGGAGCCTTTGAATGACGCCTTCACCCGCGCCTCATTCAACCCAAGCTACAACAACTCCTTCTTCACTGCATTTGCACGACACTCCGACAAGGTCCGGTTATATTTGGGCGATCCCGATGTGTCCGCACGTCCGACAAGATGGACCACGGCATTGGAGTCCTTCTTGGCGTCCCGAGCCGCCTCCAATATGACTTCCTCGGCGGCGGAGTCTACAGTTGCGCTGTTCCAGCCAAACAAAACCAAGAGCGTCTGCGAAGACGATGGAGGTGGAGGCTTAGGTATGCAGCAATGCACCGCTAATCTCCATTTATGTTCGCACGCGCATTTCTCTACCCTCTTGGCAATTAAATCGCCATAGCCCCATATCAGCGTGCCAGGAATGATTATAAGTATCCCCCATATGCCCGCCATCGTTTCCGCACGTAATACGATGTTGAGTCGTTCATTCTCCGCCGTTTCCTTATCGATGCTCCTTATCGCCTGGTATACACCTTCCGCATATGATGACTTTAAAAAGGCGATTGCGAAGCCCAAGAGTGTAACTACCGCCCCCGATCGAGCAAAAGCTAGGGGGTCGCAGGATACGATGGAAAATATCAAGCCCCAACATGCGATCGCGACGCCGAGAACGGCAACGACATACGGGAATGTCTTTGTGTACCACGCAGCTCCGTTACGGAGGCTTTCGAACAACAAGGTTAACCGCGCACGAAGAGAACCACGTCGCGTTTGTAATCCGTATTTAAGATGAAAAAAGCACAATAACAGTAGGAAACTCCCAGACATTATAAAGAAGCAAATCCAACCTAGCGTTAGGTAGGGGTGTCCGCCATCCATCGACTTCAGAATAAAATCCGTGATCTTGTTCAATTTGACCCAGCCGGAGGTTTCTTGCTTTTCCATTCATCAAATGTCTGGCAGGGACTCATGTGATGATCTTTGTTGCGCGAAAGGTAGCGAACGTGAACGATTGGTCGGTCGCGCTCAATTTCTATGATGAATCGCCATTCGTACGCGTCTGCAAAGCGAACCTCGTGTGCACATGCGTTGTCAGGATACGAAAAATCAGCAGGGCGTCGAGATAGGTGTCCTATTAGAAGACGATTCAATGCGCGGAAATAAATGAGCCGGGGGTGAGTTGCAAGCTTCTCTGGTTCACCCGGACATAGGGCTCGTATTTCACTCTCTTCTCTACGAAGAGCGAGATCGACTTGCGGATCGACATCAACTTCCCAGTCCGGCATAATGACGGTTGCTGTCGGTGTGAAGGAGTTACTTCTTTAGACCAAAGGATTTCTTGCTGAACTTCATAGCTAATTCAGGACGCGCCTCCACCAATGGCTGCACATATTTGGCGTAGAGCTGTTCGGCAGTGTATGTCGGCCTAGCAGCATCGTCGGCTCTGACTCTCTTTAAGAACTCCGCGTTTTCTCGTTGTTTTTCTTCGGTCAGCGGGCTGGGGCGCAGAGCAGAGACGAGCTTCCTCGCGGCGCATAAAAATAGGGTTCGAATATCATCCAGTGTGTCGCGGAGGTTTCTCATAGCTGATTCTCCAGTACGGGTTGGCGGCGCGTTCATAGCGTTCATATCCGCTTTAATATAGCAAACCGTGGCCGCAATGCTTACTGTTCCACGTTCGTAACAAGCTGGTCTCGGCCCACGCATCTGGCGACGAATCGCGATGATCACAGACCGCCGGCTCTGGCGCCCCGCCGTCAAGCTTCAGGGCGCGCCCCATCCACGGCTCCGGGCGGATCGCCTTGACCCAATCCGCAAACGATGGAACGAAGCCGAGATCCTCGCGGATATGCTGTTCGCCGATCCATCGCACCGGAATTACCCGGCCGGTCGAGAGCGTGATCGTGGCGCCGAATATCGTCTCGGCCATGAAAACGCCCTCGGCATGATGACGCAAGCAGCGGTGGCGGAAGTCGGCGATGATCTGTTTCGATGCGTCGAACCAGTCATGAATAGGAATATAGTCCTCTACCGCGCCGCCCCATGTGCGGACGCTCGATAGCGCGTGGTGGTACGGATGTGCCATGTTCGCCTCCCTTAGAAATGATGGCTGGAGTTGGTGGTGTCGGTGAAGCGCTCGTCGATATCGAGGTGGACCGCGCGAGTCGCGACATCGAATTCGAATGTGCCATAGGCGCCATCGTTGTTTTCCCAGCCGTCGTGACACTGGGTGAGGTAGTCGTAACAGAGGGTTTCAATCGCGTCCCGGAGGTTTGTCTCGGTAGTCCTGAGATCGCCTCCGTTGTGTGAGGCCTGGTATAGGGTCAGGGCCGTGGATGGCAACACGGCGGGCGCTTCGCCGGCGTGCGCGGCGATTCCGTTGATCTGTCCGCTATCGCCCTCGCCGTCAAACTCGACTGTGATGCTGGTCAGGCCTGCGGCGGCGAGCGCGTCGAAGACGACGGTCTTGTTGAGTTCGTTGGCGTTTGCGACCGCTTTGAGGTACAGCTCGTATTGTTGGCGGAAGTCGTTCATGGGTTGGTCCTTTCAAGTTCGGAGGCCGCCACCATGGGCCTCGATGGCGAGGGACCCAGCGGCGGGGCTCGTCCAGGCCACTAACGGCTACCTCTACGGCACAACGTTTAGCGGTGGGGCTCGCGGATATGGGACGATCTTCGAGGTCACCCTAAATGGCGAGCTGACGACGCTCTATAGCTTCTGCTCCCAAAGCGGGTGCACGGATGGCGCCCAGCCTTTTGCGGCCCTGATCCAGGCTACCGACGGCAACCTTTACGGGACAACAGCCGATGGCTTTGGCGGGCCAACGAACGAAGGGACGGTCTTCAGCCTATCCGTAGGCTTGGAGCCGTTTGTGGAAACACTGCCTACCTCCGGTAAGGTGGGAGCGGCCGTCAAGATTCTGGGGACAAATCTGACTGGCGCGACCAGCGTCAGCTTCAACAGCGCCGCCGCAGCATTCACAGTGGTATCGCCATCGCTTATAACGACCACCGTGCCTGCAGACGCGACTACCGGCAAAGTCCAGGTGGTCACTCCCGGCGGCACGCTTTCGAGCAACGTGCCCTTCCGGGTGCCATAGAGTCCAGCACTTCTCGCCCAAGGACCGGACAGTGGGTCACTTTGTGCGCTTCAGAGTCCGCTTCGGAATATAGGCAATTACAAAATTGGAACTTGTAAGCTGTACCTTGCGGGTTGTATATTTTCTTGTGCTGATATTGATATTATAATCTGCACCATCAACAAACATTAGATCACCTTCTATCGTTACCGGACACGCAGCATACGGACACGTAGTCAGTCCGTTGCTGCTCTTGATAGTGCAATGCCAGCTTTGAAAAGCAGACTCCTGTTCCTTTCGATTAAGGTAAGGGCGGCCGCGTATAAAGAGGGACATCGTCAGAGTGGATGTTTGCGCCCCCGGATCGTTCTTTACGATAGTAAAAAGAGAAGCAACACTATTTGTCGTTTCAGGAACAGTGCAGCCATGCATGATAATGTGCCCCCCTATAATGATTTCATTGCCGGGCCAGGGGAGACGATCAATCGCAAACTCTACTGAGACTTCCTTGGTTGGGCCTGCTGTCGCGCTCAAAGACTCACTCATGACTGAACGCAGACAAACAAACGCAAACAACAGCCCAGCAATCGCAAGACTGGAGGATTTTGCTCTCAAGCGTTTCATCCTGCTCAACGCTTACTGCCAACTATAATGGGATGTACGACGCACTTCATTTGAAATATTTGAGGTGGGTAAAATAGGGTAGTCTGTTGTTGCAGATAGAGCTCCTGCTTGTGGTGTAAGAGGGTTGCTAGTTTGAAATCCAGACGGCAAGGTTAAGCCGGGATAAAATGTTGCCGTAGCGGTCGCTACGTCATTCCCAGGTCCGCTGTCGAGTATCGTTTGCGGAATATTGAATGTGTCCTGATCAAAATATGCCCCTTTGCTTCCTGGTGGAACATACCAAGCTTCCCAATACAGATAAGCGTTAAAGCTTCCATTGGAAAAGCCGGCGCCGTTAATTTGTTGAATAATCCAGCCTCCGGTCGATGGCGCAGGTTCTGAAAGTTGCCATTGTATTACCCAATTAGCAGTGTCTTGTGCCCCCGACAAGGTCGCATAACTCAACTCATAAGCCAACCCCAACATATCAATCCGACGTATCGGGTTAGCTCCAGCATACCCATACGTGTTCACTCCACCCGCGAGTCCAATTGGATCGGATTCGATGTATCGTCCGAGAGTGGCATTATAATCCCGGAACCCGTTGTGGTAAAGGCCGGTCTCCAAATCCCACTCCTGCCCCGGCAGCCGCAGGTTCTGCACGATCGTGCCGATGCCGGTGCTGGTGTATCCGTAGGGCTGGTAGGCGGCGGTCCATTGCACGACCTGACTGGCGCCGGTCGCGAGTTGGGGCGTACCGAGCCGGTCGTCATGCAGGAAGTAGGTTTTGCCGTTGCTGGGCTGGATGGTGGCGATGGGCCGGTCTGCGAGGTAAACGTAGTCGACCTTGGTGGCACCGGGTCCGGCGGTCTCTTCCAGCAAATGCCCGGCTTGGTCGTACTGATAGATCGTCGTGGCCGTGAGCGATCCGACCTTGAGGGTGCGGTGCCCGAAGGCGTCGTAGGTGTATTGGGCAAGCTGGCCGGTGGACGAGTTGGCCGTCGCGAGCCGGTCGGCCTGATTGTACACGAGGCTCGCGACATTGTTCATCGCCGGGCTGAAACCGCTGATGTCGCCCGCCGCTGTGGTCGTGACCGTTTGGGTCGTGGCCCCGGTCTTGATCTTCGCCAGCCGGTTGGTCCCCGGCGCGTAAACGTAGGTGGTCCTCGTGGTGTTCTGCGTCTGCGACAGCATGTTGTTGACCGGGTCGTAGGTGTAACCGAAACTGCCGTAGCCGCCCGTGGCGCTCGTCAGGCGATTCAGGGTGTCGTACACGAAACTCTGGCTGTTGCCGGCAGTAACGCCGTCGGTGATGGTTTTGACGTTGTTCGTCGGATCGTAATGATAGGTGAGTTTTTGAACCGGCGCGGTTCCGGTATCGGCGAGCGACGTTGAGCGGTAGTCGAGATCGAAGCCCCAGCGTTCCAACACGGCGTTGCCGTAGGTCAGCGATTGCACGGGGCCGAACGGCTCATAGGCCACGCTGGATACGACGGCGCTGGCGTGTGGCGCGCCGGAGGCCTGTGCCTTGATTGAGACGATGCGCCCCATCTTGTCCCGTGTGTAGGAAACAAGCGCGGCGGAAGGGTAGGCGATGGACGAAACGCGGCTGGCCGGGTCGTAGGTGTAGGACGTTGCCAGCACTCCGGCGGCGGCGGTGCGGGTCTCGTTGGTCATGTTGCCGCGATCATCGTAGCTGCGCGAGAGGCTCCCCGGCGCGTCGGTCAGGCTGGTCAGATGTCCGATGCCGAAGCCATGGTCAGGCTGGTCGTAGGTATAGGCGACGTTTTCGGCGGCGTCCTTGGGATAGGTGGTGGTCAGCACCCGGTCGAGCGCATCATAGGTGTATTTCGCCGTCGCGCCGGCGGCGTTGGTCGATTGCGTGAGGTTGCTGTCGGGATCGACGTGATAGACCGTCGTCCTGGTGTCGGGGCTTGCGGTCTGGATTTTGTCTCCAAAGCCGTCATAGACGTAAGTTGTCACGTTGCTGTTCGGGTCGGTGACGGTAAGCACGCGGTTGTGCTGATCGTAGGTGGTGGTGGTCGTCCCACCCGGAGCGGGGTCGATGACGGTGCTTAAACGGTTCAGCGCGTCGAAGGTCTGCTGCGTGACGTGGGTCCGTGGGTCGGTGATGGTCAGCGCGTTGCCGTTGCTGTCATAGGCGTAGGTCGTCGTCTGGCCCACGCCGCCGATGTCCTGAAGCACCCGGCCGAGCGCGTCGAACACGTCGGAATGCGTGCGGGTCACGGTGGCTTTGGGGTTCGTCAGGTTGGTCAGCGTTACGTCGCCCAGCGCGTCGAGCGTGTACGCGGTTATGTTGTCGAACAGGTCGGTAATGCTGACCAGCCGGTGCGCGCTGTCGTAGCCGTAGGTAAGCTCCGAATTGTCCGGCAGGGTGATGCTGGTGAGGTTTCCCGCAGGATCGTAGCCGTTGGTCGTTGTGAAGGAGGGCTGGCCGGTCGCGCTGACCGTGCTGGTCAAGAGCCACAGCCGCGCGTTATAGGCGAGTGTGGTGGTGACGATGTTGGGATCGACAATGATCTGCGGGTAGCCCCCACCCGTATGCTGCGTGATGTTCGTCACCTGTGTCAGGGCATTCGTCGTCGAGGTCAGCGCCCCGGTGCTGTCGTAGCCATATTGGGTAAGGTTGCCGTTGGGCGTCTTGACGGAGGCCAGCAGGAAATTCTGCCAGGTGTAAATCCATGGGCGTGTCTGCCCGTTCGTCTGGTACGGGACAGTCTGGGTCGTGGTGTCGGTCAAGGTCTTGCTGAGTGGGTTTTCATTGGGGTCATAGACGAAGCCCGTGGTGAGTCCCTGGGTGGTGATAGTCGAGGGCAGATGGACGAAAGTCGGATCGTAAACGATGATCGTGGTGCGGGCCTGCGGCGTGCCCACGGCTTCGTTGATGGTCGTAGGATCGCCGTGGACATCGTTCACGTATGTTGTGAGGTTGCCGTTCCAGTCGGTGGTGCTGGCGGCGTAGCCATTGGCGTCGTAGGTGAAAAGGCTGGTCGCTGCGGCCGTCGTCGCGCTGGCCTGCCGGTCGATCTCGGTGACTTTTGGCACGCCCTGCAGCGTGGCGAATTGGTAGATATCCTGCTCGCCCAGCGCGTTGGTGACCGTGCGGTTGCCGGTGGTATCGTCATAGGAAACCGTAGTGAGGTCGGCGCCGGAACCGTGCTGGCTCGTCAATCCGCGGCCGAGGCTGTCATATGTCCATGTCGCGAAGCGGTTGCCGTCTTCGTCGATGATGCCGGTAAGAACGAAAGGCAGGGCCGAGTTCTCGTATAGGTAGGACTGGCTTGTCGCCGGGTTGGTTGAATAGGTGATCGAGGCGAGGCGGTCGAGCACCCCCGGCTTAACCCCGCTGGAATTGTAGCCATATGTGAGCACAAGAGTGTCCGGGGTCGTCACCGTCTGCAAGAGGCCATTGCTATAGGTGAAGCTCAAGCTACGGTTGTACGTATCCGTAACGGAAGCCAGTTGATTACTCGTGTTGTATGTGAGGGTCTGCGTGTACCCGCCACGCGCCTGGATCGAGGCGAGCACAGCCTCGCTGGCGCTCACGGTCGTATAGGTCTCGACGGTGTCGTTGTGGTCCGTCAGCGTCCAGATGGAGCCCGCCTGCGTGAGGGTAACGTCCACGTCCGTGTCGCTGGTCCAGACGCCGCCGTTCGATGTAAATGTCAAAACCTGGCCGTCCGCCCTTTCCGCCGTGACCGAGGTGGACGAAACGATCGTCAGATAACGGTCGTAGAGCGAGCGCCAGTTTACGCCCAGGGTCTTGGCAAATGTGGACGGGTTCGTTGTATTCGCGGTGCTGTTGTAGGACCGCGCATACCGCAGCTTGTTCTGCCCCGCCGTCTCGTAATCCGTGACCTGCTCGAACAGGTTGCCGGTTGCGATATCGAGTGGGTCGCCGGCACTGCAACCACCGGGAGTATCGCAAGGGCTCCCGAGGGCTTTGTCAGGCTGGTTGGCTGATGAACAACTGGTTATCGAGGTCAGGGTGTAGTTGGTGTAGGTGCCGCCAACTTCAGTCATCATTGCGGCTTGCACTCCCCATTCTGAAATTGGCGGAAGCGCAGCCGGCAGGACGCCGTTTGGCACCAGATTACCGTAGCCCGCAAGTTCTACCGTGGCCTCCGGCCCTGTTGTCGCGTCTATAGACACAGAGATTATAAGACTCGTAAGGTTGAGACTTGGATCGTAGTCCACCGTCAGAGTAAGTAGAGGGGGTGGAGCAGCCGAATATGTCGACTGGCCGAGAGTCAAGACAACGCTGTTCCCGGCCAAGCCCGAAAGAAAATATTCATAAAAGGTGATGCCACTAATAATAGTGATGGTTGGCGGCGGTAGATTTGTGATATCGACGCTCAAGCTGGCGGCGCTGCCGCTCGAAAACTGGTAGCATTGGGCGCTGGCGGCACGGCATCCCGCAAGGGCCAGAACACACGCCAACGAGAATCGGACAGGCAGAGGAATTCGCATTTTATTGACCCACCGTCATCAGATCTCCTGCCGGGGTGGCGAAGCCGCCGTATGCCCCGGAAGAGGCCGAGTTTGTCTGCGGATATCGGTTGAAGTACTGAACGTACCGGTTCGACGATAGGAGCACGCTTTTTCCATGTCCCGATTCCACGTCAGACTCGCGATTTCCGATGGCCCACGCCACGCAGGGAGCGCGCAACGTAAGCGGGGAGAGACGTGTGGAAGGTAATTTTGGTTACAGTTGGTTCAGTTGGGCCGACGGAAGCAAAGAGTTCAGTTGCTGACGGCGGCGGCCGGTCAGGAGCGAGTTAGGAAAATATTCTTATTTTTGGAGCGTGCGCGCGCCTGGTAGCCGGTAGGTATTGTCTACCAGACGCCAGGAATGAGACGCTTCGTCCGTGCCGAGTACGCCGCGTATTCGTCGCCAAACTCCTCAACCATCATCCTCTCCTCCGCGC
>Ga0302324_100009744_pt1 | contig 20018 bp, 19 predicted proteins | sample Palsa_T0_1_FD_201949 | JGI IMG/M metagenome (GOLD analysis project Ga0302324, IMG submission 201949) | Peat permafrost microbial communities from Stordalen Mire near Abisko, Sweden - Palsa_T0_1 | ecosystem: Environmental > Terrestrial > Soil > Palsa > Peat permafrost | place: Sweden: Abisko...
GACCAACGCTCTTTTGACTCCACTTGCAGGCTCCTGCACCGCTTCACCTCGCTCCGTTGAGACCCTGAATTATGCTCCGTCCCCTCGAAAGAACCTTTCGTCACCGAACAATGTGTGTAATAGAAAGCAGCCTTGGGAGGCCGCGACGCCCCGAGAGTCGTTTGTCTTGTCGCTGTCGGACCAGACATATCTTCTTACCGACTGCGCAGTCCGTCTCGTTTGTGCGCTTCGGCATTGCCGCTATTCGATGCCCGCACGAATATCGTTCACACCCGGCGACGCGGGCAATTAGGGGAGTAAAGCGCGACCGGAAACCTTACTCGCCTTTTTCTGCGCGCCGGGACCCCGCGCACCATTCGCCATCAATGCGCGCCTGGCAGCGCGCGGCGTCGATCTCCTTCCTTGATTAGTCCATCTTAATTAGCTAACCTGAGGCGATGTCCGATAAAGTTGTAAACGTCCACGCAGCGAAGACTCGCCTATCCCAATTGGTGGCGCGCGCTGAGCGGGGCGAACGCATCATCATCGCGAGGAACGGCAAGCCGGTAGCGCAACTCGGCCCCGCTCCAAAATCAAAGCGTACCACCCTGCCGCCTGATGATCCGCTGCTGAACCTCGATGACTTTGCTCTCGACGGAGCGGGCGGCACGTTAGCCAATACGGACATTGACGCCATCTTGTATGGCAAGCCGTGAAATTTTTGTCGATACGTCGGGATTGTATGCACTCGTGGACAAAAAAGATGCGCATCATCCGGCTGCGCGAGCCGTGGTTGAGCGACTGCTGCGCTCTGGTCGACGGCTTTTAGCTACTGATTACATCGTCGCTGAAACAGTAAATGTCGCGAACGCACGCAGCGGCTCGCGCGTCGCCATTCGGGTGCTGGAGCTACTCGAGCAAAGCGCCGGAATTCGAATTGAATGGATTGGCACGGCGCGTTTCGACATGACGAAGGCGTTCTTTCGCAAACACGCGGATCATGCCTACTCTTTCACGGATTGTACGAGCTTCGTTGTAATGCGAGAGCTAAAGCTTTCACAAGCATTGACATCGGACCAGCACTTCACTCAGGCAGGATTCGAGGCGTTGTTGCCCACCAACTAGAAACGACGGCTCCATCGTGCGGTATCGAAGGATGGCTGCTGTAGCGAACGACATCAAACCGGGTTGCCGGGTTAGCGGCAAGATGTACGTTGGCATCGACCCGCTCGACTACTTCGTAGAGAAAGGCCGCATGAAGTTCCGTGACCAATCCCGACGCGGATCGCCGCGTCTCGAAGATCAGCGGGCGATTGGTAACGTTTGGTGGAGGTGGGGAGCGGCGCGTGTGGATGTTGCCCCGCATAAAGGCAGATCCAAAGGCAACATTTGGGGGGCATGCTGGGTGCTGTGACGCCTAACCGATTGATTTATGGCGCTCCCTACCGGATTCGAACCGGTGTTACAGCCTTGAGAGGGAATATTTTTGTCTGCAGATGTCTAGTGATGTTTTCCGTAGTCTGTTGAAACGCTTGTATTTAAGCTATTTTTGTCCGGGTTCGTCCGGGTGTGAATTCTTAGTGCCACGACAGACATTAGACTAAGTTAGACTAAGACCCGAAACGTCCGCCGCGAGGCCGTTAGATGGCGCGGAAGCGCAGATCCGTTCGTCTGCAGACCAAAGAGGCTCGGCGGCTACTACCCGTCGCCCATGCTCCCTATTGGTTTGAGGTCCGACCCCTGCTGCATATCGGCTTTCGGAAGGGCCGTCGTGCGAGTACGTGGCTGCTGCGGGAAAACATCGACGGCCGGCAATACAAACGACGTGTCGGGGTAGCGGACGATGAGAATACCGATGCGGACCATATAACCATCCTGTCATTTGAGGACGTGCTGAAGGTTGCTACGGCAGACGATCGGCCCACGGCGGCCCTTGTGCCTCGGTACACCGTCAACACCGCCCTGGCGACTTATTGGGCCCACCGGCGCGCGAAAAGCGCGAAATACTTGGTCGAGTCCGACAAAATAAAGATCAACGCGCACGTCGTCGAGAAATTCGGAGAAACGGAAATCGCTGATCTCACGACGGAGAAGCTTCTGGCCTGGCGCGACGGCATGGTCAAGGACACCGACGATCCGGACCTAAAACGCCGCAGCAAGGCGAGCGCCAATCGAGTTCGGGCGGTTTTCTTTGCTGCGCTTAATTTGGCTTATGAGCACGGTCACATTAAGTCGCGGGACGCTTGGCAGCGGGTAAAGCTTTTCAAGAATGTGGACGAGGCACGGAAGCGTGCGTTGACGGTTGCCGAGGCGGTCAAAGTCATCAATGCCTGTGAGCCCGACTTCAGACAACTCGTGAGGGGGTCTTTGTACACCGGTCTTCGGCTGGGTGAACTGTTTGCGCTCAGAGCGGCCGACGTGACCGTGGAGCGCATCGAGGTGAGACATTCAAAATCTGGCAAGCCGCGTTCGGTCCCATTGAACGAGGAGGGCGCTCAGTTTTTCGAGCAAGCGACCGCGGGCAAGCAGGGCGCCGAGCTGGTATTCACCCGGGCGGACGGGCATCCCTGGCAACGCATTCACGCATCAAGAGGCATGAGGCGCGCCTGCGCTAGGGCCGGCATTAGTCCACCAGCGACGTTTCACGATCTGAGACGCAGTTACGCCTCGCTCTTGATCAACAAGAAAACCGACGTCGAAGTCATTCAAAAGCTGCTGGGACATGCCGACCTTAGAATGACGGTACGCGCATATGCCCACCTCCTAGACGCAACTATCTCGAAGGCAGTCAAGAGGAACCTGCCATCGTTTGGCCTAGCACCAACAAACGTGAAAAAGTTGCGCGGCTGAGCCCAATGCAGTTGCCCAATGTGGCCAATTCCCGGAGTCGACCCGAACTCGACGATCGCCGATGACCGCTTTTGACGCTCTTACCTGCGTACAGTCTCTGTCGCAACCGGAGCGCCGTTCGTAGACAGTAGCAACTCAATTTACTAGCATCGATGCCAGTTGTGAGCAGTAGGGGCTCGTACCTATGGATACTCGCATCCCGGGACCGTGGCTGCTCGATAATGCGGTCCTAGAAAACCCGTACCCCTTTTATCGGCAGTTAGTCGATGAGGCTCCTGTCTGGCGCGCGGGGCATTCAGATGTGTTCGTGGCAAGCTCGTATGCCGCAGTCACTGAGGCATGCGGGCGAGTCGAAGATTTTTGAATCTGGCGTACTTGCTCTACCGCGACGAACTCGGGCTTCCCGCGAGGGAGCGCCACAAGATGGCCAGCGACCACACGGCACAGATCCTGGCGACGGCTGATCCACCCGTTCATGGCGAGCACAAGAAGATTATCAGTCCCGAATTCAGCCCAAAGCGAATTGCCACGCTTTCGCCCCATCTTATCGAGATGACACAGCAGCGCCTCGCGGCTGGACTCGCTTCCGGGAAGATGGAGTTCATGTCGCAGCTGGCGAACCTGATTCCGATCGAGATCGTATCCGAGCTTATTGCGTTCAAAGAAAGTAACGCGGAGGCACTGTTTCGCGCGGCGATCGTTCAAACCGACATGCTAGCCGCGGCACTATCGAAGGAGGAGCTGCATGCAAAGCTTGCTTTTTCCGGCGAAATCTTTGCATGGATGTTCCAGCAGCTACAGAAAGCCGCAGAAGCGCCAGCCGCGGGAATTCTGGGCCTTCTAGCGGCGGCCATGAAGAGCAACGAGATCGACCCACTCGTTGCGATGGGCATCCTCATGACACTATTTGCTGCGGGGGGCGAGCCCACTTCCAGCCTGATTGGAAATACGGTTTTTATGCTTGCAACCGATAGTGAGCGGCAGCAGCAGCTTCGAGCAAATAACGATCTCATCCCTAAGTTCATTGAGGAGGTCTTACGCTTGGAGTCGCCATTCAGGTACCACATGCGCCTCGCAAGTAGGCCTTCGAAACTGTGTGGCGTAGACGTTCCCGAGGGTGCGACAATTTTGCTGTTCTGGGGCGCAGCCAATCGCGATCCCGCGGAGTTTGATTGCCCAGATGAGGTTGACCTCAACCGCGCCAGACGCCATGTTGGCTTTGGCAGCGGCATCCACACTTGTATTGGCAATACACTTGCGCGCCTGGAAACGCGCATCGTCATCCAAACGCTGCTTGCGGCGACCGCGGAGTTCGGTCTCCTCGATGACGAGGAGACGAAGTGGGTACCAAGCCTAGCCGTCCGGCGACTTCACAGCCTACCGATTCGACTAAACCGAAGATGATTATCGCCCAAGGAACTGCTGGTGCAGTTCTGCGTAAGCTTTGAGCCTACTGGGAATGGCCATCAAGATGGCGTCGGACGGTGTCGGACGCGTACACTAGAGCACTGGCGAGGGCAATTCTAAAGAACGCTCGGCTGATACATTTGTTGCCGGGTTCCAACTGTGACAGATGTCCGCTTTGCGGAGATCGATGCTGGCATCATCATTCAGCGCGCGGCGAGTCGGCCGATGAATTCATCATCCGCCGGACAAGGAATGTTCCGACTCGTAGCGGTGCCTGCGCGGTCTTCATGATCCGCCCCGATGCCTCGTGAGGACACCCACACAAAGCCTAGGAGGGCTTGGAGTTCTCCGGCAGCAGCTTCAGCTTGTCCACCATTCGGCAGAGTTCTGGGACCGATGCGGCCTTGATCTTCCGCATCATGTTGCTGCGATGCACCTTTACGGTGGTTTCGGTGATGCGCATCTCGCCGGCAATATGCTTGTTCAGCCGGCCCTCGACCACGTGAATCAGAATCGAGCGCTCGCGCGGCGTGAGTTCTTCGAATCGCGCCCTAAGCGCACTGAGGGCCTCTTCATCCTCGCGGCGTGCACGATCGCGAGCGAGCCCAATATTTACAGCATCCAGAAGATCTTGATCCCGGAACGGCTTCGTCAAGAACTCGATGGCGCCCGCCTTTATGGCCTGCACGGTCATCGGGATGTCGCCGTGTCCGGTGATAAAGACTATCGGGAGTTTGACGTTCGCCGCGGCGAGATCGCGCTGAAAATCCAGTCCGCTGCGCCCCGGCAATCTCACATCGAGGACCAGACATGTTGGGTTATCGGCCGGTTCCGATCCCAAAAAGTCGGCAACGGACGCATACAGGCAAGAATGCAGGCCTGCGGAGCGCAACAGCACTCCGAGGGATGCGAGAGTTCCAGGATCGTCGTCGATCACGATTACGCATTCAGCGGAATCCGGCACGGCTTTCGCTCGCGATCGAAGCTCGACGGAAAAGCGCATCTGTCCTCTTGCACCTTCGTTGCCGCCCCAGGTCGATTCTAGTCCGAACGTGTGCATTTGGACACAGAACACTCGCTTCCGGAACGCGAAATTCCCTAAACCATGGTTTAGAGTTTCAGCGTCACAGTAACGTCATCATCTTTACTACTAGAAGCAGTGCACAACCCCAGCTCTCTGGGAGGCCTTGTGAATGCGAATACACGCACCGGGGGCGGTATTGTTCGACCAATCACAAATTTCGGTTGTCGATGACGATCAGTCTTTTCGCGACTCCATGCGAAGCCTGCTCAAGGCGCTGAATTACGCCGTCGTGGTGTTCCCGTCGGCTGCCGAATTCCTCGCGTCCCCCAAACTCGCCGCCACCGCCTGCTTGGTCGCCGATGTACACATGCCCGCAATGACGGGGGTCGAGCTTTACGAACATCTGATTGAAACTGGGCACGCGATCCCAACGATCCTCGTCACCGCCTATCCGAATGATGGCGCCCGGGAGCGGATGCTGAAGCTCGGAGTCCAGTGCTATCTCTCCAAGCCGTTGGTGGAGGGTGTCCTGATCGACTGCCTTCGGTCCGCTGTCGCACGCGGCAGGGCACCGGGTGCCTGATGCGCTTCCGCCCACGATCGCCCCTTCATGGAGATCCAGGATAGAGGAATTGGTGACTGGTAAGACTCCGCAGGAATATTATTCGGCGTCGTCGTGATGATGATCGGTACCGAAATGGAGTCCACCGATGGATCCATCCGCTTCGTTAGGCGCTGCCGGAGACCATAACTCTTTGAAGGTGTTGTGGGAAGACAGCGAGCGTGTCTTCTGCAAACTGTGGCGAGACGACGCTGAGGGCGATAGGCACGCTTTCACACCCGTCCTTTCCGGCGCCGAGCATCCGACGCTCGAGAGCGTTAGTCGTCTCGCACACGAATACGAACTGAAGGACTACTTGGACGGGGCGTGGGCGTTACGTCCGGTTGAGCTCGTGCGCGAGCGCGGGCGGACGATGCTGGTCGTCGAGTACTCAGGAGGCGAGCCTCTCGATCGCCTTATCCGCCAGCCCATGGAGATCGGACGATTTCTACGACTTGCCGTGGCACTGGCTGTCGCAGTTGGCCGGCTCCACGGACGTGGGCTCATTCATAAGGACATCAAGCCAGCGAACGTGCTCGTGGAATCCGCGAGCGGGCAAGTCTGGCTCACTGGTTTCGGCACGGCATCTCGCCTACCGCGCGAGCGCCAGTCGCCCGAACCTCCCGAGTTCATCGCAGGAACGCTCGCTTATATGGCGCCCGAGCAAACGGGACGAGTGAATCGCTCTATCGATTCTCGCAGCGACCTTTACTCACTTGGAATCACCTTTTACGAAATGCTGACCGGCAATCTTCCGTTCACGGCATCCGACCCGATGGAATGGGTGCACTGTCATATCGCGAGACAGCCCGTATTGCCCAGCGATCGAGTGAAGAGTGTCCCGACCTCCGTCTCCGCAATCATAATGAAGTTGCTCTCCAAGACCGTCGAGGAGCGATATCAGACGGCGGCAGGTGTAGAGAGCGATCTTCGGCGATGCCTCTCGGAATGGGAAACCGATGGGCGTGTCGAAGATTTCGCGCTGGGAGATCACGACACTCCGGATCGCCTGATGATTCCCGAGAAATTGTACGGGCGCGACCGCGAGGTCGACACCCTTCTCACCGCTTTCGACCGCATCGTTGCCGGTGGCAGGCCAGAGTTGGTGCTCGTCTCTGGATATTCGGGCATCGGCAAATCCGCTGTTGTGAACGAGCTTCACAAACCGCTTGTTCCTCCCCGCGGCTTGTTTGCATCAGGTAAGTTCGATCAATACAAGCGCGACATCCCGTATGCGACGTTGGCGCAGGCATTCCAAAGCCTCGTACGACCGATCCTTAGTATGGGCGCGGACGACTTACGCAAGTGGCGGGACGCGCTTCAGGAGGCGCTGAGCCCAAACGGGCTGCTGATTATCCATCTTGTTCCCGAATTAAAGCACGTCATTGGCGAGCAACCAGCTGTTCCTGAGCTCCCGCCGTCGGAAGCGCAGCGACGTTTTCAGTTGGTCTTTCGCCGTTTCATCGGCGTGTTCGCACGACCGGAACATCCGCTTGCTCTCTTCCTCGATGACTTGCAATGGCTGGACGCAGCCACGCTCGATCTGCTCGAAGACTTGTTGATTCAGACCGATTTGCAGCACCTGATGCTCATTGGTGCGTATCGAGACAACGAGGTCAATGCCACTCACCCGCTGGTCCGCAAGCTCGATGCGATTCGCCAGAGCGGAGCGGCAGTGCAAGACATCGTCCTCACCCCGCTTCGACGCGACGACTTGCTCCAACTGCTCGTGGACTCCCTGCGCTGCGAGACGGAGCGTGTTGATCCGCTTGCGACATTAATTCACGAGCGGACGACCGGGAATCCCTTTTTCGCAATTCAGTTCATCTCCGCACTCTCTGATGAGGGCCTGCTCACTTTTGACTACGGCAGGGGTCGCTGGGTATGGGACCTGAATCGCATTCACGCCAAAGGTTACACCGACAACGTTGTGGAGCTCATGGTCGGAAAGTTGAACCGCCTCCCAGTACACACGCAGGACGCACTCAGGCTGTTCGCCTGCATGGGAAACAGCGCCGAGTTCGACATGCTCGCGATGGCCAGCGACACGTCGATCGAGGATCTTCACCAGCACCTTTGGGAAGCAGTACGCACCGAGCTTATTTTCCGCTCAGACGATTCCTATCGATTCCTGCATGATCGCGTGCAGGAAGCAGCCTACTCCATGATTCCGCAACAGCTGCGTTCCGCGGCGCATCTGCGCATTGGGATGCTTCTGGCCGGGCGTACTTCTGGGGCCAAACTCGAAGAAGTAATATTCGAGATCGTCAACCAACTCAACCGCGGTTCTCAACTGCTCACCTCGGTGGAAGATCGCGAGCGGGTCGCGGAGCTGAATCTCATTGCCGGCCGGCGCGCTAAGGCCTCGACTGCATACGGTTCGGCACTCAAATATCTCGGGGCATGCCGCGAGCTCCTGACGGAAGAGACTTGGAAACGAAACTATTCCCTCATCTTCTCTACCGAATATCTGATGGCTGAGTGCGAGCTATTGACCGCGGACAAGGTTGCTGCCGAGAATCGACTTTCGCTGTTGCCGCGGCGGGCGAACAATCGGCACGATTTCTGCGTAGCCACGCGCTTGCGACTCACTTTGTACACCACGTTGGATCGATGTGACCGCGCGGTAGACGTGTTTCTGGAGTGGCTCCGTAGCGAGGGCACTGAGTGGTCGAACCGTCCGACACGCGACGACGTATTACGGGAATACGAGCGAATCTGGACTCTGCTCGGCAGCCGGCAAATTGAAGACCTCATGGACCTGCAGCTCGTTGTCGATCCGGAGGTACTTGACACCCTCGATGTCTTCACGGAGATAGTCACGCCATCGATTCTCTTTGATGAGCATCTGTCGACATTGGTCGTTTGTCGTTTGGTGACACTCAGCCTCGAGCACGGCAACAGCGACGCCGCGTGCTTCGCCTACGTTTGGCTTGCGATGTTCGCGGGACCGCGTCTTGGGAACTACAAAGCCGGGTTCCGTTTTGGGCAACTGGGCTATGACTTGGTCGAGAAGCGTGGCCTGACGCGCTACCAGGCGCGAACCTACATGTCTTTGGGCGCTATGGTGATGCCATGGAATCAGCACGTCGCCAGCGGACGTGAGCTGGTGCGTCGCGCTTTCGATGCCGCATATCGTATTGGCGATCTTACTTTCGCGTCCTATAGCTGGGACCAACTGATCACCATTTGTTTGGCAGTCGGCGATGCGCTCACAGAAGTGCAGACGGAATGCGAAAATGGCCTGGCTTTTGCGAAAAGAGTACGGTTTGGACTGGTCATTCACCTCTGCGGATCGCAGCTGGGCCTGATTCGGACGCTACGCGGAGTGACGCCGACGCTTGGAAGCTTGGATCACGACGATTACCGCGAGCCGGAGGTCGAGCGCGATCTCGCTAGCAATCCCAATTTGGTATTCGCCGAGTTCTACTATTGGACCCGCAAGGTGCAGGCTCGATTTTTTGCCGGAGACTATGCAACAGCAGCTGACGCGGCGTTCAAGGGGCGACGGTTATATTGGACATCAGCGGCAATGTTCGAAACGGCGGACTTTCGCCTCTATGCTGCGCTTGCTCACGCAGGTGCCTGGTATGTTGCGTCACCTGAAGACCGACAGAAACACTTCGAGGCCTTGACGGCACATTACAAGCAGCTCGAAGTGTGGGCCGAGCACTCGCCTCAGACGTTTGAGAACCGAGCCGCGGTGGTTGCGGCGGAGATCGCACGGATTGAGGGACGTATTCTGGACGCGCAGGATCTCTACGATAAAGCGATTCGATCCGCGCATGTGCACGGCTTTGTCCACAATGAAGCCGTCGCTAATGAGCTGGCAGGGCTGTTTTACGCTGCGCGCGGTTCCGAGAAGATTGCACTTCTCTACCTAAAGGACGCACGGTACTGCTACCTTAATTGGGGCGCTGACGGCAAGGTTCGACAACTCGAGCAGCTCTATCCGCAGCTCAGAGCGGATAAGGCGGTCTCTGATCCCACAGCCACGATACTGACACCGGTCGATCATCTCGACCTGGCTACCGTGATCAAGGTCTCCGAAGCGGTATCCGGTGAGATCGTTCTGGAAAAGCTGATTGATACACTCATGCGAACGGCCATCGAGCACGCCGGCGCCGAACGAGGTCTGATGATCCTTCCGCGAGGTGATGAATATCGGATAGAAGCTGAAGTGACAACCAGCCGCAATCGCGTGAAAGTCGATCTGCGACTAGCAAGCGTAACCGCAGCAGATCTGCCAGAGTCCGTTTTCCATTACGCCCTGCGGACTAAAGAAAGCGTGCTGCTGAATGATGCTTCGGGCCAGAACCCATTTTCCGCTGATGGCTACATTCGCGAGCACCATGCACGGTCGGTGCTCTGCCTGCCGATACTGAAGCAAACCAGGTTACTCGGGATGTTGTACCTGGAAAATAACCTCACGCTTGGCGCCTTTACCCCCGCGCGTATGGCCATCCTCAAACTGCTTGCCTCGCAGGCGGCCGTCTCCATAGAGAACGCGCGCTTGTACCGGGATCTCGCCGATCGCGAAGCTAGGATCCGACGCCTAGTGGATGCCAATATCATTGGGATCGTCATTTGGGATCTCCACGGTCGGATTATCGAGGCCAATGACGCGTTTCTGCGCATGGTGGGGTACAACCGCGAGGATCTCGTTTTGACACCCGTTCGCTGGTCGGACCTAACGCCGCCGGAATGGCTCGCCCGCGACGAACAGCTATTGGTGCCAGAGCTGAAGATGACCGGCACCTTGCAACCGTTCGAAGGGGAGTTCTTCCGGAAGGACGGTAGCCGGGCGCCGGCGTTGATCGGTGTTGCAACTTTCGAAGATGGTGGTGGCTACCAAGGTGTCGCGTTCGTGCTCGACCTGGCCGAGCGCAAGCGTGCTGCGGACGCGCTGCGCGAGTTGCAGGTGGAGCTGGCGCATGCGAACCGTCTGGCAACGATGGGACAGCTTGCCGCCTCCATCGCCCACGAAGTCAATCAGCCGATTGGTGCGGTTCGCAACTACGCCCACGCAGCGCTGCGCTTTCTCGCCGGAGACGCACCGGACTTGGCGGAGGTCACGGAGGCTCTCGAATCCGTGGTGAAGGAGACCTATCGGGCGGGCGATATCATCGGCGGAATCCGCGATCAGGTCAAAAAAACTCCTCCCCGCATGGATATCGTCGATCTAAACGAGGCCATCGAAGACGTGATCGCACTTGTGCGAGGCGAGCTTTTGAAGTATCGCGTATCAGTCCAGACGCGGCTCGCGGAGGGCCTGTCGCCGGCTCGCGGAGATCGAGTTCAATTGCAGCAAGTCATGCTGAATCTCATTCTTAACGCAATCGAGGCCGTGACCAGCGTCAATGATGAAGCGCGGGAATTGGTAGTCAGCACCGAAGCGAGCCCGGCGGAAGGATTGCTTGTCGCAGTAGGCGACTCAGGACCCGGTGTCGCCCAGGAGGATCGCGAGCGGATTTTTGGCTCCTTCTACACGACCAAGCCCGACGGAGTGGGGATTGGACTCTCGATATGCCGCGCCATCATCGACGCCCATGGAGGACGATTATGGGCGGACGCGCATCAGCCACGCGGCGCCGTTTTTCGATTCACACTGCCTGCGTACGACTAAACCGCCGCTCATTGGGCCCAACTTTTCGGGCCAAACCGCTCGAATAATGCCGTTTTTGTTCAGTCACCCATTGATGATTAGCGCTATCGAAATTGGCGCGCGGACACCGGCGGACGTTTGAGCCAACCAAACTGTCGCGTTACTAAACCGTGGTGCAATAGCAGTAAACCTCCACAGGATGTTCTGATCCCGCCTGCGTGGTGAGCCATTGCAGGCACGCCCGGATCGGACCAACACTTGCCAGGGAGCTCGTTATGCAAGAGATGTCAGGTTTCAATCGCCGTCGCTGCTCTTGCGGTGCTGCAGCGGCGACCGTTGCTGCGGGCCCGCTAGGTGTTCCCGGTCTTCATTTTTAAGAAGGGGTACGGCTATGAATGACGTTGCAGAACAGAAGGGTAGTGAAAAGACCGTTGTTCGTCCGTTTCACGTGAATGTTCCTGAAGCGGAACTTACGGAATTGCGCAGGCGCGTCAAAGCGACGAATTGGCCCGAACGGGAAACGGTCGCGGATGCATCGCAAGGTGTGCAGCTCGCGACGACTCAGGCGCTCGCGCAGTACTGGGCGACAAACTACGATTGGCGTAAGGTCGAGGCGAAGCTGAATGCCCTGCCTCAGTTCCTCACCGAGATCGATGGACTTGACATTCACTTTATTCACGTCCGCTCCAAACACGAGAATGCGTTGCCGCTCATCGTTACGCATGGTTGGCCCGGCTCGATCACCGAACAGTTGAAGATCATCGATCCGCTAACCAATCCCACCGCACATGGCGGAAACGCATCCGATGCGTTCCATCTGGTGGTTCCGTCGATACCTGGCTATGGATATTCAGGCAAGCCGACCACGACCGGTTGGGATCCCGCCCACATCGCACGTGCCTGGGTCGTGCTGATGAAGCGCCTTGGATACACGAAGTTTGTGGCGCAAGGCGGCGATTGGGGCGCGATCATCACCGAACAAATGGGTGTGCAGGCGGCTCCGGAATTGCTCGGCATTCACACCAATATGCCTGGCGCGGTTCCGGCCGACATTGACAAGGCGGCAGCCACCGGTGCGCCAATGCCCGAAGGTCTTTCACCCGAAGAAAAACTCGCGTTCGAACGATTGACATTCGTCTACAGCAAAGGCGTCGCCTACGGCTACCAGATGGGTTTGCGCCCGCAGACGTTGTACGGAATCGCGGACTCCCCCGTCGGCCTGGCCGCCTATTTTCTGGACCACGATGCGTGGAGCTACGCGCTGATCTCACGCGTCTTTGCAGGAGAATCCGCCGGCCTCACGCGCGACGACATCCTCGACAACATCACGATCACCTGGTTGACGAACACGGCGATTTCCGGAGCGCGCCTCTACTGGGAAAATAAACTCTCGTATTTCGGTGTCAAGGGCGTTTCCATCCCGGTTGCCGTAAGCGCCTTTCCCGACGAGGTCGATCTGTGCCCGCGCAGTTGGGCGGAGCGGGCGTATCCCAAGCTGATCCATTACAACAAGCTCGACAAGGGCGGGCACTTTGCGGCCTGGGAACAGCCGCAACTCTTTTCAGAAGAGGTGCGCGCGGGCTTCAGATCGCTGCGGTAGGGTTCTTCACAGAAGAGAGGAGATTCGACATGAATAGAAATAGCAACAGAACCTTCGCTTGGAGCCCGACGACGATAACTGCGCTCGGGGTGCTTCTGTCCGGGATGGTGGTAGCTCCCGCAGTTAGCTCCGCCGACATCGCTGCGTCCCCACCGGCCAACTTTAAGAAGGTCAGCTCGATAGTGAGGTTTCCCGATTGGGCGCCGGGATTGGGAACGCTCTACATCGATCCATCGACGCTGCCCATCGGGCCGTACCTCGGTTACAACCACCAGGGGAAGCTCGTCAACATTATCTACATGGTGCCGCTCAAGGATCTCGATGCGCATAAGAACTTCGAGACCCTCGGCGGAGTCGCCGCGGGAATGAAGATCAACCATACCGACCTTCAGTACAACCCGGGCCATCCCGGTGTCGAGGAGCCGCACTATCACATCGTCCAATGGTCGATCAGCCCTGCGGCCGTAAAAGCAGAGATGCAGTAGACGCAAAACCTGCGGAGGCGCAAATGGACACGCGATCGGGGTCGGTAAGAGTCAAGACAGTAATTGGAAGCGCCCTCAAAGTTTTTCTGGCGGCGAGCCTCGCCGGCACCGCAATGCTCGGCCAAGCGGCGCCTGCGACAGCTGCCGTGGTGGAAATAAAGTTGATGCAGACACCGGCCGGCAAGGTGTATTTCGATCCGGCGGGTGTGCGCATCGCCCCGGGGGATACGGTGCGCTGGGTTCAGCTCAGTGGGTTCCATTCGACTACTGCCTACCACCCGAGCAACGACAATCATGAACTACGGATTCCAGCGTCGGCGAAGCCGTGGGATTCCGACATTCTGCTAGAAAACTATCCAAAGCGTGGCGGGACCTTCGAGCATGTCTTCACGGTGCCGGGGGTTTATGATTATTTCTGCAAGGCGCATGAATTGGCCGGCATGGTGGGACGCATCGTGGTGGGCAGCCCCGGCGACGGTCCCGGGACGAAGCCGTTTGACTATGCACCGAACGAGCACTGGAAGTCAGTTCCGGAAGTAGCGCGCAATGCCTTTCCTTCGGTTGCCGAGATTATGCAGAAGGGAACGGTGCGGGTTCCGTGAGCACCCTGGACCGCAGAAAGAATCCCTGCACTTCAGCGACGGGCTCAAGGACGTCGCGCCCAGCGATGCGTTGCGCGCTGCGGTAATGTTCTTCACAAGAGGAGATGCGCCATGCCTGACCCTTCGCAGTTCAACACCGACCGCACCTATCCGGGCCTGTGGACGATCACCTTCAGCAACCCGCCGATCAACCTGTTTGTTCCGACAACGATCGTCGAATTGGGAGCGCTAATGACCGAGATCGAGGCGGACCCGTCCGTGAAGGTCGTGGTATTCCAGTCGGCGGATCCCGAGTTTTTTATTGCCCATCTCGACGTATTCAAAGCAGCTGAGCGGCCAGAGGTGCTCGGACTTTGGCGCGATTTTGTACTGCGCCTCTCGTCCGCCCCAGTTGTCAGCATCGCGAAGGTTCGCGGCCGCACACGCGGCATCGGTAATGAATTCGTATTGGCCTGCGACATGCGTTTTGCTAGCCGGCAAAGCGCTCTCTTCGGCCAACCCGAGATCGGCACCGGCTTGGTCCCGGGCGGCGGTGCGCTGGAATGGCTCCCACGCTTGGTCGGCCGCTCGCGGGCACTTGAGATCGTGCTCAGCAGCGACGATTTCGATGCTGATATCGCCGAGCGTTACGGCTGGGTGAATCGCACACTGGACGATGACCACCTTGACTTGTTCGTCGATACGCTCGCCCGGCGTCTGGCCTCGTTCGATCGTGAGACACTAGCCGCGGCGAAGGCCCAGATCAATCGGTTCGGGACGCCGACGGCTGCCGAGCTTCAGTCGAGCAACGATTTGATCTTCCGATTGCTGGCCTTGCCCAGTGCGCAGGCGCGCGGCGCCAAGATCCGCGCCGGTTACGGCGTTCCGGGCGACTTCGAATTGAATTTCGGTCGGTACCTCCCTGCGCTCGGGCGGGCGGATGACGATGACACCAAAGGGGACCGTGCTAAGACCGGTCACTGACTTTTTCATGGAAGTCGACATAGACACGGGAGTGAGGGGGTCCATCACATGAGCGATATAGGTTCCAGACAGAAAGGAACAGAGACGAGAAGCGCACCTAACATCTCCCAGCAAAAGGTCGAACCCGTTGCTGCGGAAATAGACATGAAGGTTGAGGTTGTGGTGCTGCCCGTCTCGGACGTCGACCGCGCCAAAGAGTTCTACGCGAGACTAGGATGGAGGCTCGATCGCGACTTCCGATTCCCCAATGGACTACGGGCCGTCCAGTTCACGCCGCCCAGTTCTGGGTGCGCGGTGCATTTCGGGACGAACCAAACATGAGCACCGCCACCAGGTCCTCTCTCCTGCAACGCGAACCGCCACTTCTCGGCCAAACCGTCGTTGTGATCGGCGGTAGCGCCGGCATCGGCCTCGAAACCGCTCGACTGGCCCGTGATGGGGGAGCGAAGCTCGTCCTCGCCGCCCGCAATCCCGAACCCCTTCAGCGCGCGGCGAGCGAGCTTGGCGCACAGCACAGCGCGGCCTTTGACGCTACCGACTTCGCTCAACTGGAGCGCTTCTTCGACCAGCTGCCGGCTGGGATTGATCACGTTCTTCTCACCGGCCCCGGTCCTTACTACGCGGCATTGGCCGAGTTCGACTTTGACAAGGCACGCCGAGACGTGGAGGCCCACCTTTTCCTGCCGATGCAGGTGGCTCGCATGGCGAGGAAAAAGGTTCGTGCAGGAGGAACGCTGCTCTTCATGGGCGGCACTGGCGGTCGCCACGCCGCGCCCGGAATGGCGCTGATCGGCGCTCTGACGGCCGCAATGCCAGCGTTAACGCAGAACCTGGCAGTCGAGATCGCGCCGGTTCGCGTCAACCTCATCGCTGCTGGGTTTGTCGACACACCATTGTCGGCATCTCTGCTCGGCAATCAACTTGATGCCCGCCGCGAGCAACTCCGCACTACGCTCCCGATCGGGCGCGTCGTTGGCCCGGCCGACATAGCCGCGCTCGCCATTCACATCATGACCAACACAGCCCTTACAGGCGGCACTTACGACATCGACGGCGGGCAACAGCTCGTCCAGCAATGAGGAGACCTGCCGGGCGTGACTCCCGGGGAGGGCTTACGTAGGCCGATTCAGCCGGTGCCCAATGTCCGGCTGCGGGGAGGCCTCCGGCGTGCGCGAATGTCCCGTCCTGGCCGGGTGCGTCAGATCGAATGTACCGCCGATCGCGACCGAGGCTGTCATTCCACGGCCCACACGATAACCCTCGAGCCCGCCCGCCACCCCGCACGGCCGCCCCGTGCCCAATACCTTCAGGCATCTTGCGGAGACTACGGCCCCGCGGATTGGACCTATTATCCTTTCCACGGCATTTTCATCTCAGTGAGTTTATCTCCTTTGCATCTCGGCCTTCACTACCCTACAGGCACTACCGTAGAACTCGACAGCAATGAAGTGACGATCAACGGCTCGCGCCTGGGCACGTCGGTCCACCTGATTTACCAGCTGACCCGCACGCTACACGCCGCGCTGGGAAGTGGCGCTCCATGGCGGCTTGACGCCATGGCCGATCCCATGGACCCCGCTGGAAGGTACGGCTATCGCCGCACAACGCAAGGGCGCGATTTCGCCTGGGCCAATTTTTCGGCGCGTGAAGCGCTGATACCCGCCGTACCGCACGACTTGGGGGGAGCGACAATTGGGATTCCGGCAATGACGATCAACGGCAAAAGGACCAGCTCGCAGGAGCTCACGATCACCCGCAAGAACTACGTTGGCATCATTCCGGTCAATTGTTAACGCTCAAGGTGAGTGAGAGTTCCGGCGCGATCACGGCATTTAACTATCTTCGAATCCGTGAGCTGCATCTATCTAGGAACTCCATATTCTTCAAAGGGGGCAAGCCTCGAACTCCAGCGTATCGCAAGCTACGAATGACTGCTTGCTGGCGACGTTCCTATCTCATCGACCGGCCGCGGTTGGGCCGCCTGCTGACGGATTCCGGTTCGACCCTTACGAACTCGCATCGGCAAACGTTCAAGTGCTGCAAAAGGGAGGCCGCCTTTCAAATATTCATCCGCTGTACGGACCTCACTGCGTAGTATTGAGCTCGATTGTCTACCACCGCTCACGCCGAACCCGCTGGAGTACGCTGAACTGCCGTTGCGAAATTCCGTGATCGAGATTATTTATCGGACGCTGACCAATCCAAGCAATCCAAGTCCGACTTACCCTGACACGGAGGCGTCTATGGCGAACGTTCCCGAATCTCTTCCGCATCTTCGTTTTGAAATCACTGAGGCCGCGCAGATTCTGCGCATCAGTCGCGCGACGCTCTACCAGCGCATACGTGGCGGGTTGATCGCCACCCAGAAGGATGGTCGCCGCACGTTCATCACGGCGACCGAGCTGCAACGCTATGTGACTCCAGGTCACTAGACGACGTAATCGACGATGATCTTTAGAACCTTGGTAGCTTTCTATTACACACATCTCGGGCGATTTTCGCTGAGATTTTGATGGTCAGGTTGAAAGCGCTGGACACAGACGCGTGCCTTGCGTAGTGTAGCGGTCGTCGCGACGTGCGGCGAGGCATGGCGAACCGCTTGGGAAGATCCCCCGCATTGCTTCAACAAAAGTGTTACCGGTTGGGGTAGTTGCGTCAGCTGAGATGTTACCGGCGATCGCGCCTGCCACCATTGCGCCTCCACTACCTCGGAGGGGCTATGGGCACCAAGATGACATACTCGGCGCGGGCCGAACTCACCAACGCAGTCCGACGACGCTACAGCGCTGCAACCGGCGCGGAGAAGCGCAAGATCCTCGATGAGTTCATCGCGGTGACCGGCTATCACGAGAAGTCTGCGATTCGAGCGCTGAACGCCGAGCCGACCGTCAAGAAGCGGCAGACCCGTGTACGCCCCTCGCTGTATGACGAGGCAGTGCGGGCCGCGCTGATCGTGCTCTGGGAGGCCTCCGACCGAGTATGCGGCAAACGCCTGCGGGCGCTGTTGCCGATCCTGCTGACTGCCCTGGAACGCAACGGGCATTTGCATCTAGCTGATCCAATGCGCCAAAAGATCCTGGCCATGAGCGCCTCGACCATCGACCGATTGCTGCGAGAGCCGCGCAGCGCCACCCGCCTGAAGAAGTCCCGCCGCGCTATGCCTGCGGCGCGACGGCGTGTGCCGGTGCGCACTTTCGCGGACTGGAACGAGCCGCCGCCGGGAAGCATGGAGATGGACTGTGTCGCGCATTGCGGGGACGCCAACCGCGGCAGCTACGTCAACAGTTTGGTCCTGACCGACATCGCGAGCGGCTGGACGGAGGCGGCGCCGCTGGTGGTTCGAGAGAGCGGCCTGCTCGTTGAGACGCTCGAACGTGTTCGCCTGGGATTGCCCTTCGCGCTTCGTGCGCTGGATGTCGATAACGGCAGCGAGTTTGTGAACGAGTCCTTGATCAACTACTGTCTCACTCATGGGATCGAACTCACTCGCTCTCGGCCTTGGCGGAAGAACGACCAGGCGTGGATCGAGCAGAAGAACGGCGCTGTGGTGCGCAAACTGCTGGGCTACGCCGTTTCCAAGGCATTGCCGCCGCGCAGGCGATCGCCCGACTGTACGGCGCCTCGCGTCTGTTCGTGAACTTCTTCCAGCCCTCTTTCAAGCTGGCGGAGAAGCATCGCCAGGGTGCTCAAGTATCCAAACGCTACCATCCGCCGCAGACCCCCTGTGATCGGCTGCTGCAGGCTGAGAGCATTCCTGAGGCCGCCAAAATCAAACTGCGCGAGGTGGCCAGCGCCTTGGATCCGCTGAAGCTCCTCGAGGAAATACGCGCAATGCAGGCGCATCTCGTGGCCCTCGCCGATGGCGGGGAGGTTCCCATTGCAACGCCCGAATCCCCAGATCTTTCCGGCTTCATCGCCGGTCTTTCCAGTGCGTGGCGCGCGGGCGAGGTCCGTCCGACGTTTTCCGGTGACACCAAGCCACGCTATCTGCGTAGTCTGCAAGCTATGGTTCAACCCGATGTTCAAGCTACGCCCAAGAAAGGCACGCCGCCGGCAACTGCTACATCATCGCTCGGACCGGCCGCTAAATCACCCAAACCGGTTTTTGAACGCCCGAAGCTCATCTATGCCACACCCGGCAAGCCCGTGTATCACGCGTTCACGATGATCTGGCCTTTAGTGTGCCGCCGCCTCGAGGGATGCCCGAGCATCAGCTCCGCACAACTGTTCGATGAACTTTGCATTCAATTCCCTGGACGCTTTCACCCGAAGCATTTAACTCGGCAGCTCGAAAAACGCGTGAAACAGTGGCGCCAGGATGCGCGTGCTCGCGGCGTCGTCATCCCGCCACGCAAAAATCGCAGTTTCAGGAACAAGCCGCGCGGGCCTGCACCGGTTCCGTACAGCTGCATGGCTCACTTGACTGAGATGCATCAGTGGCTGGAAGAGCATCCAGATCAGACCGCCAAAGAACTTCTTATCGAATTCCAGGCGCGTTATCCGGGCATTTATCGCGGCAGTCATCTGCGCACTCTGCGGAAACGCGTACAGGTCTGGCGTCGAGAAGCGATTCAGCGGCTGATCTTCGAGCTGCAGGAGCATACCCAGGATGTCAGCTCAAGAAGTGAGAGCAAGATGGTCCATGGTCAATCAGAGGCTGAGCTTCTGACGCCTTCGGCGTCAGACTGCGCCTTGTCCAAGATCGATAAAATATTGTCAAGCACACCAAGACTGACTGCAGCCGGTAACATCGTTCATGAGGCATTCGGTAACAAAATTACGTGAGGCAATACGGGGGAAGATCGAGTCGCTGCGAAGAACCTGACGTGCAAGCTATCATGGCGGCTGGCACAGAGTCGGTCGAGTGGGTGACGCAGGAGTTTGCCCGCGCTGACCTGCGCG
>Ga0302324_100009745_pt1 | contig 20017 bp, 20 predicted proteins | sample Palsa_T0_1_FD_201949 | JGI IMG/M metagenome (GOLD analysis project Ga0302324, IMG submission 201949) | Peat permafrost microbial communities from Stordalen Mire near Abisko, Sweden - Palsa_T0_1 | ecosystem: Environmental > Terrestrial > Soil > Palsa > Peat permafrost | place: Sweden: Abisko...
CGATCAAGAAGCCGAGGCAAGCTTTTCTTTCGCCTCGCACAACAAGCTGTCGCAGTGGACCCCGTTCCTTATGATCGGATCGTCCACCCGACCCCAAAAGCCAAACCACAATCTGTAGGGGCTACCTCAGTCAAGCGGATACCCACCTCGCAGGATTGCCAACAAGGGCACTGTCAGGGATAACATCGAATTGGCCGGTCAGGGCGTAGGCGGCAACATCCTGGGCCATGACGCCACCCGCTATTGCTGAAAATGCCACTTGGGCGAGCTGAGAAGCCCCGGCCATCAGCTTCATCGAAGAAATCCCGAGCATCTGGCAGGTCGCACCGGCTCTTGCGATCAGAGTTAGCCGAATCGCGGGCGCCGCAGCCCAGCGTGGGATATGGCCCACGGGGCTAGCCTCGCTGAGTCCCAGGCGTTCCGGGTTATCGGGGATATCAGAAGGCCGTTGCAGACGTCGGCAAAATTAAGCGTTCCAGACAGATCCACCCGCTTCACCTTGCTCTCCAAGAGCTCGAACTGAGCCCTAGTCAGTTCCTCCCTGCCGGGTAAAAAAAGCTGACGCTTGATTTGCACCATTGGGGTACGCCAGGGGGCCTTACCCGTCACAATAGATCCGAAGGCCGCCATCGGCGGTTTAAACATAACCCCGTCATCGCTGTCGTATTGCACGAACTGAAGTACATCTTCTGCGACCAGGCGGTCGAACAATTCTTCCCCAAGCGTCCGATAGGCACTTCCCACGCAGCCGATCAAGAGCACGACGCGATCAAAGCAGATAAGGCCAACTGCCAAATCAAATGCGGCGGTTGCAGCGGTCTGGGGCAGTTCCTCGTCAGTCCAATTCGGCCCGATCACGAGCTGTGACTCGGTCCCGTCCTCTGCTTTGAGCCCTAACACTTGGCCGGACATAGTGCTCCAGATGCCTCCTGGATAGAAATCGTTGAGGAAATGCGCGCTCTGCAGTGGCGGGCACTTCGCGCGATCATACCGAAGGAGATCAGCCTCCTCGGGAGGTCTGCCCAACAATTCCACAGCCAGAATGCCCGAGCGGTGATCCGTGTGAAGGTCGGTCCGATATCGGATGATGTTCACGCTTTCGGGCAAGCCAAGGCGCTCTTCCGCAGAAATGAGGAAGTGCGGGCCATCCCCAAATAGCGATAGCAGGTCCGCGTTGCGCCCGAGTAGATCCAGCAGGTACTGATCTCGCAGGCTATAACCGATGAAGACAACAGAGCACGTCGTCAAGAGGCTCCGCAAGACCTCCGTGAACGTTCCATCGCTCGCTAGGCTACCACCAAGTGCCGGGGTCGTTTCGTAGCAGTTCCCCGCGTAGCGAATTGAACCGCCGGGATCAGGCAGAGCTTCATCCCTCACTGCACCGCCCACCGGCTCACGCAGCGTGCCCTTCAAAAAGGGGCCATCCACCGGAATCGTTTCGCCGTAGATTTTGCGCACCCAGGCGGCGTAATAGCGAAACGCACCGACGGCGGGATTATATAGCACCCCCTTGCGCCCCTCCACAGCAAGCAGGCCGGAACTTACGCTATGATAGAAGTACATCCTTGCTTTCAATTCAAAACATCTCCATGCGCTTCGGCGCCAAAATTCTGTTTGAAGACGTCACCTGCACGTTTCTTGCAGGCAGGCGTTACGCCATCACGGGTCCCAACGGCGCCGGAAAATCGACGCTCATGAAGATTCTGGCCGGTGATTTGGAACCCTCCAAAGGCACCGTCTCGCGCCCCAAAAAATTCGGCGTGCTGCGCCAGGACCAATTCGCTTTCGACGCGTTTCGTGTGGTCGACACCGTCATCATGGGCAATCTGCCGCTCTGGCGGGCGCTCGCGGAACGCGATACCTTGTACGCCAAGCCCCACCACCTGCTCACCGATGCCGACGGTATGCGGCTGGGCGAGCTCGAAGGCATCGTGGGTGAGGAAGGCGGCTACACGGCGGAGGCCGACGCCGCGGTGCTGCTCGATGGCCTGGGCGTGGAGTCCACGCTGCACGAGCGGCGTATGGGCGAGTTGCAGGGCGGCCAGAAGGTACGCGTGCTGCTGGCCCAGGCGCTGTTCGGCAGCCCGCCTGCGCTGCTGCTCGACGAGCCTACCAACCACCTCGACCTGGAATCCGTCCACTGGCTGCAGGATTATCTCTGCGACTACCAGGGCGTGCTCATCGTGATCTCGCACGACCGGCATTTCCTGAACGGCGTTTGCACCCACGTAGCGGATATCGACTACGAAACGGTCATCGCCTACACAGGTGGGTACGACGATATGGTGCTCGCCAAGACCCAGATCCGCTCGCGCATCGAGGCGGGAAACGCGCAGCGCGAAAAAAAGATCGCCCAGTTGAACGAATTCATCGCGCGCTTTTCGGCGGGCACCCGGTCGAGCCAAGTCATGTCGCGCAAGAAGGAAGTGGAGCGGCTGCAGACTTCGGAACTGGCGCGGTCGAATATCCAGCGGCCTTACATCCGCTTTGATATGAAGCGTCCCTCCGGCCGGCATCCGCTGGAGGTCAAGGGACTGGCGAAGAGCTTCGGCGAGTTGCAGGTGATCGGCGGTTTCACCGCCAGCGTCTCGCGCGGAGAGAAAATCGCGCTGATGGGCCGCAACGGGGCGGGGAAGACCACGCTGTTGAAATCGCTGGTTCGCAGTGCCACAGGCTTCATTGAGGACGCCGACCGGCACTTCGATGTGGACGCCGGGATTGTGGTTTGGGGTCACGAAGTGACCGTGGGATACTTCGCCCAGGACCATTCGGATTCGATCACCCGCGGGACCACCGTCATCGAGTGGCTGCACGAGTTCGACCTGCAGGCATCTCAGGAGGAATTGCGCGGCCTGCTCGGCCAGATGCTGTTCAGCGGCGAGGACGCCCTCAAGCCGACCGGCGGCCTCTCCGGCGGCGAGGCGGCCCGGCTGATCTTCTGCCGTCTCATGCTCCAGAAGCCTAATTTCCTGGTGCTTGACGAACCTACGAATCATCTGGACCTGGAGTCCATCAACGCCCTCAATATCGCCCTGCAAAGGTACCCGGGAACCGTGCTGTTGGTAACGCACGATCAGGATCTGATCGAAGAGGCCGCCACGCGGATCTGGCATTTCGAAGGCGGACGCATCGAAGACTTCAAGGGTCCTTATGCGGAGTACGAGGTTTATGCGCGTGAGAAAGCATCTTAGTGGCGCACGCTCTTAGCGTGCCGTCTACGCACTCCTGCGTACACCTGCGAACCGGCCCGTCGGTGTTATACTAAGCAACTCCGGGTTGCTTCACGCAGTGAACTCCGGGTTGCTGCACGCAGTCGAACATCAGGATTTTGAAATGAATAGCTCCCTGTTGACGAAGGTCATCGCTAAGAACCAGCGTACCGGCACTCCCGCATTCCGGCCGGGAGACACCATTCGCGTCCACGTGAAGATCAAGGAAGGCGACAAGGAACGGTTGCAAGCCTTCGAAGGTACGGTGATTGCGCGCCACAACACCGGCATGGGCGAGAGCGTCACGGTGCGCAAGGTCAGCTTCGGCCAGGGCGTGGAGCGCATTTTTCCCATCCATGCCCGCGTGATAGACCATGTCGATGTCGTGCGCACCGGGCGCGTACGCCGCGCCAAGCTTTACTATCTGCGCGCGCTGAAGGGCAAAGCCGCCCGTTTGCGCGAACGCGAGTGAGGTGGGACGGGCTTTAGCCGGTCGCCATGCGCGCCGCAAAGCAGCTCACCCATTTCCGCTGCGAAGGAACGCTCGAGCGCGAGCTCCGCGCGCGTGGATTCCAAGCCGTGGCGGGGGTGGATGAAGTCGGCCGCGGCGCATTGTTCGGACCGGTGGTGGCCGCCGCGGTCATTCTTTCGCCCAGCCGTCCCGTGCGCGGCTTGAACGACAGCAAGTTGCTCGATCCCCAGCGCCGTGTCGTGCTCTCCGAACGCATTCGCGAGCGGGCCGTGGCTTGGTCGGTCGCGGCCGTCGACGCAGCCACTATCGACTGGGTCAACATCTACCAGGCTTCCAGAATGGCCATGGAAATGGCGGTCGCGCGCCTCACGCCCGCGCCCGATTTCCTGCTGGTCGACGCCATGCCGTTGTCGCTGCGCATGCCGCAGCGGCCCTTGATCAAGGGCGACGCCCAGTGTCACGCGATCGCCGCCGCATCCATCGTCGCCAAGGTCTGGCGCGACGAGCGCATGCGGGTGTGGGATGAAATCTTCCCGCAATATGGCTTGGCCGCCCACAAGGGGTATTTCACGCCTGAGCATGCCAGGGCGCTGGAGGAGTACGGACCCACGCCCTTGCATCGGTTGAGCTTCGAACCGGTGCGCGCGCGATCCCTGTTTCCCGTGGATCTCGATGTGTGGGCTGGCGCGCAACTGGATCTGTTCGCGGGAGCCGCCTCGTGACCGAGCCCATGCCCGCGCCCGCCCCGGAGGCCCCCCGCTATCGCTGGTATCACGTCGCCATGGCGCTCATCTTTATCGTGTTCTGCATGGAATTGGGGATGTTCCTGGTGGTCTTTCCGTGGTCGGATTTCTGGGACCGCGGCATCTTCTCTTCGCTCGACCCGGAGTGGCGCACGTATTGGGACAACCCCTACGTGCGTGGCGCAGTCAGCGGTTTGGGAATCGTCAACGTCTACATTTCACTGGTGGAGATCTTCCGGCTGCGTCGCTTCGCCCGCCGCTCTTGATTTTGCCTTTGCGTGGGGCAGGCGTCCACGCCTGCGGTGGGTCTCCAGACCCGCCCCTCCGGTTTTCGAGTCACAGATTTCGAAAAAATATCTGCCTAACGAATTCAACATGGTCCAGCCTTCAGGCCGCGCCCCCGGCATTGCCCCATGTCATCATTAAGTCGGAAAGGGAGCCGCGCTCACCGGAGTGGCCCGCTCCGATGGAAAAGCGCTGCGCGGCTTGTCCGAATTCATGAAACTGCCGAACGAACCCAAAAATGGAGGAGCACCGACACGATCGCGGCCGCGCCACCCCGCCCGCACCCGCCAAAAGCGACAAAAGGTGCCGGAATGCAACGTGACACAAGGTTTTGCGCATCTGTCGCCAAAGTGTCGCCAATCCCGCGGACACCCCCCTGCAAGCGGCCCGCACCCCCAACCGTGATATCGTGAAGTACGGTGTCTTCGCCCCTAAACGTCCACTTGGAACGCTATGACGGCCCGCTCGATCTGTTGCTGGATTTGATCCGCAAGCAGCAGATCGATATCAAGGATATCCCCATCGCCACCATCACCGCCCAGTACCTTGCGTACATGGAGAGAGCGCGGGAGCTGGATATCGATCTGGGCGCCGAATTCGTCTACATGGCGGCCACGCTCATCCACATCAAGTCGCGCATGCTGCTGCCGCGCGATCCGGCCCTGGCCCAGGAAACCGCCGAAGAGGATCCTCGCCAGGAGTTGGTCGAGAAGCTGCTGGAGCACGAAAAGTTCAAGAATGCAGCGGAGATGCTGCAGCAGAAGCGCATGATCGAAGAAAACGTCTGGTCGAATCCGCAGATCGCGCGGTTTACCTCCGAAGACGACGATCCGGGGCTGGCGATCACGCTTTTCGACCTGGTCAAGGCCTTCGGCGAGCTTCTCGAACGTGCCAAGAACCGCCCGGTTTACGAGGTATCGGAGGAAGAGACCAGCGTGGGGCAGATGATCCTGCGCCTGAAGTTGCTGTTCCTCGAGGCGGGCGCCGATGAGCCGGTGTATATCATGCGGGTTTTCGCGGAGCAGCGCAGCCGCAGAGCCATGATCACCATGTTTTTGGCGGTGCTGGAGGTGGTGAAACAGCAGGCGGTGGTGGTGGCGCAAACTGAATTGTTCGGCGAGATCGTGCTGCGCAGGCACCGCATGTTCGACACCGTTTTTGCGGCGGATCAGCCCGCGATTGCGATCGAGAGGGAATACAGGTAGTGATGGAAGAGTTGGCGTTGGAGAGCCCGGAGGCGGAAGCAAACCCCGGCGTCGGCCCTGAGCCGGCGGCCGATCAAGCGGCCGATCAAGCGCACGACCAAGCGAACGATCAAGCGGCCGATCAAGCAAACGATCAGGCGAGTCCGGCAGAGACCGCTGACCCGGAGGAAGCCGCGAACCCGGAAGGCGAGACTGCCGAGTCCATCGCCACCGACGATTTGCTCGCGGGAGTCGAGGCGCCGAGCGCGGTTTCGTCGGAAGACTCGCAGTTGAAGTCTTTGCTGGAGGCCATCGTGTACATCACCGAGGAGCCTCTTTCCCTGGTGCAGATTGCCACCGCTCTGAACCAGCCTCGCGAGCGCGTGCAGGCGCTCCTCGATGAGCTGGTGGCGGAGTACGACCAGCCCGCACACGGTGTCACCATGCGCGAGGTTGCCGGCGGCTACAAGATGACCACCAAGCCGGAGCACCATGAGACGGTGCGCAATTTCGTGAGGAGCCTGAAGCCGCCCCTGAAGTTGTCGCTGCCCGCGCTCGAGACCCTGGCCGTCATCGCATACAAGCAGCCCGTAACCGCGCCCGAGATTATGGAGATCCGCGGCGTGCAGGGCGCCGGCGTACTGAAGACGCTGCTCGACCGTAAGCTCATCGCGGCTGCCGGCCGCAAGAACGTTATCGGCAAGCCCATCCTGTACAAAACCACCAGGGATTTCCTGGTGCAGTTCGGGCTGAAGGACTTGACTGAATTGCCGTCGCTCAAGGAGTTCGAGGAGATCCGGCGCATGGCCCTCGATGGAGATGGCGACGCACCCGCGCCCGCGCCCGCGTCCGAGCCCACGCCCGCTCCGGCCCCTGAGCCGCCGGCAGACCAGAGCTGATGCCCGACGAAAGGCTCCAGAAGATCCTGTCGCGGGCAGGGATCGCTTCCCGCCGCAAGGCGGAGCAGCTCATCCTGGAAGGCCGCGTCACGGTCAACGGCACAGCCATCACGGAACTCGGCAGCAAAGCCGATCTGGATCGCGACCATATCAAGGTGGACGGCAAGCTGCTGCGCCGGCCCAAGCACCTGATCTCGATCGCGCTGCACAAACCGCACGGCGTGATGACTACCGTATCCGACCCGGAGGGCCGCCCCACCGTGATGGATCTGGTCCGTGGGATCAAAGAGCGCGTCTATCCTGTGGGCCGCTTGGATTATGCCAGCGAAGGGTTGCTGCTGCTGACCAACGATGGCGAATTGGCTAACGCCGTCACCTCGGCTTCCGCGCACATTCCGAAAACCTATCTGGTAAAGGTCAACGGTCCGCTCACTCACGAGCAGGAGCAGCAGTTTCGCGAAGGCGTGCCGCTGGGCGGGCGGCGTACTGCACCGGCGGGCCTGAAGCTCACCTATCGCGCGCTGAACCCGTGGTACGAAGTGCGCCTCACCGAGGGGCGTAAGAATCAAATCAGGGAGATGTTCAAGCATTTCGGGCGGCTGGTGGAGAAGCTCAAGCGGGTCAAAATCGGGTTTCTGGAACTGGGTCCGCTGAAGCCTGGCGAGTTCCGTTACCTCACCGCCGAGGAAGTGGAGCGGTTTCGTAAAGCGGCCGCGAAGCGGGCCACGCGATGACCATACCCGAGCTACTCAAGACCAGCCGTACCATCGCCGTGGTGGGGCTTTCGAACAAGCGCTTCCGGCCAAGCTACGGCGTGGCGGAGTACATGCAGCGCAACGGTTACCGCATCATTCCGGTGAACCCGTTCTTGCAGGCGGTGCTGGGCGAGAAATGCTACCCCGACCTGGACGGCATTCCGGAAAGGGTGGACATCGTCGATATCTTCCGCCGCGCGGAGTTTGTGCCCGGGATTGTGCAGGCGGCCATACGGATCGGCGCGCGGGCCATCTGGATGCAAGAGGGTGTGGTACACGAAGAGGCCGCGAAAATAGCCGCGGCCGCGGGCCTCGAAGTCGTAATGGATCGCTGCATCCTGAAGGACCATCGGCGCACTGCTTTCGGCGCTTAGGAGCAAGGCATCGCATCAACTATACTGGAAACCCACATGGATGATCCTTACAATCTACGACGCTTTTCGGACGCCCAGAATCCGGTCTTCGAGCAAGTGTGCTCGGAGCTGAGGAACGGCCAAAAACGAGGGCATTGGATGTGGTTTATTTTTCCGCAGATCGAAGGCCTTGGCCTCAGCCAGACAGCCCGCGAGTTCGCAATCTCTTCGCGAGATGAAGCTGCGGCGTATCTGGACCACCCGATTCTTGGTCCTAGGCTCCGCGAGTGTACTCGGCTGGTTAATCTCGCGGAGGGCCGCTCGATCGACCAGATTTTCGGTTACCCCGACAACCTGAAGTTTCGATCTTGCATGACGTTGTTCGCACATGCTACGTCCGGCAACCATGTCTTTAAGGATGCGTTGCAGAAGTTTTGTGGAGGCGAATTTGATCATGCGACTCTTGAACGGCTGTGATGGCTTATGGTTCTTTCTCGCGCAGGGCTCTAGGGGCTGGACTTAGCTAAGCTCTTAGTCTATACTGGGGAATATGACGATCAACATCCACGAAGCCAAGACCCACCTTTCGCGGTTGCTGGTGCGTGTTCAAATGGGTGAAGAGATCATCCTGGCGCGGGCTGGAAAACCGGTTGCCCGGTTGGCTCCCATGGAACCCAAGTCCGCCCAACGGCGGCTGGGATCCGCTGCCGGGGAATTCCAGGTCCCGGACGATTTCAACGCCCCGCTGCCTCCGGAAATCGAGGATACGTTCTGGCAATAAGGGTTCTGCTGGATACGCATGCTTTCTTATGGGCCATCACGGACGACCGGCGGCTGACGCGGCAGGCACGCAGGATTCTTGAAACCGCCGATCTGTTTCTCAGCGTGGCCAGCTTTTGGGAAATCGTCACAAAGGTACAGATCGGCAAGCTCCCGCTTCCCGACTCGCCCTCCCGGTATTTGCCCCGCCATGTGGCCGCACTCGGCGCCAAAGTGCTGGCCATTGAGGCGGCCCACGTCATGCGCCTGGAAACGTTGCCGTTTCACCATCGGGATCCGTTCGACCGGTTGTTGGTGGCGCAGAGCCTCGAAGAGAAGCTGCCGCTGTTGAGTTGCGATGCATTGCTCGCGCCCTACGGCGCCGACATCCGCTGGGAGTGATAGCATCAACGTGATGGCTCTCGGCGATCTCACCAAGCAGCTTGCGTCGCAGGCAATCCGTAACGCGGTCAACCCGCCCGCCGCTCCGCCGAGGCCGAACAATCCGGGCGCGGACCTGGTCGCGCAGGTGCAGGCCATGCAGAAGGCGCTGAAGGAAGACGAGGAACTGCTCGTCTGGTTTCATGCGGGCGGCGAGACGGTGCGCGTGCTGGAGTTCTTCTTCCCATCCTGGCAGGTGGCCGTGCTCACCGGCATTGACGACACGAAATCGGTAACGCGCGTGATCTCCCTGGTGGAGTCCCTGCAACTTGTCTGCAAAGTGGCCAAGTCGCAGCCGGGCGACGCGCCCGCGCGGATCAAGTTCGTGACGCCGCGCTAGCCGGCTAGCAGGCCGGCTAGCAGGCCGGCTAGCAGGCATTGATACACTGTTTTAGTGACCCCCGAACCCCTCCCCCCGTTGCGCCCGCCGGCGCGCCTGCTGCTGGGACCGGGACCCAGCATGGTGGCGCCGCGCGTCTACGAAGCGTTGCGGCAGCCCATCGTCGGGCACCTGGATCCCTATTTTTTCGAGGTAGTCGAAGACATCCGCAGGCTGCTTGGTTACGCCTTCTCCACCGCCAACGAATTCAACATCGCCATTTCCGGAACCGGAACCAGCGGCATGGAAACCGCGGTCGCCAACTTCATCGATCCGGGCGAAAAGTTCGCAGTCCTGGCCAATGGATACTTCTGCGACCGGCTCTCTGACGTGGGCCGCCGTCACGGAGCCGTGGTGGTGCGTCTGGAGAAACCCTGGGGCGCGGTTTTCGACGATCAGGAAGCCCGCGATTTCATCCGCCGCGAAGCGCCCCGCACAGTGGCTTATGTGCAAGCGGAGACTTCCACCGGCGCGTTCCAGCCAGGCAACGCCATTTGCGAAGCGGCCCACGAAGTGGATGCCCTGGCCATCGCCGACTGCGTCACATCGCTGGGCGGCATGCCCGTGCTGGTGGATGAAACCGGCATCGATATCGCCTACAGTTGCACCCAGAAGGGGCTGGGCTGTCCGCCGGGATTGTCTCCCCTCACGGTTTCGCCGCGCGCCTGGGAGCGCCTCCGCAAACGCACCGCGCCGGTGGATTCGTTCTACATGGATCTGCGGCTGCTCGAGAGCTACTTCTGCGGCCGCAAATATCACCACACCGCGTCGGCGACCATGTTTTACGCGCTGCGCGAGGCCCTGGCGATCGTCCGCGAAGAGGGCATCGAGAACCGTTGGGAGCGCCATCGCCGCAATCATGAGGCATTCGTCGCGGGCGTGGAAGCCATGGGGCTGCGCATGCACGTCCCCGCCGGGCACCGGCTCTGGACCCTCAACACGCCATGCGTGCCGAAGGGTGTGGATGACGGCCAGGTGCGCCAGCGGCTGCTGAGCGAATACGGCATCGAGATCGCCGGCGGCTTCGGACAACTGGCCGGCAAAGTCTTCCGGATCGGTTTGATGGGCTACTCATCCACCGAGGAGAATGTCGGCAGGATACTGGACGCACTGCAAAGGACGATGCCATGAAAGCCATCTCTGTCAGGCTGGTTCCCATTCTGCTGGCAGTTGTGGCCTGTGCACAGACGCCGGCCGGCCCCACGGGATGGACCCCGGAAATCTCGATGCAGGTGCAGCCCGTGGGCGACGTGACGCCTTCCCCCGACGGTAAACTGGTGGCCTACACCCAAAGCCATGCCGTCATCGAGACGGAAAAGAGCGAAGTGGATACCCAGATCTTCCTGGCCGCGGCCGACGGCTCGCATCGCGCGCAATTAACGCGCGGCGAGAAGAGCGCCTCCGCGCCGGAGTTTTCGCCCGATGGCCGCTATGTGTACTTCTCGTCCGAGCGCAACGGCAAGCCCAACCTCTTTCGCATCCCGGTGGATGGCGGCGAGGCCGAGATGCTCACCGATTGGAAGGGCGAGATAGGCGCGTTCCACGTCTCGCCGGACGGCAAGTGGATCGCATTCGCAGGCATGGAGGCGCGCCCCGACGAGGAACAAGCCAAGAAGGAGAAGCGCGATTTCCGGGTGGTCGACGAAAACCCCAGGAACCATAGTCTGTGGGTCATCGCAGCCGAGGCGGACAGCCAGGAAAAGCGCACGCCGCGCCGTCTGACGAACACGCCGGACTACCACGTGCAGGAATTCGATTGGTCGCCCGATTCCGCCGTCATAGCCTTCGCCCACACGCCCACGCCCGGCGCAGACGACTGGCCTAAGTCGGACATCTCGGAAGTCACCGTGCAAAGTGGCGCCGTGCGGCCCGTCGCCGCGACCGCCGCCTCGGAGCATAGCCCGCGATATTCGCCCGATGGACGCTATCTCGCCTACGTGCGCTCCACCGATCCCGCGCGCTGGGCCGGGATCGATCGCATCGTGCTGCGGACCCGCCAGAGCGGAGAGGCGCGCGAACTTCCGCCCACTTTCGATGAAGCGCCGGCCTTGTTGGGCTGGGCCGGGGATTCGGCGCGGCTGCTATTCACGGAAGCCAGAGGCACCGTCCACGTGGTCTACGCCATGCCCACCGATGGCCCGCCTACCCTCGTCTACGAGCCCCGCCAAGGCACTCTGCAACCCGGACGCCTGAACGCCACCGGCACGGTTTTCGGTTTTGCGGGCGAGAGTTGGGATGAAGCGCCCGAAGCTTACGTTGTGAAGGTCGGCGATAGCATTCCGCAGCGCGTCAGCAGCGCTAACCTGGACTTACCCAAGCTGCCGCTAGGCGAAACCAAGCGCGTCGCATGGAAGGCCGCGGACGGCTTGGAGATCGAAGGCCTGTTGACTTACCCAGTCGGCTACGAATCCGTCAAAAAGTATCCGCTCGTCTTAGTCATTCATGGCGGACCTACGGGCGTCTTCCAGGACAGCTTCCTGGGACGCTACGGCCTGTATCCCTACGCCACTTTCGCCGCGCGCGGCTATGCCGTGCTGCGCGCGAATCCGCGCGGATCGGGCGGCTACGGGCGCACCTTCCGCTTTGCCAACATGAACGACTGGGGCGGCAAAGACTACTTGGATCTGATGGCGGGCGTCGATCATGTGATTTCGATGGGCGTGGCCGATCCGGAGCGCCTCGCAGTTATGGGCTGGAGTTACGGAGGTTTCATGACCAGTTGGGTAGTCACTCACACGCACCGGTTCAAGGCGGCCGTAGTAGGCGCGGGGGTGACTGACTTGTGGAGCTTCACTGGGACCTCCGACATACCCGGCTTTCTGCCCGATTACTTTTCGGGTGAGCCTTCGAGCAGCTTTGACGGTTACTATAACCACTCGCCCCTGGCGTTCGTGAAAGGCGTAACCACCCCCACGCTAATTCTGCACGGCGAGGCCGACGTGCGCGTGCCGACTACCCAGGGTTATGAATTCTACAGCGCCTTGAAGCGCCAAGGTGTGACTACCAAGATGGTCGTCTACCCGCGCACGCCGCACGGCCCCAGGGAGCCGAAGTTCCTGTTGGATATCATGCAGCGCCACGTGGACTGGGTAAAGAGCTACCTCGGTAACTGATTTGCAGTAAGCTGAAAGCTGTAAGCTCAGAACTGAAGGCTGATTCTCCCCCATGCCCGATTGGCTAAGCATCCACGAGCCCGTTCTCGTCAACACCATCGGACACTGCGCTGGCGCCGTAATCTTCGGGATGCTGTTGTACTTCTTCCTGGTGAACCGGTGCAGCGCGGGCGAGGAACGCAGCAGTCTGCCGGCGGTGGCGGCGGCGCTGGCCATGCTGTGGAATCTCGGGTCCCTGGTCGCGCTGGCAGCCGGTCCGCGCGGCAGCCAACTCGCAGGCGCCATCGTAGCCCTCAGCTTCTCCGTCCTGAGCCTGTTGCCTGCCGTCCTGCTGCACATCTCTCTGCAATCGCGGCGCCGCGCCGTGTGGATCGGCGGCTACGTCCTCAGCGGCGTGGCCGTGGCGCTCCACCTGGCCGACTGGCTCAGCCACCTGCCCGGCCTGCACTACGCCGCGCTTTTGGTGGTCACCCTCGGCTTCGCCTCTCTCACCATCCTCTCCGTAATCCTCGAATGGCGCCAGGAGAACCGCGCGGCAGGATCGCGGCTGGCCGGCTCCATGGGCCTGTTTCTGTTTGCGATTTCGTTCGCGCACTATGGCGCCGCCCACACCCAACTAGCCTGGTCCAAAGAAGCCGCTCTGCATCACGCGGGCCTTCCGCTGGCCCTGCTCGTATTGCTGCAGGACTACCGATTCCTGCTGATGGACGCATTTCTGCGCTTCATCGTGAACGCCACCCTGGCGGCCGCCGCGCTGCTGGCGACGATCCGCATCCTGCAGTCGCGGGTTCTCGCCGAACATCTGCAACACCCATTCGACGCCGGCGTGATCTTCGTGTCCGCCGGCCTGCTGTTGACCCTGTTCGTCTGGATGCACAATCGCATTCAGCGCCTGCTCACCAGCGCCATTTTCCTGCGCTCCAACGTGGATGAGCCGCTGCGCGAATTGCAAGATCTGTCGCTCGCCGCCGGCACGGAAGGGGATTACCTGCGCCTGGCCGCGGACGCTATCGCCGGTTTCCTGCATGCCGCGCGCTACGACCTGACGGACCAGAACCCCACCATCGGCCGGCCGCTCGCGGCTCCGGTAGCCGTGCTCGATGCGGCGCACTTCGCCTTGCCATCGTGGGCGCAGGCAGTGCTGCCCATGCGCTTCTCGCGGGGCGACGCGGCTTACCTCCTGCTCGGCGCGCGCAACGGGGGACGGCGGTATCTCAGCGAAGATCTCACCGTGCTGGCGCGCCTGGGAGCCGCCGTCGCCGAACATATCGAACAACTCCGCAACGTCCAGATGCAGAACCTCGTCTCGCAGGCGGAGCTGAAGGCTCTGCAAGCGCAGATCAACCCGCACTTTCTCTTCAATTCGCTGAACACGCTGTACGGCACCATCGACCGCGGCAACGTGGAGGCCCGCCGGCTGGTGTTGAACCTGGCGGATGTGTATCGCTACCTGTTGCGCTCCGAGCGCGCTTTGGTAGAAGTTGAAGAGGAGCTGCGCATCGTGCGCGCCTATCTGGAAATCGAGGAATTGCGCCTCGGCGCCAAGCTTCACACGGAGGTGGACATCGACCCATCCGCGCTGCGCGTGACCATCCCCTTGCTTTCCATTCAGCCGCTGGTCGAAAATGCGGTGAAGCACGGCGTGGCCTCCCGTCAGGGGGCGGGATTCGTCCACCTCAAAATCCGGGCGGACGCTTGGACCGTCTCCGTGGAGGTCTCTAACTCCGGCATGTGGGACAGACCCGCTGGCCTGTCGCCGTCCCAATCGGGCATCGGACTGAACAACGTCCGCCGACGCCTGGAGCTGTGTTACGGTCCGGAAGCCCGCTTCGATATTCAAGCGGCCGACGGCGTCACCAGCGTGGCTTTCGTCCTGCCGATCAACCCTGTGGCGCAAGCCCGAATGCGTGCCGGTCCCAGCGGGCGCCTCCCACTCGTGCGCACGTCCGCGCTTTCATAGCCATGGGATTGAAGACGTTGATCGTAGACGACGAACCGGTCGCGCGCAAAGTCCTGCGTGAGGATCTGGAGTTCATAGGCGGCGTCGACATAATTGGCGAGGCCGACAACGGGGCAGCCGCGCTGGAGCAAATCGGCGGCCGGCACCCGGACCTTGTCCTGCTGGATCTCCAGATGCCCGAAATGGGCGGCTTCGAAGTGATCCGCAAGATCCGCCACGGGACGCACATGCCGGTGATCGTCATCGTGACCGCTTACGACAAGTACGCGCTCGAGGCGTTCGAGGCCGGCGCCATCGATTACCTGTTGAAGCCCGTCGGGCAGGACCGTCTGGCCGAGGCCATCGAGAAGGTTCGGCGCATCACGGGCCAGGAGGCCGTCGAGAGGCTGGCGCGCCTGCAGGAAATCGCGGAGCCGCTGCTTCCCGGAAAGCCTCTGAAGAAGATCGTGGGGAAAGCCGGCGCCGAATATTTTCTGCTCGACGCGCGCGAGATTTTCGCGTTCCACGCCGAGGGCGACATCGTCTGGATCACTACCGCGCGCAAGCGGTACCAGGCCACCCAGACTCTTAAGGTGCTGGAGGAGCGGCTGCGAAGCGCCGGCTTTCAGCGCATCCACCGCAATGCCCTGGTGAACGTGGATCATGTCCGCAAAATGAGCGCCCTAAGCAGCCAGCGCTGGCTCATCACGCTGAGTAACGAACAGGAGTTCATCGCCAGCAAGAGGCAGGCCCGGGGGATTCGCAGGCTCGTGAATTGGTAACTCCGGTTGGTTTAAAATCGCTGTTCAGCTTCGCTACGAACGGAGGGCGGGATTGCCCAATGCCACTTACTTTTCCTAAAACCTGGAATGCTGCATTAACTGTGGGGCGGGCCTCCAGGCCTGCGCGGGTCCTCCAGGACCCGCTCTTCGCTCAACGAAATGAGCTGTATCCGAGCACGAAAAGGCCGGTGTGGACGCCGGCCGGCGGTGCTGGAGTCCTGCCCCACGATTAATGCAGGTGTTCGGTAGCGAGAAAAGTAAGTGGCATTGGGCAGGATTGCCCGCCCCACAAAGACTGTCATCGTCAGGGTCAATTTTTCGTTGCAACCTGAAATGCCCGGCACTCTAAACGCACTCTTCAACGGACCCGGCGGCAGGCCCGCCTACCGCTTGCCCTGAAGGCAACCTTCGAGGAGATAACATGCGTTTTGCCCGATATACGGATGCGGAGATACAGCACCCCAGTGACATGGCGAGTCAGCTCAAGTTCGGTGCGCTGCAGCCGCAAGCGCCCACCGCCGAAGCCGCCAGAGCGACCCATGTCGCATTCCCTAACGGCCTGGCGCCCGTGCCTATCCCCATTAACCCGAAGCCGGACGATTCCCTGCCGCAAGCCGATGTCATCGCGATGATGGACACGTCCGCAGAGTGGGAAGCCATGGCGGACGTACTGACTCCCGCCGAGTTTGGCACGCTCGGTTCCGGCGCTGCCTCTCGATCCACTCCAGCGAGGCAGGGACTAATCTGAGAAAAACTGCTCGCTATGCGCGGGAAGATTGCGACCCGTTACAGGATATCCCGATAATACGAAAGCGGATATTGAGGACTTCCGCCGATCGGGCTGGAGAGTGGCTATTGATTCTTCGGGCCGGGACGGCTATAGAAGCATGTGGAGTGCGCTCTCCGCTGCAGCCCGAACCGCAATCGAGGCCAGCCGGCTCGCTGAAGGGAAGATTCTGTGGCTTCTGGCCGACGCGTGCTCATTGATGATGAAGCCGGGCAGTTTCAACGAGCCATTCAAGCCGCGAATAGTAACTCACCACGGGAGGTCGGCGTTCAGAGGACTTCCAGGAATCTGACGTGGCGCTGCTATCCCAAATCTCGGAGGAGGTCAGCGATCCTTGGCTTCAGGGGCGCTTGGCCGATCTAGTTTGGCTACTTGAGAAGCCCAGGGATCCGAAGTACGCGCTTTTGGCTATAGATGCCTATCGAACAATTCCTTTGGACGTTCAGACATGGCTACGGGATGGCCGCGAATGTTGGGAGCGGGCGATCGCGCTCAGCCGGATGCTCGGGACTGGTGCCGGTGGGCGCCTGAAAGAAATCGAGGCGGCGCTCATGGCTGCTTTCATGAGGACGACGAAGGACGACGGATTCCACGTGCTTTGGCTCGCCGAACTGCTTGCCGAACGGCATCTCGGTAAGGAGGATTGCGCCCAAATCGCCGACAAGCTGAGATCAATGGCGCAGATCTTCGATCAGGAAATGCGATTTCATCTTTCGCGTTCGTTCTTCTATGCTTCTGCCCAATGGTTCAAACGAGCTGGCGACGTTACTCGCTCAAACGAAATGACCGCACAATTCGCAGAGGGCTGGGTTAAGGAAGCGATTCAAAGGATGTCGTCAACCCAACCCAGCAGCGCGGTGGCCGCGACGTTCTACGAAAAAGCGATTCAAGTCTACCGAACGGTTCCACGATGCGAACGGGCCAGTCTGGGAATCGAGAACCGAATAGGTGAGCTCCACAGGCTAATGAACCAGGCGGCAGGGGACGCACCCAATGAAATGGGGCGAGTAACGAGTGGTCCCATCGACATCACGGCCCACGTCGAGCAGGCGCAGAGCGCCGTTCGCGGCAAAGGTGAACTCGATTCTCTGGCGGCATTGGCGAACCTCCACGGTGGATGTCGCCTGACTGAACTGCGCCAGCGTTCCGAAGAAGTGCTTAGGACATACATAGGCCCGAGGCTCTTTGGCGCCACACATATATCAAGCGACGGCCGGGTGATTGCCAAGCAGCCCGCGGCTGAACCTGACGATGCGGGATCGGACAGGCACAAAGCGGCTGTCTGGTCCGAGATGGTGAAGGACTATGCGATGAAGTTGGATCTGGTCGTTCGGGCAGTGATCTGGCCAGCTCTCGCGGTCGTGATCTCAGAGCATCGTCTTCGGGAGGGGGACTTCGTTAGATTGGCGGATCGATCTCCGATTGTGCCTCTGGGCCGCGAGCGCCTCGTCGGAAGGGCTCTGTTTTCCGGGTACGAGTGCGATTTCGCAAGCGCGCTGCACCTGCTGGTGCCTCAGGTTGAACACATCGTGCGTTGCCATCTTAAAGCCCGAGGCGCCAAGACCACTCACCTCGATGAGGATGGCATTGAAAACGAAAAAGCGCTTGGCGCGCTGGTGGACCTCCCCGAGACTGCTCAGATCTTTGGAGAGGACTTGGCGTTTGAGCTCAAGGCTTTGTTCTGTGACGCCCTTGGGCCAAATCTCCGAAACGGGATTGCCCATGGCCTACTGGACTACGGAGCGTGCGAATCTTCCTATTCAATCTACGCGTGGTGGCTGGGTCTGAAACTCGTCGTAAACGCCTTTTGGAGTGCAACCCAGTCCGGTGATGTGCGCGAACCCCCAGCCCAAACTACTGACGTCGACGAAAAAAGCGGGGCTGACTAGGATCACTACGACTCTACCGCACCGAATCCTCCACCTCCCGCAGCACTTGGCCGCGGTGTTGGGCAACTATGACCTGCTTTCCGGTGAGCGGATGCCGCCACTTCTGGTGGCTGCCGGAGGCGCCTACCCGCACAAGGCCGTGATGGCGAAGAATCCGGATCACCTGGTCGGAAGAGAGCCTTGGCGTTCCGCGTTCACCCAACCGTCACCTCGAAGAGCTTCGCGTCTTCAGGCAACTTGATGTCTCCCGGCATCAGGTAGAGCTCGATGGCCTCTCGGATATTCGCTCTGGCTTCCGCCTCGGTTTCGCCGGCAGAGGCGCAGCCGGGGAGCTCCGGGCAGACGGCAGAGTAATCGCCGGTCTCGGAATCATGTTCCAGAACGACCCTGAATTTCATAGCCACAGTATAGTGCCGAGCGGGCAACCGCTGCGTCCGGCGCGGCTCGTACGCTGGCCGGCTTGGGCACACCGCTGCGATGAAACGACCGGCATTTACCAGGACTGATCGGGGCAGGGCTGCGACACTTCCCAGATCCCGACCTCAGGTCAGCTACCCGCCTACATAGAGGAATTCCGGCCCAATCTCCGGGTGGCGCGTGACACGCTCGGAAGTTCTGCATGTTGCTGGCAAGGTTGTACGACATAGCGACTTCTGCCGTCGCCTCAATTCGCTCAGACCGCGGCATTCCTAAGCCAATCGTGCCACTTTGTCCATAGCAGCTTTGATCCAGGCGGCTTGGATGACTTGAACCCCGGGGATAAGGTTCCGGCTTTGCCGGTGTCCTTGCCACAAGCGAACCGAGCTGGCCGCCTAAACGCTCTTCGCCGGAGCCGCTAGCGCTCTGTGCACATAAGGAATCATACTCGTACGAGGCCATAAATATACGTTCCCTGGAGTAATGCAAAAAACCTGGGTCGAAGCGCTCAGTTAGTGTAAAATGAACTGACCTGGAGCCATGACCCGGGAAAATTCCAGGTGACGTCGTGTCACAGAATCGCAGGGTGCGTGCATGTGGGGATTCAGACTGGGGTGGTCATCGGTGTGCTTGTTGTCGCTTGTGGGGATGCTGTCGGCTCAAACCCCCGCCAGAGTCGATTTCGCAAAAGAGGTAATGCCGATCCTGCGGCAGAACTGCGTGCCATGCCATGGACCGGCGCAACAGAGCAGCGGTATGCGCCTCGATCGCCGAAGCGTGGTCCTCGGCCGCCGTGGTGTGGTTCCCGGTAGCAGCGAAAACAGCTTTCTGTATCACCGGATATCCGGGAACGATGTTGGCCTGCAAATGCCTCCCACCGGGCCGCTCCGTCCGGAGCAAATCCAGACCATCAAAACCTGGATAGAGCAGGGCGCCGACTGGCCGGATGCGCTCGCCAACGAAATCGATCTCCCGCCGTCGGACCCCAAAGCCGTGGCCCTCGTGGATATGCTGCACGTCGGTGACCTGCCCGGATTCATGAAGTCCGTCGAGCAGGATCCGAAGCTACTGAATGCCCGTGGGCCGGAGGGTTCCACTCCATTCATGTACGCAGCGCTCTATACGGGCGTCCCCACCCTCCAGCGCCTGTTGAAACTCGGCGCGGACGTGAACAAACGGAATGATGTCAACGCCACCGCCCTGATGTGGGCCGCCACCGATTTGGAGAAAGTCCATCTGCTTCTGGAGCACGGCGCCGAGGTTAACGCGCGCTCCAGCGACATGCGCACGCCGTTGATGATCGCTGCCCGCCGGCCAGGCAATGTCGCGGTGGTCCAGCTGCTGCTGGAGCACGGCGCGAATCCGAATCCCAACGCGCATCCAACCACCGAATCTTCGCCGCTGATTGAAGCTTCCGCAGCCGCCGATGCCGGCGCTATCGAGTTGCTGCTCAGCCACGGGGCGGAAATTAAGAATGGGGCAGCCGAACCGGCACTCGAGCTGGGTATCGACGCCCGCTGCTTGCAATGCACCACCCTCCTGGCCGCCAAAAGCCTAAGCCGGCAAGACTATTCCCAGGCGCTGGCGGGCACTGCGGTGCTGGGCGACGTG
>Ga0302324_100009748_pt1 | contig 20016 bp, 19 predicted proteins | sample Palsa_T0_1_FD_201949 | JGI IMG/M metagenome (GOLD analysis project Ga0302324, IMG submission 201949) | Peat permafrost microbial communities from Stordalen Mire near Abisko, Sweden - Palsa_T0_1 | ecosystem: Environmental > Terrestrial > Soil > Palsa > Peat permafrost | place: Sweden: Abisko...
TTGTTCGCTAGCTGGTTGCACCTGACCCGGATGAGGCGGCTTTCGAGGCTGCGCGGACGTGGGCGCGTTCGCCTTGCTTGCCGATCAGGCTGAGGTACTCGACGGGACCGGAGCTGGTGGCTCCGAACCAGTGCGGGGTCCGGGTGTCGAACTCGGCTGCTTCCCCGGGATTGAGAGTGAGATCGTGCTCGCCGAGTACAAGGCGGAGCGTGCCGTTGAGTACGTAGACCCAGTCATAGCCCTCGTGAGTCCGAAGGTCGGGTTCAGCATTGTCGTTTCCGGCCGGGAGGACGAACTTATACGCCTGAATGCCTCCGGGACGGCGGGTCAGGGGCAGGATGACCGATCCGTCTTTGCAGGCGACGGGGCGCAGGTTGATTCGGGGATCTCCGGTTGGCGGCGCGTCCACGAGCTCGTCGAGAGTGACGCCGTGGGCGCGAGCAAGCGGGAGTAGCTGTTCAAGCGTGGGGCGCCGCAGCCCTGCCTCAAGCCTGGACAACGTGCTGGCCGAGATACCGGTTTCTTCCGCGAGGTCTGTGAGCGTGACGTCGCGACGGAGCCGCAGCCGCTTCAGTCGCGGCCCGACAGCATCCAGTGTGCGGTCTAGTTCGTCATCCACTCTTCCATTTTGCCATTTGGCAATAAGTTTTGCCAATCTGCCTCACCTCAGGTCACGATCGTTTCCTGCTCGCGAAGGAGCAAGGAGGAGAAGTCATGGTCAGGCAAGAGAAGGAAGTAAGGGACGTGGTTGTCGTCGGTGGCGGCGCAGCGGGGCTGAGCGCGGCGTTGATGCTGGCAAGGGCACGCCGCCGGGTAACGGTGGTGGATGCCGGTGCGCCGAGGAATGCTGCGGCGGACGGAGTGCATGCCCTGCTGGCGCTCGACGGGGTGAGCCCGGCGGAGCTGCTGGCCCGCGGCCGTGACGAGGTCATCGGCTACGGCGGCGAAATCACCGCGGCCGAGGTGATCGACGTGTCGGCCGTATCTGACGGCTTTGCTGTGAGGATGCGCAACGGCGGCGTGCTGCGCGCACGCCGTCTGCTGATCGCCACCGGGCTAATCGACGAGCTGCCCGAGATTCCGGGGCTGCGCGAGCGATGGGGCCGGGAGGTGGTCCACTGCCCGTACTGCCACGGATGGGAGGTCCGCGATCGACTGATCGGAGTGTTGGCCACGGGGCAGATGTCAGTGCACCAGGCACTGCTGTTCCGGCAGTGGAGCGGAAACCTGCGCTATTTCTCGCAGGGCCTGGAACCCAGCGCGGAGGAGCAGGCGAAACTCGCCGCTGTTGGCATTCCGGTGGTGGCGGGAGGAGTCACAGGGCTGGAGGCCGGCGACCAACGCGCGATAGGCGTCCGCCTGGACGACGGCCGGATCGTTGAGGTCGACGTCGTGGCCCTTGCATCGAGGATGGTGGCCCGCGCCGATGTGTTCTCGGGCATCGGCATCGAGCCGACGGAGCACCCCATAGGCTCCTACATCGCGGCCGACCGGACCGGGCGGACCGCGGTGCCTGGGGTGTGGGTGGCGGGCAATGCAACCGATCTGTCCGCGCAGGTCAGCGCGGCCTCCGCGGACGGTGCCCGCGTCGCGGCGCAGATCAACGCCGACCTCGTCTACGAGGACACCGACCGTGCTGTCGCCCGTCTCGCGAAGGCGGAGGCAGCCCGGTGACCCACGAATTCGACAAAGACTACTGGGAACGGCACTGGGAACAGCCGCACGGCAGCGGACCAGAAGCCGCGACAGAGAATGCCCCGAATCCCTACCTTGTCCGCGAGACCAGCGGTCTGGTGCCGGGCACGGCGCTGGATGCCGGGTGCGGCGAAGGGGCCGAGGCGCTCTGGCTCGCATCTCACGGCTGGCAAGTCACCGCAGCCGACATCGCCGCCGAAGCCCTCGCCCGCGCCGCCTCGCGTGCGGCGCAGGCCACCGCCTCCGGGCCCGTGCACTGGATCGAGGCAGACCTGACCGCCTGGGAGCCGGGCACGCAGTTCGATCTGGTCACAACCAGCTACGCTCACCCGGCGATGCCCCAGCCGGCATTCTACGAGCGCATCTCCGCGTGGGTCGCCCCTGGCGGCACCCTGGTGATCATCGGCCACCTGCACACCCCCGAACCGGCGGGGCACGGGCATCACCCCCCTGCCCACGCATCGGTCACCGCGGCTGACATCACGGCCGCCCTGGACGGTGCCAAGTGGGAGATCGTCACTGCCGAAGAGCACTCCCGCACGCTGACTGGCCCCGGAGGCCAGGCGGTCCCGCCGCACGACGCCGTCGTGCGCGCCACGCGACGGCCCTGAACCACATCACGCCCCAACGCTGAGCTTGGCCGCCCAAGCGCGGTGCCAGCGCGAATCCGGAAGGAACCCATGAGTACAAAACTGCCGCCGCAGGTAACCACCGCCGGCGCAGCGGTCCAGGACCCGCGCCAGCGTCGCGCTATCCTGCTCGCGGTCTGCATCGCCCTCATGGCGGTGGTCGCGTCTGTGTCCGGGCTGAACGTTGCCCAGCAGCAGATCGCCCTCGCCTTCGACGCCTCGCAGAGCACTGTCTTGTGGATCATCAACACCTACACCATCGGCCTGGCCGCGCTGCTCTTGCCGTTCGGCGCGGTCGGCGACCGCTGGGGCCGCAAACCAGCGCTGCTCACAGGCCTGACCGTGTTCGGCGTGGCGAGCGCGGCTGCGGGCCTTGCCCCGTCATCCGCGGTAATGATCGCGGCACGTTTGCTCAGCGGCGCGGGCGCTGCGATGATCATGCCGGTCACCCTCGCCGTCATCACGTCCACCTTCCCCGATCAGGAGCGTGCCCGGGCGATCGGCGTGTGGACCGCCGTCGCTGGCGGCGGGGGCCTGCTGGGGATGTACCTGTCGGCCTTCCTGGTCGACCTGGCGACCTGGCGGTGGCTCTTCGTTCTGCCGGTCGTGCTCGTCTTGGTGGCCGCTGTCATGGCGCTGCGGTCGGTACCGGACTCGCGCGAGGCTTCAGAGCACGGGTTTGACACCATCGGTTCGCTGTCATCGGCGGTCGCCGCGGTCGGTCTCATCTTCGCCCTCCAGGAGGGGCCGCAACGAGGCTGGACCGCGCCCGTGACACTGCTGAGCCTCTTCATCGGTGTCATCAGCGTCCCGGGCTTCGTGGCCTGGGAACTGCACCGGCCGGCTCCGCTGCTCGACGTGCGCCTTTTCCGCGAGCGAGGTCTCTCAAGCGGCTCCCTCGCGCTCCTGGCAGTCTTCGGCGTGCAGGCGGGAATCTTCGTGGCCCTCTTCCCGTACTTCGAGGAGGTACTCGGCTGGTCCGGCCTTCGCTCCACTCTTGCGCTCATGCCGATGGCGCTGCTGATGATGCTCGCCTCAGGTCTCGCCGCACGAGTAACCGCGCGAATCGGAGCCCGCTCGACCATGGCGGCAGGGATCTTCCTGGGAGGCGCCGGACTGGCCCTCATGGCCGCCTTCGTCTCCGTCGGAGGCGGCTACCTCTCTGTACTACCTGGCATGCTCGCCATGGGACTTGGTATGGGCCTGACGATGACACCCTCCACGCAGGCCATCACCACCTCCCTGCCGCGTGCGCGTCAAGGTGTCGCGTCCGCACTCAACGACGTCACACGGGAGTTCGGCACCGCGCTCGGCGTTGCGCTGCTCGGCGCAGTCCTGTCGGCCGGTTACCGCAGCGCCATCGGTCCCCGGCTCAACGGAGTGCAAGGCCACGCAGCCGACGCTGCCCGCGAGGGAATTGCCACCGCACTCGCGGCTGCCCGCAAAGTCGACCCTCAGTCCCAAGCGCTGGTTCGAGCCGCCCGGGAGTCCTTCGTCGAAGGCTGGCAGCATGCCATGTGGGTAGGGGCCGGCGTCATGGCGGCCTTGCTCATCTACGTTCTTGCGCGAGGCCCCCAGCGCACCAGTCGGCACACCGACGACTGAGGCGGGTCAGGATGTGGGCGGCTCGAGGCCTAGCGACCTGAAACGCAGGGCTACCGTTTCGAACTCTTTCGACGTAATACCCGGCTTACTGCCGACAACGAAGCCTCGCTGACGCAGCGCCCACTCGTGCCAGCGATCGAAGGCGACTTGCAGGCTGTTGCCAAGCGCGCCCGATACCGCCTCGGGCTGAGCGCCCGCGAGCATCGCACTGTGGATTGCAATCGGCTGCCACCGGCGTAGCCATGTGCCGAGCGCGGACATGACCGCGAGTTCGGATAGCTCGTCGTACTGGGTGCGCTCGTCGATGGGCCACACCGTACGGTCGGCCCAGAGTTGGGCGAGTTCGAACGCGCCGAGGTTCTCTGCGGCGCGGAACGTGATCGGCCGCGACGGCATCTCGTCACGCTCGCCGGAAGGTCGTTCATCGGGTTGTCTGTCCCCTTGCCGAAGCCGAGGACAACCCCAAGACGAGGCCCGCAACCCCCCGATTTTTTAAGCATCTGATTCGGCGCACACCGTCAGCAGATGATCAGGGTTTTCGCTGGTCAGCACACCGTGGATCGAACATCTATCCGTAGTCAGATGCTCTATCCGTTGAGCTACGAGCGCAGACAGTGCAGCATACCGCGTCAAGCGCCTTGGTTGTGCCCGGTTCAGGCCGTCCGCGCCTGCGCACAGCGTGATTAAGCATCTGATTCGCCGATCGAAGCAGGCTAAAAGCAGGCATCCGCAGTACCCTTGTGACGGCTACGGCGACTTACATGAAGGCTGCGATCACACCCACCACGCGGGAAGGTCAGGGTTGCTGAGTCGACTGCCTCCAGCTTCAGCTGCCGTCAGCCGCCGGTCATCGTCACGCTACCGGGCCGGTGACCGTGACGAGGCTGCCGTAGGTCGTGTACTGCCAGACGTACGGCGGTGGCGCTGCCTCTCGAGGCGGACTGGCCGCTGGCGGCGCTGGACATCGTCTCGTGGCCGCCGACTGGGCCGACCGCGGCGATCACGCCGCCCGCGATCATGACGGCGACCGGAGCCCTAGTTGCTGGAAGTAGACAGTGTGACGTCAGTGCAGCTTCGGGTCACCGCCTCGTACTCCTCGGCCGTGATGCCTGGCTTGCCAGCAACGATGAAGTCCCGCTGGCGTATTGCCCACTCGTCCCGCCCGTCGAAGGCCACTTCAAGGGTGTCGCCGAGTGCACCCGCTACCGCTTCCGGCGACGCACCCGCGAGGATTGCACCATGGATCGCGATTGGCTGCCATCGACGAAGCCGCGTGGCGAGTGCGGACATGAGTTCAGATAGCTCGTCATACCGGGTTCGCTCGTCGAGCGGCCACGCAGTGCGGTCGGACCACAGTTGCGCTAGCTCAGACGGGTCTAGGCCCTCAGCGACACGAAACGTGATCGGCCGTGACGGCGTGTCGTCGCGCTCGCTGGTAGATCGCTTCATCGGGTTGCCTGCCCTCCCCCACGACACTGAGAAGGAGTTCCTAATTAATTATTCCGATCACACAGACCAGACCACATCCACCATGGATCTTCAGGAGCTAGCGGAACGCGCTATCAAGATCCATGACCTCTATGAAGAACTGAATCGTCGTGACCGCGGCCGGGGCTGGACTCGCGAGGAGTTCATGCTGGGATTCGTTGGAGACATCGGTGACCTCGCCAAGCTCGTGATGGCTCAGGAGGGTGCACGCGAAATGCCAGGCGGAAGGGAGGCTCTCGAACACGAGCTGGCCGACTGCCTGTGGTCAGTCCTGATTCTGGCTCATCACTACCACGTCAACCTCGGAGCCGCGTTCACCCGCACCATGGACGAGCTCGACCAGTCGATATCCGAGAGGCTCTCTGCCTCGGAGCCAGTTCAACCCGATCTCGTACCTATGATGAAAACCACGTGAGTCGAACTGCGGTCGTGGACTCGCGCCGATTTTTAAGCATCTGACGTTGAGCAAGCTCCCACCCGACAAACGCGCTCGCCGCGCCAACTAAGCGGCGCTCTACGGTCAGAGACCTACTATGGCGGGCAGCCGCCGGGACTCGATCGCGTTGAGCAGCCGCTGGTAGTCGAGCTGGTTCTGATCCGCGTAGGCGACTGCGAACTCCTCGATGGCCACGTCGAACTGGTCGCTGGAGCCCAGGTAACCAGAGATCATCGCCGCCCGGCCGGTCCTGGCGTGCGACCGGGCCAGCGCCCAGCCGCACAGCCCCGCGTAGTACGTGAGCTGCGGCGGGTCCATGGCCGGTACGTTCATTGCGCCCTTCATGTCGCGGAGTTGCCGGACGTAGTACTCCTTGGCCTCGGCGCCGTCCACCCGCAGTCCGCTGGTCCAGCCCAGGAACGGATCAGCGGCGGCCTGCATCAGCCTCTGCCCTCGGACCACCCGCTCCCCTTGGTGCTTGTACTCGCCCGGCCCGGCGAACGGGGCCAGCACTGATTCCTGCGCCTCCTTGAGCTGCAGGAACAGCGGCTCGTCCGGCCGGTCGCCGAGCAGCAGAAGGATGAACGCCTCGGTACCGACTGAGCCGACGCCGACCACCTTGCGGGCGAAATCGCCGAAGTAGTAGTGGCGCAGCACCTCCCGGCTGTCCGCCTGAAGCGTTTCCCGGTACAGGTCGACCGCTTCGCGCAGCTCATCGACGATGGTCGGCTCGCTCTCGATGCCGAAGCGGACCACTACCGGCGGCATCGGCTTGATCCGGTACTGCCCGTCGACCAGGTGGCACAGCTTGTCCACGGCCTGCACGCTCGTATGCCGGTAGGCCCTGCGCACGTCTTTATTGCGCCGCCGGACGGCCTTGCGCGACTGGACCGCGTCGAACAACTGGCGCACCTGATCGACGTCGATACGGGAATACCACACGTCGAGGAATCGCATCTGGGCGAAGTTCGCCATCTCGGTGCGGTACACATGCGCGCACCGCCGGGCCGCGGTGCGCTCGGCCCGGGTATCGAAACCGTTGTCCCGTGCGGCCACGGCTACACTCGCCGCCAGCCGCTTGACGTCCCACTCGAACGGGCCCGGCAGTGTCTCGTCGAAGTCGTTCACGTCGAACACCAGTTGCCGGTCCCGCGCGCCGAACATGCCGAAGTTAAGTAGGTGCGCGTCACCGCAGCACTGCACCCGGATGTCGCTACTGGGCAGGTGACCGAGATCCCAGGCCATCGGCGCGGCCGCACCGCGGAAGTACGCGAACGGCGAGGCGGCCATCCGGCCGTGCCGGATCGGCACTAGGTCCGGCACCCGCTCATTGGCCTGTTCTTCGAGGAGGCCGACCGGGTCCGGTCGGCCTGGCGGCGGCGCCCACTCGGCGTGAATGGACCGGGGCACGACCCTGCGCCGCTTACGCCCCAGCTGATGCCACTCCTCCGACGTCAGCACCTCGTGCGGTTCCGACAGCACACCCGGCGAAACCTTGCCCATTCCTACCCCCGATGCCTCAGCTCGGCCGGGTCGTGCCGCTGACATCCCCCGCGGGCACCCCCGTGCCGGCCACCATTTGTTAGCCCCAGGTTACGCCCCTGACCTGCGGCCGGACCGAGGACCGCCCGGTCGCTCGGGTCCGATCAGCGCCGTGGCCTCGATTTGCCCGGCCGGGTGAACGAGCCACCGCGACCAAGATGACGTGCGGATATATTCCAGCATCACCCTTCATGGGGGACGCCTAGGCCGCCACCCGCGCGAATCATGTGGGGTGCGCCGGGCAGAGCTTCGCTCGCTGGGCTCGGCGCAACCTGGAGGGACCGAGGATGCTGCGCGTGATCCGCGTGCCCGCGACTGCGGCCGGGCGGTGGCTCCGCTCGATCAAGCCGGAACGGCGGTACCTGCGCGCCGACCTCACGGCTGGGCTGCCTGGCGCGATCAGCAGCGTGCCGGACGGGATGGCCGCCGCGCTCCTGGTCGGAGTCAATCCTGTGCAAGGCCTATATGCCGCCTTCGCCGGGCCTATCGCCGGCGGACTCACCTCGAGTACGCGGCTGATGGTGATCACGACGACCTCCGCCGCCGCGCTCGCGGCGGGCTCGGCGCTGCAGGGCGTGCCCGCCGACCAGCGTCCCGGGGCGCTGCTGCTGCTTGCCCTCATGGTGGGTGTCGTGCTGGTGGCCGGCGGGCTCTTGGGAGTCGGACGGTACACGCGGTTCGTGTCGCACTCCGTGATGATCGGCTTCCTGACCGGCATCTCCGTCAATATCGTGTGCAATCAGATCGCCAACCTGACGGGCGTGAAGGCAACGGGTGCTTTCCCGTTGGCCAAGGCGATTGACGTGCTGATCCATCCCGACAGCATCGACGTGGCGTCGTTGCTGACTGGGTTGGGCGCACTGGCCATCCTGATGCTGCTGGCCCGTACTCGGCTGGCCGTGGTCGGTGCGCTGGTCGCGCTGGTGATCCCGACCGCGGTGGTCATCCTGGCGGGCGCCGACAGCGTGGCCCGGGTTGGTGATGTGGGGAGAATTCCAGGCGGCGTCCCGGTGCCGCGCCTGCCGGACTTTGGGCTCTTCTCGTTCAGCCTGGTCGCTGGCGCGCTCGCGGTCGCGGTGATCGTCCTCGTTCAGGGCGCCGGGGTGGCCGAGGCCGCGCCCAACCCTGACGGCACGCCGTCGGATGCCAACCGGGACATCATCGCGCAAGGGGCGGCCAACCTGGCTTCCGGCTTCTTCCGTGGCGTGCTGGTGGGAGGCTCGGTCGGCCAGACCGCGCTGAACGTGAGATCCGGCGCGCGGAGCCGGTGGGCATCCATCTGGTCCGGCCTGTGGATACTGCTGATCCTGGTGGCCTTCTCCGGGCTGGTCGCTAAGGTCGCTCTCCCGACGCTGGGAGCGATCCTCATCTTCGCGGCGGTCGGCTCGCTGCGGTTCGGCGAGATAGCCACCATCTTGCGCACCGGGCTCACCTCGCGGATCGCGGTCGTCACCACGTTCGCTGCCACGCTCTTCCTCCCGGTCGCCGCCGCGGTGGGCATCGGAGTGGCGCTCTCGCTGCTGCTGCAGCTGAACACCGAAGCCATGGACCTCAAGGTGGTCGAGCTCCTCCCGCGCGAGGACGGACGGTTCGAGGAGCACCGGGCCCCGTCCACGCTGACCAGCGATCACGTCACGATCCTGGATGTGTACGGCAGCCTGCTGTACGCCGGAACCCGCACTCTGCAGGCCCGGCTGCCGGACCCGGCCGAGGCCAAGGCGCCGGTGGTGATCCTGCGGCTGCGGGGCCGCACCTCTCTGGGCTCCACCTTCATCAAGCTGGTCGGCGACTACGCCGACCGTCTCGACGACGTCGGCGGCCGTCTGTACCTGAGCGGGCTCCAGCCCGCTTTGACCGAACGGCTTGACCGCACCGGAACCATCGAGGGACCGGTACGCGCCTTCGAAGCGACCCCTGTGGTCGGTGAATCAACCCAGGCGGCCTACCTCGACGCCGAGGCCTGGCTGGTACGACGGCACGATAAGGAAAAACCAGCCGGATAGCGGAGCGCATCAAGCGCCGCTCGGCAGCCCGAGAATACGATTCCCTGTGTGACCGATTCTCCTGCTGACCCTCCGGTTCTCTCGGCTGCGGAGACTCAGGTGGCTGAGTCTCTGCTGGCCCGCCGCTGGGGCGCGAACGTGGTGGTGCGCGAGGCCGAGAAGATCTGGGATCGGAGCCACATCGTCCGGCTGCGATTGGCCGATGACGACCGCACGGTCGTGCTCAAGCGGCCCCGGGAGCAGAACTTCGGCGATCGGTCCAGGGGGTTCGACGCCGAACTGGCCGCGCTGGAGTTCCTGCAGCCCATGCCGTCCGCGGTCGCGCCGCGACTGCTCGGCGCCGACCCGTCGGCCGGGATCTTGATCATGGAGGACCTCGGCCCGGGTTCGTCGCTGGCTGACTCGCTGATGGGATCCGATCGCGGCCGGGTCGGGGCCGATCTCATCAGCTATGCCCGGGCGATCGGGGCGATGCACGCCTGGAGCATCGGGCGGTCTGGCGAGTACGCCGAGATCCGGGGGCGTCTGGCCGCCTCGGCCGGCGCCGCGGTGGCGCCGGACTGGACGGACGCCATCGCCGGGAGCAAGGAGCCCTTCCTGGCGATGGCGACGGAACTGGGCCTGTCGACCGACGGCGTGGGCCGGGAAATCGATTCGCTCGGCGGCCTCATGGAGGGAGCCGGCTACGTCGGCCTCGTGCACAGCGACCTCTGCCCTGACAACACGCACATCGCCGACGGCAACTGCCGGATCATCGACTTTGAGACCTCGGGGTGGGGACCGATCGCGCTTGACGTCGGCTACTTGCTGGCCCCGTTCCCGAGTTGCTGGTGCTTCGCCAGCCTGCCCGCCGAGGCGGCCGATCCGGCCCTCGCCGCCTATCGCGACCAGGTGACGAGCGCGGGCCTTGAGCTCGGCCCCGACTGGGAGGACGCGCTGACCGCCGCGCTGGCGGGCTGGGTGGTCGCCCGGGGGGCGCGGATCGGCCGGGCGCTTGAGGAGGACCGGGACTGGGGCACCACCACGATGCGGCCGCGCCTGCTGACCTGGCTGGGCAGCTTCACCGCGGCAGCCGCCCGGACCGGCGGGCTGCCGCGGCTGCGAGCGCTGGCCGAGGCGACGCACGACCGTCTCCTCCTGCGCTGGCCGGACGCGCAGGTCCCCGATTACCCGGCCCTCGCCCGGCCCGACGCGCCGCTCGCCCGGCGTCCGGGCAGCTGGGACCCGGACTAGCGGCGCGCCGACGGCTGGTCAGACGGTGATCGTGTCCCCGACCGGCACGATCGTCAGCGATACGTCGGTCAGCATCTTCGGGCTGAGGAACATCGCCATGGACTGCTGGCCGACCTCGCTGAGCATGATCTCGTGGATCTGCACCGCCTGCTCGGGGCTGACCGCCCGGACGAAGTCGACCGCCTCGCCGAGCTTGGTCCACGGCCCGCTCGTCGGCACCAGCAGCGTCGTCACCGGGGCGTCGGGCACGTAGTAGGAGTCGCCCGGATGGTAGACGTGCCCGTCAATCAGGTACCCGACGTTCGCCACCTGCGGGATGTCCCGGTGGATGGAGGCGTGCAGGCCGCCGAAGACGGCGACGTCGAAACCGTCGACGTCGAACCGCTCGCCTTCGACCACGGCTGTGACCTGGCCCCGCCTGGCCTGCCAGCGGTCGACCACGGCGGCGGGCCCGTAGACCCTCAGCTCCGGTCGGGCCTCGAGCGCCACCGCGATCGCCGCCTCGTCGAAGTGGTCAAAGTGCTCATGGGTGATCAGGATCGTTCCGGCGCTGGCCGCCAGCTCGGCTGCGTTCGGGGTGAAGGTCCCCGGGTCGATCAGGAGACGACTGCCCTCCTTGTCGAGGGTGACGCACGCGTGGGTGTGCTTGGTCAGTTGCATCGATGCTCCAGTTCGGTCGGTTCAAGCGCCTGCAGAGGTCTAGTCTGCTGGCTCCCCTACCCGCCGGCGTAAAGGATCTGCCCGGACCGGAACTCGGTGGACTGAGGGAGTAACCCCGGGTCCGTTCGATACAAGGATTTTGATCTGCTTTGCCGATCGGCCTCCACATAGCCTGGCGGGATGGAGATTCGTCATCTGCGGTACTTCCTCGCGGTCGCGGAGCTACGCAACTTCACGAAGGCGGCCGAGGCGAGCTTCGTGGCCCAGTCGGCGCTCAGCCAGCAGATCAGCCGCCTCGAGCACGAGCTCGGCGCGCCGCTGTTCGTGCGCGGCAAACGCGGCGCCGAGCTCACCCCAGCCGGCGAGCTACTGCTGCCGCACGCCAGGCAGCTCGTCGCCGACGAAGCGTGGGCGCGGGCCGAGATGCGCTCCTACCTCGGCCTTGAAAAGGGGCGGCTGACCATCGGGATGATCCAGACCAGCGCCAGCGGCGTCGACGCGGCCGGGGTGATCGCGGAGTTCTCCCAGCGTTACCCCGGGATCGAGCTGCACATCGTCGACCAGACGACGGCCGAGATGGTCGAAGGCGTCCGCCGGGGACCGCTTGACCTCGCGGTCGTCGGCATTGGCCCGGACGAGCTGCCGGGCGGCCTGGAAAGCCGCCAGCTGGCAGTGGAACCGCTGGTCGGCGTCGTGTCACAGAAGCTGGCGGACGGGCTCGTCGGTCCCGTCTCCGTCGCTGACCTGCTCGGCCGGGGGCGGCTGATCCAGTTCGCCGCGGGCACCGGCATCCGCAGGCACGTCGACGCGGCGCTGCGCCGGGCCGGCCTCGAGGCGTCATCGTCACTCGAGCTGAACCAGGCCTCGGATCTGGTGGTGTTCGCCGCGCTCGGGCTCGGGGTCACGATCGTGCCCCGCACGCTGGCCGTGACGTCGGCCGCGCAGCTGGCCGAGGCCGGCCGGCGCTACGTGGTACTCGGGCTCACCGACCCGCTGGCGGTGCACCCGGTCACGGTTATCTTCGCGCCGTCGCGCCTCTCGGCGTCCGCGCAGGAGTTTGTCGACCTACTCGCCGACGCCACGAGAAATAAGAAGAAGCGATCATTATCAGCTAATAGATGTGTTGGACCGATCGTGTATCTGACACCAGACTTGTGGTGTCGCAGGGCCGCCAGAACGGCGCCCCGCCGTCACCGTGGCTGGAGGAACGATGCACATCGGATTGCTCGCGAATCAGGACGTGGCACAGCCGGATTCCGGCTCGCCGCTTGGCAACCTGCTGCCCAGGCGGCTCTGGCAGGCGCCTGCGGGCGCCGGCTGGGGGCCAATGCCCGAGTTGCTGCTGACCCTCACGCTCGTCACCGGCTTGGTGGACGCGGTGTCGATCCTGGCGCTGGGCCGGGTCTTCGTCGCGAACATGACCGGGAACGTGGTCTTCGCCGGCTTCGCGATCACCGGGGCCCCGGGGTTCTCCCTGGGCGCTTCCCTGTTCGCGCTGGGAGGCTTCCTGATCGGCGCGGCCCTGGGCGGGCGGATGACCGCGAAGGTCGGGCATGACCACGCCCTGCACCTGCGGGCCGCCACCGTCAGCGAGTTCGCCCTGCTGGCGGTCGCCCTGGTCGTCGCCGCAGCGTCGGGTGGAGCGGCCGCCGCCCACGGCACGCTGCACCTGGCGGCGGGCACGGCCACGTTCGACGCGGGCATCGTCTACGCGGTCGCCGCCCTCCTCGCCACCGCGATGGGGATCCAGAACGCGGTCGCCCGCAAGCTCGCTGTGCCTGACCTCACCACGACGGTGCTCACGATGACGCTGACCGGCATCGGCCACGACGCTCGTTCCGGCCACCGCGGTCACGTCACGCTGATCCGGCGGGTCCTCGTCGTCGCCACCATGCTGGCGGGCGGCGTCATCGGCGCGGAACTCGTGCTCAACGTCGGCACGATCGTGCCACTCGCCCTGGCCACCGGCCTGCTCGCCGTCGTGGCGGGCGGCGCCGCCGTCGCGGCCAATCACCCAGGCGAATGGCGCCGGGCCGACGGCTAGGAGAGCCCGAGTTGCCCGGCCCGGAGGCCAGCCGGCAGATCAGCCCGATCTCAAAACGCGTTATTACTTGACTTGAGCGAACGCCTGGCCTTAGGTTCACGCTGGCAGGACAATGAGCCAGGAAAACGGGGCAACGCTGCACGCCCGCGTGGAGGCATTATGTCGTCGTCCGGCACCATCCAGATCGAGCAGTTCGACCCGAAGTCCGAGCACGAGCGACTCCGCGCTTGTCACGCGATAGCGATGTCGGCCTGGGAGATCGACAATCCGGGCGTGCCGCCGCTGACCTTCGAGAGCTACGTGGCGCAGTGGCAGGCCTTCGACGGGTCACCGGTGCACGCGTTCCTCGCCACCGACCCGGCCGGGCGGCCGGTCGGCTACTGCCACATCACCTTGCCGGCCAAGGAAAACCTCAGCATGGCCCTCTGCGCGCTGACCGTCACCTTGGACCAGCGCCGGGCCGGCACGGGCACGGCCCTGCTGTCGCAATGCGCTGCGGTCGCCCGGGCGGCCGGCCGGACCCGCCTGGCGGCAGGCGTCTTCGACGGCACCCCCGGCATGCCCCAATGGGCGGCCCAGGAGGACACCGTGGTGCTGCCGCCGCACCGAGGACACCGACTCGGGCTGCTGGTGAAGATCGAGATGATGGACGTGCTGGCCCGGCAGGCGCCGGAGGTCCGGCACGTCATCACCGGGAACGCCGGCCAGAACGAGCACATGATCGCCATCAACGAACAGCTGGGCTACACGATCAGCTCGATCACCCGGACGTGGGACCTCGAAGTGAGCTAACGCCACACAGGTCCGGTTGGCCGCGCGTACGACGGACCTAACCAACGGGCAGGGGCGGGAACCATGAGTTACGTAGATGTCGGCGGCGTGAAGACCTGGTACGCGGAACATGGCTCCGGTGATCCGCTCCTGCTGCTCCACGGCGGCCTCACTGACGCCTCGGAATTCGGCGCGACACTCCCGGCCCTCGCGGAGCGGTTCCACGTGTTCACCCCCGAGCGGCGGGGCCACGGGCACACCCCCGACGTCCCTGGACCAATCAGCTATGACCTGATGGCGGCGGACACGGCGGCGTTCATAGACGAGCTCAAGATCGGCCGATCGCATTTGGTCGGTCACAGCGACGGCGCCAACGTCGCGCTTCTTGTCGCGCTGTCCCGGCCGGACCTAGTCGGCCGGCTGGTGCTGATCTCCGGGAACTTCCACCACGACGGGCTGGCGGCCGACGTGGACCTGAGCGAGCTGACCGCGAACGACTACCTGGTCGACGCGTACGGGCAGGTGTCCCCCGATGGTCGAGCCCACTTCCCCGTCGTCGCGGCCAAGATCTTCCGGATGGCGACCACCGAGCCGACCCTGAGCGAGTCCGATCTGGCCGCGGTGGCGGCGCGGACGCTGGTCATGGCGGGCGATGACGACATGATCGCGGCCGAGCACACCCTTCGCCTGTACCGCGGCATCCCCGATTCCGAGCTGGCCGTCATTCCCGGCACGTCACACGCGCTGATCGTCGAGAAGCCGGAGCTGTGCAATCGGATCATGATCGATTTCCTCACCAGGGATCCCGTCCCCACGTTCATGCCGATGAGGCGGGCGTAGCCGACGCCAGCCCGGTCCGGTCTCCGGGTTACGACGGGTGGCGGTAGAGGTCGGCCAGCAGGGCCACCGCCGCGTGGGTCGAGGGGTGCGGGTCGTGCCGCCGCCAGATCATGTGGACGGCGATCGGGGGGGCGCCCCGCACCGGCCGGAACACGACGCCGTCGCGCCGGTACTGGGTGGTGGTTCCCTCCGGGGTGATCCCGATGCCGCCGCCGGCGGCGATGATCGCGAGCCAGTCGTCGATATCGCGCGTCTCCCTGACCTGCGGCCGCTCGGCCGCCGGCCAGAGGTCGGGCGTGGTGGTCCCGGTCCGGCGATCGATCAGCACGGTGCGCTGCGGTATCTCATCGAGCCTGATCGAGCGTCGTCTGGCCCAGGGATCGTCGGCCGCGAGGGCGACGAAGCGCCGCTCATGACCGACGATCGCGCTGCCGAAGTGCCTGTCGTCGGCGGCCGTGCGCAGCACCGCGAGGTCGCACAGGCCCTCGGCCAGGCCGCCGGTGGCCGAGTTGGTGCGGATCAGGTGAAGCTCGACGTCCGGGTAGGCGGCCGCCCAGCGGCGCTGGAACTCTCGGGTGTGCCGCCCCATGGCCGACCACGCGTGACCAATCCGGAGCCGAGTATGGCCGGTGGTCGCCTCGGCGACCAGGTTCCCGGCCGCGGCCAGCACCTGCCGGGCCTGGGCCAGGACGTGCACGCCGGCCGTGTCGGGGTGATGGTCCGGCTGGTGCGGTGCAGCAGCCGGACGCCGAGCACCTGCTCGAGGGCCATCAGGTTGCGCGACACCGCCGCCTGGGAGATGCCGAGCTCGATGGCGGCGTCGGTGAAGGTCCCGGAGTCGACGATCGCGACCAGGCAGCGCAGGTGCCGCAGTTCCAGATCCATAACCAGAGCGTATAGCTGGCTCTATCCATGCATTTTGCGCATAGGACGACACGGTCCATGCTCCTGCCATGAGCATCCGGTTCACGGGCATCGCGTTGATGACGGGCAGCGCCGCGTCCAATCAGCTCGGCGCGGCGACCGCGGCGCTGGCCTTCCCCGCGCTCGGGCCCGCCGGGGTGGTCGCGGTGCGCCAGTGGGTGGCGGGCGTCGTGCTGCTCGTCACCGTCCGGCCCAAGTTCGCCTCGTTCACCGGGCGGCAGTGGCGTCCGGTGCTCGCGCTGGCGTTGATTTTCGCCGTCATGAACCTGTCGCTGTACACCGCGATCGACCGGATCGGGCTCGGGCTGGCGGTCACCCTGGAGTTCCTCGGCCCGCTGTCGGTGGCGCTGCTGGCGTCGCGGCGGGTGATCGACCTCGCGTGCGCCCTGATCGCCGGGGCCGCCGTCGTCGTGCTGGCGCGGCCGCAGCCGAGCACCGACTACGCCGGGATCCTGCTGGCGCTGCTCGCGGCCGTCTGCTGGGCCGGCTACGTCTTGGTGAACCGCGTGGTCGGCGCCCGGCTGGCGGGCGCCGAGGGGCCGGCCGCCGCCGCCGGCCTCTCGGCGCTGCTGTACATCCCGGTCGGCATCTGGGCGCTGAGCGGCCAGGCCGTGACCCCGGCCGCGCTCGGGCGGGCGGCCACGGCCGGGATCTTGTGCTCGGCGGTCCCGATGATCGCCGACCTGCAGGCGCTGCGACGCGTCCCGGCCAGGTTCTTCGGCGTCTTCATGAGCGTGAACCCGGTATTCGCGGCGCTGACCGGCCTCATCGTCCTCGGCCAGTCGCTGCCGCCCGCCGACTGGCTCGCGATCGGCGTGATCGTGACCGTCAACGCGGTCAGCGCGAGCGGGCGGGCACGACGGCGGTGAGGAGGCCGGTCTTGACGTCGTAGCTGTAGCCGGAGATCTTGATGCGGGGCGAGACCGAGGGTTCCCGGGCGAGCCGCTCGACGTCGATCCTGACCGTCTCCGCCGGGTGAATGACCGGAAGCTCGGCCAGGGCCTTCTCGTCGAAACCGCGCTCGGCGAATCCGCGGCGCAGCTCCGGGTCGGCGAAGAAGCCGGACCCGCAGTCGGTGTGGTGGATGATCGCGAGCTCGAACCAGTCGGCGTCGGGCGTCTTGACCTCGTGCAGGTAGCTAATCCAGGCGACGTCCTGGATCACGGCCGGGGTGACGCGCCCGCCGACGTTGCGGGCGACGATGGCGTCCCCGAGTTCGAGCCCGAGGATGCTGGCCGGGTCGACCCGGGGATCGATGCAGGTGATCACGTACACCTGCCGGTTGGGGACGAAGGGGATCGCGGGCACCCGGTCCTTGAGATCCGTCCCGGCAAAGGCCTTGTTCCGTTCCAGCAGCTCGTCGAAGTTTCCCATAGGTTAACGATGGCCCGCGGGCTCGATCCCCGGCAAGCGGCAGAGCGGCCTGACATCGCTAGAATTCCGCCTATGCACGCTGTGGTCGCTCTCGCGCTGCCCACCGTGGAAGCCTTCGACCTGGCCATTCCGTCCCAGGTTTTCGGTGATCAGGCCATCCACGCCGAGCGGTACACGTTCACCGTGTGCGCGCCGACGGCCGGACTGGTGCGGTCGACGGCGGGCTACGCGATCCAAGCCGACCGGGGCCTGGACGCGCTGGCCGACGCCGACACCGTGGTCGTGCCCGGCTATCTGCCGCTTGACGATCCCGGGGAGGCGGTCTGCTCGGCGCTGCGCGCGGCGGCGGCACGCGGCGCCCGGGTGGTCTCGGTCTGCACCGGCGCCTTCGCGCTGGCGGCGGCCGGCCTGCTTGACCACCGCCGGGCCACCACCCACTGGCAGTACGCGGGCGACCTGAGCGCCCGCTTCCCCTCGGTCAAGGTCGACCCGGACGTGCTCTGGGTCGATGAGGGCGCGGTGCTGACCAGCGCCGGGCTGGCGGCCGGGATCGACCTGTGCGTGCAGCTGGTCCGGGCCGATTACGGCACCGACGCGGCCATCCGGGTGGCCCGCCGGATGGTCGTCGCCCCGCACCGCGACGGCGGGCAGGCGCAGTGGCTGGAGCGCCCGGTGCCGTTGCCCGGTCACGGCCTGGCGGCTACCTGCGAGTGGGCGCTCGAGCGGCTGGCGGACCCGCTGACCGTGACCGACCTGGCCGGGCACGCAGGCTGGGCGCCGCGCACCTTCTCCCGGCTGTTCGTGGCCGAGACCGGCCTGACCCCGCTGCGCTGGCTGACCGCCGCCCGGGTGCGCGAGGCCCGGCGCCTGCTCGAGGTCAGCGACCTGCCGGTCGACGAAATCGCCCGTCGCAGCGGCCTCGGCAGCCCCGCTAACCTCCGCGTTCACCTGGCGCGCGACGCGGGGACCACTCCCACCGCCTACCGCGCCGCCTACCAAGGCCGTGAGCCGCGATCCTGACGTGACGTCACTATCAACGTCATACCGTTTGACTGCAATAAGGTAGTCGACCTTTGGGTCGTCGCCGCGGCCCGTTCTGCTCCGGTCGGCGATCTCACGTTCCGCAGCGGAGGCGCGTCTTCAGGGCATGAGCACCAAGCAGCCGTTTGAGAAGGTCGTGGCGGAGCACGGCCGCACCGTGCTGCGCGTCTGCCGCGCGCTACTGGCCAGTCATGACGCCGACGACGCCTGGTCGGAGACGTTCCTGTCGGCCCTGCGCGGATACCCGGAACTGCCGGCGACCGCCAACGTGGAAGCGTGGCTGGTGACGATCGCGCACCGTAAGGCCATCGACGTGCTCCGGTCGCGCAAGCGGCAGCCGGTCCCGGTCGAGGAGGTCACCGAGGCGCCGGCCACCCACGGCGTCCCTGACGCGGACGACGCGGACGACGGCCTGTGGCACGCGGTCCGGGCCCTGCCGGGCCGGCAGCGCCAGGCGGTGGCCTACCACTACGTGGCCGGCCTCCCCTACGCCGAGATCGCGCAGATCATCGGCGGCAGCACCGACGCGGCGCGCCGGGCCGCCGCCGATGGCATCAGCAACCTGCGGAAGAACTACCCGGGCGGAGGCCCATCATGAACAGCCCAGAAGAACTCTTCGCGACGCCCACCGACACCAACGCCGACACCGACGCGCTGGCGCGTCTGCACCGCAAGCTCGAGCAGGCGGCCGAGGAAGAGGGCCTGCTCGACGTCGCCTACCGGACGGTCGATTCACCGGTCGGCCCGCTGCTGCTGGCGGCCACGGCGCGCGGGCTGGTCCGCGTCGCCTACGACGTCGAGGGCCACGACCGCGTGCTCGACACCCTGGCGAGCAGGCTGAGCCCGCGCGTCCTGCGGGCGCCCAAGCGCCTTGACCCGGCCGCGCAGGAGCTTGAGGAGTACTTCGACGGGCGACGGCGCCGCTTCGACCTGCCGCTCGACCTGTCGCTGTCCAAGGGATTCCGGCTGCTGGTGCAGCAGCACCTGCCGGAGATCGGCTACGCCCAGACTCGCAGCTACCGGCAGGTCGCCGAGCTGGTCGGGAACCCGAAGGCGGTACGGGCAGTCGGCACCGCCTGCGCCACCAACCCGCTGCCGGTCGTGCTGCCCTGCCACCGGGTGCTCCGCACCGACGGCACGCGCGGCGACTACGTCGGCGGTCCTGCCGCCAAGACCACGCTGCTGAACCTGGAGGCAGCGGCGTGAGCGCCGCCGCAACCGCCGACCGGACCGGGCCGGGCACCGACCCGTGGCGGCGGCGAGTCGACTCCGGCGACTGGGATGCCATCACGGCCGAGGTCAACGAGCACGGCGGCGCGCTGCTACCGCAGCTTGTCACCCCCGCCGAGGCCGAGCGCCTCCGGTCCCTCTACGAGCAGGACGGGTTCTTCCGGTCAACGGTGAACATGGGCAGGCACCGTTTCGGCGAGGGCGAGTACCGCTACTTCAAGGCCCCCTACCCCGAGCCGGTCGAGCGCCTCAAGCAGGCGCTCTACCCCCGGCTGGTGCCGATCGCCCGCGACTGGCACGCCCGGCTCGGCCGCCCCGCCCCGTGGCCGGACACGCTGAACGAGTGGCTGCGGATGTGCCACGACGCCGGCCAGCGCAAGCCGACCGCCATCCTGCTCCGCTACGGCCAGGGGGACTGGAACGCCCTGCACCGCGATCTCTACGGCGACCTCGTGTTCCCGCTGCAGGTGGTCATCAACCTGAACGAGCCGGGTGTCGACC
>Ga0302324_100009749_pt1 | contig 20015 bp, 16 predicted proteins | sample Palsa_T0_1_FD_201949 | JGI IMG/M metagenome (GOLD analysis project Ga0302324, IMG submission 201949) | Peat permafrost microbial communities from Stordalen Mire near Abisko, Sweden - Palsa_T0_1 | ecosystem: Environmental > Terrestrial > Soil > Palsa > Peat permafrost | place: Sweden: Abisko...
CAGGCTGGTGCTGTAATTTCCATTGGCTTTTGGTTGGTCCATCCCAAGCTTTCCACACCTTTGTACTTACAAAGTACAGCCTTTTCTCACTCTTTTTCCTCAGCGGACTTTCGGTACACACTCTAAGGCAATGATTTCACCAAACGGTGCGTTAAACGCAGGCAGTAGAGCAATGGGACCGCGCCGAAGATGCCGAAGCTGCAATCGATCAGCCGCCAGTGAAAAGGGATGCCGCGAATGGGACCGCAGACCAGGGCGACGACGAGCACACCGGCACACGCCACCAGGCCCGACTTTAAGACCCACGCGTTCGGTATGGGATCGCGCCACGGGCCGATGAAGAAGAGCGCAATGACGATGTGTCCGAAGGCCAGCCAGTCGGTACCGTAGGCCAGCCACGGGTAGGTGGCATGTGTCGCACGGAGTCCGTCGCGCACCGTGGCGATCCAGAAGCGCAGGCCGGTTTGCGAGATCGCCGCGGCGTCCACGGGAATGCCCAGCATTTGGGCGAGCAGTTCAAGTTCGTGCATGAGCGGAAACGCCGTGATGCCGCTGAGCACCAGGCCCGCGATGAAGATGCCCAGCACGAGTCGGTAGCGGCGCAGAGTGGAGGCGTGGTTCATCGCGCGGCGAGCCTCGGCGTGGATGCACCGAGTGGATTCCGTTCGAATTAGAAGGTTTCGAGGAGGGCGCGACAAGCGGAATTCACAGCTTGCGCCGCCGTCGCTTTGCGCCAGCCTTCCGGTCCATTCAATATCCATCGTCATGAAAACACTTCTCTTCAGCCTCTTTGCCCTGCTCTTCATTCCTCTCGCGGCCAGCCAGGCGCAGGATGCCGGTGCGCTTCCGTTCGCGGTGAGCCTGGGCGGCCAGGCTGCGACCTACAAGAAGGGCGAACCTTTCGCCAGGATCGCCACCGCGGTGAAGAACGACGCGGCCATCGAAGTGACGGCCAATGGAAATCCCATCATCATCAACGTGAACAAGACCAACGCCAAAGGGGAGGCCGCGCCCGGGGCGTCGCCCGCCATCATCCTTCTCCAAGGCACGAATAAAGGCTCCCTCGCGGGCACCATGGACAAACAGAAGCTCGCCGCGGGCAACTACCTGCTGAGCGTGGTCGCCGACGGGAAGACCGCGACGATCCTTTTCAAGATCGAATAGGCGCTGCGAATTCTACCCCAGCACGCTTGGCACGTGAGCCAGGGCGGCGTCGAGCTTCGACGGGTCCTTGCCGCCGCCGCGGGCGGCCTCCGGCTTGCCGCCGCCCTTGCCGCCCACGATGGGCGCGATGGCCTGGATGATTTTGCCGGCCTGCACTCTGGAGGTGAACTCGGGCGAAACGGCCGCCACGAGGGCGACGGCCCCGTTCGCCGAGCCGCCGAGGACGACCACGCCCTTGAATCGGCCCTTGAGCGCGTCCACCACGGCCTGGAGATAGTCCGCGTCCGCGTCGGGGAATTTCTGCGAGATCAGCGGCACGCCGGCGATATCCTGCGCCCGCGTGAGCAACCAGCTCGCCGTTTGCGCCGCGTTGCGGGCGATGGCCGACTGGAGCGCTTTCTCGAGGTCCTTTTGCTGCGCGAGCAGGCCGTCGACGCGCTTTTCCAGTTCCGGCAGCGGTGTGCCGAGCTTCGTGGCGAGGGAGTGCAGGCGCTGGGTATCGCCGCTGGCCAGTTCGTAGGCGTGAAGGCCGGCCGCGGCTTCAATGCGGCGGACGCCGGCGGCGATGGCGCTTTCGGCATTGAGGCGGAAGAGGCCGATCTCGCCGGTCGCGCGGGTATGGGTGCCCGCGCAGAGTTCCATCGAGTAGCCATCGAGTTGCTCAGGCGCGCCGCCGATCTGCACCACGCGTACCTTATCGCCGTATTTGTCGCCGAAGAATTGCATGATGTCCGCGCGCCCGCGCACGTCGGCGTAGGGGACTTCGATCCACGAGACGGCCGCGTTTTCGACGATGCGCTCGTTGACAAGTTTCTCGACGTCGCGCACCTGCGCGGGCGTGAGCGCGGCGCTGTTGAAATCGAAGGTCAGCTTGTCGGGGCCGACGAAGGAGCCTTTCTGGGTGGCCTCGCGCGAGACCACTTGGTGCAGCGCCCAGTGGAGCAGGTGCGTGACGGTGTGGTGACGCTGAATCGCGGCACGCCGTGCGGCATCCACGCTGAGTTGCACGGTCATGCCGGGCACGGGAAAGTCCGAAACGTCGCTGGGGTGCGGCGTGGCGTCGCCCACCAGATCGGTCGAGCCGCCGAGAAGGTGCAGCCACGTGTGCCCTGTCTTTTGCGTGTTGGTGATGCGCCAGAACTGTCCGCCCGCGCTGATCTCGCCGGTGTCGCCGACCTGCCCGCCCATCTCGGCGTAGCAAGCGCTGGCGTCGAGCACCACCGCGGTTTTGTCCTTGAGGTTCACCACTTCGAGGACTTTCGCAGCGGTGGAAAGCTCCTCGTAGCCCACAAAGCGGGTCGGGTCCTTGGTCTCGACTTCGGAAAGCTCGATGACCTGCTTCTTCTGCGCGGCGCGGGCGCGGGCCTTTTGTTGCTCCATCAATTCATTGAAGCCGGCGACATCGACGGTCAAGCCGCGCTCGCGGGCCATCAATTCGGTAAGGTCGAGTGGGAAACCCTGTTCGTCGTAAAGGCGGAAGGCGAAGCTCCCGGGAATTACCAGAGACGCAGTTTTTCGTGTTGGTTGGGGAGCGCGGGCTTCCAGCCCGTCCTGTCCGGCATCTTGCCGGACAGTCTCAGACGGCGTCCCGCGTTCATTCCAAGTCCATAACCACGGATAGTTCTCGTCCTGTCCGACCACGTTGTCCGTCCACGGATTCCGGCAAACGTACTGGAATTTCTCGGCGACCTCTGAATCCGAACGCATCAGCCGATCGTGATACTCATTTTCCCAAAGTTGACGGCCTTCGGCGCTCTCGGTTTTGTTGATTTTCGTCGCCGTGAAGGATTTTAGCGAATGCATCAACTCCGCGAGACTCCAGAATACTGGCTGGCCCACGGCGTCGATTTCCTTCGTCTGTGGTTGGAATAGCACGTGGACGTGGTCGGGCATCACGCACGCGGCAAAGAGGTCGTATCGCTGGCGATCGAAGTGGATGAGCGCATCCAGGACGATTTGCCGCGCGCCTGGGGAAAGAGTCCGGCGATCGCGAGTAGAGAAAGCAACGTGATAGATACCTTGCGGACGCTCGTAATGAGGCAGGCGGCGTCTCCAGTAGCGGGCGCCACTCTGGTCGTCCGGCAAGATGCCGGACGGTACGGGCTGGAAGCCCGCGCTCCCGGACGCGCTTTGCGCATTCGCCACAGCGGGAATCACCCTACCCGTGAGGCGCGCCGCTTCGCGCTCAAATAGTTCGATGCCTTTGTCCAAGGTTTTGTTGAAGGCTTCTTCCTCCCGCTGCAAAACTTCCTCCACATGCTTCTGCTTGGCCCGGATTTCGGGGAAGACATTGCCCATCGTCCGAGCGAGCACGCCAACGAGCTTGTAGAAAAACGGCTCGCGAAATCCGAGGGTGCGTCCGTAGCGGACCGCACGCCGTAGGATGCGGCGCAGGACATAGTTCCGGTCTGTATTTCCGGGCTGGATGTTGTCGGCGATGGCGAAGCCCAGCGTGCGGATGTGATCGGCGATGACCCGAAAGGCCACGTCCACCTTTTCCTGTTCGTTCGTCGGAATGATCTGCCCGGCGGCATTCGGCTGCGGGAGGGTGCTCGCGTATTGTTTGCCGCAGAGCTTTTCCAACTCGTCGAAAATCGGGCGAAAGATGTCGGTTTCATAATTCGAGATCTTTGCGTTGGCGAAATCGCTGAAGCCACGTGTGCCCTGGATGATGGAGGTGACGCGTTCGAACCCCATGCCCGTATCCACGTGCCTGGCCGGCAAAGGTGAAAACGACCCGTCCGGGTTCGCATTGAACTGGATAAAAACCAGATTCCAAATCTCGATGCACTCCGCGGTGCCTTTGTTGACCAGCGCGCCGCGGGTGTCACCGGCGGGGGTGAGATCGACGTGTAACTCGCTGCACGGTCCGCACGGCCCGGTCTCGCCCATCATCCAGAAATTGTCCTTCTTATTGCCGTTGACGATGTGCACGGCGGGATCGAGGCCAGCGTCGCGGAACTTCTCCGCCCAATGATTCCATGCTTCCTCGTCGCGCTCGGCGGGATCGCCGGCAGCCTTGTCGGGATTGTATACAGTCGCATACAGCCGTTGTGCCGGAAAATTCCAGCGCCCCACCACCAGTTCCCATGCCCACTCGATAGCTTCTTTTTTGAAGTAATCGCCGAAACTCCAGTTGCCGAGCATCTCGAAAAAGGTGTGGTGATACGTGTCCAGGCCGACGTCATCGAGGTCGTTGTGTTTGCCGCCCGCCCGGATGCACTTTTGCGTGTCGGCCGCACGGGTATCGCTGCCCGCGATGGCGCCGCCCCATTTGCTCACGTCGGCCTGTTTCTCCCCGAGGAAGATGGGCACGAACTGATTCATTCCCGCGTTCGTAAAAAGCAGATTGGGCGAATCCGGCAGGAGCGACGAACTCGGCACGATCGAGTGCTGCTTCTCGCGAAAGAAATCGAGAAAGGACTGGCGGATTTGGGTGCTGGTGAGCATGGCGCGGCGGCGGAAGTTTGCGCGAAGGGACGGGACGTTAACGCAAGAGGGCAAAAGGTAAAGCGCCGCCCGCCTGCGGGAAAGACCGCGCGAATTTATTAGGATTGTCACTCATCGTCTGTAGATTAGCAGGTTACACTTCTGTCCGCATATGAGACCCACTCCATGACAGACCCCGACCTCAGCCTCAAATCGCTCTTCGGCACAACGATCAAAAGCAAGCGCTCGGAACTGGGGCTGTCGCAGGAGGAGCTTGCGGATCGCGCGGGGTTGCATCGCACCTACGTTTCCGACGTGGAGCGGGGCACGCGCAATGTCTCGCTGGGGAGTATTGAAAAGCTCGCGCACGCGCTGGGGCTTTCGGTCTGGCGGCTTTTCGAGAAGGCCGCCGATGGGGATTCCGCGGAGCAACTGGAAATCCTGCTCGTCGAGGACGAACCGAACGACGTGGATCTGACGGCCCAGGCCTTCAAGCGGGCGCGCATTGCCAATCCGGTCCACGTGGTGCATGACGGGGCCGAGGCGCTCGATTTCATCTTTGCTCGCGGCGCGCACGCCGATCGGCACGACAAGCCGCTTCCGGGAGTGATCCTGCTCGACCTCATGCTGCCGAAGATCGACGGCCTCGAGGTCTTGCGCCGAATCCGCGAGGATCATCGCACGCGGGACATTCCAGTCGTGATCCTGACTTCCTCGAAACAAGCCGAAATCCACGCCGAGTGCCGCCGGTTGGGGATCAATTCCTATATTGTCAAGCCGGTGGACTTCCGGAACTTCAGCGAGGTGACGCCGCAACTGCACTTCGACTGGAAATTGGTGCGGCACGACTGAGCCGGCCGCCCGGCAAATGTGCCAGCCCGGTCCATCCTCCTGGTGCGCGACGCACGATGCGCGCCCGGGGACGAGGGCCTGGGCGCGAGAGACGGTGCAGACGCATGGCCGTGCGGTAGGGCTTGTGCGCGCTGGATTGGTGTGGCCCACTATCCCCGATTCTTATGGCCGCCCGGCTGAATAAAATCGTTCAAGCGACAGGCCTGCTCATCGCGGCCGCGGGGGCCGGCATGCTCGTGGGCTCGATCTTTCATCTGCCGGCCCTGGCGCGCTGGCCTTCCGGTTGGGCGGCGACCGTGCTGACGCTGGGCCTGCTCATTTGGTCGCGTGCGCGGGCCGCTTACGTGGCGCAGCGGCGGGTCGCCCATCGGGAGCGGCTTTACCTGGTCTTGAGCCAGTGCAACCAGAGCATCGTCCATATCGCCGAGCGCGAGCCGTTATTCGCCCGCATCTGCGAGATCGCTGTCGATCTCGGGAAATTTCGCATGGCCTGGATCGGCCTTGCCGATCGCCAAACGCAGACGGTGCAGGCGGTCGCCTACGCCGGAATGGGCGAGGGCTTTTTCGACCGGGTGAAAGTTTCCCTGCGCGACGAGCCGCTCGGGCGCGGCCCTGGCGCCACGGCGATTCGCGAGGGGCGCACGGTCGTCGCCAACGACGTGCACCAGGATCCGCGCATGCAGGCCTGGCGGGAGGAAACCTTGAAGCGCGACTTCCACGCGGCGGCGGGCTTTCCGATTCGCTGCCATGAAGAGGTCATCGGCTGCTTCGTCCTCTACGCGGCGGAAGCAAATTTCTTCGATGACGCCGAAGTGAAACTCCTGGAGGAAATGTCGAGCGATATTTCCTTCGCCTTGACGCAAATGGACCGCGAAGCCCAACGGCGCCGATTCGAAGCGGAACGCGACCGGCTGGCCGCCGAATTGCAAATGATCCTCGATAGCGTTCCGGCGATGATCTTTCACAAGGACCGCGACCACCGGTTGGTCCGCGCCAACGCCGCCATGATCCGCGCCATGGGCAAGCCGCCGGAGGAAGTTATCGGCAAGACCGATGCGGAGGTGGGCACGCCGTATCACGTGCAATATGCGCGCGATGAGGACGAGATCGCTGCCACGGGCCAGCCCAAGCTCGGTTTCATCGAACCGCTGGCCGCGCCGGGCGGCGTGCGCTGGCTGCAAACGGACAAGGTGCCCGAACGCGACGCGACCGGAAAGATCACGGGTTTTATAGGGCTGTCCGTGGACGTTACCGAGCGGAAGCTGGCCGAGGAGGCATTGCGGGCGAGCGAAGCGGAATTTCGCGCGAGTTTTCTCTCGATGGCCGTCGGCCAGGTGCAGGCCGACGCCGTCACCGGCCGGTACTTGCGGGTGAATCCGAGATTCTGCGAGATCACCGGCTATCCCGAGGAAGAGTTGCTGGGCATGAGCTTCCACCAGCTCACTTATCCCGAGGACCGCGAGCGCGACTCCGCCGCGCACCAACGCATGTTGGAGGGTGAAACCGCCGAACTCAGCCGTGAAAAGCGCTACCTGCGCAAAGACGGCCGGGCCGTGTGGGTCAGCATCAACGCGTCGATCATTCGCGATGAGTCCGGCCGTCCGCTGCGGACGCTGGCGGTGGTGCGGGACATCACCGCGCGCCGCGCCGCCGAGGAGGCGCAGCGTGCCGCCGAGGCCAAATACCGGGGCCTCGTCGAACAATCGCTCGTGGGCATCTATATGATCCAGGATGGCCGGTTCATTTACGCCAACCCCACGTTCGTTCAAATCATGGGCTATTCCGCCGAGGAATTGATGGCCGGGCGGGTGTTGGATTTTGTTTTTGAAGAAGATCGCACCATGGTCGCCGAGAACTTTCGCAAGCGGCTGGAAGGCGAAGTCGAGAGCATTCGTTACGGGTTGCGCATGGTGCGGAAGGATGGGTCCATCGTGCACATCGAAGTACACGGTGCTCGCGCGGAGTACGATGGCCGCGCCGCCATCCTCGGCACGCTGCTCGACCTGACCGAGCGCAAGAAGATCGAGGCGCAGCTCTTGCAATCCCACAAAATGGAGGCCATCGGCCAATTGGCCGGAGGGATCGCGCACGATTTCAACAACCTGCTCACGGCCATTACCGGGAACACCAAGCTGGCTCTCGAAGACCTGCCCGCCGACCATCCGGCCCGGACGTACCTAGCGGAAATCGGCAAGGCGGGCTCACGCGCGGTCGAACTGGTCCGCCGAATCCTGACCTTCAGCCGCCAGCAACCCCCGGAGCGCAAGCTGCTGAAGCTCCAGCCGCTCGTCGAGGAAGTGCTCAAGCTGCTGCGCGCCAGCATTCCGGCGATGATCGAGATTCGGACCACCTCCACCGCCGGGGCCGCGCCGGTCCTGGCCGATGCGACGCAGATTCATCAGGTCCTCATGAATCTCGGTGCGAATGCCACGCACGCCATGGGCGACCGCGGCGTGCTCGAAGTGCGGGAGTCGATGATCGACATCGATGCCGATTTGGCGCGTACCTCGCCGGAACTGCGCGTCGGCCGGTACGTTCACCTTTCCATCAGCGACAGTGGCTGCGGGATGGATCGCGTGACGCTCGCCCGAGTTTTCGACCCATTCTTCACCACCAAGGCGCAAGGCCAGGGCACGGGGCTCGGCCTGTCGGTGGTCCATGGGATCATGAAAGCGCATGGTGGCGCGGTCACGGTCTACAGCGAGCCGGGCCGGGGCACGATTTTTCATCTCTATTTCCCGGCGGTGGCGGACGGGGAGACCGCGGAAACCCAGAAGCCCGCGGTCCCGGTGCCCAAAGGCAATGGCGAACGCATCCTCTACGTGGACGACGAAGAGCCGCTGGTCTACCTCACTACGCAGGTCCTCGGGCGGCTCGGCTATAAGGTTTCCGGCTTCGTCGAGGCGGAGTCGGCGCTGCGGTGTTTCCTCGAGGATCCCGATCAGTTCGACGCGGTGATTACCGATCTGGCGATGCCCCGGCTGAGCGGCCGCGATCTGGCGGCCAAATTCCTGCAAATCCGGCCCGATGTCCCAGTCATCCTTGCCACCGGTTACATTCGACCTGAAGACACGGAAGGAGCGCGCCGATTGGGCGTTCGGGACCTTGTTTTGAAGCCCAATACCGTTGAGGAACTGGGTCACATCCTTCACCGTATCCTGAGCGAGCGGCGGGAGGCGAAGGCGGTGAACACGGAGGAACGCTGAATGAGGCGCGGCATTGGCTCCAGACGCAGGGGCCGGCGACGGACCGGGGGTTGGTGCCGGTTCTTTTTCGTATCCCACGCCGAAAGGAACGAAGAAGAAAAGGAGTCAGAAAAAGAATGCCAAAAGAATGCCTTCACTGGCGAGCGCAAACGCGGCTTGCGATCAAACGAGACCGAAGCAAACTGTGCAGCATGTTCTCCCGATTTTTGCTTCTTCCCCTGGCCGCATCGCTCGGCGCCTTGCCTCTCGCCGCCGAGGAACCCGGGATCTGGCAATTGCCCGCCCGCGAGCGTTCGGAGACCGCCGCCGGAAGCGGCGAGTTCCGCGAAACGACGCGCACCCTCGACTGGAATCCGCGCCAGACCGCGCTGGTGATCTGTGATATGTGGGACGCCCACACGTGCCCAAACGCGGCGGCGCGCGTCGCGGAAATGGCTCCGCGCGTGAATGACTTTGCCAATGCGGCCCGCGCCCGTGGCGTGCTGATCATCCATTGCCCGAGCAATACGATGAGTTTCTACCAGGATTATCCGGGCCGCAAACTGGCGCAGTCGGCGCCGTCCGCGACTCCGCCGGTGCCGCTCAAAGGCTGGTGTTACATCGATCTCACGCGGGAAGCACCGTTGCCGATCGATGATTCCGATGGCGGCTGCGATTGCCAGAGGACCTGGAAGAAGGGCGACCCGTACCCGTGGAGGCGCGAGCACCCGGCCATCCAGATTCAGGACGGCGACGCCATCACCGATAACGCCGAGGCCTATAATCTGATGCAACTGCGCGGGATCGAGAACGTGCTGGTCTGCGGCGTGCACCTGAACATGTGTGTCCTCGGGCGGCCTTTCGCGATCCGGCAGATGGTCATGCAAGGCAAACACGTCGCGCTTGTCCGCGATTTGACCGACACGATGTACAATCCCGAGCGCCCGCCCTATGTCAGCCATTTCGCCGGCACGCGGCTGATGATTGAGCACGTCGAAAAGTACTGGTGCCCGAGCATCACCAGTTCCGCCCTGCTCGGTGGCGAGCCGTTTCGCTTCCGCGGCGATACGGAATAGGCCTAATCGCGAATCTTGCGGTAGCGCATCGGGGTGTAGCCGGAGGCGACCAGGGAGGCGATGTCGCGTTCCGAGGCGAGCGTTTTGCTGAAAGGCGCAGCTTCGTAAAAGAGCGCGCGGCTTTTGGCGTCGTCGAGCCATTTGACGAAGAGGATTACGTGGCCGCCTTCGGTGTTCATGATGTCGGCGGGCTGAAGCTGACCGGGCGAGGGGAGCTTCTGGCAGATCTCCGCAAGGGTCGACGTGGCATATTTGTGCGGCAGCTTCCAGCAGCGGGAGATAAAGCCGGAGCAATCGATGCCCACGGCATCCCCGCTGACGGCCTCGCCACCCAGGCGGCGCTTGTCGGCGGTGTAAATGTCGCCGGCCGCCTTGCCGGCGCGCACCCCGGCGTCGAAAGACTCGGGTGTATCGAAGCCGCCCCATTTGTAAGCGACCCCCGAATTAGCCGCGCCGATTTCCCAGCAGGCCTCGTCGGGTGACCCGCGGCCGCCCGGCCGATCGGGCGTGTGAACTTCCAACCCGCGCGAGTCCGCGCCGTGGCGCTGGTTCTTGGCGGACGATTGCCAGATATGATTCACGTAGCTCTCCGCCACCTGGAGGACTTCGGCACGGGTGAGCGAATCGGCTCGCACCGGGACAGCGACCAGCGCGGGAAGCGTCATCAGGAGAAGCAAGGGGCGAAGGCAGATATTCATGAAGCAAGCCAATGTTTCAGTGAAAATACGTCGGAGGACGCCTGTTCCTTGCGAGAATCCGCGGAATTCTTTCGATGGCCTTGCCGAAAGAGGGTCCACGAAAGACACGAAAGACACGAAAAGAAGAGGCCCGCGAATCACACGGATGACGCGAATAGAGTCTTCCGCAGACGGCGGTCCGCTTTGTTTGTCTCTTTGTGGTCTTGCCCTATTTGCTTGGTGTCCTGCGCATCTATCGGCTACGACGGCTTTCTTTGGCGGGGTCCAGGTCTCAATCGAATCCCGTACCGGCGCCACCGTCATCACCGGTCTGATTCGAAGCGTGGAGCAGGATTCCGTGGGATCCTTTGCCGATTGGAAGAATCACCGAATTCGGGGTACGGCTTATGAAGAAGGTGGGGCGTGCCAAAGTGCAAAGGCGAAGCCGGCAATTTCGATGCGGGTAGTGCCGCCCGGAAGAGCGGCGATGATTTCCGGCGCGCCGGCGGCGCCGAGCCAGATAACGCCGCCCGCCGGATGCTGTTGGGCAATCGCCGCGCGCCAATCGTCGCTGGTGAGGAGATTGGTCAGAATGGGCCGCTGGGCGTAATAAGTGAGAGCGCTGCCGTAGGGATCGATGTTTACGAGGACAGTTCCCCCGGGTGGAAAGGCGCGATCGATGGCCCGACCCAGCGCGGGGATGAGTTGTGGCGGTTCATGCTGGACGCCGTCGAGAATGAGAAACGGCGAGCGCATCTCTTCGGAACCCCGAACGCCCAGGACGGCGAGGACGATTATGCAGACAACGACCACGGTCTGGGCCGAAAGACGCGGGAGGCGGGAAAGTTTCCCGGCCGCGCGGCAAATGTCATCCAGCCCGAGGCCGGCGAGCACAGCCACTGCCCCGATGAGGTAGAAGGACGCAAAGTCGTGGATGAAGGATTCGTTGCGGAGCAGCACGACGTAGATGGCGTCGGCCGTGAAAAGCTGCGCCGCCGCCCAACCGAGCCAGCGGATGCCGGTATGCGTGCGTCGCTGGCGGACAATGCGCCAAAACCCAAGGGCGGCGAAAAGCCACGTCAGCAAGAGGTAATTGCCGCACAGGTCTCCGAAGACCGTCCGCGACCAATCGCCCCAGGTGAATCGGGGCGCATTGGCCGCGATGGGCGCGGTGCTGGTCGGGATGGCGTTGCCCAGGCGCATCCGTAGCGCCGTCCAGAGATCGCTCCAGGCCGCGGCATTAGCGCAGCGGATCTGGAGAAGAAACAGCAGGCCGGCAAGGACCGCGAACCCGGCGAACATCCAGCCTGCCCAGCGTCTTTGGCGAGCGGCGCCGAAGACGAACGACGCGGCGGTGCTGAGCACGAGCAGATACCCCGGCCAGTCGGTCCAGAGGGCCAGCGCGGCAAAGAACGCCGAGGCGATCGCCCAACGCGGCCTGGGATCCTTCTCCCACTGCCAGAGGCATGCCAGCAGGGAGATCATCCACAACGTGAGCACCGGCTCAAAATCGACCATGTCGCCGTAGTGTAATTCCATGGGGACCGCCGCAAAGACCGCGGCGCCCAGCGTGGCCGCGCGCGGGCCGGCGGCGCCGCGCACCAGGAACCAGAGAACGATGACGCTCACGAGCGAAGCGAGGACCGGCACGAGGCGTGCGGCCCATTCGGCGTCGCGAAACATCACGAAGGACGCCGTTACCAGCAGGGGCAGTAGCGTCGGATGATGCACGTAGTAGGCCTCCGGGGGGATGGGGAGGTGCCCAAAGTAAAGCGTCGCCGGTACTCCCCCGGCGTACAACCCGGCGCGGAGATTGTTGTGCGCGGCTTGGGCGTAAACCGCGCCGTACCAGTTGTCCTCCTCAACCCACGGACGCTGCAAACCGCGGGCAAAGTGGAAGGCGAGAAGGGCCAGAATCGCGATCAAACCGATTTTCCACCAAAACTCCCTGCCGGTGGCGGGAGACGGAGACGGCAGATTTGAATCGCTGGGAGGCATGAAGACGGCGCGGAAAATAGGCAATCGCGCCGGGAATGTCCGGGAATTTCGACTCAAGGTTCAGACAAAGGCGTTCGCGTTGGATCGCGGCTGCGCTGCGACCTCCGCGTTGAATTGACCCGGGCCCGTCGGACGGCGACCGCTTGCCGTGGCCACGTTCCTTTGCTACATCATGCGCGGTATGCTGCGCGTGTTCCTCCCCCTCCTGGCGTTCGTTTGTGCGACTTCCTTCGCGTTGGCCCAGCTTCCCACCGTCGAGCCCCCGCGAAACTGGAAAACGGCGGAAGGCGTGGCGTTCCAGGCGTCGCTGATCGGCTTTGACGGCACCAACGTCCTGCTGCGCATGCAAAATGGCTCCCGGGCGCAGGCGCCGGCCACGAAGTTGAGCGCCGAGGATCAGCAGTATCTCCTGGACTGGCAAAAAAAGCAGCCGATCGATACGGCGCTGCCCGATGAGATTGGCGTCGAGACCTCGCAGGTCAAAGCCGAGGTCATCAGCGAAGATCCGGTGGCGGAGAAATTTGTCTACCGCACCCAGCACTTCGAATTTGAGTCGCAGGGCAAATTCAACCAGGTGCTCCTGCGCGACGTCGCCCGCAATTTCGAGGCCACCTACGAGTTGCTCAAGGCCCTGCCGTGGCATATCGAACCGCGGCCGGCGGCTGGCGACTATTTTCGCGCCAAGCTGTTCAAGACCAAGGAGGCCTATTATGCCGCAGGCGGACTGCAAAATAGCGGCGGCATCTACCGGTCGAGACAGGAGATGTTTATGGTGCCGTTTGAGAGCATCGGCGTAAAGCTGGTCGGCAAGTCCTACGCGAAAGACGAGAACTTTGAGACGCACACGATGGTGCATGAACTCACCCACGAGATGATGCATTTCTGGCTCGGGTTTCTCCCGCAGTGGGTCATCGAAGGCACCGCGGAATACACCGGCACGCTGCCGTTGCACACCGGCCAATTCCGCGTCTCCGCAGCCAAGAACGGGCTGCGGGATTACGTGACGTTTCTCAAGACGCGCACCCTGAACGGCGTGCCGGAGCCGTATCCGCTCGACGAACTATTTCCGATTACCAACGAGAAATGGTCCGAAATCCTGGAACAGGATCCGCGGGCCTCGCACCGGCTCTATTTTACCTCATTCCTGCTCGTCTACTATTTCATGCACCTCGAGGGCAAGGGTGATGGCCAGCTCTTCGCGCGCTATTTCCGCGACGTGGGCGAGGTGCGCAAATCCGCGGAGGATTACTACAAGGCGCTGGACGATTTCAAGAAGCAGCCGGGGGTGAATGTGAATCCCGATGGCAGCTTCACGTATCCCAGGAGTCTCGTGCCGCCAAAGCCGCCGGAGGTTTTCACGTCGCCGGAAGCCCGTGCGGCGTTCCAGAAGAAAACGCTCGGAATCCTGCTCGATGGCCGTAGTGAAGCGGAACTCATGAAGCAGATCCGCACCGGCTACGCCCACCTCGGCATCAGACTTTAGTGAAACTCATCTCCTGGAATGTCAACGGCATCCGCGCGGTCTTGAAGAAGGGATTCGCCGATTTCATCAAGAGCGAAAAACCCGATATCATCGCCCTCCAGGAGACGAAAGCGACGCCGGAGGACGTGGTCGTGCCGGAGGTCCTGGCGAAATACGCGGCCTTTTGGAATACCGCGGAAAAGAGGGGCTATGCGGGCACGGCAATTTTTACGAAGACCAGGCCGTTGAAGGTGACCTATGGGATCGGCGCCGCGCAGCACGATCGGGAAGGGCGCGTGATCACGGCGGAATACGCGGACTTCTATCTCGTCAACGTCTACGTGCCGAATTCGAAACGCGATTTATCGCGCCTTGCGTACCGCCAGCAATGGGATCGCGATTTCCTTGCCTACCTCAAGAAACTCGAGCGCCAGAAACCGGTCATCTGGTGCGGCGATCTCAACGTCGCGCATACGGAAGTCGATCTCGCGCGGCCCAGGGAAAATGTGAAAAACCACGGGTTCACGCCGGAGGAACGCGCGGGCTTTGACGCCGTGGTGCGGGCCGGCTTTGTGGACACCTTCCGCGAGTTTGAAAAGGCGGGCGGCCATTACACCTGGTGGAGCCAGATGACCGGCGCCCGTGGCCGGAACATCGGCTGGCGCATTGATTATTTCCTCTGCTCCGAGGCTCTGCGCGGCCGTCTCAAATCCGCGAAGATTTATCCGCACATCCTGGGTTCGGATCATTGTCCGGTGGGGATCGAACTGCGGAAGGCTAAGGGATGAAAATAGCCCAGTCCCACTGTCGCGGGACTGGGCTATGGTGAACGCTTCGCCGGTGGTTCCCGTTATTGTTCGGGCTTTTCCGGTTTTGGACCGCCTTTGCCTTTCTGGCAGCCACCCTTTTGACCCGGACCATTGGCTTCATCCTGCCCCTGACCGGGGCCATCGCCCGGACCATGATGTTTGCGATGCGGGCCACCCGGACCGCCTGGGCCGCCTTTACCGCCATCCTGCTGCCCATCAGCCAGCAGGGCCATGGGGAATGTCAGGACGACGCCAAGAATAAGGACTATTTTTTTCATATCGGATTCTGTTGTTTAATGTGCAGTGGAGTTTGCGGAGTTGTGGCGCGCGCTAGCGGGCGTAGTTGGAGTGGGGCCGGCCGTATTCCCAGGGTTCGAGCTTGCCGTCGTGGTTCAGGTCCAGCTTCTTCAAGTTCGCGCGGGCATTGGCGATTTCTTCGGCGCTGATGACACCGTCGTGATTGGTGTCAATGGCGTCCACGAGCGCGGAGCGCTGTTCGTCTTCCCGCGGCGGGGGCGGCGGATTGCCGTCGTTGCCCCCATCCTTGTCCTTGCGCGGCTTGCGGTCTTTGCCCTTGTCGCCATCGGGCTTCGGGTTGTCATCCTTGTCTCCGGCGGCGGCCTTTTGATCGTCTTTGTCCCCGGCCGCATTTTGAGCGGCGTTTGGATTGGCGTTATTATTCTGGTCGGGCTTGTCCCCTTTTCCAGGGGGAGGAGGCGGTGGGCCGTCCTTGTGGTCGTGATGGCCGGGCCCGACGATTTCCTCGTGGCTGAGCATGCCATCGCCGTTTTTGTCGAGCGTGAGCAGCGATTCGGCGGCCTGGTTCATCTCGTGCATGGAGATGATGCCGTCGCCATTGGTATCGAGGACGCGCAGGAGCGCATGGTACATCGGATTGCGGTGTGGATCATCACTGATTCCGGATCCGCCATCGCGGTCGTGAGGTGGGCCGCCAGGCCCGCCAGGCCCGCCTGGTCCACCGGGTCCACCGGGTCCGCCGGGTCCGCCGCCGCCGCGTTGTGCCAACAGGGCCGTCGCCGGGACGGTGAGGGCAACGCAAATTACGAGGATGCTTTTCTTCATATCGGATTTTCTGGTTGGTTTTGGGGTTGGCGTGCGAATGGCGCGCAAGGCGGGTCGCACTGGTGTTACTGGCGGTCATGATGCGCGACTTGGGACGGCCTGTCGTGTTAAGGAGTGTTAAGCGCGCGAGGTGCCCATTGACCGGGCGCCTCCCTCGGCGGCATCTTGTCGGCCAGCAGACCACCTGCGAATCCATGCCATTCACCCACCCACAAACCCGCATCGAATGGGGCTTCCTCGCCGCCATGGTGGTGCTGTGCGGCGCGCTCACGGCGCTGCAATATCATTGGACCGGGGAACTCGCGCATGCCGAGGTGGCGCGGCTGCGCGGAAACCTCAGCGAGCAGTCGCAGCTCCTCACGCGGGATTTTGACGACGAACTCACCAAGGCTTGCACGCAGTTGCCACCCACCGGGAGCGAGATTGATGACGCGGGGCGCGATGCCGCCTACGCGGAGCGGGTGCGCAAATGGCTCGCCACGAACCCGCGTCCCATGTTCAGCCGCCTCGCGGTGGCGGTGCCCGGGGATAGCGGGGCCAATCTTTTCGCGCTCGATCAGAAAACCGGGAAGCTTGCATCGATGGCGTGGCCGGCCTCGTGGGGCGAACTACGCGATCACTTGGGACATAAGGGGGGCGGTCCGCCGGAACGCGTCGGTGCTGGGCGGCCGGAGCCTCCTGGGGCCGATCGGCCGGCGCCCGGCGGGGGCCGGCCCGAGCGCCCGGGCCAACCTCCGGAGAGGCGGGATAAACCGCCGCCGCCCAACCGTGGCGGCGGTAGTGGCGGCAATCCACCGGCCTACACCGATCGCAATGGCACGCTTTTCGAGTTTCCGATCCTGGGAGGGCGCTCGCGTGAGAATGGAAGCGGGGATCACGGGTGGATGATCCTGGAACTCGATTCCGCCTACGTGGGCAACGAGTGGCTGCCGCAACTCGTGCGCCAATATCTCGACCCGCAAGGCAGCGAACTGGACGACATTGTCGTGCAGGCGCCCGGTTCGACGCGCGCGCCGATCCTTTCGCTGCGCACCGGCAATGCCAAAGGCGAACCGGACGTTTCGCTCGAGTTCAACCACGAAGGCCGCAACTCCGGCAGTCCGCGCGGTCTCTCGCCCAAGTCCGCCTGGACCCTCGAGGTCTGGCATCGGCCGGGAGCCTTTGAGGCCATGGTCGCCGTGTCGCGCCGGCGCAATCTCGCCGTGGCCGCCGGCCTGAATCTCCTCATCGTCGCCGTCGGTCTGCTCCTCGTGCGGCACACGCGCCGTTCGCGCAAACTTGCCGAAATGCAGATGAACTTCGTCGCCAATGTCTCGCACGAATTGCGCACGCCGCTCACCGTCATCCGCGGCGCGGCGCACAATATCGAGCGGGGCGTGGTGCAGGACCCGGCGCAGGTCGGGCGGTACTTGCGGCTCATCATCGACTACGGGAACCAGCTCAGCGACATGGTGGAGCAGGTGCTCGCCTACGCCGGGGCGAAAAAAACGCCGGCCCTCCTGGCCCGGCAGCCGGTGGAGTTCAAGGAGATTTTGAGCGAGGCGATCGCCAATGCCGCGCAGGATATCGGAGGCACGCAATGCGAAGTGGAATTCACCATTCCGCGCGCCTTGCCGGCCGTGGCCGGCGACGCCGCCGCGCTTCGCCGGGCGTTTCAAAATCTCATCGCCAACGCCGTCAAGCACGGTGGCGAAGGGGGATGGGTCGGCGTGACCGTGCGCCCGACGAACGGCAGCGTCCCGCCCACGGTCGAAGTGCAGGTGGCCGACCACGGTCCCGGCATTCCCGAGCAGGAACAGAGTGAGATATTCAAGCCGTTCACCCGCGGTGCCACGGCCCAAAGCCGGCAGGTGCGCGGGAGCGGCCTTGGTCTCAGCCTCGTTCGCGAGATTGTCGAGGCGCACGGCGGCACCATCGCCGTCGCCAGCCGCCCCGGCTTTGGCGCCACCTTTACCGTGCGGTTGCCGGCGCAGTGAACTCGCGCATTCTGCTCGTCGAGGACGAACCGGGAGTCGTGCTGGTGGTCTCCGATCTCCTGCGCGCCGCGGGCCACGCGGTCGAAACCGCGGGCGACGGCGACCTCGGGCTGCGTCGCGCGAGCGAAGAGCGCTTCGATCTCCTCATCCTCGACGTGATGCTGCCCGGCAAGTCGGGATTCGAGATCTGCCACGCCGTGCGGGAGCGCGGTTTCGACGGCGCGATCCTCATGCTCACCGCCCGCGGCCAGGTGCGCGACCGCGTCGATGGCTTGCGCACGGGGGCCGACGATTATCTCGTCAAGCCGTTCGATCCCGATGAACTTCTCGCCCGCGTCGCCGCGCTGCTCCGGCGCGTGCACAAGCAGGAACTCACGCCGGTGATGCGCGTCGAGTTTGGCAAGATCATCGCCGACTTTTCGACGATGGAGTTTTTCCGGAACAAAAAGCCGCTCAATCTCACGGCCAAGGAAGCCGAGCTGCTGCGCCTGCTCATCAACCATCGCGGCCAGATCGTTCCGCGGGAAAAGATTCTGCACCATGTCTGGCGGGAACAGCCCTATATCACGCCGCGCACGGTGGACGTCCACATCGCCTGGCTGCGCCAGAAGATCGAAGACAATCCCGAATCGCCCAGGCACATCATCACCAGCCGCGGCGAAGGCTATCGGTTTGAGATTTCCCAGCGCTAATTCGATGACGCGCCCGCCGGGTCGGCGATGAAATGGATGATCGCCTCGGCGGCGGGGTCGTCGGGATGGACCATGTTGCCGGCGATGCTGCCGTGCGTGCGGTCGTCGATTTGCAATTCGCGCACGCGCGTATTGCCGGCGGCGCGGAGGGCGGCCACGAAATAGAGGTTCTCCTCGCGTCGTGCCGGCATATCCTTGTCAGCAAAAAGCACCAGCAGCGGCGGCGTGTCCTTGTGCAGATGATTGACCGGGGCCGCTTCGTCGGCGGTGATAATATTGTGGTCCTTGATCCCGCGTTCCTCGCGCACCGTGTAATGCGTCATCGCCTGCCCGCTCACCGGAATGAGACCGGCGATCGACTCAGGCTTCAAGCCGTAGGGCTTGAGCCAGCGTTCATCAAGTCCGAGCATGTAGGTGAGATACCCGCCCGCGGAATGGCCGCCCACAAAGACGCGGGCCGGGTCGATGTGCTGCTCGTTGGCGTGCGTCTTGACCCAGGCGAAGGCCGCCGCGGCATCATCGAGATAAGCCGGGTAGGTGGCCTTGGGGCTGAGCCGGTAGTTCACCGCGGCCACGGCGATGCCGGAGCGGGCGAAACGCTCCGCGATGGGTTTGACCCCATCCTTCGAACCGCCCGTCAGGCCGCCACCGTGAAACCAGACCAACGCGGGAAAATCATGCCCGCTTGCCGGTACATAGAGATCCAGCGTGCAGCGCGTCTTCTCGTACTCGGTGAGGGCATCGCCCGACTTGTAGGAGATATCGTGGAAGACAAGATCGGTGAGGGTGTTGGTCGACTGCGGTGCTGGATCGGCAGCGGCCCCAAAAACCGGGAGGACGAGAACGACGGCCAGCACCGTGGAGAGGAAGGGGAAGCGCATCTCCCGGTCGTAGGATGGTTGGGCCGGGGCGTCAAGGGCGGGGCATCTCCAACAAACGCCTCATTCTGAGCGCAGCGAAGAATCTTTGATCCTCGTGGGCAGCGGTGGAGCGGAGCCAATTGGACGTTGGATGTTGGGTGTTGGGTGTTGGATGTTCGGCGCAGCCGCCCGTTGGATGTTCGACGAAGCCGCATCGTGTCATAAGGAAATTCCCAGTTGCGCGGGCGGCATTGCCGGGTATTCTCGCGGCAGTTCTTTCAAAACAACAAATGCATCACGAGTGATTCGGCGTTTTCGCCGAATCTGCCAACCTGGTTGGAGAAACCAAGGTGGAGCCGAGCGACCGAGTAGGTTGCGAGGCGATGTGCGCGCCGGCCCGTTTGCCGCTGCGAATCAAATCTCCCGTGATGCGCCTGCCAACTCCAAGACCATCATGTTTCAACTCTCGCTCCGCACCAACCCGGAGAATCCCAATCATCATCTGTGGAATAACAACGGCACGTGGTTCATTCACTACGTGGTGCATCCCACGCCCATCACCAAGGAACGCATCCGCAAATCGCTCGGCACGAAATCGCTGGCCGAGGCCCGCGCGAAGCGCGACGCGATCCTGGCCTGCAAATCTCCCGCCACGCAGGAATTGCGGCTCGCCGCCTGAAGATCGGCCACGCTACTGCGTCGGAGCGGGCACGGCGGCTGCCGGCGTCGGCGTTTTGGCGGCAGGCGCGGGC
>Ga0302324_100009750_pt1 | contig 20013 bp, 15 predicted proteins | sample Palsa_T0_1_FD_201949 | JGI IMG/M metagenome (GOLD analysis project Ga0302324, IMG submission 201949) | Peat permafrost microbial communities from Stordalen Mire near Abisko, Sweden - Palsa_T0_1 | ecosystem: Environmental > Terrestrial > Soil > Palsa > Peat permafrost | place: Sweden: Abisko...
CGAAATGACCAGCCAGAAACCCAGGAGTAGATTGAGCCACTCCTCCCAGTCCGAAAACATCACGATTGCAATGATCGAAGTCGCCGCAACGAGGGCGCTACTCGCCCAGATATCGATACGAGCGTCTTCATTGGGAAAAACAAACAGCCATGGCGAAGCAAACAAGAATAGTCCAACCATCAAACTATAGAGGTCCAAAACCGATTCGCGTCGCCATGTTGACATGTCGCACATCCTTCCAGCCGAGCAGAAATCTCCGCGTGACTAACATTCAAGTTTTCGTTGCGCCTGTGGCCGGGACACGCCCGTTGCCACGGTATCCGCATCATCCCAACAAGGAATCTGCTACCATTGTACGGTTGTCTCGACTGCAGTTGGTGAGGAATCCCATTTTGAACTGGCGGCCATGATTGTGGATCCAGTAATTGCCAAGACTACCAACGCCATCACAACCGCCAACTCGGTGCGTCTGGTATCTCGGCCACCTTTGGATAGCGGCTTTTCCGTTTTATCTGACATCTTTTGCCTCCTTTGGAAGGCATAGAATCAACCCGGTTGAAGATAAGAAGTTCCAGGTACGTCTTGATGGAGGGGGCCGGATCACTCCTTGAGCAAGGGGCACGTCGAGTCAGAGAGCTTTCCAAAAGCTTGATCGCCGGGTATCGTCTCGACAACCCGATAGTAGTCCCAAGGGTGCTTGGATTCTGCGGGCGTCTTGACCTGCATGATGTACATTTCATGTTCCATCAATCCGTCGGCGCGGACCTTACCGTTGGAGGTGAACATGTCGTCGATCTTGGCCTTGTGCAGTTCCGCCATGACTTTGTCTGAATCGGTTGTCTTGGCGGCCTTGACCGCATTGAGATATGTCAGCGTGGCTGAATAATAGGCAGCCTGGGTCATCGTTGGTTCGCGCTTTGTCTTCTCGAAAAAACGCTTGGCAAACGCCCGGGTCTTGTCGTTGAGATCCCAATACCAGCCGGTCGTAAGATAGAGGCCCTGCGCGGTCTCCAGCCCGAGACCATGGATATCGGTTATGAAAGCGAGCAATGCTGCAGGCTTCATCTTTTTCGTGACACCGAACTGATTGGCCGTCTTGAGCGAATTGGTGAAGTCATTGCCGGCGTTAGCCAGGCCTAGAACCTGCGCTCCGGAGCTCTGCGCTTGCAAAACAAAGGAGGAGAAGTCGGACGTCGCGAGGGGCACCCGTACCGAGCCGAGAACCTTGCCGCCTCCGGCCGTCACTACGTTGGCCGCGGCATCCTGAAGCTGGGTACCAAAGGCATAGTCGGCCGTCACAAAGAACCACGACTTTCCTCCCTGTTTCAGAATGGTCGTGGCGGTTCCGTTACCGAGCGCTGTGGTGTCGTATGCATAATGCACCGTGTAGAGCGTGCAATCCTTGCCGGTGAGCGATGCTCCCGCCGCACCGATGGCGAAGAATGGGGTCTTCTTCTCGCGTGCGATCGTCGTCATGGCGATACTGACCCCGGTATTGGAGCCGCCGAGCACCATGGTGAGACCATCGCGGTCCGCCCACTCTCGAAACTTTTCCGCCCCGAGGTCTGGCTTGTTCTGGTGGTCGCTGACCAGAAATTCGATCTTCTTTCCAAGAACAGAACCGCCAAAGTCGGCGATGGCCATTTTGGCAGCCTCGGCACCGCCAGGCCCGATGACGTCGGCATAGACACCGGACATGTCGTCGATATCGCCGATCACGACTTTATTCGCTTCCGCATGCGCAGCCGCAACGGTAGCGCAAAGCGCCGACGCGATCACGTAAGACTTCCTTGCTTTGCTCATGGTCGTATACTCCGTCTGGGCTATCGTTGCTATCCATAACCCCGGCAATGAATGCCGGAGTCCGTCCGGCGGACGTTGTACTCAAGCACCTCTCTCATTTCGCTGGCGGTCGGCGCAGGCGGCCACGGCGACTTGTGGGTGGAAGCGGTGGCTTTGACGCGGAGTCTGTCACTTGAACCCTATTTTGTTGACGCGGAAGGAAGTCGTCGTAACGGCCGCGAGGTATCAAGCAGGGCGCGGTCGGCCTTGCTAGGTGTGCTTCTCCATCGAGCGCCCCGGCGCGTCGCTCCCAAGCGGAACCAGAGTAGCGCCATTGGCAGCGGAAGCTTTGCCGGGCTTTTCGATTAGCTCGAGGAACGGCTTGATAATGTCGATCGGCATGGGAAACACGACTGTGGAGTTCTGCTCGGCACCGATCTCGGTCAGGGTTTGCAGGTAGCGCAGCTGCATGGCGGCCGGGACACTCGAAAGTATTTTGGCGGCGTTGACGAGGGTCTGCGAAGCCTGGAACTCAGCCTCGGCATGAATGATCTTGGCGCGGCGATCACGTTCCGCTTCCGCCTGCTTGGCGATGGCGCGGACCATGTTATCTGTGAGTTCGACAGTTCTGATTTCTACGTTGCTGACCTTGATTCCCCAGTTCTCGGTCTGGCTATCGATGATGCTTTGCACGTCAGTGCTGAGCTTTTTCCGCTCGGACAGCATCTCGTCGAGCTCATGCTGACCAAGCACAGCACGCAGGGTGGTTTGAGCGAGCATATTGGTGGCGGGAAGGTAGTGCTGAACCTGTATAATGGCGCGTTCGGGATTGACCACGTTGAAGTAGAGCACCGCGTCCACCTTCATCGAAACGTTGTCGCGAGAGATCACGTCCTGAGTGGGTATTTCGATGACCTGGATCCGCAGATCCACTCTCACCATTTCCTGGAAGAATGGAATCAACAGCACGAGGCCGGGCCCCTTGACCCTCTGAAACCGACCGAGCGTAAAGACGACAGCTCGCTCGTATTCGCGCAGGATTCTCACGCTGGCCCCGATGATGATGAAAGCGAAGATCAGGAAAGCGGGGGTGAGATACAAAAGATATGAATCTGAGAACATGACGCTGCGCCTTTTCGTGCGGTAGAAATGAGAACGACGTCACCGATGCTGCCGAAGGGTTTGGTGCAACGAGGGTTTGATCACGTTGACGGTCGGGAGGGCGGGCTTGCGACCAGACTAGGCATGAACAACGTTGGCCCGGTAGGTTCGGAAAGTACCTATTGGCGCTTCCGCGCCGGGGTCGAGAGATGGCGCTCGTTTTTGCTGAATGCGTGGGCACGACGCGGGGCAAGGGGGCGTGCGTCGATCCGGGATGAGCGGCGCTCAGCCATCGATCCTGTTGCCTAGTGGACGCTTCTGCGACCCAGCGGCTACCTGCCGACGATCTTAGCGCTTCGCTTCGCTGGCTGGTTGTTTGACAGCAGCGGTCCCAATATCGAGTGGGTCGTTCACCTCGACCTTAGCAACACAAGGTGTGAAAAGACTCAGTACCGACCGGGCGGACCAATTCCGGCATTCATCCTTGCCGCCGTTATAATTCGCGGAGACAATCATCAATATGGCCGCGGCGGCGAAACAGCAACCGACAATGGTGTATCGCACATTCATGACCACACTCCAGCTGGATCAAGCCAATTGCCATACAAAAAAGCGCTCAAGCCTTTTGGCTACCAACGGTTGTTCCAGCCCCTGCCTAATCTTGCTCGCCATCCATTTCCGCCACGAACCAATCTCATGATCAGCAACAGAATCAGGGCGCCAATGGTGGCATCGATGATTGCGGAGATCGTGCCCGAGCCAAGATGGATGCCGAGTTGTGGCAGGAGCCAACCGCCAACGAAAGCGCCGGCAACTCCGATAACGAGATCACCGATCAGCCCGAAGCCGGTACCCTGCACGATTTGACCTGCAAGCCATCCGGCAATAAGGCCCACAACCAGTATGATCAACAGACTTTCGCTCGACATGTACATTTGACGTCCTCAGGATTGATCGAGGCTGCAACAGCCGGATCTAAATGCCCTCCCGGCATCGACCGAGGCGGATTCGTCGCATATCGCTCTTCCAATCAGACCAACATAGGCGAGGCGAGGTCGCTACGGTAGGTTCGGAAATTACCTAAGGACCCTCGACCGAGAACGGCAAAGTCGGCTCGAACCATCGCGACCTGGTGTTGCGAATTGTGGCGAATTCGGCGTTCTCTTCGCACTACTCATCTCATCTATTGGGTATTTTCCGAACCTGTCGTTAACGAACGAGTTCGTCAGGCCGGTGAACTATTCCGGTCTCGCTGGCTTGTCTGCACGGTCGCCGCGATCATCAATTCGCTGATTGTGTCGCGACCAAACGACAGCAAAATAGGAGATTGGATATGCTTAGGATGAAGTCACTGGCCGTCGCCCTTGCAACGACGGCGATATTGGGATCGGGCGCCGCCCTGGCGGCGGAACAACCAAACGCAGGTTCGGCTGCAACTACGAAGCAACCAACGGCCGCCACGCAGAATGCCAACAAAGAACTCGGCAAGCTTTCCGCCGATGGACGGAAGGCGTTCCAGGATGTGCGTTTGGCACGTCTCGCGATTTTTGATGGTCAAGCGGATCAAGCGAAGAAATACGCCGATGAAGCGAAAGCATCGATCGCCAAGGCCAAGACCGATGACACAGCTTTTATGAAGGCTGAGACTGCCCTCAAGCCGCCGGCAGGCGTGAGCCAGCGCAGTGCGGCCCAAGGTGCAGGTGATAAGCCAATGCAAAGCACAACGCCGACGGCGTGGCTACCGGTCGATGGTGGTCTCACCCTGGGCGAAGATTTCGTCGCGACACCGGCCAAAGCGGCAGGCGTCGCGAAAGCAAATGACCAACTCAAGAAGGGGGACCACAAACAGGCTATGGAAACCCTGAAGCTCTCAGAAATCGACGTAGCGTTCGTGATGGAAGTGGCCCCGCTCGACAAGACGATTAGCGGGATCGATTCGGCGGCGCAACTTATCGATTCTGGTAAGTATTATGAGGGTAACCAGGCCTTAAAGGCAGTCGAGGACGGCGTCCGCTTCGACGTCGCTGACGTCAACTCGGGTCCGGAAAAGGCGAGCAGTACCTCGGACAAGGCAGTTCCCACCGTAGGCAGTGCTAAACCTGCAAATACGCCGGCTCCGGCCGCGATGCCAGCGAATAAGTAGTGTCGTTGGTTACGAGGCATCGTCTGTCCGTACATGGACAACCTGTACTGGATGGTGTCTGAGGAATGTTAAGCAGAGTAAGGCCGGCCGAAGCGCGGGCCTTGCTCCGTTGTTTGATTTTGGATTTGTCGCGTAGGACGTGTGCAACAGCGGATGGAGCTTTCGTCCTTGGCACACTGAACGCAGTTGTTCCGCACCTTGCCACACTGCTATTACGGAGGGTCCCAGTGCCAACCTCGCAACAGGAATTGAATTGGATTTCCAAGAACCTGGTCGAGGTACTCCCCGCCGCTGTTTATGTATGTAATTTGGAAGGCGTTATTATCGCCTTTAACCGGCGTGCAATCGAGCTATGGGGACGAACTCCCAACCTTGCCGACACGGATGAAAAATTCTGCGGCTCGCATAGACTGTATCGTCCGGATGGGACCTACATGCCGCACGCTGAAACTCCGATGGAGGCAGTGCTGCGGACAGGCGAAGCTGCTCCTGATCTGGAAGTGATCATCGAACAGCCAAATGGCTTACGCGTGGTGGTTCTGGTCAATATTGCACCGCTCTTCAATGAGAGCGGTCGGCAGATAGGCGCAGTGAACTGCTTCCAAGATTTGAGTGCGCAAAAGCAATCCGAGAAGGATCGAGAGTCGTTGCGCGAAGAGTTGCGGCAGTCGCAAAAACTGGAGGCTATGGGCCAGTTGGTCGGGGGCGTCGCACACGACTTCAACAATCTGCTGACACCAATCATGGGCAGTCTGGACCTGCTTCGTCGCCGAGGCCTCCGAGACGAGCGCGAACTGCGACTGATCGACGGGGCAATACAATCTGCCGATCGCGCCAAGACCCTTGTCCAACGTCTCTTGACGTTTGCGCGTCGACAGCCGCTCAAGTTACGCGCCATCAACGTCGGAGATTTGTTGACCGGCCTGACCGATCTGGTGAGCAGTATGGTGGGTCCCCAGAGCAAACTTACGGTAGATGTCGCGCCGAACCTCTCCTTCGCTAACGCCGACACCAACCAACTGGAAATGGCTATCCTGAACCTGTGTCTAAATGCACGCGATGCGATGCCCAACGGCGGCACGATAGCAATTCGACTGGCCAGCGAGAGGATTGCCCCTGGCCATCGCTCCAAGCTTCCACCCGCCAACTATTTACATTTGTCGATCGAAGACACGGGCTCGGGGATGGACGAAGCGACTATGGCCCGCGCTCTCGAACCATTCTTCTCGACCAAGGAAATTGGCAAGGGAACAGGGCTGGGTTTGTCGATCGTCGAAGGTCTTGTGTCCCAGCTTGGCGGCGCGCTTACAATTAGGAGCAAGTTAGGTTCTGGCACCATTGTAGAAATCTGGTTGCCAGTAAGTGCGGAATTGATCAAAGTGGATCAAACTTCCATTACCATTCCGCCAATCAAGGCCATTGGCACGGTGCTCCTGGTTGATGATGAGGAGTTAGTTCGGGTAAGTACGGCCGACATGCTTACAGACTGCGGCTACATCGTCATCGAGGCAGCTTCAGGAGCCGACGCCCTCAAGATTCTGGAGCAAGAGCTTTACCTTGATTTTCTTGTCACCGACTACATGATGCCCAAAATGACTGGGGTCGAGATTGCCGGCGCGTTTCGCCGAAAACACCCCACTTCTCCCGTACTGCTCATTTCTGGATTTGCCGGGGCGGACGCAATCTCACCCGATCTATCCGTGCTGGGCAAACCGTTCCGCCAAGCCGAGCTTGCGGCCAGCCTGGCCGTGCTCGCACAGAAATAGCAGCAGGCCGCGCAGCGATTTATGTGCTGCGAGCAATCGCTTATGGCTGAATCTGGCATATAGCATCAGTTCGCTACGATACGGAATGGTCCGCTATCGGAGCATACCGAATCTAGCGAGCCGCCCGCCCGGGTTCACGGCCTGCTTAGTTAAGCCGGTTAGCTTCTCGTCATTATTCTCAATCATAGGACCATACGGGCGTTACACCGCATGGCCTCGACCGAATTCTCGGCTTACTCGGAGGTTATATCGCAAGGACTCCCAGGATTTCCTTTGACTGCGGGTCCACGACAACAATCCGATGTCCAACCCGGAAGTATTCATCCCCGCGCCATGTCGGCTGGATATCAACTATGGTTTGAGGAAGCGCTACGAGGCGGACCGAACGTGGCACGACTGTACCGACCGACAGGCTGAACTTGACGTGATTGACCTTCCTTACTGAACGATCCTTGCCGAAGATTTCGTGCATCCGGGTATGGCTGTCAGGCGAGGTATCGAAAGTCAGGTTGGTATTGTGGTCCATGATCGGAGCAATTGGCTTCTGTGCCGGTTCCTTCTGGGCGAAGGCGCCGCCAGTCCCAGCCATGAGAGTTGCGGCGGCTACCGCTATCAACAACTTATTGGTTTTCATTGTGTAATTCCTTCATGAAGCGTGTGGCCGTCCAGCGGCCCTAGACTGGACCAATACAGCCATATGAGGTTCGTTCCGCTTCGGCTAAGAAACTATCGGACTAAAAAGATTGTACTTCGTGTCTGAGACGATACCGCTGAACAGATCGATCCAAGCGAGCTCTCTGTGTGTGCGGTTGTGTTTGAAAATTAACCGAGTGAATCTTCCGCTTGGTTCCAGTGAGCTGCCAGCGCCAAGCGGGCCAATGCGGGAAGTGATTTTGAGCCTGTCTTATCCATTATCGATGCGCGGTGGTTCTCAACGGTGCGCTGGCTGATACCGAGGTCCGCGGCGATATTCTTGCTGGGGTGGCCGGCGAGCACCATGTCCATGATCTGGTGCTGTCGCGGAGTAAGGCGTGCGATGGTCGCGACAGCGGTCTCCCGCGACTCAAACAACTTGCTCGAATCCCGCGATTGCTCGAGCACATTATTTAGGCTGGCAAGCAGTTCGATGGGGGTAATCGGCTTCTCTATGAAATCCGCAGCGCCGGCCTTCATAGCGTCCACCGCCATCGGCACGTCGCTACTTCCGGTGATGATGATCGCGGGGAGTCGGTCGCCTCTGTCGTGGAGCCGACGAAGCAGTTCAACTCCGCTCATTCCAGGGAGGTAGGCATCAAGCAGGACGCATCCCTTCCGCCCTGGGCGATAGGCTCCGAGAAAATCCTCGGAGCTTGAAAAAACCTCGACAGTATGGCCATCATCTTCGAGCACGGCGCGCATCGCTTCACATACTTCATTGTCGTCATCGACAACGAAGACGACAGGTACCGCTGTATTATGAGTCGTTTCGATTGAGGGGCCCGGACGCAGTTCGATTGCGTGATGAACCTTCGGGAGCAGTTGTTCGATGGCTCGAGTCAGTTCCGGCAATTTCACGGGCTTGCTGAGTTGGACGCAGTCATAGTGTGCGATATCGTCGAGCGTGCTGGTGGATATGTCGCCGGTCAGGATGATGATGGGGACCGCTCGATGAAGATCGTCGCGGAGCTTCGCGGCGACTTGAAGTCCGTTCATACCATGCGGCAGGTTGTAGTCCGCAAGAATGAGGTCCGGCCGGATCGATCCCCGCGTCGCAAGTGCCATTGCCGCCACGCCATCTGGCGCCGTCGCCGTGCGATGACCTTCTCCCTTGAGAAATAGCTCAAGCAGCTCGCGCACATCCGGATCGTCATCGACAATAAGGATCGAGCATTTCTGCATGGCGGCGGAAACGGCGTTGTCCTTAAGCGGGAGTTCGGCATATTTTGGCACCGTCGTGGTTTCGCTCGAAGATAGCGGAACGTCTACGGCAAAGGTCGACCCCCTTCCGGTTTGCGACCGGACACGAACGCGGTGACCGAGCAGCGTGCCCAGGCCCTTGACGATAGACAGCCCCAGGCCCAGTCCACGGCTGCGCTCGCGGGCGGCGTTGTCTAGCTGGTGATATTCTTCGAAAATTGCTTGAAATTCCCCGTCGGGGATTCCGGGTCCGGTATCGCAGACTTCGATCGTAAGTGTTCCCGCGTGTCGGCGACAACCGAGCAATACTTTGCCTTGCTTGGTGTATTTGAATGCATTGGAGATCAGGTTTCGAAGCATCTGCTCGAGCAGTCGAATATCACTGTCGACCGACAGACCGCAACAGACGACGCGAAAGGCGAGGTTGTGTGCCTGGGCGTGGTAGGAAAACTCATCCCTAAGCCGGTAAAGCAGTTCGTTGATTGGAAAGCCTGCTCGATTGACGCTGACGGTGCCAGAATCGATCTGGTTTATGTCGAGCAGGGCATTGAGCATGCCAGACATGGTATCTGCGGTGTCGTCGAGCCGTTGAATCAGTTTGAGAGCTTCTTCGGTCTTGCTTTCCCGGACCTTCCTTTGTAGCAGGCCGCGAATTAAACTCAGGGTTTGCAGCGGTTGCCGAAGATCATGGCTTGCTGCGGCGAGAAAGCGTGATTTGGCAATATTCGCCAGATCGGCCTGCCGTTTGGCCGCCGCAAGCGCATCCGAGATGTGCTTCCGTTCGGTGATGTCCGCAAAGGTAATGACGACGCCTTCGATCCCGTTGTCCTGGGTGCGGTAGGGAAGGATGCGACGGAGATAGCAGGCGCCCGCCTGGGTTTCGATCTCCTGTTCGATCGGCGCGAGGGTGCTCAGCACCGTGCGGGCATCTTTTGCAAGGGCATCGTCCGAGACCAGCGAATGAAGGTCGGATATCGATCGGCCAATGTCACTCGGGATTACCTTAAACAAGGATTTGGTAGCCGGCGTGAAGAACCTGATTGTGAGCTGGGTGTCGAGAAAGAGCGTTGCAACGTCAGTGCTGTAGAGGACGTTCTGAAGATCATTCGACGTCGTGCGCTGCCGATCCAGGGTTTCCTGAAGCTGGCTGTTCAGAGCGGTCAGCTCTTCATTCATCGACTGCAATTCTTCCTTCGAAGTTCGAAGCTCTTCATTGGTCGACTGAAACTCCTCGTTAACTGACAGCGCATCCTCGTTGATAGCTTTCTGTTCTTCGCTCGATATTTCCAGGTTCCGGATAGCTGCTTGAAGTTCTGTTCGGGTTGATTCGAGCTCCTGTTGAAGTTCCGCTACGCGCGACAAATCTTCCGGTGCGGCGAGGCTGTCGCTCCGCTTTTGCTGCTTCGGGGCGTCAATGAAGCAAACCAGGAAAAGATCGTTGCCATCGAATAAGACCGGCTGCACGGTAATATTGAACGACTGGGCGTCGCCGTCGCGAACGATCCCGCCGCCAGCGACGTGAACTTTGCCCTGGCCCTCCCGCTGGATTGCCGATCTGAGCTTGGTCCGGATATTCGGTCGCGCCATCTCCAGCAGATCCTGTGTGGGGTGCCCCGGCGCAACCCGCAGATATCGGTCGGTGGGCCCAAGGGAGTACAGGCACTCGAACTTGCGGTTGATAAGGACTGCGGCTGGCGCGTAGTTTTCAATCACCAGTCGTCGACAAAGGTCGGCGAGGGCGGCCTGGCGTGAGGGTCTTTGACCTTGGCCGGCCATCGGGGACGACCGCACACCTGCGCCGATCGAAAAGCTAAATTCGCCGGGACGAGCACGGCCGACGTGGCGAAAGAGGCGTGCGGGCTTGGAAATGATTTCGAATTGGCTGTCGAAATTACCGACCGTTTCGGAATTGCCTAGAAGAAGGACGCCGCCATCACGCAGTGCGAAATGGAACGCGGAGATTGTTTTCGCCTGAGCTTCCGCGCCCAGATAGATCAGGAGATTCCTGCATGACACGAAGTCCAAACGTGAAAACGGGGGGTCCGCCAGCACGTCCTGTACCGTGAAAACGACAGTTGCGCGCAACTCGGGAAGTATCCTGTAACCGTGGTCTTCCTTTGTGAAAAATCGGGCGAGGCGCACCGCAGAGACATCGGCTTCGATCGCTTGCGGATATAAGCCTTCACGAGCGATCGCGACGGCATCCGGATCGACATCGGAGGCAAAGACCTGAAGCTTGATATTACGTTTCGCCGAGGTTATCGCCTCGCGAAAGGGCATGACGAGCGAATAGGTTTCCTCGCCGGTGCTGCATCCGGCGACCCATATACGGAGGATATGGTCGGACGCCTGGTCGCCGATCAGATCCGGGATGATCCTTTCTGTCAGAAAATCAAACACCTTCGGATCGCGGAAAAAGCTGGTGACGTTGATGAGCAAATCCTTGGCGAGCAGGTCGAGTTCTCCGGGGTCGCTGTGCAGAAATGTGAGATACCGATTCATGTCGTGGAGTTCGATCGCAGCGAGCCCCATCCGGCGTTCGATCCTGCGCCTTAACGTGCCTTGTTTGTAAAGGGTGAAATTGTGGGCAGTCTTCGCGAGCAGAAGATTGATAATCTCAGGCAATCGATCGTGCGTGTCTCCCTGAGAGCCCAAACCCTCCTGCGGGCGCTTCGCCGCAAAGCGAGGGCGGTCTTTTCCAAGTGCACCGGGGATTTTAGCTACCGGAAGCATCAAATCCACCAGGCCGGTCAGGATCGCGTTCCGCGGCATACCGTCATGGCTGGCCTCATCGGGATCCTGTGCGATGACCAGGCCGCCGTTTTCCCTGACGGCTTTCAAGCCGACGCTGCCATCCGCACCGGTGCCTGAAAGAATGATGCAGATCGCGCGAGATCCGCAGTCGGTCGCCAGAGAGTTCAGTAAGAAATCAAACGGCAGACGCGCGCCATGACGTGCATGGGGCTGCGAAAGGTGGAGAGCGCTGTGTTCAACGGAGAGATACGTTCCGGGCGGGATAACATAGAGGTGGTCTCGCTTGATTGGCATTCCGTCCGTTGCCTGGAGCACGGTCATCGACGTGTGACCCGCGAGCAAATCCACCATCATACTTTCGTGGGTGGGGTCGAGATGCTGAACCAGAATGAAGGCCATGCCGCAGTCGGCGGGCAGCGCGTCCAAAAAGCTCCTGCAGGCATCTAGGCCGCCCGCCGAGGCGCCAATTCCCACGATCGGGAAGCCATTGGAATCCCTAGGGGCACCACGAGCAGGCGCAACCCTTCGGCTCGACGACGGCCTGGCTGTCTTGGCCTTCCGCGCAGAACTATTCGGCATTGTGTACTCAAATACCCCGGTTCTGACAGGCCCAGCGCTTCACCTTACCACCCATTCGCGTTGAGGTGTCGCAAAGGTGGGTCTTGGCCCATTCGTCAAGACAACTTTTGGTGGCGATATTTGTTCAGCATCTTCCGTTCACAAAAGAGCATCATGCATGTGGTCAAAATTGCTCACTTTTCAAAGATCAAATGCCATGGAAACGGTCTCAGTGCAGGGGTAGGCGCCAACTCGAGGACGGCGCGCGCTTAGGTACTTTCCGAGCCTGACGCAGCAGCTTGCCTTCGGCTATCGTTCAATTTCGCTGTTTTGCTTGAGATCGGGCGACCACAATCGATGATGAAATGACAACCGTACCAATGTCTGTCCCTAGATCAGAATTCAACGACTTTCTATTCGCGCCGATTGGCGAGGACAGAAACGGCATGCTGGTGAGCGTGCTCTCCGGGTTGGCACGATCCGATGTGGATCCCTGGCAGGAGGCTGCCAAACTGGCTCAATTGCCAGGGGATGCCGCGACCAAGGAATTGGTCGCGCTCATCGGCGCCTTGCCGGCCGGAGCTGGGCCATCTTCCGATCCTCGCACGATAGCTACTCGTTTGATTGCGCTGTTGCCGCGCGCGCCTGACTTCAACGGCGGGCAGCAACAGACAAACAACCCTGGTCCGGTATTGAAGTCCGCTCCATGGTGGGTATACGTCGGCTTTATGTGCTTCGTGCTGGGCTCGCAATTCCTGATAGCGAACCATCAGCTGCCGGCCAAAACGAACAATGGCGAAGTGAAGGCTGCCAGCTCTGTTTTTCCACCGGCGCCGTCGGTGAATTCTGGCCAGTAACGACTAAATCGCCGGCCAATTCAGTCGCACCCAGCAAGCTACTGAGTAGTTTCCGATTCTGACGATGCGATCGAGCGATCACTAATATCGATTCATCGACCATGCGACATCTTCCGGCCTCGCATCGGATGAAATGGATACCGCTTCGAAAGCGCCGATAGGCGGAGCTTCAAATCCTGAAGGAGAGCAGCAATGCTGCGTAATACATCCGCTATCGACGGCTACTTCATTGTTGCAAGTGACGGTCACCTCGGCACTGTGAGCGACTTCCTGTTTGACGACGTGAGCTGGCTGGTTCGCTGGCTGATCGTCGATACGGGCAATTGGCTCTCCGGCCGCAAGGTTCTCCTGCCTGCCTTCGCGTTGGGGCATCTCGATGCCGAGCGCCGCGAATTTGCGGTTCGATTGACCATGCAGCAAGTCAAGGACAGTCCGGATATCGATACCAAACGGCCCGTATCGCGGCAGTTAGAGGCCAATATTTACGATTACTATGGTTGGAGTCCGTATTGGAGTTCAGGCCCGTACATGGGTGGTTACGGCTACGGCTATGGGGGAGGCGCCATGGCGCCGTTGCCGTTGCAAGGTTCCAGTCGTCGCGAGGAAGATATCGCCGCTGCCAAGCGAAGTGACGACGATCCGCATCTTCGCAGCGTCGAAGCGATAACCGGCTACCATATCCATGCGAGCGACGGCGAGATTGGCCACGTCGACGACTTCCTCGTTGAGGATGCCGATTGGAGCATTCATTACCTGGTGGTCGATACGAAGAACTGGTGGCCAGGGAAAAAAGTCCTCGTTTCCCCACGATCGATACAAGAAATCGATTGGACGGATAACCTGGTGACTATCAACGTCGATCGGCAGAAGGTGCAGGACAGTCCGGCATATTATGCGGCGGCAACGGTCGATCGGGCCTACGAGAAAAAGTTCCATAGCTACTATGACGGGATTCGTCCAGGTAATCTGCCCTAGGCGCCCGTTCTCACGATCGCAATCGCGCGCATAACGATTGAGGCGATGCTTTGCTTCACGGACTCGCGGACTCCTCAACTCAATAGATTTTTTCCAAACGCCGTCCGCTCATTCGCAACCGAGCCTCCCGCGCCAGACCTGAGTAGTTTCCGACCCTACCGCGCAGCGTCTGCCGATGGCTAGAGTCTGAACTATCAGACAGCAGAGATTATCGGTGATTGATGATGACGCTCACGACGATGCCAAAACAAGAAACTCGCGCTAAGGCCGAAACGGCCGGAACAATGAAGGCCTTCGTTTATCGAGGGCCTGGAAAAATGGCTCTGGAAGATCACGCCAAGCCGGAAATTACGTCTCCCACGGACGCGATCGTCAAAATCGTGAAAACCACGATCTGCGGAACCGACTTGCACATCCTTAAAGGCGACGTGCCGACCTGTGAGCCGGGGCGCATTCTCGGCCATGAAGGCGTCGGCGTCATCGACAAGGTTGGACCAGCCGTCACGGCCTTTAAACCGGGAGACCGCGTCCTGATCTCCTGCATCAGCGCCTGCGGTAAGTGTGAATACTGCCGAAAGCAAATGTTCTCTCATTGCACGACCGGTGGCTGGATCCTCGGCAACAAAATTGACGGCACACAGGCCGAATTTGTCCGCATACCCTACGCGGAGACAAGCCTGTATCCGATTCCGGCAGGCGCGGATGAAGAAGCGCTGGTAATGCTCAGCGACATCCTGCCTACGGGATTTGAATGCGGCGTGCTCAATGGCAAGGTCGCGCCGGGAAGCACGGTCGCGATCGTGGGCGTGGGGCCGATCGGGCTCGCCGCATTGCTCACCGCGCAATTTTATTCGCCGGCAGAGATTATCGCGATTGATCTCGACGATAACCGCCTGGCAATGGCCAAGCGGTTCGGTGCCACGACCATTATCAACAGCAGCGACGGCAAGGCCGTGGAAGCGGTCATGAAGATAACCGGTAAACGGGGTGTCGATACCGCGATCGAGGCCGTGGGCATTCCCGCTACCTTCGAGCTGTGCGAAAAGCTGATCACGCCGGGAGGCACTATCGCCAATATCGGCGTTCACGGACAGAAAGTGGCCCTTCATCTGGAGAGTCTTTGGGACCGCAACGTTACCATCACCACGCGACTCGTGGATACAGCCAGCACGCCGATGTTGTTGAACATCCTGCGGTCGAAAAAAATCGACCCCAAGCTGCTGATCACGCACCGCTTCAAGCTGTATCATATCCTCGACGCCTACGAGACGTTCGGAAACGCTGCCAAAACAAAGGCGCTTAAGGTGATCATCGAGGCGTAGCGGTCCAGCAACAGGATTATCCAGCCAAACCGCACGACCATATTTGAAAGAAGACCACATCATGGCCTATCAAAGCCTCAACCCCGCCACCGGCAAGCTGCTCAAGAAGTTCGACGAACTCACCGACAAGCAGCTCGAAGAGAAGTTGGCTGCCGCTGCCAAATGCTTCGAGACCTGGAAGCGCAAGAGCTATGCCGAGCGGGCGGTCATCGTCGCCAAAGCTGCCACTCTCATGCACGACAAGGCCGAGGAACTCGCGCACACCATGACGCTGGAGATGGGCAAGCGCATTAACGAAGCACGAGGGGAAGTGGAGTTCAGTTCGACGATCCTCGCCTACTATGCCAAGAACGCTGAGCGCTTTCTTGCGAACGTCGAACTGCATCCGACACTTGGGGTCGGTCACATGGAGAGCAGCCCGATCGGCGTGATTTTCGGTGTCGAGCCGTGGAACTTTCCCTATTACCAGCTCGCGCGGGTTGCGGGTCCGCATCTGATGGCCGGCAACGTTCTGCTGGTTAAACATGCAGGCTGCGTGCCCCAATGTGCGATCGCTTTTGAGAAACTATGGATCGAAGCTGGCGCGCCGGTCGGCCTCTACACCAATCTTCTGATTTCGCACGACCAATCCGATGACCTTATCGACGATCCGCGCATCAAAGGCGTAGCGCTCACCGGCAGCGTCGCAGCCGGCAGAAGCATCGCGGCGCGGGCCGGGCAGAATCTGAAGCCATCCTCGATGGAGCTTGGCGGCAGTGACGCCTTTATCGTTCTCGAAGACGCCGATCTCGAGCACACCATTAAATGGGCGGTTTGGGGCCGAATGTACAATACCGGCCAGACCTGCTGCGCGGCAAAGCGATTCATTGTTGTGGAGAAGCTCGCCGACAAGTTCCTGGAGAAGTTTCAGGCGGCGCTCGGTGCCCTCAAGGCCGGCGATCCCCTCGACGAGAAGACGACATTGGGTCCATTGTCGACGGAATCGGCCCTGGTCGATCTCCTGAAACAAATCGATGCTGCGGTCTCTCACGGGGCCAAGGTGCTGATGGGCGGCAAGCGAGTCGACCGTCCGGGATCGTTCATGCAGCCCACCATTCTGACGGACGTCAAGCCGGACAATCCAGCCTTCCGAGATGAGTTCTTTGGCCCGGTCGCGATGTTCTTCCGGGTCAAGGACGAAGATGCGGCGATTGCTCTGGCAAACGACTCCGATTTCGGGTTGGGCGGCTCCGTTTTCACCAAGGACCTGGCGCGCGGCAAGCGTGTCGCGAGCCGCGTCGAAACCGGCATGATGTTCATCAACAACATCAGCTGGTCCGATGCCGAGCTGCCGTTCGGCGGCATCAAGAATTCCGGTTATGGGCGTGAGCTTGGCGACATGGGCATCCAGGAGTTCGTGAACAAGAAGCTGGTCCGCTATGTGTCGGCCGAAGCGCCGCTGTAGGGCGCTTCGTCAGGCCCCGTTTCTGAATGAACGGCGGGGATTGCAATGAGGCGTTCGGTTCGAGCCGAACGCCTCATCGAGAGCCATGATCTTCAATCGCTTTGCCGATTGAAGAATCCGAGACAACAAGCTGGAGCTACCATGTACGTTAACGTCGCCGTTTTGAAGGAAACGCAACCGCATGAACGGCGCGTGGCTCTGGTGCCGTCGGTTGTGCCAAAGCTGATCAAGCTCGGCGCCAAACTGCATATGCAGGAGGGCGCCGGTAATGCCATCAAGCTGACCGATGACGCATTCAAAGACGTCGTCTTTATGGAAGATAGAACGGAACTGGTCAGCGACGCAGATATCGTGCTCGCAGTCCAGCCTCCGGCACTGGACGTCATCAACCAGATGAAAAAGGGCGCAGTCCTGATCTCGTTCATCTATGCCAACAGGGAACCGGCGCTCGTTCAGCTTCTCTTGGACAAGAAGATCACTTGCTTCGCGATGGAACGTGTCCCGCGTATTTCCCGTGCGCAGGCGATGGATGCCTTGTCCAGTCAGTCTGCGCTCGCGGGATATTATGCGGTACAGCTGGGGGCGACATATCTTGGACGTGTGCTTCCCAAGATCACGACGGCTGCCGGTGCGATCGGGCCGGCCAAGGTTCTCGTGATGGGCCTCGGTGTCGCCGGCCTTGAAGCGCTCGCGACGGCCCATCGTCTGGGAGCCGTTACGGAAGGCTATGATGTTCGCCCGGAAACGGAGGAGCAGGCGCTGTCGCTTGGCGCCACCTTCGTCGAGACCGGCGTCGATGCTCGCGGCAAGGGCGGCTATGCCCGCGAGCTGACCGCGGCAGAGAAATCCAAGGTCGCCGCGGTGCTGACGAAACATATCCAGGCGGCTGATCTTATCATTACGACCGCCGCCATTCCGGGCCGCGCATCGCCGAAGCTGATCAACAAGGCGCAGGTAGCCGGCATGAAAGCCGGCGCCGTGATCGTCGATCTTTCGGCCGACGGCGGCGGAAATTGCGAGGACACGCTCCCGGGGGAAACCGCGCATATCGGTCAGGTGACGATCGTCGCACCGATCAACGTTCCCTCCCTGCTTGGAGAAGACGCAAGCGAGCTCTATGCGAAAAATCAATATCATCTGCTTGCCCTGATGATGAAGGACAACGTGGTCAAGATCGACTGGGACGATGAGGTTCTCGCCAAGACGGCACTTACCCATGACGGCAAGATGAAGAACGAAGCAACCGAGCCACATGTCAATCCCGACAGCGGCACCAAGAAACCGATAGCCGCGCCGGCCGCGAAAGTGGCTTGAGCCGGAGGATGAGGTTGTCATGCAATTTACGATAGCGATCAGTGGCTTTGTTGCCCTCTATATCTTCATGCTGGCCGCCTTTGCTGGCTGGGTCATAATCGGCCATGTCCCGGCGATCCTGCACACCCCGTTGATGTCGGGCTCGAATTTCGTGCACGGCATCGTCGTAGTCGGCGGGATCTTTGCGCTGCTGAATGCGAGCAATGTGCTGGAACAGGCGATCGGATTCTTCGCCGTTCTGCTCGGTGCGGGCAATGCCGCCGGTGGTTTTGCGGTCACGCATCGCATGCTCGCAATGTTCCAGACCAGCGGGCACAAGCCAGCCCATGCCAAACACGGCCACGCCAGGGCCGGTCACCCGAAAAAGGGTTGAGGAGCCGACATGCTGACGATCATCCCACAACTCATCATTGGCGCCACCGACCTCGCGGCTGCCTTTCTGTTCATGTACGGCCTGCAGCGGATGTCCTCTCCCGTGACCGCTCCTTCGGGGATTATGGTCGCCGGCGTAGGCATGCTGGTCGCTGTTCTGGCGAGCTTTCTCTACGCCTTCGATGTCAGCGAAACTGCGAAGCCGCATTTGATGGTCAACGTCGTATTGGCCTTCATCGCCCTCATTCTCGGCGGCGGTGTCGCATGGTGGAGCGGCAAGAAGGTGGCGATGACAGCCATGCCGCAGATGGTAGCTCTTTATAATGGCATGGGCGGCGGTGCCGCCGGAGCAATCGCCGCGGTCGAGCTGTTCGGAAACAAGGCTGACGGTGTAACCCAGCTTGTTGTGACGTTGCTCGGTGCCTTGATCGGCGCGGTATCGTTGTCCGGCTCATTGATAGCCTGGGCCAAGCTTGATCGAGTGATCAAGAAACCATTGCAGGTGAGGGGTCAGCAGGCATTTAACGGACTAATCGCGTTGGTCACTCTCGGCGTCGGCGGTTACATCGTTTTAGTTACGGAGTTTGGCGTCGCTCCACTCATCGCAATGCCTGATCTGATCTATCTGTTCTTCGGCTGCGCGCTGGCCTTCGGCATTCTGATGACGCTTCCGATCGGCGGTGCCGATATGCCTGTCGTCATATCCATCTACAACGCTTTTACTGGCCTCGCGGTCGGCCTCGAGGGGTTTGTGTTGCAGAATCCGGCTCTTATGATTGCCGGGATGGTGGTCGGCGCGGCTGGCATGCTGCTGACGCTGCTCATGGCGAAGGCCATGAACCGCTCGGTCAGCAACATTCTTTTCACGAACTTCGGCGCCGTCGCCAAGCACAAGCATAGCGATATCAAGGGCAGCCTCAAGCCGGTCGAGGCCAGCGATGCCGGAATCTTCATGCGCTACGCCAGCACGGTTATCATCGTGCCAGGCTACGGCCTCGCCATCTCACAGGGGCAACAGAAGCTGTTCGAATTCGTCAAGCTGCTTCAGGCGGCAGGCGTCGGGGTCAAATTCGCGGTCCATCCTGTGGCGGGACGCATGCCCGGTCAAATGGACGTCTTGCTGGCGGAAGCGGGCGTGCCCTACGACCTCATTTTCCAGCTTGAGGACATCAACGACGAGTTTGAAAACACCGATGTGGCGCTCGTCATCGGCGCCAATGACGTCGTCAACCCGGCGGCGCGCACCGACAAATCCTCGCCGATTTTCGGTATGCCGATCCTGAACGCCGACAAGGCCAAGAAGGTCTACGTGGTCAAACGAGGCGATGGCAAAGGCTATGCCGGCATCCAGAATGCTCTGTTCTACGGCGACAACTGCGACATGGTGTACGGCGATGCCCAAGCTGTGCTGGTGAAGATGATCGAGGCGGTGCGTGGCTTGGGGCTGTCGGCCGCTGCCTAAGTGGGTCGTCAAAAGCACATCGATCCAAATTCGAAAACAGGAGCTACACATGGCCGGTAAAATGCACGTCGCCGTCGTCGAGCACTTTGGTAAACCTCTGGTGCAGCAGGAATGGGACATACCGTCCCCCGGCCCGGGCCAGATCCTGGTAAAGACCGAGGCCTGCGGCGTCTGCCATACGGATCTCCATGCCGCGACCGGCGATTGGCCGCTAAAGCCGAAATTGCCATTCATTCCCGGCCACGAAGCCATTGGCCGCGTTACCGC
>Ga0302324_100009753_pt1 | contig 20010 bp, 11 predicted proteins | sample Palsa_T0_1_FD_201949 | JGI IMG/M metagenome (GOLD analysis project Ga0302324, IMG submission 201949) | Peat permafrost microbial communities from Stordalen Mire near Abisko, Sweden - Palsa_T0_1 | ecosystem: Environmental > Terrestrial > Soil > Palsa > Peat permafrost | place: Sweden: Abisko...
CTACTGAAAACGCTGTCTGAGATGTGCTCACCGCGTGCTATGAGCACCAGACCTAGCCGAGTGTTGGAGCCAGAGAAACCCTGCTCGCCAAAGGGTTGAAGCGAGCTGTAATTGCGATACTACTCCCGCCGCCTAGTCCCAGCGCTCGATCTTCCATTCGGCCGAGTAAGCCAGGACGCCATCGCCGCCCGCGCCGCCACCCCCGGCGGTTTGGCTCCGCCAAATCCGCCACTCGAGCCGGCACGCCTGCCAACTCCACTACCCGCCCGCGCCGCCACCCCCGGCGGATTTGGCTCTGCCAAATCCGCCAATGGAGTCGGCACGGATGCCGACTCCACAAGCCCCTGATAAAGCTCCCTTGTCCGTCTCGCGACTGCCGCCCAATCGAATCGCAGCACGTGCTCGCGAGCCTCGGCGACCACCCGTGCGCGCCCGGCGTCGTCGGTCAGCACCTGTTCGAGCAGCTCACCCAGTGCCTCCGAGTCTCGAGACGGGAAGCGCAGGCCGACGGTGCCGTCGCCGGGGACGACCTCGCGCAGGCCGCCGGTGTCGGCGACGATGCACAGGCATCCCGAAGCCATCGCTTCGAGCGCCACGATCCCGAACGGCTCATAGATCGATGGCACGATCGCGATTTCCGCGACGCGGTAGAGCGAGTGCAGCATGTCGTCGCCGACCCAGCCGAGGAACGAGCCGTGCGCCTGCAGACCGAGGCGCCGTGCCTGACGCTTGAGCTCCGCCTCCGCGGTCCCCGTGCCCGCGACGACGAAGCGGACGTTGCCAGAGCGCTTGATCACCGGCGCGAGCGCATCGAGCGCGAGGTGAAAGCCCTTCTCGTACACAAGCCGGCCGACCAGCAACACCAGCCGCTCGTTCGGCGAGGCGTACTTGGCCCGCAGCCCCGGCAGGTCGGGAACCACGGGCTCCACGTCGCGCGGGTCGATCCCGTTCGGGATCACCGTGATCCGCGAAGCGGGTACACCGAACACGCTCGCGACATGGCTTCGCATGTACCGAGAGCATGTGATCACGGCGTCCGCGCTGCGCGCCATCGCCCGCTCGCAGGCGTGGATGTGCGACTGCGGGTACTTGTTGACCCAACCCTGATGGCGACCGAACTCGGTGGCATGGATGGTCGTCAGCCAGGGCCGGCCGATCCCGCGTGCGACCCCCTCCGCTGCGCCCGCAACGAGCCAATCGTGAGAGTGCACGAGATCGAACTCGAACCGTTCGCAGAGTTCCATCCCCATGTCGAACATGTCGGCGTTCATCGACGAGACCCAGCGCACGAACGCATCGACGTCCTTCGGGAAGGGCGGCTCGCGAACCCGGTGCACGATCACGCCGTGCCTGTCCTCCTCAGTGGGAAGGCGCCCTCCGCCCCGCGTCAGCACGTGCATCTCGACGTCATCGCGAACGAGATGCTCCGAGAGCTTGCGTACATGCCGCCCCAGGCCCCCTTCGATGACAGGCGGATACTCCCAGGAGATCAACAGGACGCGCATGCTCGGCGCGGCGGACCCTACCGGCCGACGCGTTCGAACACGGCCACCCCGTGCTCGGAGAGCACGAAGGTGAGTGGCTCGGAGCCCGCGAACGACCGCTCCCGGCCCCCGAGCACGTCGCGCCACCGCCCTTGCGGGGCAGCCAGGACGTCGGTCGAGCTCATCTCCTCGCGGGTGCCGACGACGACGAGCACGTCCTCGCCGCGCAGGTACGCGCATGCGTGCTCACCGGCCGCGATCGGCTCATAAGTGCCGTCGAACGCCTCGGGTCGCGACCCCCGTAGCTCGAGCAGACGCCAGATCAGCCACAGCTTCCGCGAAGCGGCGTCGGGCGCGGCCCCACCCTGCAGGCCCGCCAGCATCTCTCGCCTACGGTCCCAGTCGACCGGCCGGCGGTTGTCGGGATCGACGAGCGCACGAAATTCGAGCTCATCACCCTGGTAGAAATCGGGAACGCCGGGTGCGGTCAGCTTCAGCACGAGCTGCCCGAGCGCCGCGCGCTCGCCGGCCATTGCGACTCTCGCGGCGAACGGCTCGAAATCGCCCAGGAACTCGGCGTCGGCGCAGATCGTCCGGCAGAACGTCGCCACGCCCTCCTCCCACTCGAGATTCTGCTCGACCCAGTTCGTGTTGCGTTTCGCTTCGCGCAGCGCCTTCTGCATGTACGCCTCGATCCGGTCGATCTCGATCGGCCATGAGCCGACGAGCGTCTGAAACAGGAAGTACTGCTCCACCGGGTCGGGCGCACCGTCGGCGCCGCGCAGCCGATCGCCGATCTCCAGCCAGCGCGTGACGTGAGCAACCCACGCTTGCGGCATCGAGGTCAGCGCGGCGATCCGGGCGCGCACGTCACCGGAGCGCTTGGCATCGTGGGTCATCGTCGTCAGCAGTCCCCGCGGGAATCGCCGGGCCCGCTCGGCGTTGGCGGCGTGGAAGGTCGCGACATCGATCCCGAAGCGGCTTGGATCGCCACCGACGTCGTTCAGGGCGAGCAGCCTGCCGTAGCGGTAGAAGGCGGTGTCCTCGACGCCCTTTGCCATCACCGCTGGGGTCGTCTGCTGGAAGCGGGTCACGAATTCGGGCGGGGCATCCTGCTCGAGCAGCAGCATCGCTGCGAGCTCGGGCTGCATGTGGGCAGCCGCGATCGCCTCGCGGTCCGCGCTGTCCACCACGCGCGCAAGAGACTCCACGTAGGTCCGGTACACGGGCAGCGACGCGAGCGCACCGATGAGCGCGTCACGCCCCCCGACACCAAGCGCCGATCCACCCGCCCCAGCCGAGCGCATGAGCCGATCCACCTCTGGCATGAACGTCGTCGCCAGCTGCTCGAGCTTCGCTTCGAGCGCGACCGCGCCGAAGCCCCGCCGATTGCCGGAGACCTGTTCCCAGAGCGTTGTCAGCGGCACCTCGGCAGCCGGGTCGACGAACAGGCCGGCGACGTCGTTGAGGAATTCGTACCCGACAGTCCCCGTTACCGGCCACTCGCGCAGCCGCTCGCCGGAATCCAGGATCTTCTCGACCCAGACGTACTCGGCGCCGCGGTCGCGCAGGCGGCCGAGGTATCCGGCGGGATCGGCGAGGCCGTCGGGGTGATCGATCCGCAGCCCGTCGAGGATGCCGTCGCGGACAAAACCGAGCACCAGCTCGTGTGTCGCCTCGAACACGCGAGGATCCTCCTGCCGGACGCCGGCGAGATCGTCGATGTCGAAGAAACGCCGCCAACGGCCGGTCTCGGGGTCCAGGTCGAAGAACCGCTCGCGCAGCGTCTCGTCGGCCCAGTAGGGATTCGCGTCGTCGGCGGCCATGTGATTGGGGACGACATCCAGGATCATCCCGAGCCCGGCTCCGGCCGCCGCCGCAGCGAGCGCCCGGAATTCCCCTTCGCCGCCGAGCGTGTCCGAGATCCGGCCCGGGTCGATCACGTCATAGCCGTGCGGGGAGCGCGGGCGTGCCTGCAGCGACGGCGACAGGTACAGGTGCGACACGCCAAGGTCGCGCAGATATGGAACCAGCTCCCGCGCCGCGGCGAAACCGAACTCGGCCGTGAGCTGGAGGCGGTACGTCGCGCGCAGGTCGGCCAAGTCAGGAGACCCGCTTCAGCACTACTGCCGATCGCGCGGTCAGAGTCAGCGCGGTGCGTGCCCCGTACCGGCTGGAGCCTGCCTCCGCCGCCGGGTCGTCAGTCGAGAGCTCATAGGCCCACTCGGAGCCGAAGCGCGGCCACGGCAGGACGACGGAGCGATCACCATCGTGAGCGTTGAACAGCAGCAGGAAGGAGTCGTCCTCGATGTCCTCGCCGTGCGGCCCAGGGGTCGGTATCTCCTTGCCGTTCAGGAACAGCCCGATCACGGGCTCGCCCGACTGCCAGTCGCGGCGGGTCATCTTGCGTCCGTCGGCACGGAACCACCACGCATCGGGCAGGCCGGATCCCATCGTTTCGCGTCCGGCCAGGAATCGCTCGCGGCGGAAGACCGGGTGGTTGCGGCGCAGCGCGATCAGCCGACGCGTGAACTCGTGCAGCTCGTCCCTGCCGGGGTCTGGGCTCCAGTCGTACCAGGAGATCTCGTTGTCTTGGCACCAGGCGTTGTTGTTGCCGTGCTGGGTGCGGCCGAGCTCGTCGCCTCCGAGCAGCATCGGCGTGCCCTGCGAGAGCAGCAGCGTGACCAGGAAGTTTCTCCGCTGTCGAGCCCTTAAAGCGAGCACCTCAGCATCGTCGGTCGGGCCTTCGACGCCACAGTTCCACGAGCGGTTGTCGTCGGTGCCGTCCTGGTTGTCCTCGAGGTTGTCCTCGTTGTGCTTTTGGTTGTATGAGACGAGGTCCGCCAGGGTGAAGCCGTCGTGGGCGGTGATGAAGTTGATCGACGCGAACGGGTGGCGACCGTCCTCCTGGTAGAGATCCGACGAGCCGGTGAGCCGCGCCGCGAAGTCTCCCGCGCTCGCGTGCATCCGCCAGAAGTCCCGCATCGTGTCGCGGTAGATCCCGTTCCACTCCGACCACAGGACCGGGAAGTTGCCCACCTGGTAACCGCCGGGGCCGACGTCCCACGGCTCGGCGATCAGCTTCACCTGTGAGAGCACGGGATCCTGGTGGATCACATCGAAGAACGCTGAGAGCCGGTCCACGTCGTAGAACTCACGCGCGAGCGCCGACGCGAGGTCGAACCGGAACCCGTCCACGTGACAGTCGATCACCCAGTAGCGCAGCGAGTCCATGATCAGCCGCAGCACGCTCGGGTGCACGGGGTTGAGTGAGTTGCCGGTGCCGGTGAAGTCCATGTAGTGGCGCAGGTCGTCGGGCATCAGCCGGTAATAGGACTTGTTGTCTGCGCCCTTGAACGACAGCATCGGCCCGAGGTGGTTGCCCTCCGCCGTGTGGTTGTAGACGACATCGAGGATCACCTCGATGCCCGCCCCGTGGAGCGCCTTGACCATCCCCTTGAATTCGGTGATCTGCTCGCCGCGCCGGCCGGTCGCCGCGTATTCGGAGTGGGGCGACAGATAGCCGATCGTGCTGTAGCCCCAATAGTTGGTGAAGCCGCGCTCGACCAGGAACGACTCGTCCGCGATGTGATGCACCGGCAGCAGCTCGACAGCGGTGATCCCGAGCTCCTTGAGGTACTCGAGCGCCGGCTCGGACGCGAGCCCGGCATAGGTTCCCCGAAGATCCTCACGCACCTCGGGGTGGAGCTTGGTGAAGCCCTTGACGTGCGTCTCGTAGATGACGGTGTCCGCCCACGGGATCCTGGGTGGCCGGTCGCCCTCCCAGTCGAAGCTCCAATCAGCCACGACCGACTTCGGGATCGCCGCGTCGTCGTCCTCATCGTCGGGCTCGAGGTCGGCGTCCTCCTCGCCGGTGGGGATGTACGGCAGCACCGTGCCGCCTCCCTGGTTCCAGTCAACCACGCCTTCGATCGCCTTTGCGTAGGGGTCGATCAGAAGCTTCTCCGGGTTGAACCGATGCCCTTCGGTGGGCGCATATGGCCCGCGAACGCGAAAGCCGTAGCGCTGACCGGGGCCGACGCCGGGGAGGTAGCAGTGGTAGTTGAGCGCCGTCGACTCGGTGATGTCGATCCGCGTCTCGTTGCCCTCGTCGTCGAATAGGCACAGCTCCGCCCCCTCGGCGTGCTCGCTGAAGATCGAGAAGTTGGTGCCTTGGCCGTCCCACGTCGCGCCGAGCGGGAACGGCTCGCCGGGCCAGACCTCGATCGCGCCCTTCGTCATGCGAGCAACGCGCCGGCCAACGGCGGCAGCTCGACGTGGCCGTCCACGATCTGAGACTCGCCGCAGGTGGCGATCCGGACCTGAGAGGCGGCACACGGGACGCGCACGCCTTCAGCGGAGAAATTGCATGCGAGCGAGAACGGTCCGCGCCTTACGAGTAGCCAGAGCGCGTCCTCGTCGAACGTGATCTGATCGGCATCGCCGGGCGGGACCTCGCGGCGCACGGAGATCAGCTCGCGGTAGAGGCGAGCCAACGCCGGATCCCCCTCACGGGTCAGCTTCGATGCCTCGAAGGTCGCAACCGCCTGGGGATCCGGGATCTCCTGCCCGAACTGGGCGAACGCGGCGAACTCGCGCCGCCGGCCCTCGCGCGTCGCGGTCGCGATCTCCTCGTCGATGTGGTCGGAGAAGAACTGAAACGGCGCGTCCTCGCCGTACTCCTCGCCCATGAACAGGAGCGGCACGAACGGCGCCAGCAGGGTGCAGAATGCGGCCAGCGGACGAGCACGGGCAGGGAGCCGGTCACCGTAGGCCCGGTTTCCAACTTGGTCGTGGTTCTGCGCGAACACAACGAACCGCTCCACCGGCACGTCCTCGGCGGGCGCCCCGAAGCGCCGGCGCCGAAAGCTCGAGTAGCCGCCGTCGTGCACGTGCGGGCGGTGAAACGCCTTTGCGAGCTGTGCGACGCTGCCGAACTCGGCGTAATACCCGTCGCGATCTCCGGTCAGCAGCACCCGCAGCGCGTGGTGAAAGTCGTCGGCCCACGCGGCATCGCACGTGTACCCACCGCGCGAGCGCGGGCGCATCACTCGCGGATCGTTGAGCCCGCTCTCGGCGATCACGAGCGCGGAGTCATTGACCGAGTGCACGCGGCGTGCGATCTCGGCGACGATGTGCTCGGCGCTCGAGTCGAAGATCGCGTGGATCGCGTCAAGCCGCAGCCCGTCGATTCCGAAGTCCCTGATCCAGCCGACTGCGCTCTGCACGACGTACTCCCGCACCGGGTCGCAGTCGGCGTCGTCGTAGTTGATCGCCTTTCCCCACGGAGTCTCGTATGTCTCTGTGAAGTACGGCCCGAACGCCTCCATCGCCTTGACCCCAGACGTACCGAGATGGTTGTACACAACGTCGAGGATCACCGCAATGCCTTCGTCATGGGCGGCGCGCACGAGCCGGGCGAGTCCCTCGGGGCCGCCGTAGGAGGATTGGGCGGCCGACAGGTAGACGCCGTCGTAGCCCCAGCCCCGGACGCCGGGAAACTCTGCCACCGGCATTATCTCGATCGCCCCTACTCCGAGCGAGGCAAGCTCGCGCAGATGCGCACTCGCCCCCTCGAACGTACCTTCGCGAGTGAACGTGCCCACGTGCAGCTCATACAGGACCAGGTCCGAAAGCTCAGCCGCCGCGAACGGCGGCCCGGCCCCACCCCACGCACCGGTGTCGAGCACCCGCGACGGCCCACGCAGCCCGTCGGGCTGCCAGCGCGAGCACGGGTCCGGTATCGCCACGCCGTCGATCACGTACCAGTAATCCTCGTCTGGGGCACAGTCGGCGGTCGCCTCGTACACGCCGTAGCCGGCGTCGGCAAGCGCATGATCCCCCGAGGCCAGGCGCAGCGTTATCGAGGCCGCCCGCGGCGCCCACACCCGGAACTCCCAGCGGCCGCCGCCGACGGGGCGCGCGCCCAGAAAGCGCTCCCACGGGTAGTCCCCCTCGCTCGAGCGCGAAGCGCCGTCAGGCTGAGCCAGCCCCACGTCAGCCGGCATCAGGAACTAGCCAGACACCCGACAGCGGCGGCAGCGTCACCTCAGCGGAGAACTGCTGTCCGTGCCAGGGAACCGGCTCGGCCTCGACCCCGCCGTAGTTGCCGATATCGGCGCCGCCGTAGAACGTCGAGTCGGTGTTGATCGCCTCACGCCAACGGCCCGAACGGGGCAGGCCCACCCGGTAACCGGGACGCGGCACGGGCGACAGGTTCGTGATGAACACCAGCACCCGCTCCGCCCCGCGCGAGGCCCGCGCGAACGCGATCACGTTGCTGTCGGAGTCGTTGGGCTCGAGCCACCAGAAGCCGGCGGGATCAGAGTCGAGCTCCCACAGCGCCGGCTCGTCGCGATAGGCGCGATTGAGGTCGCGCACGAGCGCCTGGATGCCGGCATGCTCGGAACGCTCGAGCAGATGCCAGTCGAGCGAGCGCTCGTGGCTCCACTCGTCCTCTTGCGCGAACTCGCACCCCATGAACAGCAGCTTCTTGCCTGGATGCGCCCACATGTAGGCGTACAGCGCCCGCAGGTTCGCGAACTTCTGCCAGCGGTCCCCGGCCATCTTCGAGTACAGCGACCCCTTGCCGTGAACCACCTCATCGTGGGACAGGGGCAGGATGAAGTTCTCGCTGAACGCGTACAGCAGGCTGAACGTCAGTTCGTGGTGGTGATAGCGGCGGTAGATCGGGTCCTGCTCGAAGTACTCGAGCGTGTCGTGCATCCACCCCATGTTCCACTTGAAGCCGAACCCGAGCCCTCCCAGGTAGGTCGGCCGGGAGACTCCAGGCCATGAGGTCGACTCCTCCGCGGCCGAGATGACTCCCGGCTCGTGGCCGTAGAGCACCTCGTTGAGCTCCTTGAGGAACGCGACTGCGTCGAGGTCCTCGCGGCCGCCGAACTGGTTCGGAACCCACTCCCCGGCGCGGCGCGAATAGTCAAGGTAGAGCATCGACGCGACCGCGTCGACGCGGATCCCGTCGACGTGGTACTCGCGGAGCCAGAAGAGGGCGTTTGAGATCAGGAAGTTGCGGACCTCGTGGCGGCCGTAGTTGAACACGAGCGTGCCCCAGTCGGGGTGCGCCCCCCGGCGAGGGTCGGCGTGCTCGTAGAGCGCGGTGCCGTCGAACCGGGCCAGCGCGAACGCATCGCGCGGGAAATGCGCAGGGACCCAGTCGAGGATCACGCCGATCCGGTGCTCGTGCATGCGGTCGATGAAGTGCCGCAGGTCATCCGGCGAGCCGTAGTTCGGAGTGGGCGCGAAGTAGCCGGTGACCTGATAGCCCCAGGAGCCGCTGAACGGGTGCGCCATCACCGGCAACAGCTCGATGTGCGTGAAGCCCATGTCCTTCACGTACGCCGCGAGCTCGTCAGCGAGCTCTTCGTAGGAGAGCGAGCGGTTGCCTTCGAGCGTGTTGAGCCGCCAGGAGCCGAGGTGGACCTCATAGATCGACACCGGCTCGTACAGCGGCGTCTGCTCACTCCGTCGTTGCAGCCACGCGGCGTCGTCGCCGCTCCACTGGTGGTGCGGCTCGAACACGACTGACGCCGTCTTCGGCGGCAGCTCGGTCTCCTGCGCGTACGGATCAGCCTTCAGCGCCAGCTCGCCGTCCGCGGTCAGGAGCTCGTACTTGTAGCGTGCGCCCTGCTCCACGCCGGGCAGGAACAGCTCCCAGATGCCGGTCGCGCCGAGTGAGCGCATCGCGTGCATCCGCCCGTCCCAGAAGTTGAAATCCGCGACGACGCTGACAGCCCTCGCTGCAGGCGCCCAGACCGCGAACGCCGTCCCGCGCGCCCCCTCGTGCGTGCGCACGTGCGACCCGAGCCGGTCGTAGAGCTCCTCGTGGCGGCCCTCGCCGATCAGGTGCAGATCGAGCTCGCCGAGCGTCGGCGAGTAAGCGTATGGGTCGTCGATCGTGACGCTGCCTGCGGGGCCGTAGTCGACCTCTAGCCGGTAGCGGAGCGGGAGCACCCCCCCGGCCACCAGTCCCTCGAACACGCCGCCCGGATGGACCTGCTCGAGCTCGAGCGTCTGACCGTCGTCCAGGATCGCCGACACGCCCGCCGCGCCGGGACGGTGGGCGCGGATGACGACGCCCGCGGCGGCCGCGTGCGGACCCAGCACGGCGTGCGGGTCGGAATGCTCCCGCCGGACGACAGCGTCGAGCTCGCCGGTGGTAACACTCATGAGGACTCCAGCATCCGCACGATCCCGGCGACCGGGATCGTGACCCAGTCGGGCCGGTGGTCGAGCTCGTATTGCAGCTCGTAGATCGCCTTCTCGAGCTCGAAGATCGAGAGTAGGTTGGCGACAGCGGCCGCGCCGCCGGGCAGCAGTGCCGGCTCAACCGCGTCGAAGTAGTGCTCGAGGAACGTCTCTCGCGCGCGCTGCTCGAAATCGGCCGGCGGCGGGAGTCCGCGCAGGATCTCCAGGGCCGAGGTGGCGTACGCGAACGAGCGCAGCATGCTCGCCACGTCGCGCAACGGCGAGCGCTTCTGGCGCCGGCCGGGGAGTGGGCGCGCCGGCTCGCCTTCGAAGTCGATCAGCACCCACCCGCGCGGCGTGTACAGCGTCTGCCCCAGGTGGAAGTCACCGTGGGTGCGGATCACGCGTCCGCCGGCGCCGAGCTGCGACCGGGCCGCGAGACGCTCGCGGACGTCCTGGCCGCGGCCCATGATCGGAGCCAGCCGCTCGTCCTCGGGCAGGCGTCCGAAGATCCGCTCGATCTCCTCGTCGATCGTCGCCGTCAGCAGCGCCAGCGCTTCGTAGCTCGGCTCCTCCGGAATGAACGCCGGGTCACTCGAATCCGAGGCGAGCACCGAGTGCATCTCCGCGGTCACGGTGCCGAGGCTGCCAAGCAGCCCGAGGAAGCCCTCCGGGTCGGTCGCGATCTGATCGAGCGCCAGCTCCCAGCCGTCGGTCGCGTCGGGCAGGAATTCCTGCGCGACCCCGAGCGTCGCCGAGAACAGCCGGCCCTCGTACTCGAACCACCCGCGCAGCGGGGCGATGTTGGGAAACTGCCGCGCGGTCAGGAATCGCATCATCTCGAGCTCAGGGTTGATGCCGGGCTCGAGCTTGCGGAAGACCTTCAGCACGAGCTCGGAGCCGAACACCAGCGACGTGTTCGTCTGCTCGAGGCCGATCGGTCGCACGACTGCGTCGGTGGGCACGCCGAGCGAGCCGTCGGCGCGACGGAACCGCAGGCACCCTTCACCCGTGTCGAGCTCGTCGCCGGCCTCGATCCGGCGCACGAGCTCGCGGGCGTGGTCGGGGTCGGCGAGGGCGTCGTAGACGCTCCAGCCCTCGGCCACCGCGATCGACTCCTGCTCGATCTCCTCGCCGGTGGGCCTGAAGCCGAGTGGGAGTTGGTAGAGCTCGTGCTGGCCGGTCGCGAAGATCGCTTGGACGAGCGCCAGCAGCAGCATCGGGCTCTCTGACAGCACGACGCTCTCGGCGATCTCGATGCTCGACACCCGCCGTGACTTCGAGGCGTACCACCGTTGGTGCTCCAGCCAGTCCTTCAGCGCCTCGATGTCGAGGAAGTCCTTTAGCTCGCTCGCCGGCGTCTGCACGTGGTCACTCATCCGTGTGGCCCTCCAAGTGCGCTTGCGCACCGTGGGCTCGGTCACCTGTCTCATCGACGAGCTCGAACCAGAAGAAGCCGCGGGGCGCAAGCGTGAGCAGGTAGGGCAGCTGGCCAATCCGCGGGAACCGCGAGCGTCCGAACATCTCCATGGGGTAACGGCCCTCGTAAGCCGACAGATCCAGCTCGACGGCCTGGGCCGAGCGGGCCACGTTGTGCACGCACAGGATCACATCGGACTCGAAGCGGCGGATGTGGGCGAAGATCCGGCTGTTCGAGGTCTCGATCGGCTCGTAGGTCCCGAAGCCGAATACCGGGTGCTCCTTGCGCAGCTCGATGAACCGATGCAGCCACCGCAGCAGCGAGGTCGGCGTGCGCAGCTGAGCCTCGACGTTGACCGCCTGGTAACCGAACACCGGGTCCATCAGCGGCGGCGCATAGAGCTGCGCGAAGTCGGCGCCCGAGAAGCCGCCGTTGCGATCGCCGGTCCACTGCATCGGCGTGCGGACACCGTCGCGGTCGCCGAGGAAGACGTTGTCCCCCATCCCGATCTCGTCGCCGTAGTAGATCACCGGCGAGCCCGGCAGCGAGAACAGGATCGCGGTCATCAGGTGGATCTCGTCGCGCCCGTTGTCGAGCAGCGGCGCCAGCCTGCGCCTGATCCCAACGTTGAGCTTCATGCGCGGGTCCTTCGCGTACTCCGCGTACATATAGTCGCGCTCCTCGTCGCTGACCATCTCGAGCGTCAGCTCGTCGTGATTGCGCAGGAACAGCCCCCACTGACATGTTTCTGGAATCTCGGGCGTCTGCTCAAGGATCTCGTAGATCGGGATCGCCTCGTCTCGTCGCACGGCCATGAACATGCGGGGCATGACCGGAAAGTGGAACGCCATCTGGCACTCCTCCCCGTTGCCAAAGTACTGCACCACGTCGGACGGCCACTGGTTGGCCTCCGCGAGCAGCACCCGGTCGGGGTAGTTCTCGTCGATCTCCCGCCGCACCCGCTTGAGGTAGGCATGTGTCTCGGGCAGGTTCTCGCAGTTCGTGCCCTCGCGTTCGAACAGGTAAGGGACCGCGTCCAGGCGCAGTCCGTCGAGGCCGATGTCGAGCCAGAAGCGGAGGACGTCGAGCATCGCCTCCTGAACCTCTGGGTTGCCGTAGTTCAGGTCGGGCTGGTGGGAGAAGAAGCGATGCCAGTAATACGCCCCGGCGACCGGGTCATAGGCCCAGTTCGACGTCTCGGTGTCGACGAAGATGATCCGCGCGTCGGCGTACGGCTCGTCGGTCGGCGACCAGACATACCAGTCCCGCTTCGGAGAATCCGGACTCGAGCGCGACTCCTGGAACCACGGGTGCTCGCTCGAGGTGTGGTTCATGACCAGATCGGCGATCACGCGGATCTGACGGGAGTGCGCGGCGTCGATGAATGCGCGCACGTCCTCGACCGTGCCGTAGTCGGGGTGCACCTGCTTGAAGTCGGAGATGTCGTAGCCGCCGTCGCGCAGCGGCGACTGGTAGAACGGCAGCAGCCAGACGCAGTCGATCCCCAGCCACTGCAGGTAGTCGAGCTTCTCGGTGATCCCGCGGAAGTCGCCGAGGCCGTCGCCGTTGGAGTCGTAGTAGCCGCGGATGTGGATCTCGTAGAACACGGCCCGCTTGAACCACAGCGGGTCGGATTCGAACCACTGCCGGCTCGGCGCCTGGGCACCCTCGGGCGCCTGCGACGGAGACATCGCGGGGTCGTTACGTCTCGGTACGATCAGGTGTGTAAGCGTCGGTGGACCGCTGGTCACGACGCTAGACCTCGACCAGGTTCACGTGGGCCTGGCGCACGCCGGGCTGCAGGCGAACGTAGTTGGGGCCGATCCGCCACTGGAAGCGCTCGCCAGTGAGCAGATCGTGCACGCCGAACGCCGGCGGCAGACCGAGGCTCGCGGGCACGATCGCCAGCCCCTCCTGCGTCTGGTGTGGGTCGATGTTGACCACTGTGATCAGGGTATTTCTCCGAGACTGCTTTGCATATGCAATCAGTGCGTCATTTGCAGTATCCAGAAAGGTGACGTTCGATAGCTCCTGGAGCGCGGGATTGGCGCGCCGGGCTTCGTTCAGCGTTCTCATCAGCGGCAGCAGCGGCCCGTCGAGGACTCGCTGCTTGACCTCGAACTTCTCCGAGTGCTCGTACTCCTCGGAGCCTTCCCGGACCGCCGTGTGCTCGACGTTCTCGTATCCCGAGTAGACGCCGTAGCTCGGGCTGAGCGTCGCAGCGAGCACGAGCCTGGCCTCGAACGCGGGCCGTCCGCCATGTTGGAGATAGGCATGCAGGATGTCCGGCGTGTTGACGAAGAAATTCGGTCTGAAGTACTCCTGCTCGCCCGAGTACGCGAGCTCCGAGACGTATTCGGTCAGCTCCCAGCGCGCGTTCTTCCACGTGAAGTACGTATAGGACTGACTGAAGCCAATCTTTGCGAGGTGCCGCATCACCGCGCGGCGCGTGAACGCCTCGGCGAGGAAGACGACGTCCCGGTCGCGGGCATGAACCTCGCCGATCAGCCACTCCCAGAACGCGAACGGCTTCGTGTGCGGATTGTCGACACGGAACACCTTGATGCCCAGGGCCACCCAGTGCAGCATCACTGCCAGTAGCTCGTTCCAGAGCGCGCGCCAGTCCGGCGTGTCCCAGTTGACGTTGTAGATGTCCTGGTAGCGCTTGGGAGGATTCTCGGCGTACTTGAGCGTCCCGTCGGGGCGGCGATGGAACCACTCGGGATGCTCGCTCAGCCACGGGTGGTCGGCCGAGCACTGGATCGCGTAGTCGAGCGCGATCTCGATCCCGGCCTCGCGGGCCGCCGAAGTCAGCGCGAGCACATCCTCGGCCGTCCCGAGCTCGGGGTGCACGGCCTCGTGCCCCCCTTCCGACGAGCCGATCGCCCACGGCGATCCCGGGTCCCCAGGGGCAGCCGTCAGCGAGTTGTCGCGACCCTTGCGATTGGTGACGCCGATCGGATGGATCGGAGGCAGGTAGACGACGTCGAAGCCAAGCTCGGCGATGGCTGGCAGTACCTCTTTCACGCCCGCCAGCCCTCCCCACGAGCGTGGGAACAGCTCGTACCAGGCGCCGAACCGCGCCCTCACCCGGTCGACCTCGATCGCGATCGGAGGGTTGAGCGTCACGTTCCCGTGGCGCTCCTGCGCCCGCTCGACGGCCGCGAGCAGCTCTGCGCCAAGGACCACGTCGTGCGTGGCAGGCTCCGGCCTCGACCCGCCTGCGAGCGCCCCGAGCGCGTCGGCCGCGCCGTTCCCCCCGACCGCGTCGGCCGCGCCGTTCCCCCCGACCGCCCCGGCCGCCCCGAGCCCCCCGGCCGCCCCGGCCGCCCCGAGCGCCCCGGCCGCGCCGAGCGCGCCGAGCGCCCCGGCGATCAGCGCGCGGTCCTCCTTCGCTCGAGCGCGCTCGAGCGCCGCCCGCAGCAGCACCACCCCCTCCGACAGCTCGCCGGTCAGATCGTCCTGGCCGGCTGCAAGCTTGCGCTCGAGCTCGTCGCGCCAGGTGCGGAACACGTCGGTCCACGCGTCGACGGTGTACAGCCAGCGGCCCGGGCGATCGACCTCGAAGCTCCCGGCCCAGCGCACGCCGTCGAGGTGTGCATCGGTCTGGTCGAGCTCGGTCTCGGACCAGCGCCGCTCGCCCGGCGCGCGGTAGCGCACCACCGCCCGCAGCTTGTCGTGGCCGTCGCGGAAGACGTCAGCGCTTACGATCACCACATCGCCGACGCACCGCTTCGCCGCGAACGATCCTCCGTCGACGCTAGGGGTCGGATACTGGATCACGATCCGCTTCGGCGGTTCGCCAGAGGCAGGGAGGGGCACCTCCTAGAAGGTAACCGTTGTGCCACTTTCGCTAAACCCTGACTTGTGACCATCCTGCAACGCTCGAGCGGCATCCAGCTCCACATCACCTCGCTCCCGGGCCGTCGTCTGGGCCCGACGGCGTACGAGTTCGTCGACTGGCTGGCCGCGGCCGGGCAGTCGTGGTGGCAGGTCCTGCCCCTCGGGCCGCCCGACCGCCACCGCTCTCCGTACAAGGCCAGGTCCGCGTTCGCCGCCTGGCCGGGTCTGCTGGCGGATCCGCGCGCGCCCGTCACCACAGCAGAGATCGCCGAGTTCCGCGAGCGCCAGGCCTACTGGATCGAGGATTGGGAGCGGTTCTCCGCGCGCGGCGCGGTAGCCGACCAGGTTCGGTTCGAGCGCGAATGGTCGGCGTTGCGCTCCTACGCCGCCGAGCGCGGGGTGCGCATCCTCGGCGACGTCGCGATCTACATTGCTGGGGACAGCGCCGACCACCGCGCCCATCCCGAGCTGTTCCAGGATGGGTTCGTCGCCGGAACGCCGCCAGACTCGTTCTCGGACACCGGTCAGCTGTGGGGGAACCCGCTGTACGACTGGCCGGCGCTGCGCCGGCGCCGCTACCGCTGGTGGGTGGAGCGGCTGCGGCGCACGCTGGAGCTGTTCGACCTGGCCCGGATCGACCACTTCCGCGGATTCGTCGCGTACTGGGCGGTCCCCGCGGGAGCCCCGACGGCGCTCGCCGGCTCTTGGCACCGTGGCCCCGGTCGAGCGCTGTTCGAGACCGTGGAGCGGGAGCTCGGCCTGCCGTTCGTGGCCGAGGACCTCGGCGTGATCACCCCGGCCGTCGAGCGCCTACGCGACTCACTTCGCCTGCCCGGCATGCTCGTGCTCCAGTTCGCCTTCGACCCCGAGGATCCTCACCACAATCCGCACGACCCCGCCAACCATGTGGCGAACCGCCTCGTCTATACCGGCACGCACGACACCGACACCGCGCGGGGCTGGTACGAATCGCTCGAGCCCTCGCGGCGCGAGCTCGTCGACCGCTCGTTCTCGCAGCTCGAGGTCGTCGAACCCGAACCCTGGTGGAGCCTGATCCATCTCGCGATGCGCTCGCCCGCCGTGGTCGCGATGATGCAGGCCCAGGACGTCGCCGGGCTAGGCAGTGAGGCGCGGATGAACAATCCGGCGCGCGCGGGGGGCAGCTGGCGCTGGCAGCTCGAGCCGGGCGCGCTTACGGCCGCGCTCGCCGGTCGCCTGCGCGAAGCGACCGAAGCCGCTGGGCGACTGACGCGCTGACCTTCGCGCTCCGGTACGCGTAGGTGAGATCCCCTCGCACTCTCCCCCACCGCGTTTTCTGGAGGCTGATCAGTGAAGACGGCTGGACCGCAGTCCGCATGCCGTCGCGCTCGAGCCGCGCGAGCGCGAGCTCGGCGATCGCGACCTGACCCAGCGCCGTCGGGTGGACGTGGTCGGCCATCACCAGATCGCGAGACCCGAAGGAACGCAGGTCGAGCACGAGTGCGCCAAGCTTGCCCGCGACGTCCTCGATCGCCGCGTTCAGGTCGCGGACCTTGGCGCCGGCGCGGGGGCGGCCGAGATCGAGCGGCGCGGTCAGCGTCAGGGTCCGATCGCAGCGGCTGGTCAGGAACTCGAGTGCGGTCGCGTAATCGCGCCTGAACCGCCCGAGATCGTAGTCCGCAGAGCGCACGTCGTTGACGCCGATGTACAGGCAGCCGAGCTCGTAGCGGGCCGCCGGATGTGCGCTCAGGGACTGAAACGCCGGGATCTGCCACTCGACTACGTGACGGGCGTCAGCACCGTCCACGGCATAGACCGTGAACGGGAGCCCAAGGCCGCGAGCGACCCAGAGTGCCCACGACTGCAGCGCGAGCCCCCACTGGAGCTCGCCCCCACCGTTCGTGATCGAGTCGCCGAAGGCGAGCACACCAAGCGGCAGCTCGCCGGAGTCGCTGTTCAAGGTCGGGAGCTTAGGGGACGCAACCGCCGCCGATGCAGGGATATATAGCCCGAACCCTCAGCCCCGGCGCGCTCGATCGCCGATTACTCGATAATCGACCCGGTGGCAGACCGATTGACAGCCGCAACCCTCGCAGTCGCTGGCGACTGCGTCGCCGGCGTCGGGGCAGCTGACGTCCAGCGAGCCGCCGCCGACCTGGAGCAGCGGTTACCCGCGCCGATGGCCCCGTTCGCCAGGCTGGCCTACAACTACAGATGGTCGTGGCTGCCTGGCGGCGCAGAGCTGTTTCGCGCGATCGACCCGACGCGGTTCGAGGCGTGCTCACAGAACCCCGTGCGGCTGCTCCAGGAAGCGTCGGCCGCGCCGCTCGCGCGCGTCGCCGGCGACAAGGCGTTGATCGAGCGCGCCAAGATGCTCGAAGCGCAGCTCAGAGCCGATCTCGACAGGCCTCCCGCGCCGGGGGCGCACGACCCGGACCATCCGATCGCGTTCTTCTGCGCCGAGTACGGGGTTCACGTCTCGCTACCGGTCTACTCCGGGGGCCTCGGCGCACTCGCCGGCGACTTGGTCAAGCAGGCGTCGGACAACGCGGTTCCGCTCGTCGCGGTCGGCCTCATGTACCGCCAGGGATACTTTCGCCAGCGCATCGACGCGTCGGGCTGGCAGCACGAGTACTGGGTCGACACCGATCCGGATCGGCTTCCCGCGGCGCTCGTGACCGACGAGGACGGGAATCCGGTGAGGATCAGGGTGCCCTTCGAGGAGCGCGAGATCGTCGCCCAGGTCTGGAGAGTCGAGGTCGGCCGTGTTCCGCTGCTGTTGCTCGACAGCGACTGCGACGAGAACAAGCCGATCGACCGGTGGGTGACCGCACGCCTGTACGTCTCCGACGCCGAGCTGCGTCTCGCCCAGTACGTCCTGCTCGGCGTCGGCGGCGTGCGCGCGCTGCGGGCGCTCGGTATCGAGCCGGGCCTGATCCACCTCAACGAGGGGCATGCCGCGCTCGCGCCGCTCGAGCTCGCCCTCCCGGACGTACGTGCCGGGGTGCCCCTTGCGCAGGCACTGGAAGCAGCCCGCGCCCGCACCGTGTTCACCACCCACACCCCTGTGCCGGCCGGGAACGACGCCTATCCCCAGGAGCAGGCGACGAAAGCCGTGCAAGGGCTCGCGCGCGAGCTGGGAGTCGCCCCAACGGGCCTGACCGCGTACGGCCGGACCGCTCCGGAGGAGGAGACGGACGAGCCGTTCGGCGTCACGCAGGCGGCGCTGCACCTGAGCGGCGCCGCCAACGGCGTCAGCCGTCGCCACGGCGAGGTGGCGCGAGCGATGTGGAACGGTCTGTGGCCCGGGCGTTCGGTCGAGGAGGTGCCGATCGAGCATGTGACCAACGGCGTGCACATTCCCACCTGGCTCGGCGCTCCGATTCGGGAGCTGCTGCACCGCCACCTCGGCGAGGACTGGTGGCGGCGCGCCGAGGACCCGGCAACCTGGGCCGGCGTCGATGGCATCTCCGACGTGGAGCTGTGGGCCACACGCGAGCGCCAGCGAACCGATCTCGTCGCTTTCGTCCGAGCGCGCAGCGTCGCCGATCGACTCGCCCGGGGCGACCTGCGCGAGTACGTCGACGCCGCCGCGAGATCGTTCGACCCTCGCGTGCTGACGATCGGCTTCGCTCGCCGCGTCGCCACATACAAGCGGCTGGACCTGCTCACCCGCGACCCCGACTGGACGCTGTCGCTGCTCGGCGGAGATCATCCGGTCCAGGTCGTCCTCGCCGGCAAGGCCCATCCCCGCGACGAGGACGCCAAGGGCATCCTCAAGCGGCTGTTCGGGCTCAAGCACGCTCGCATCATCGGCGAGCGCGTCGTGTTCCTCGACGACTACGACCTCGATTCCGCGGCCTGGCTCGTCCGCGGCTGCGACGTGTGGCTCAACCTGCCGCGTCCGCCGCTGGAGGCGAGCGGCACCAGCGGGATGAAGTCCGCCATCAACGGCGGCCTCCAGCTCAGTGTGCTCGACGGATGGTGGGCGGAGGCCTATGACGGTACGAACGGCTGGGCGATCGGCGGCGAGGTCCGCAGTGATCCTGCGGCACAGGACAACGACGACGCCGCAACGCTGCATCGGCTGCTGTCCAATGAGGTCCTGCCCGCCTTCTACGACCGCGACGAGGACGGGCTCCCGAGCGCATGGATCGCCCGTATTCGTGCTTCGCTGCGTACCCTCGGGCCGCGGTTCAGCGCGAGTCGTATGCTCGCCGAGTACCTGAACGGGCCTTACGTCCGGGTGCGTCGCCACCGTTAGGATCGCCAGACCGAGCCGTGATCGAGTCGAGAGAGATAACCCTCCACGGACACCGCGTGAACTACCTCACCGGCGGCGAGGGCCCGGTGCTGGTGCTTTTGCACGGCATCGCCTCCACTTCCGGGGTCTGGCGCGAAGTGCTGCCGGGGCTGTCGCAGCGATTCGCCGTGCTCGCGCCGGATCTGCTCGGCCACGGCGACTCGGCGAAGCCGCGCGGAGACTATTCGCTCGGTGCATACGCGAGCGCAATCAGAGACCTGATGATCGCGCTCGGCCACGAGCAGGCGACGTTCGTCGGGCACTCGCTCGGCGGCGGGGTGGCGATGCAGCTGGCGTATCAGTTCCCCGAGCGCTGCGAGCGACTCGTGCTCGTCTCGAGCGGCGGTCTCGGGCGGGAGGTCCATTTCCTGCTGCGTGCCGGCGCGCTTCCGGGCGCCGAGTACGTGCTGCCCGTCCTGGTCAAGCCAGGGCTGCTGCGGGCGGGCGCCGCGATCGGGACGTTCCTCGGCCGTCTCGGACTGCAGCCAGGTCCCGATCTCGCCGAGTTCGCCCGCGGCTACGGCTCGCTCGGCGACGTCGAGGCAAGGCAGGCGTTCATCCAGACGCTACGAGCCGTGATCGAACCGGGAGGGCAGCGTGTGAGCGCGCGCGATCGCCTCTACCTGGCATCCGAGGTGCCCACCCTGATCGTCTGTGGCGACCACGACCGCATCATCCCCGCCGAGCACGGACGCAGCGCCCACGCCGAGATGCCGGGGAGCTACTTTCTCGAGATCCGCGGCGCCGGCCATTTTCCCCAGCTCGACCGCCCG
>Ga0302324_100009755_pt1 | contig 20009 bp, 25 predicted proteins | sample Palsa_T0_1_FD_201949 | JGI IMG/M metagenome (GOLD analysis project Ga0302324, IMG submission 201949) | Peat permafrost microbial communities from Stordalen Mire near Abisko, Sweden - Palsa_T0_1 | ecosystem: Environmental > Terrestrial > Soil > Palsa > Peat permafrost | place: Sweden: Abisko...
CGGCAAGAAAGCGTTTGAAGACCGGCCCAAACCGAAGATCGTCGCGCCCACCGATGCGATCGTCAAGATCACGAAGACGACGATCTGCGGCACCGATTTGCACATTCTCAAGGGTGATATGCCGACGGTTACGCCCGGCCGTATTCTCGGACACGAGGGCGTCGGCATCGTCGACGAGGTCGGGTCCGGTGTTACCGCGTTTAAACGCGGCGATCGCGTCGTGATATCCTGTGTCACGTCGTGCGGCGCTTGCGTGTATTGCCGCAAACTCATGCTGTCGCACTGCGAGAACGGCGGTTGGATTCTCGGCTATGCGATCGACGGCACGCAAGCCGAGTTCGTACGCATCCCGCACGCTGGGACGAGTCTTTATCCCATTCTCGACGGGGACGACGAGGAAGCGCTGGTCATGTGCAGCGACATCTTGCCGACGGGTTTTGAGTGCGGCGTCCTCAACGGGCACATCACGCCGGGAAGTACGGTAGCGATTGTCGGCTCGGGCCCGGTCGGTCTAGCCGCGCTGCTCACCGCGCAGTTCTACTCGCCTGCCACGATCATCATGATCGATCTCGACGACAAGCGCCTCAAGACGGCGAGGGAATTTGGCGCAACACATATCGTCAATAGCGCCGACGGTAAGGCCCGCGATGCCGTACTCAAGATTACGGGCAAGTACGGCGTCGACACGGCCATCGAGGCCGTCGGTATTCCCGCGACGTTCGAGTTATGCGAACAGCTCGTCGGCCCCGGCGGACATATTGCGAACATCGGCGTCCACGGTAAACCGGTCAGTCTCCATCTCGAAACCTTGTGGGACCGCAACCTCACGATCACGACGCGGCTGGTGGACACCGTCAGTACACCGATGCTTCTGCGGACGGTGCGTTCGCACAAGATCGATCCCAAGCGCCTCATCTCGCATCACTTCAAACTCGCGAGTATTCTCGATGCTTACGATACCTTCGCCGATGCGGCAAAAACGGGAGCACTAAAAGTTCTCATCGAGTCGTAGGGGCCGCACGCCGTGCGCTTAGAGAAAGCGCACGGCGACGATTGCAATATCGTCGCGCCGTTTGCCTAAGCAAAACTGTTGGACGGCTTCCATGATTGCTTGCACAAGTTCGGGTTCGGGCAGCGTGCGATTCGCCAGTGCAACATCGATGAAGCGATCCATTCCGAATAGCTCGCCGGCCGCGTTGCGGGCTTCCGTTACGCCGTCGGTCGCTCCGACGAAGAGCGTTCCGCATTCGACTTTGACAAAAGCTTGTTTAAAGAGATGATGCTGGTCGTCGAAGACGCCGACGAGCGGAGCTGTGGTCGCCAAGACTTTGTGCGTGCCGTCCGGTGCGATCAAGAGAACCGGCTCGTGGCCCGCGTTGGTGTAGCTCATCAGCCGGCGCGTCGGATCGACGATTCCGAAAAAGACGCTGGCAAACGAGTCGGTTTTTTCAAAAGCATTATTTTCAAGATAGAGACGGTCCAGCCCCCGGATCACGCGTTCCGGAGTCAATCCTTCCGACGAGTACGCCCGCAAACCAAACTTGATGATCGCCGCGTTGACGGCTGCTTGCGGACCTTTCCCCGCGATGTCCGCGATCGAAAGCGATCGAATCGTTGTCGTAGTGATAGACGTCGACGATGTCGCCGCCGGTCGGGCCCTCCGCCAACTTGTAACCGACCGCGTAGGAAATGCCGGGAATGGCGACCTTGCCTTGTGCAAAAAGATGCTCGACGAGAACCTTTGCCGCTTCTTCCGTGGTCGCTTCGGGTGAGTTTCCGTCGCGCACGACGACACTAACCGTGCCCGCTTTTTGGCGATGCTCGGCGACCTGCGGTTTCGTCTCGATCCCTTCGGTCAGCTTGGTTGAAGAATTGCGCACGATCTGTGTGCGATTCCGCGCATGTGATAGCGTGCCTGTCATAGCGCGCCTGCAAACAACGTTCTTTACGCAATAGGCGCCGAGCGCCAGACAGCTTAGATTTCTAAGCTGGTACTGCGGTGCATTTCTTGCGGCGCGCTAACGCCGCATAGCGTGAGGACGTGCGCGAGCACTGTTTGCGTGGCGATCGCCAGCGACAGACGTGCGACGGCGAGCTCGCGATCGGCGTCGAGCACCGGCAGCACTGGTGACTTGTCGTAGAAGAGGTGGAAATCGGCAGCGATGTCGCGCGCGTAACGCGTCAGGCGATGAGGCGCGCGGCTGCGCGCGACGCCGTCAACGATTCCGGCGAATTCGGAAAGCCGTCGAATGAGCGATAGCTCCGCGGCTTCGGTTAGGCGGGCGAGCGCCGCGCCGCGACGCGCTTCACCCACAAGCGAACCGTCGCGCTCGCCGGCTTTGCGAATGAGTGAGGCGATGCGCGCATGGCCGTACTGCACATAAAAGACAGGATTCTCGTTTGATTGGTCCTTGGCGAGCGCCAGATCGAACGTCAGCGGCTGGTCGGTCGAGAGCATGACGAAGAAGAAACGCGCCGCGTCGACACCGACTTCGGCGATGATCTCGGCCAAAGTGACGATGTTTCCGGCGCGCTTGGACATCGAGAGAATCTCGCCACCGCGCTTGAGCGTAATTTGCTGCGCGAGAATGACTTCGATTGCCCCCGGCCGTTCGTAGGCGTCGGCGAGTGCGTTGAGGCGCGCGATATATCCGTGATGATCGGGACCGAGAATGTCGATGACGTGGTCGGCCCGTTTGAGTTTTTCGTAGTGATAGGCCACGTCATTGGCATAGTATGTCGGCCGTCCGTCGGCGCGGACGACCACGCGATCTTCGTCATCGCCGCTCTGCGAGGTGCGCACCCAGAGCGCGCCGTCTTTTTCGTACGTCAGTCCGCGTTCTTTCAAGCGTTCGATGCCGACGCCGATCGCGCCGCTGTCGTGCAACGCCTGTTCGCTCTGCCAGAGATCGTAGGTAACGCGGAATTCCGCAGCAATCGATTGTTGCTCGGCAAGGTTGGTGTCACGTCCGAACTTGGAAAAATACGGTAGCCAGTCGGCCTGGGGAGCATCGAGCCACCGGTCGCCGTCCGCAGCGCGCAGCATTTGTGCGATTGCAACCATGTATTCGCCGGGATAGCCGTCGTCGGGAAATGGGAAGGCGGGTTCCCACAATTGCCGGTAGCGCGCGTAGAGCGAACGGCCGAGCGTTTCGAGTTGCGACCCGGCGTCGTTGACGATCCACTCGGTAAACACGTCGTAACCGGCGAAGCGCATCGTTTTTGCGAGTGAGTCGCCGACGGCGAGCGTACGTCCTTGAACGACGACGAGCGGTCCCGTTGGGTTCGCGCTGCCGAATTCGAGTGAAATGCGTTCGCCACGTGCCGCTCCGCGACCGTAGTTTTCGCCGTCGCGCAGGATCGCGGCGATCGTCCGTTGCCAAAATGCGGGCGCAAGCCGTAAGTTGATGAAGCCCGCGGTCGGCGTGGCCTCAACAACGGTTGCGCGTACGCGTTCATCCTGCAAGGCACGTTCGGCGATGGCGTTTGCGATCACCGGTGGCGCGAGTCGCGCGGTTTTGGCAAGCGCGAATGCAACGTTCGTTGCAATATCGCCGAATTCGGCGCGCCGCGGTGCCTCGAAACTGACCGCCGGCTCGCTCTGCGGATACAATTCGCGTGCAGCAGCCGCGAAGCGCTGTGCGAGTTCGTCGAGCGTCAGGAGGTCAGTGATGGTAGGGCTCATCTTTGGCGATCTTCGTCGCGCGGTACAACTGCTCCAGCACGATTGCGCGCGCCCATTCGTGCAGGAAGGTCAGTTTGGAGAGCGCCCAGCGGAAATTCGCGCGTTCGAGCAGTGCGGGCGACGCGCCGTAGGTCCCCGCGATGACGATCGTAATGCGTGAGACGCCGTCGACTGCCGCGCGCTCGAGCCGCTGCGACAGCTCGACGCTATCGAGCTGCGTACCGTCGCGTTCCAGCAGCCAAACGTGATCGTTCGGCGCAATCGCGCGCAGAATCGCCTCACCTTCGGTCGCCATGGCGGCATCGGGCCGGCTGCCGTCGGCCGCGCGAATCTCGATTTCTTCGAGCCGGTGATAGGGACCGAGGCGCTTACGAAAGTCAGCCGCCGCGGCAGCGAGGTACGGTTCGCGAAGCCGGCCGACGGCGATGATGCGCAGATGCACTCCGGTCTATTCGGCGAGCGCGAAGCCTCCGCTGCGCCGTTCGATCCGGCCCCCGACTTCAAGTTCGATTAGCGCCGGCAGGAGGAGGCCGGGCGCGAGGTCCAAGGTGGCGGCCAGCATTTCCGGGTCGCGTTCGCCGTCGGCGAGGGCTGCGAGGACCGCGGCGATAGCCGGCGGATCGCCGGCCCGGCCCGCCGGAATCCGGCGCCGGACGGTGCGCGGCTGCCGCGGCAAGGTCGGCAGGCCGTCGAGCACGTCTTGGGCGTCGCGCACGAGGATGGCTCCGTCGCGGATCAGCGCGAGGCACCCCGCGACTTTGGGCCGGTCGACATCCCCCGGGAAGGCGAAGACGGGGATGGAGCGGTCCGCGGCCCAGGAGGCCGTATTGAGCGCGCCGCTGCGCTGAGCTGCCTCGACGACCACCACCGCGTCTACGAGGGCTGCCACGACCCCGTTACGGGCGAGGAATTGATGCGGACGCGCGGGCTCGTGCGGCGCGTAGGGCGAGACGACCGCTCCGCCGTGCGTGACGATGCGTCCGGCGAGTTCCCGATGGCGGGACGGAAAGAAGTGGTCGTGACCGCCGCCGAGTACACCGATCGTCGGCGCACCGGCCGCGAGTGCCCCCTCATGCGCGGCACCGTCGATCCCCAGCGCCAGGCCTGAAACGACACAGACGCCCGCGTTGCCGAGCGCTTCACCGAGCCGGCGCGCGAGTCGCCGCCCACCGTCGCTCGGTATGCGCGTCCCCACGACGGCCACAGCCGGCGCCACGAGCCCGTCGAGGCTCCCGGCCACGTGCAGGCCATCGAGTACGGTCCCCTCGAGACGCTCGCCGCAGAGCGTATCGAGTTCTTCACGGGGCACCCAGCGGCGGTTCGTCTCGTCCACCCTGGGCTATCACGCACGGCTGTGCGGGAGCAAGCACCAGGAAAGAGGCCTCTGCATGGGAATAGGGGGTGCCGTTGTGGCCGCCGCCACCGACACCTACTCAAGGCGGCCTTAGGAGAACGAGAGCGATGGCAGCCCAAGCTTATTGCGTCAAGTGCAAAACCAAGCGCGAGATGAAAGACGCCGTACAAATTACCATGAAGAACGGTCGCCCGGCGACCGAAGGCAAGTGCCCCGAGTGCGGCACCAAGATGTTCAAGATCGGCGCTGCGTCCTAACGCAACGCCCGCCGCGAGTGCGCCAAAAGCTCGTCCCCGAAGGGCGGGCTTTTTGTTTTTCGCCTAGTGGCCTATACTGAGGGTGTGCCACTAGATATTGGGGCCGGCTTGCGCGTCGCCGCGCGGGAGGGCTCCAAGCCATGATTTGCCCGACCTGCCGGAAGAGTGAAACGCGCGTCGTGGACAGCCGCGATGACGAAAGTGTCGTCCGGCGCCGGCGCGAGTGCTTGACGTGCAAGCACCGCTTCACGACCTACGAGCGGATCGAAGCGCCGCGCCTATTCGTCGTCAAGAAAGACGGCCGGCGCGAGCAGTATAACCGCGACAAGGTGCTGAGCGGATTGCGCCGCGCGTGTGAGAAGCGCCCCGTCGCCGAAGCGCAGATGGACGAGATGGTCGCGACGATCGAGCGCGAGCTGTTCGCGCGCGGTGAGAACGAAGTTCCCGCAACGCTCGTCGGCGAGAAATTGATGGAAGCACTCAAGCGCGTCGATCCGGTGGCGTATATCCGCTTCGCGAGTGTGTATCGCTCGTTTCGCGACGTCGAGAGTTTTCAAGCCGAACTCGCCGAACTGCTCTCGAAGTGAACGCATCGCCCCGCATCGCCGTCGTCCGATTGCCGGACGGCGACGGTTTGCCGCTTCCGGAATATATGAGCGCGGGCGCTGCCGGCGCCGACGTCGTCGCGGCCGTGCGTGCCGACATCATTCTCGCGCCGGGTGCACGCGCACTTATTCCAACCGGCTTCGCGCTCGAAGTGCCGGCCGGATTTGAAGTGCAGATTCGGCCGCGCAGCGGCCTTGCACTCAAATACGGTGTAACGATTTTAAATGCGCCAGGCACGATCGACAGCGATTACCGCGGCCCGGTCGGCATCATCATCGCAAACTTCGGAACCGAACCATTCGGTATAAAACGCGGCGATCGCATCGCCCAAATGATCGTCGCACCCGTCGTCCGAGCCACGTTCGGCGAAGTCGAAGCGCTCGCGCTCAGCGAGCGCGGCGCCAGCGGCTTCGGCTCAACAGGCATCTAGTCCGTGAACGTCTACGTCGTCGGAGCGGGTGCAGTCGGGACGTATTTGGGTGAACAGCTGCGTGCGATCGGCAATAAGGTGACGTATGCGCCGCGTGATTTGGAGCGCGTAGAATCGGTCGATGCGGATCTCGCGATCGTCGCGGTGAAAGCATTCGATACGGATGCTGCAACCGAATCGCTGCGGCGTGCACTGCGTTCGCCCGGTAATACGACGATCGTGACGCCGCAAAACGGTGTGGGCAACGAAGAAAAGCTCGCTGCAGCATTCGGTGCTGATGCAATAGTCGCGTGCGCGCTCACCGTTCCGGTCGGTGTCGACAAGGACGGCAAGGGTGTTGCGGCAAGCGGCGGCGGAATCGCGTTTGCACCGGTCGGCGCGATGAGTCACAACTGGCTGCTTGCAGCATTCGGGGCGACCGGGATGACGGTCACTGCCGCGACCGACTATCGGTCCCTGAAGTGGTCGAAGCTCACACTCAATGTCGTGGCGAACGCATCGTGCGCGATTCTCAATGTCTTACCGGAGCGGCTGGTACACATGGACGACGTGTTCACGCTCGAGATTCGTTCAATTCGCGAAGTGCGGGCCGTCATGAAAGCACTCGATATCACGCCGATCGACTTGCCGCGCTATCCGGTGCGCGCGCTCCAAGCTGCGGCAACGTTGCCGTCGCCGATGGCGCGCTTGGTTCTGGCGAATCGCATCGCCGGTGCGCGTGGGCGCAAACCGCCGTCACTTTTGCTCGATTTGCGCGCGTCGCGTAATCGTACCGAAGTCGACGTGCTTAACGGCGCAGTTGCGCGCGCGGCGCGCGAAGCGAACGTTCCTGCGCCGGTGAACACCGTACTTGCGCGGGTGGTAAGCGATATCGCGCACATGCCGCAGCTGTGGGCGAAGTATCGCGAGCGCCCCGAAACACTCCAAGCCGAAGTCGAGGCGCAGATTGTGCGCGAGAAACGAACGCTTGCGCGTGCCTAGCGCGGCGCGTACTGATCGGCCGAGGCCCTCGCTAACGTCCGCGTCGAAGCACGTGGCATATGCGGCACCCTAGCGTTCCCGAATCGCTCGATAGCTGGAGCATTCTTCATCGGATGTTTCGGTTCGATCGGGCGCGTTACGCCGCGCTCGACGCGCGCCGGAAGGCGGATGCCGAGCGCGAAGCCGTGGCGCTTTTCACATCGCTCGCGGATGGCGCCGAAACCGACGTCAGCCTCGCGCAGGTGCTCGGACACAAAGCCGATCTGATGATGACGCACTACGCCAAGTCGTTCGACGCGCTCGGCACAGTCGAGATGCGTGTCGATGCGCTCGCGTTACGCGCGTTTCTCGAGCCGGTTTCGTCGTACGTGTCCGTACTCGAGCTGGGTCTGTACGAAGCGACGGGAAAAATCCACGCGACCTTACAGGAACGTGGCCTCAAGGCGCATTCCGACGAGTGGACGGCAGCGTTTGATGCGCTACTGGAGGAGCAAGCGCGCAACCCGCGCAACGCCGGGCGGCTGTGGGCGAAAATTCCCCGCCGGCGCTATGTCTGTTTCTATCCGATGGATAAGAAACGCGGTGAAGGCATCAACTGGTACCTGCTGCCGTACGAAGAGCGTGCGGCGCTAATGGTCGATCATGGGAAGATCGGCCGTTCGTTCCACGGCCTGGTCAATCAAGTGATTTCCGGGTCGATCGGTTTTGACGACTGGGAATGGGGCGTCGACCTGTATGCCGATGATCCCCTCGTTTTCAAGAAGCTCATCTACGAGATGCGCTTCGACGAAGCGAGCGCGAAGTACGCAGCTTTCGGACCTTTTTATACCGGTTTGCAGTTTTCGGTGCCGCAGTTGCCGCATTTTTTAGCCGGCCACGAAGTGCCGGCATTGCTTGCCAACGACGTTAGGGAAACGGTGTTACGCTAAATATGGGTCAAATTGGTCAGCAACAGTTGACGGCGCTGTTCATCGGGGTCCTCGTGATCGGTTTGGTCGTTCGGCGAACGCTCGTCACGCAAACGATGCGCGTGTGGGCGCTCTCTATCGCGCCGATTCTTTACGCCGTGATTGCCGGTGCCGCTATAAGCGTGAGGCCGATCACGGTGCCGGCCGTGATTGCAATCGCGATCGGACTGATCGCCGGCGGATTCCTCGGCTACCTGCGCGGCGTTCACACGCAAGTGAAGGCCGGACCACGGCCCGGAACGGTCGTCGTCAAGGGATCGATCGTGCTCGTTGCGATTCTCTTGGGCGCATTTGCCATTCGCTATGGTTTAGCATTGTATTTCGCTCGCGACCCGATCACGGTAGCGGCAATTGGTGACGGTGCTATTTCGTTTGCTGCGGGTTCGTTAATCGTGGGGCGGGCGATGGTCTACTTTGCGTACCAGCGCCTGAAGGCTTCGCTCGCGACAACGGTGTCACGCACCCTCTGAAGACGCCGCCAAAAAGCGCCTCGCTGCTGGCAGTATGCGCGCTTGCGCGCCCGTCTGCCGGCGGCTGCGCGTGGTGCGGCGACCCATTGCCGCCGCGCAGGCGAACGTGGTGCAGTGACCGCTGCGGTACCGTGTTCTGGACCAATCACTGGTGGACACTTGCGCGGCGCGCGACGAAGCGGCGCGATAAATATCGCTGCCGTACGTGCGGTGCCGCGGCGCCGAAGCGGCCGTTAAGAAGCGCGTTTGGGCGCGTAACGGTCTATCGGACGGCGATGCGGACGTGGCGCGCTGCAAAGAAGACGCAGCGGATGGAAGTCAACCATCGGGTGCCGTGTCGCGGCAAACACGGTACGCTCAGCTGCGACCATCACCTCGACAATCTCGAAACGTTATGCATGGCCTGTCACGCCGCCCATACACGGAACTTGCGAACCGACGTGACCGCACTTAGCGCGTGAATCGCGCGATGAGGGGTGCGTGCTGCGGGTACGCGGCGATGAGCGTCGCGCGCGTTGCGAGAAAGAAATCCGCGAACTCAAATCCCGGCGCGACATCGCAACCGACCAGTGCGTAGCCGTCTTCGCGCTCGACGTGCGAAGCGAAGTGCGCGCCCGCGCCGACTGCCGCTTGCCACGGTCCGTCGGGGCCGATCCGGCGCTGTTCGTGGCGTCCGGCGGGATCGATGATGTCGATTGCGATCGGGTCGCCGCGGTAAAAGTGCCACGTCTCGTCGGATGTGAGCCGATGAAACGCAGAAAACGACTCGCCCGTCAGCAGAAACAATACGGACGTGAGCGCGCTGCGCGTCGTGCCGCGCGGTGTCGTGACGCGTTCGGTGCTGCGGTACGTTTCACGATAGTATCCGCCCTCCGGATGCGGCGCCAAGCGCAGTTCGGCGATCAAACGTTGGGCTTCGGGATGCATCGGATACACATCGACCGTGCGCGACGGGATATCCCGCTGCGCACGGTCGATGCACGGTCGTTATCGAGATCGGGTATCGCTGGTTAGGTTGGGCGAGGCGCCGGAGCCGGCATGCGCGCGCGCATCGCGCTCATCTGATCCGGCGTCATCATGAGTTGCGTCAGGACTGCGCCCGCAGTAGCGGCGCGACGCGTCGTCGCGCCTTCGTCACGGCGTTCGCTCGGCGGCGGCGATGACGGACCGGACGCGCCGGCCGGCGGTGCCATCAGCGCGCGCATGTCGGTGCGCATCTTCGCGCCGATGGCAAGGACTGCGCTCGTTTCTTCGGGCGTGAGAATTGCGTCGATCTGCTGGTACGCGGCTCGCGGATCGGCGATCTTGCCGGCATTGAGTTGATCGACGACGGCTTGTACGGCTGTGACGTGCGCAGGCGAAAGCGCCTTCATCGAAGCCGCTTTCGCGTCGGTGCGAATTTGAGCGTTCTTCGCCGCCATCTCGGGCGACATGGACATGGCCGGGTTCGGAGCGGTGGGTGACGTTTGCGCGCTAGCAGCGAGCGGAACAGCCAAGACCACGCCCAGGGTGAGGACGGTGAACAATTTCATGACCGCAACGTACCCAGGTTTTCTTGGGAATCCCCTGTGAGTGCGCTTCCGGCTAATGGCCGCCCGGCGGTCCGCCATGCATCCCGCCGCGCGGTCCGCCATGCATCATCTTCGGCGGAGCGAGCAGCATGAGCAAGACGCGTCCCGCGTCGGGTGATCGGTGCGCACCGCCATTCGGCGGCCCCGGCCGGTGCATTCCGTTCGGCGGCCCGCCCATGTGGCCGGCCATCGACGATTTCATCGCGGCGCGCATCGAGGTCATCATCTTTGTGGCAACCGCGAGTACGGCCGTCTTTTCGGACGACGTCAACAGCGTGTCGATTTTTGTCACGGCGGCTTTACCGGCAGCGCGGCGATCGGTGGACTTGTTCGCTGCGAGTTGCGCAACGATCGATTGGACGCTCGCGCGGTGGCTGGCCGAAAGTGCTGCTAAGGCTGACGCTTTTGCCGCTGCGTGCGCTTTCTCCATCGCTGCGCGCATCGCGGGTGAGGGCGGCCCGAAGTGACCGTGGCCGCGTCCGCGGAATCCGCCCGGTCCGCCGCGTCCGCCACCCATGTGAGACACGCCCAGCAGAATTCCGCCGGCGGTCAGAGCGGGCATACCGGAAGGCCGCGGTCGCGGCGACCGCGCCGGCGTACCCGGACGGTGCATCATGGAGCGCATGTCGCCTTGCATCTTGGTATGCGCGGCCATGACGGCCGTTTTTTCATCCGGCGTCAGGAGCGCATCGATCTGTTTTGCGGCATCTTGGTGACTGGCGATTTTGCCGGTCGCAAGTTGCCCAATGATCGTCTCGACTGCTGCCCGATGTTCGGGCATTAGCGCCGCGTAGAGGGCGGCCCGGTCGGCCTTCATTTTGTCCATTGTCGCGCGCATCGCGGGTGACGGCGTCGGGCCGTGCATCGGCGGCGATTGCGCGCCGGCGGCCACGGGAAGCAGAACAAAGCATAAAGCCAATGAGAGCAGTCGTTTCATGCTTCGACGCTATCGTACAATTCCGAGAAAGGTCTGAGACCCGAGGAAAAGTTAGCGGCGGGCCTCGCCTGCGCGATATCGGTAAATGATGCGGCCCTTGGTAAGGTCGTAGGGCGACATTTCCAAATCGACCCGGTCACCGGGCAGAATTTTGATGCGATGGCGCCGCAGGCGCCCCGCTATATGCGCCAGGATCGTATGGCCGTTTTCGAGTTCGACTGCGAAGGTCGTGCTCGGGAAGACCTGCTTGATCGTCCCGAAGAGCTCGAGAGTAGCCTGCTTGACCGGCTCTTCGTTCACCCGTGGTGCGTGCGGGGTCTTGGTCTTGGAGGTCCGACGCCGCCCAGCTATGATCGAACCGCTTTCTGAATTATCACGCTTCTATTATACCCGACCCGCAAAACCGGCACCACGACCCCGGTCGTGAGGGCCGACCCCCGGTGCAGAGCCGCCGGAATGGGCACACGGTCATCATGAGCGACGAAAAGGCAAAACCCCCAACCAAGACGCCGGCCGAAGCGCACCGCGAGGGCCTCGAACAGCTCGATCACCGAGCGCACCATCCGACGACGGCAAAAACCCACCCCGAGCACTATGTCGAGGCGCCGGAGATCGTCCCTGAGCCGCGGCAACCGAATCAAAAAACGTAGCGCGCTCGGACTGGCGTTCACGGTCTGTGGATGGTTCGTACTTCGGCGTGAGGCGCCGATGCGAGGCGTAAGAATATCCGGTCCTCATGGCGGAAGAGCTGCTCTTTGCGTGCGAACTCGAAGTTTGCGAGAACCTCAGCATCCTCGCGCAGGCGCGCACGGTACGCCTCGTATTCGGCGAGACTTGCGATGTTGAAGATCCCATAGGCGGTAGTCGCAGATCCTTCGTGCGGCGCAAAGTAGCCGATTAAGTCGGCCCCGCAACGCGGGATCGCTTGGCCGAGTGTCCGGGCGTACTGCTCGAAGGCCGCAAGTTTGGTCGGATCGATTTCGTAACGGATAAAACAGGTAATCATGTCCCTATGATAACGGTCTAAATGTTCACGTGCGCGTGAACCATCGTTACGTCGCGGATCGTCGTTAACGCGCGGATTTAGACGTGGATGTGGAACCGCTGCACAAGCTCGGCGTGACCCTTGTCGGTAATGCGCAATGCGCGATCTTGGCGGTTTCGCGCGATCCAGCCCGAGACAAAGAAATGCTCCATCACCGACGCACCGAGACTTCCCGCAAGATGGGGCCGCCGCTCTGTCCAATCCGTGCATGCCCGCGCAAAGTTTCGCCGCTTACGACGCGCCGCATCGACATCGATCTCCAACGTTGCGAGGAGCGCTTCGCCCGTTCGGGTGAGTGTGAACTCGTCGTCTGATAAGCGAAGCGCTCGCGCTTTGAGCAGATAATCGGTAAACGCAACCCCTAAACGGCCGGCAAGATGGTCGTAGCATGACCGGGCCTCACGCAGCCGCGCCATTGCCGTGTTCTGACTCAGTGCGACGACCGGCTGCGGCCTGGCGATGACGGCGAGCGCTTCCATTGCGTGGCCGATGTCGGGCGATGCGAGGCGAAAGAGCCGCTGTCTGCCGGACGTGGTCACGTTGAGCAGGCCGCCGGCGACGAGTTTTGCAAGATGCGCGCTGGCCGCCGTCGGCGAGGTGCCGGCGCGAAACGCGAGTTCCGAGGCGGGCAGTTCGCGCCCGTCGAGCAGCGCAAACAACATCGCTGCACGGTTGCGATCGCCGATCAAAGCGCCGATCGCCGCAACATTCGGATCGGCAGGGTAACGGGTTTGCAAGCGGCGTGCCATCGTCTCACTATAGCACGCAGACGCTTCATCCTATCGTGAAGTGGTTGCGGTCCCAGGAGAGAGGTGCTAGCTCGTGACGCTGTCGCCGGTCGATGAGTGCGCGGATCGGCGCCGCCCAAGCCCCTCTGCATCGAGGAACAGCGGCGACGAGATCAGGAAATCCGCCGTCGCGCGGTTGCACGCGATCGGAACATTGTAGAGGACGGCAAGGCGCAACAGTGCTTTGACATCGACATCGTGCGGTTGCGTCGTGAGCGGATCCCAAAAGAAGACAATGAGGTCAAGTCGCGCATCAACCAGCATCGCACCGACCTGCGCATCGCCGCCAAGCGGACCCGAGCGCAAAAGGTCGATCGCAAGACCCGTCCGTTGCGCGACCATCGAGCCGGTCGTACCGGTGGCGACGAGCGCGCAATGCGACAGCGTGCCGCTATTGAACTCGGCCCACTCCACAAGGTCAGCTTTGCGCCCGTCGTGAGCGATCAGCGCGATCCGGGGCGAACCGGCGCGCCGGATAGTGTGGTGCTCCATGATCATTACGACACATCGGCGCCGACGGAAGCTGCGCGGGTCATGAGGTTCGTAGGCGCGCGGTATTTGCGAAACTAATTGCCGACGCTCTCGGCGAGCTCTCTTCGTTCGCAGCTCTTCGTACTCAGGTCCATTGTACCGGTCGCGGTGACAGAAAACGACCGGCGAGTTCAAGACCGGCCGGTCGCTTTTACTGATTATTCTCGACCGTTAGCGGTTTTTTCGTCTTGCCGCCGCCACGGCATCGTTCCATTTCTTGCCGAGGTCAAGACTTTTTGAACGGCTAGAGAAAACTAAGACGAGAGCAACTACCCAAGCAATAATCATCACATCACGTATTGCAGCATTGTTATGCTGGACTATGGTGATGTATGCGCAAACATCTGTGAGCACGCAGCAGATGATAATTATGATCCCGTTGCTGACCGGGACAGTTTTGTCCTTAATGAAGATACACGTCGCCACTACTAACAGCGCGGGAAAAATCAGTCCGAGCAGTAGCGAAGGTTGTCCCAGCAATTCTAGCTACCGGATAGACATTGAATGGCGAGCCAAACTACGAATAGCGTTCCACCAACGGCTGCAAGAAGGGCGAGAAAGTCGCCGATGCTTAGCGCTACTGCCAGGGTGGCGATAAATTCAACCGCTGCATCTAGGCCGAGTAGCCCGGCATTTGCAGCCGCATTGGCACCTGCCGCGGCGTTAAATACTGCCGGCGCGTATGTTGCCGCGTTTTGCAAGATGAATCCGGCAGCAGCGGTAGCTGCAACAACAGCCGTCCCGATTCTTTCGCCGCAGCTTGTTGTATTGCCGGTTGGCGCCACGCAGTATGTTGGGCTGCCGGTTCCGTTCAAATTACCGAAACCGAAGTCGCCATCTGCTTCATACCAGGTGTACGTGTAGCCGATTACTTGTAATGTTGCGTCGGATGGCGCACATCCGCTGGTATCGTATTGGTCGCACCCGCCGCTACCATCGTCGTCACCTACGTCACCGTCTTGACCAAGGTTATCAAGTATCGCGCGCTTTGCACTTGATGCGCTAAGTCCAGTAACGTTCGGCGGTGGCGCTGCCGGTTTCATTTGTTTGATCGAACCGTCAACTGAATACAATAACCCGGTCTTGCGATCCAATGCGCTAATGCCGTGAGTTCGCTTCAGTAGTTGTGCGATGCTCTTCGTTTGCGGTAGCTTCGTTGCGGTAACGAGGCCGCCGCTGTTACTGCTGCCGCCGCCACACGCGACGAGGAACGGTGAGGTGAGCGCGACGGTACCCAGTCCGCCGATAAACTGACTACGTGATGACATGGACACCCTTTCCGTTAAACGGATGTGACATCGGGCTAGGGCTCGATGTAGAGTTGATCCGGTTTCCGTGGATGCTTGCCGCCGCTTCGTTACGTTGGCGTAGGCGATCCTGCTGAGCTTGGAAAGCAACCGGTAAATTCCATAGCGCTTCTGTTAATTAATCCGTTCGTCTACCCGATCAGCGGTGCATACGCCGATGTGCTAGTGGACCTTACAAAGTATCTAAAACTGATCCTCGCGCGTGCTATCAATGTACGTAACTGTACGTAACGCCTCGAATATACTGCGCTAAAACGCGCCGTCTTATTCGTACTGTGAGATCGATTGGGCAACGATAGGTATTTGCTGTGGTTTTGGTTTCGTGGTTTGCTTGAACAGGGGTGAAGCGGCTTCGTCCGCAGTCCCAGGCCGTCACGTAAGACAACCCTTTCGGTCATGACATTCCAGAGAATGATCTCAGCTTGGGAACGCTGACCGGAGCCGTACTAGCCCGATCTTATATCCTGGACAGAAACGAGAGGCACCATACGACGCCTCTCGTTTCTCGTCGCGTCGAGACCGCCGAAGTGGCTCGACCGGGTGTGGGCGACGATTTGATCGTTGCAGCAAGGCGACCGCCGCAAAGCTACAATCGTTATTCGTATTCTAGGTAAAACGCGGCCGTATGACAGCGTGACGCCCGTATTATTCGGGACGGTAACCTTAGACGCTGAAAACACTACAATACCATCCTCGCGCCGTGACATTTGTAATGCACACGGCACAAAAGAGGGAGCCGGTCGGCTGCCGGGCGTGCCGGCCACTAGAGGAAACGCGCCCCCGCCGCGCGTCACCCTGGAAATTCATAGAACAACTGTCACGCACCCCGAATAGCCGCAGGCGAGCTTTGAGGCCCCCGTGTAAGCCTTGGTGCCGGTACATTTGGTATCCGGACACTGCTCCTAGCGGGCAAAGAGGTAAAAGCATGACCGTTCTTGCCATCGCCATGTCAATCGCCGCGCTCGTCGTCCTTTTCGATGACACGACCATCACGGGTGGTTTTCCCACTTAGCACGATTGGTGGTGCGGTGGTGCGGGGATCACCCGCGCCGCCGCCGTACATCCCGCGCATGAACGACGCGGTGGGTGCGCGGCGCGTTGCGACGGAAGAAGTTTCAAAGAGAACACTTCTTTCCGAAGCCAAAGCGGCGTGGTTTTCGGGTGATTTTGAACGATGCGTTGACCTCTGCTCTTCAATAAAGAGCCGAAGCAAACAACGCGTCTATGAAGTCGCGCTGCTGAATGCACGCGCACTCTTGCGGTTGCAGAAACCGCAAGAGGCCGAAACTCTCCTTCGCAACGTTTTGCTCACCAGTGGCTCGCTCGACGCATCGCTGACCGCGCGAATGCTCTTAGGTATAGCGCGCATTCGATGCGGTGACGCAAAAGGTGGACTTCCCATTCTGGCACGCGCAGAAGCGGATTCTGCAGAAGCGCACCCAGCAATCCGGTCGGAAATCGCATATGCCGAAGCGCTGGCTCACTGGGCGCTGAGAGACCTGGGCGCTGCTGAACGGGCGCTCGATCGAGTGGATCAGCATTCCGATATCATTACCGCCCGAGCATTTGAATTGCGTGCATGGTGTATGACGACGCGCGGGGACTATCGTCGCGCTGCGCGGCAGTTCATTGCAACGCTAGATGCTCTTGAGATCTGCCGTGCTCAAGATTATGCGATCAAAGCGACCTGCCTGCAGGCGCTCATGACCTTTGCTGCTGAAATGTTTGATAGTCACTTGCATGACGAGGCGCTCGATCGCCTCAATGATGATCGATGGACGAGCGGCACGAAGATGCAGCGCTATCAAGTCATGTTTTATCGCGCATTATTCGCCGAAGCCGCGGGAAAGACTCAAGCGGCGTATGAGTTGGGTCATGAGGCTGATATATGCGCACCTACGCGGGGACACCGTGTTGCAGCGCTCGTGGGCCGCGCCGGCATCGCGCGCCATGCAAACGAATTTTTTGCGGCGAGAATGTATGTCGATCGCGCTCAGGCGCTTTTCGCCAAATTAGATCCGCGATCACTTAATGAAGACGAGCGTTTCTCGCTCCTGGGACTCGCCGAGCAACTCGCACATACAGATGTTTCTGCTGCGAAGGCGGTCTATGAAGAATACGCGGCACTCGACGCGCCATGGATCGTTCTATCACTCGCCGGTGATAGGCGTCTCGAAGCAGCCGAAACGTACGTGCAGGCGCTTATCGCCGAAGGTAGCGGTGATTCGGCGGGTTCGATCGGCGGTTATCGGACAGCGTTTCGCGTCTTCGCCGAAATCGGATATGTACGCCGCGCAGCAAAGGCAGCGCTCCGCCTGGCAGAAATAACGGGCGATAGCAAAGCGATTGCATTCGTCAGGCGCACATTCCCGGAAGGGAATTGGATGACCGATCGACTGAGCAAACGCGACTTGGATACGCGCTGTAACGGCTCCCCAAAACTCTCGCCAGCCAGACGCGAGATCATAGTCATGCTCTGCGAAGGCCTTTCGAATAACGAGATAGCGCAGAGACGCGGCAGTTCGCCGGGGACGGTGCGCAATATGATTTCACAGATTTACGAGATGTTCGGAGTATCGCGTCGAGCGGCACTGATCCGTGCGTGCTACGAGCAGAAGCTCTATCCGCCCAGCCCGCCAACCGCTAAGGAATATCGAAAATCATAGACAAAATGTTTGCGTCGCTCAGTCAATTGCTCCGATGTGGTGCTCCATAGTCCTCACGACGCCGTGACTGCCAAGGAAGCTGCGTTGGGCGAAATCTTCATCGATGAATGCGGCAGACTGATATGTCTTGCGAGGCTTGCACTGCCTCAACGTTTACGCGTGGGCGCATTTTGCGGCGCGCTCGGAGAACAAACGCTGCTCGCGAATATTCTGCGCTAGCGATGCGGCCTGTGCGAATGCGTCGCGGGCTTCGCTGAAGCGCGAGAGCTTTTCGAGCAAATCGCCACGCACCGCTGGTAGCAAGTGGTATGACTTGAGCGCCTGCTCGGAAAGATCGGCTTTGCGGCCGTCGTGAGCGATCAGTGCGATACGCGGGCCGCCACGCCGGACGGCGTTTTGTTCCATGTCCGTTACGACACATTCGCGGCGCCCGAAGCTGCATGGGTTCTCATATTCCTCTATCCGCCTGAGCGGTGGAAATAATTACCAGCGTTCGCGTTTACGCTGCCGTTGAACGTGACGTCCGTTCGATGGAGCGATAGAGGAGTGCCTCGGCGACGTGTTCGCGATGTATATTCTCGCTTTCGGAAAGGTCCGCGATCGTGCGCGCGACGCGCGTGAGCCGATCGAAAGCGCGCGCGCTGAGCGTGCCGCGCTTCATGGCGGCTTGCAAAAAATCCATCGATGTATCATCGAGCGGACACAGCACCCGCAGGTCCGCCGCTGCAATTTCGGCATTACACGCAATGCCATAGCCTGCCAGTCGCGCCGTCTGCCGGGCTCGTGCGCCAATCACCCGGTCGCGAATCGTTTGCGATGACTCGGTGCGCACCGGTGCGATCATGTCGTCGAACGAGATGCGTGAAACGGTCACGTGTAAATCGATACGGTCAAGCAATGGCCCCGATAGTTTGGAGATGTAACGCTGAACGGTTGGCAGATCGCAGCGGCAATCGCTTTCGCGCGCCCCTTTGTATCCGCATGGACACGGATTCATCGAAGCGATCAGCATGAAGCGCGCGGGATACGTGCACGTTCCGGCGGCGCGCGAAATCGTTATCGTGCCCTCTTCAAGCGGCTGGCGCATCACCTCAAGCGCCGTTCGCGAAAACTCGGCGAGTTCGTCGAGAAAGAGCACGCCGTGTTGAGCGAGCGATATCTCACCGGGTTTCGGGTGTGAACCGCCGCCGACTAAGGCGATGTGCGAGATCGTGTGGTGCGGCGAACGGAAGGGCCGCGTTTCAACGATGCGAGGCGTACTGCCGAGAAGCCCGGCAACGCTGTAGATCTTGGTGACGTCGAGCGCTTCACCGTTGGTCATCGGTGGAAGAATCGACGGGACGCGCCGCGCCAGCATCGTCTTGCCGCAACCCGGCGGTCCGACGAGAACAGCGTTGTGGCCGCCCGCCGCCGCTATTTCAAGCGCACGTTTTGCAATTTGCTGGCCGCGCACGTCGGCAAAATCGCCGAGCGGAATTGCCGCCTCGACATGCGTCGAAGGCGGAGCGGATCGATGGCGAAATTTTGCGCCGTGGCCAAGCACGACGGCAACCGCGTCGGCGAGGGTCGGCACGGCGTAGATATCCAAACCGCCGACGAGCCCCGCTTCGGCGACATTGGCTTCGGGCACGATGACGTTCGTGAAACCGGCGTTCTTGACGGCGATCATCATCGGTAAGAGCCCCGCGACCGCTCGCAGCGTTCCGTCAAGCGCGAGCTCACCCAGTGCGACGTATTCTCGCAACAACGCGCGATCGAGTTGTTCGTCGGTCGCTAAAAGCGCGAGCGCAATCGGCAAGTCGAAGCCCGGGCCTTCCTTACGAATGTCGGCCGGCGCGAGGTTGACGAGCAATCTGCCGGGCGGAAAGCCGAACCCGGAGTTGATGATCGCAGCCCGAACCCGCTCACGCGACTCGTTGAGCGCCCGATCGGGAAGCCCGATGATCGCAAATGCCGGCACACCGGCCGACGAGTCCGTCTCGATACGGACGACATACCCGTCAATACCGAGCATCGCCGAAGAAAACGCTAAAGAAAGCACTGCGCTCAATCACGACGCGCCGGGGTCGCGACAAGGCCGTCACGATCGGATTCGTTAAAGGCTTTGCGACAATCGCGAGCGCGATCACTATTCGTTGGTTTATGCCGAGTACATCTCTCTACATTCGTCGCGCTAGTAGCTACTTACCGTCGCTTTTGCGTTGCAGGCGGTTGACGTAATCGACGTACAGCGCAAACACGTGTGGGTTCGTACGAAGTTTGTCGGAGGGAATGGCCGCGACTCGCCGCGATGTTAACGCCGGTCGAAAAGTGACCCACTTTGCGAGGGAATCGCCGGTTTAAATTTGACCCACCTTGGCTTTTGGTTTTGATGGCGGGAGGCTGATCCCCGCTTTGCGCCTCTCACGCAAGC
>Ga0302324_100009757_pt1 | contig 20008 bp, 16 predicted proteins | sample Palsa_T0_1_FD_201949 | JGI IMG/M metagenome (GOLD analysis project Ga0302324, IMG submission 201949) | Peat permafrost microbial communities from Stordalen Mire near Abisko, Sweden - Palsa_T0_1 | ecosystem: Environmental > Terrestrial > Soil > Palsa > Peat permafrost | place: Sweden: Abisko...
CGGTGGTTTTTGGATACGCCATCTTAAGTTCATCGAACGCATCAATAACAATTCTGGAAACGATCAACCGGGCGTTTTCCTTATCATCGGCGGGAACGATGTACCAAGGTGCGTGATGTGTGCTTGTGGCGTGCAGGCAATCCTCATAAGCCTTCGTGTAATCCTTCCAGTATTTCCTCTCATGAATATCCGCGAGGCTGAATTTCCAGTTCTTGTCCGGTTCATCTATGCGCTCGAGGAATCGTTTTCGTTGTTCGTTCTTCGACAAGTGGAGAAAGATCTTTACGACCCGAGTGCCGTTACGATGGAGATGATCCTCCAAGTCCACGATGGAACGATACCGCTCCTTCCAAATGGTCTTCTCGTCGCGCAACTCTTCGGGAAGCCCCTGGTTGCGAAGAATCTCCGGGTGCACGCGAACAACCAGAACTTCCTCGTAGTAAGAGCGATTGAAGATGCCAATTCTCCCGCGCTCGGGAAGACGGCACGTCGAGCGCCAGAGAAAGTCATGCTCGAGTTCTTCGGCGCTCGGCTGTTTGAAACTGAAAACCTCGCAGCCTTGCGGATTGACCCCGGACATAACGTGCCGGATGGAGCCGTCCTTGCCGGCTGCATCCATCGCCTGAAAAATCAGGAGCAGAGCATAGCGGTGCGAGGCGTAGTGAAGGCGCTGCAAGGAACTTAGTTTTTCGATGTGTTTTTCCAGGAGTTCTTGATACTCCTTCTTCGAATGGCAATAGGGCTTTATGATTGTCGGCCACTTTTTAAGTTTGACCTTGTGTCCATTCCGCACACGAAAATCCTTTGAATCGATTTTCATCTTTACCTCTTCGTTGAACACGAGCGTGGCCGGTCGCTCTGAGCACTCCTCCGGCTCAGGACCATGCTTAGGCAGCCTTCGGCTTTCCCGCCGGATCTTTCCGAATCTCACGCTCCGCTTCGAGCCAGTCCTGGTCCGCCTGGCTTTCACCCTGGCTACGCTGCTCGTAGAGCTGATAGGCCCGTTCCGCAATCTGCGGTGTGAGATCGAGCGGATCCTTGGCCGCCGGAGATGCTTTCGCTGGATCAAAAATGCGATAGGCGAGCAATTTCACGCGGTCGTTCAACAGTGCCCAAGCCAGAGCATAGCCCCAAACCAATCCCGCCCAGCCCCAGCCGATAGGTGTCATGAACAGTCCGTAAACCGCAATCAGGGTCGCGATCGTCTGCGTTCCGAGCACAGCTATCCAAAGAATTCGCGCCGGGCGTATGGACCAGAAGGGGCCTCGCGTGCGCGTCAGAAAAATGGTCAGATGTCCGGCCACGGACAACTTCAGATACATCAGCGTTTGGATGTGCGCGTGGTCAAGGTGAAATACGCGCTCGCCAAGATAGAACAGACCAAACGCAGCCACCACCCCGATGACGCCGAGTACAGTGGAGATCCCCAATACCAGGCGCATGTTCCAGGCCTCGGGCTTATTTTTGTAATGAACGTTGTCGTAGGCGATGGACAGGATGGCGCCGTCATTGAGCAGCGCAATCATCACGATCATGACGGCAGTCACCGGATAGAAGTTAAATACCAGGATTGCCAGCGTCATGAAGAACAGCACACGAAGCGTTTCAGCGATGCGATAGATCGCGTAGCTATTCATCCGCTGGAAGATGCGCCGGCTCTCCTTCATTGCATCGATGATGACCGATAAGCCGGAGGCCAGCAGCACGATGGAGGCTGCCGCGCGGGCCGCGTCTTGCGCGCCGGAAACAGCGATGCCGCAGTCTGCCTTCTTGAGCGCTGGGGCGTCGTTCACCCCGTCGCCGGTCATGCCGACGATGTGGCCACGCTGTTGCAAGACATCTACAATGTGGAATTTGTGTTCGGGGAATACCTGGGCAAAACCGTCCGCTTTTTCAATGGCCTCGGACGCCTGCGCCGTCTCGTGCGCCTTCATGTCGCCAAATACGCTGGCATCCAGGATGTTCGTGCCTAATCCCAGCTGTTTGGAGGTCTCTCGAGCGATGGCAATCTGGTCGCCCGTAACCATCTTGATTTTTACGCCCATCTCCCGGGCGCTCGCGATGGTTGCTTTGGCCTGTTCGCGCGGCGGATCGAACAAGGGCAACACGCCGACAAACTGCCACTTACCTTCCTGATCTGCACGGGCCACGCCCAAGGATCGAAAGCCGCGTCCCGCAAACTCATTCACCGCTTTTTCGACCGCGGGTTTCACTTCGCCGGCGTTGGTCGACATCTGCAAGATCACCTGCGGCGCGCCCTTGGACACAAAGAACTGCTTTCCATCCGCGGCTTTCACGGTCGCTTCCGTACGCTTATGCACCGGGTCGAAGGGCTTGAAATGAAGCACCTGATAGCTCTTCAGCGCTTTATCGTCCTTCACGCCTCCAATCACGGCAAGATCGATGGTGTCCTTGTCTTCCGCACGCGAGGCGAGCGCGCCATAGAGAATGGCTTGCTCTGGGGGAATCCCGTTCACGGTAAAGGGATCGCCCAAGGTAAGCTTGTTTTGGGTCAGGGTGCCGGTCTTGTCCGAACACAGCACGTCCACGCCGGCTAACTCCTCTATTGCTGACAACCGAGTGACGATTGCTTCTTTTTTCGCCAGGAGGCGTGCGCCGACGGCCATCGTCACAGAGAGCACCGTCGGCATCGCCACGGGGATCGCTGCCACGAGGAGCACCAAGCAAAATTCCAAAGTGGTGAGAACCTTGTCGCCGCGGAAGAGCGCCACGATCAATATGACTGCCACCAGACTCACCGCGAGGACGATCAGGTAGTCGCCGATTTTCAGAACGGCCTTCTGGAAGTGACTGACTGTGTGAGCGGATTGCACTAGCTGCGCGGTCTTGCCGAAGTACGTGTTCGAGCCCGTGGCATACACCATCGCGTCGATTTCGCCCTGGCGGATAATCGACCCCGAAAATACCGCGCCGCCGGGTTTGGCGGTGACGGGCAGGGATTCGCCTGTCAACGCCGACTGGTCCACCTCGATCGTATCGCCCGCCAGCAGGCGCGCGTCGGCCGGTACGATGTCACCCAGCCGCAGGCGGATGACGTCGCCAGGCACCAGGTCAGAAGCATTCGGGTTGACCCATTTCCCGTCTCGCTTCACTGTGGCCTTCACCGCCAGTTTGGCCTTGAGCGCCTCGATGGCGTTGCCAGCCTGATGCTCTTCCCAGAATCCAACGACTGCGTTCGAACAGAGAAGAAGGAGAATCACAAAAAAGTCCAGCCAGTGCCGGACAACTCCCGAAAGGATTACGGCCGCTTCAATCATCCAGGGAATGGGACCCCAGAAATAGGAAAGGAATTTCAAGAACGCATTGGTCTTCTTTTCTTCAAGTTTGTTGGGACCGTATTGGGCGAGCCGCTTCTGAGCCTCGGCTTGGGTGAGGCCCTCGGGCGATGACCCTAGTTTTTTCTCCACTTCCGGCATGGGAAGGGTTTTCAGGTCGTCTTTCGGGTCGGGCGCATTGGGCTTCGACCCCGGCTTCGATTCGTTTTTTTTGTCCTTCGATTCCGGCTTTGATTCAGGAGCCTTGGGCGGTTCGGCAATGGCTTTCATATTGGTTTTTCCTTTCTATCTTTGCGATGCTGCGGCCTTCGTGAAATGCGCGGCGCTTCTGGTCACGCCGATTTCCCAATGGTTTGCGGCTCGTTGATTCCAGCCAGGACAATCGCCAGGAATTGATCGGCATGCAGGCTGGCACCGCCGATGAGTGCGCCGTCAACGCCTTGGCAGCTAAGCACAGTGGAGGCGTTCTCTGGCTTAACGCTACCTCCGTACTGTATCGCTAGCGACTGAGCCGGTTTCTCTCCGAAAATCTGAGCGAACCGCCGCCGAAGGAGGGCGTGGGCCTCCTGAACCTCTTGAAGAGTGGCTTCGTGTCCGCTACGGCCGATCGCCCAGACCGGTTCGTACGCGACGGTCACACGGGACAAGGTTTCCGCCGGTACTTCGGCCAATCCCTGGGAGAGTTGCCGGTCGAGCACTGGTTCGGTCTGGTTGGCCTTTCGTTGGTCCGAAGTTTCTCCGACGCACAAGATCACGTCGAGGCCGGCGGTAAGGGCAATCCGTACCTTTTGGTTGATAAACGCGTCGGATTCCCCGAGTATGTGCCGGCGCTCGCTGTGTCCGAGGATGACGTACTTGCATCCGAGATCGAGGAGCATCGTCGGGCTGACTTCGCCGGTGAACGCGCCTTCTTTCTCGGGATAGAGGTTCTGGGCCCCGAGCGCGACGCAGCTACCCTTGAGAATTTTTCCAACAACAGCCAGATAAGGGAAGGGCGGACAGACGGCGACGGATACGCGATCCTTGATGCTCATTGTGCCTATGCCATCCACGATCTCTTTTGCTAACCGCGTGGCATCGGCGGTGGTCGTATGCATCTTCCAGTTTCCCACGACGAATTTCTGCCGCATGTTAACTTTCATTGGGCTCTCGCAAAAACCTTGAAAGCCGATCCGCCATGCGGCGCGGTATCCGTGGTATCTTCCTCGATCAAGGGGTTGTATTCGCCGCGCCGCGCCGCCTGGTTGCACTTTGCCCGATGATAGAGAGCTTGCTGTGCCGCCAACACATAGGAGTCGTCGCCATGCCAAATCTCTAAGGCGGGTTCCTGTATGGCGCGGGCAAACGAAAACGCCAACGCCCAAGGGATTCGCGATTTGAATCTGGCATTCATGGCGTTCAAACGCGCCGAGGCAAATTCACCGGGTTGGCCGCCAGACAAGAACGCAATACCCGGAACGGCAGCGGGGACCGCTCGCAACAAACATTTCACTGTTGCGTCGGCTACTTCGTCCACGGCTTCTTGCCTGGGGCAGCTCAATCCCGGAAGTACCATGTTCGGCTTAAGGATCACGCCCTCCAGCACCACACGTTGTGAGCAAAGATGGTTGAAAACCGCGCGCAGCACTTCTTCCGTCACTTCGCTGCACCGCGCTAGACTATGCTCGCCCTCCATGAGCACTTCCGGCTCGACGACCGGAACCAGTCCAGCTTCCTGGCACAATGCGGCATAGCGAGCCAACGCCTGTGCGTTGGCCTCGATGCAACTCCGGCTGGGAATGCCTTCGCCCAAGGCAATCACCGCGCGCCACTTGGCAAAATGCGCGCCCATTTGAGAGTATTCCGCGAGGCGATCTCGCAGCCCGTCCAGACCTTCGGTGATTTTTTCTCCGGGATGGCCTGCCAGGTCCTTTGCGCCGGTATCTACTTTTATGCCGGGAATGATCCCCGCATCGGCGATGGCTGTAACAAAAGGAGTACCATCTTTCTTTTTTTGCCGGATCGTCTCGTCGTAGAGGATTGCGCCACTGATGAACTCACCGAGTCCCGGCGTGGTCACAATCAACTCACGATAAGAGCGGCGGGTCTCCTTGGTCTGTGGAATTCCCCACTTGGCAAATCGTTTGTTGCAGGTTGGATTGCTTTCATCCATCGCCAGCAGACCTTTGTCGCCGGCCACCATCTTTTTCGCGGTGTCTATAAGCGCTTGTGTATTCATTGGGTATCGCTCCATTTCCAATTTCTAATCTCCGGCAAATCCTGGCCGTGCTGATCGATGTAATTTTTGTGTTCGATGAGCTTGTCCTGCATATGCTGCTTCAGGTAGGCGCCCTTGGAACCCAAGTGCGGTATCCGATCGATTACGTCTTGAACGAGATGGAACCGGTCCAGGTCGTTTTGCACTCTCATGTCGAAGGCCGTCGTGATGGTGCCCTCTTCCTTGTAGCCGCGAACGTGGAGGTTGCGGTTCGTGCGGCGGTAGGTCAGGCGGTGGACGAGCCATGGATATCCATGAAAGCCAAAGATGACGTGTTTATCCTTGGTGAAAAGCGAATCGTAGTCTGTCTCGTTTAGTCCGTGCGGGTGCTCGCTCGAAGACTGCAGCTTCATGAGATCAACCACATTGATTACCCGGATTTTCAGATCGGGCAGGTGTTTGCGCAGGATGGAAACGGCAGCCAAAATCTCCAGCGTGGGTGTGTCGCCGCAGCAGGCCATCACCACGTCCGGCTCGGAGCCTTGGTCGTTGCTGGCCCATTGCCAGATGCCAATTCCTTCCGTGCAATGCACCACCGCCGCGTCCATGGTCAGCCATTGCGGGAGAGCGTGCTTTCCTGCAACCACCACGTTGACGTAATTCCGGCTGCGCAGGCAGTGATCGAAAACCGATAAGAGGCAGTTGGCGTCAGGCGGGAGATAGACGCGCACAATATCAGCTTTCTTGTTGATGACGTGGTCGAGGAAGCCGGGATCCTGGTGCGTGAAGCCATTGTGATCCTGCTGCCAGACGTGAGAAGCAAGCAAATAGTTCAGCGACGAAATCTTCCGGCGCCACGGCAGTTCCAGGCATACTTTCAGCCACTTGGCGTGCTGGCTGAACATCGAATCCACGATGCGAATGAAGGCCTCATAACTGTTAAACAATCCGTGCCGTCCGGTCAGAAGATATCCTTCGAGCCAGCCCTCGCACTGATTCTCGCTGAGCATCGAGTCCAGCACGCGGCCGGCGGGCGCGAGGAATTCATCGTTCTTCACTTCCCGTGCGTCCCACTGGCGATTAGTAACTTCAAAGACCGCGCCCAGGAGATTCGAGAGGGTTTCATCGGGACCGAAGACTCGGAAATTACGCTGATCCTGATTCAGTTTGGCCACATCACGCAGGAAATTTCCCAGCACGAGCGTATCTTGGCCGGTAATCGCACCGGGCGAAGGCACTTTCACCGCGTGGTCGTGGAAATCCGGCATGCGCAGGTCGCGCAGCAAAATGCCGCCGTTGGCATGGGGATTGGCGCCCATCCGGCGGTCGCCCTTCGGCGCTAGCTCGGCCAATTCGGGCATGAGTCGCCCGTTTTCATCGAACAGTTCCTCGGCCTTGTAGCTTTTCATCCAGCTTTCCAGCTGCTTGACATGATCGGGATGCTCGGTATCCACGAGGAGCGGCACCTGATGCGCTCGGAAGGTGCCCTCGATTTGCAGACCGTCGACGATTTTCGGTCCTGTCCAGCCCTTCGGCGACCTGAGTACGATCATTGGCCACCTTGGCCGCGTGGTGTCGTTCTTGGTCCGTGCGTTGCTTTGGATTTGCCGGATGTCCTCGACGGCCGATTCCAAGGTTGCGGCCAAGAGTTGATGCATCTTTTCCGGTTCATCTCCTTCCACAAAGTGGGGCGTCCAACCGCAGCCTCTCAGAAATTGCTCCAATTCCTCATGCTCGATGCGGGCCAGGACGGTTGGATTGCTGATCTTGTAACCATTCAGGTGCAGGATTGGCAGCACCGCTCCGTCGCTAATTGGATTGAGAAACTTGTTGGAATGCCACGCGGTCGCCAAGGAGGCAGTTTCCGCTTCACCATCGCCGATGATGCAGGCGACGACCAAATCGGGATTATCGAACGCAGCGCCGAATGCGTGGCTCAGCGAATATCCCAGCTCACCACCTTCGTGAATCGACCCGGGCGTGGTCGGCGCAACGTGACTGGAAATCCCGCCGGGAAACGAGAATTGCTTGAACAACTCCTTCATTCCGGCTTCGTCCTGAGTAACGTTTGGATAGATATCGCTCCAGGTGCCTTCGAGGTAGACGTTCCCCACAATCGCAGGGCCGCCGTGCCCGGGACCTGCAATGTAAAACATATCGAGGTCATACTTCTTGATGACCCGATTGAGGTGCACATAAATGAAGTTCTGGCCCGGCGTTGTGCCCCAGTGTCCGACCACCAGCGGCTTCACGTGCGACAGTTTCAGCGGCTCCTTCAGCAGCGGATTATCGAAGAGATAAATCTGGCCGACGGACAGATAGTTTGCAGCGCGCCAGTAGGCATTCATTTTGTGGAGTAGTTCCGGCGTGAGGGTGTTGATTTTTAAGATTGCTTCTTTTTTATTCGCCGCATCGGATTTCTTGACGGGCAGTTCAGGTGCCAGTGTGTTCGTTTTCATGGTTCAATTCTCCTTTTTGAGTCACGGCCGAGAATGTCAGGCGCGATAGCTTTCCGCTGGCGCGTGCTGCTCAATTGTTCGCTTCCCCAGTCGTTTCGTTGCTTGATTCGACCGGCTTCGATTCCGGTGAGTCCTGCTGGCGCAGAAAGATGGTGAGCACAACATAGAGCGCGATCGCCAGATATTCCGCCTGCCAGGTTTGCAGAGTTGTCGTCCAAAATTGGGCCGAAAGGATGAACGCCCCGGTGGAAAGCGGCGCTTGCCCCGCGAGCGAACGTCCTTCGTTGTAGGCTTTGGCGCCGAAGACGACATGCAACGCAAGCGAAAGCAGAAAAAGCAGCAAAAACGCCAGGACTAGCGAATGGCGGTAGAGCCAGGTGAAGTGCCCTGCTTTGCGCCATCCTTCCTCGTGTTTCGCTTTGCGCGGATTAAGAGAATGCGGCGCCCCGCGTTGGTAGAGGAAGCTGCTGAGCAAGACCAGCGATCCAAGCTGCAAGACGGCGGCCTGCCAATTAGAGGCGAGCCCTTCCAGAAAGGCGCCGGTTGACAGAAAATGCCCAAATCCGATCGACGCCTTCCCGTGTGCCGCGAGCGTCTCGTTTTGCAGCCGCCACCCGGCAAAACTGTCCCCGGAAATGCAGACAACGAAAAGAACGAACAGGACGATCGAGAGTGAATTATCCGTGATCGCATGGGCCAGCCTTTGCATCCGGCCAAGCCTTTGACGACCCACGAGAGAAATGCCGGGAGCCCGCACGAGTTTCCTGGCCGGTCGGCTTGCTAGGCTCGCGACTCGGCAACGAACCCCGCCCGCATGATCTTTGCGGCCACCACGACCGCTAGCGCGGAGAGTAGGAAGGGAGGTGGAAAGGGTTCCAGGCAAGCGATCGTTGTAATGCACGGCTTCTCGTCATCCTTATCAGACCATCACGCGAAGTCCCGGACTGAACTTTGACAGTTCATCGACATGGAAACTGTTCCGTTTTGGACAACATGGCATGAAAATCCATCCCATTCGCTCCATCGCGTAATTGAAAATCCGCTTTTCTCCCCACTCATGAAGTTCTTTTTCTCGTATTTATTTCAGTGGGAATGAGCCTTAGCAACCGGTTCATCGAGCCAGTATCCTGGACGGTCATAATGCCGGTGCAAGCCGGATTCATAATCCCGAGTGAGTAGAGAGTCCTCCGTGTATTCCGGCGCCTGCTTGATGGCCTCACGGGAAAGATTGGTGAAGAGTTTCGACTCGCTCCAACTAACTCGCTCGATCCATCGTGGCGAGACCAGGACTTTTTTCCCCGGCCACCAGTTCTTTGTGTCGATAATTAGATAACGAATCGCCCAGGTCTCGTCATCGATTATAAAATCATCGACGTGTCCAATCCCGCCATCCGCGGCGTGGATATGATGGCCGCGCACGTCGTGAGTGCTGCGCAAATGGGGATCTAACGCCCTGTCAGTACGGTAGGGCTCTCTCCGAACTGCGCGGTCACGCATGATGTAGGGAGAAGCTCCCCACATATACGGGCCGGTCCAATAGAGTGGCAATCCGTAGTATCCGTAGTATTCTTCCTCGAATTCTCGCGACACGGGTTTGTCGCTGTACAAGGCAGGGCTGTCTTCGATCTGTTTTTTGGTTAAGTCGACGGAGATGTGTTGCTCTTCTTTCATCACGGCGACGAGCGCATATGGAGAAATCAACACCTGCCTGCCCGTAAGCCAACTTCCTGTTTCGGCGATCAGATACCGGATCGCCCAGTGCCTGTCATCGAAGTAGAATTCTTTGAACTGACCTATTTCTCCGTCGAGGCTTTCTAATTTGTACCCCTGTAGCTTTTTGGCTTCGATTAGCATGATAAGTGTCCTTTCGTTGTTCGATTTTCCTTCTTGTTCGGTGTTGTTGCCCGGCTGTCAACGCATTTGAGAAATTGTCCGACCGCGATCTTCAACGGTGCTAACACTCCATACGGTTGGCAGAGGCGGCTTGGCGATGGTGGATGCGTCCGCAGGCAGATTCGTCCGCGAAATACATTTCGTCACGTGGCCGCAATTCCTTTATTCGCCTGCCATGAAAAACCGAGAACTTCGCAGACTGTCTTAGCGATCACGCGTTCTTCGTCGGCGGGAATGACGCGGACCGCAACCCTGCCGGCCGCCGCCGAAATCACACCCTCATTCGCCGCGTTCTTCTTTTCTTCGAGTTCGATCCCAAGAAACTCCAGCCCGTCGCAAATCCGGGAACGGACCGCGGGCGCGTTCTCTCCTATGCCCCCCGCGAACACCAGCGTGTCGATGCCGCCCAACGCCGCCGCGAAGGCTCCAATCCATTTCTTGACCTGATAGCAAAATAGCGTGACCGCTTCAGCCGCGCGTACGTCCTGCGCTTCGCGGCCGAGCAAGTCATGCATGTCGGAACTCGTCTCGGATATTCCGAGCAGCCCGGACTGTGAATTGACCATCTCGTTGAATTGCTTCGCACTCATTTTTTCAGTGCGCGCCAGATAGGAAATTAGTCCGGGATCGAGATCGCCTGACCGGGTGCTCATTGGCACCCCGGAGGCTGGGGTGAAACTCATGCTTGTGTCCACGGATTTACCATCGCGCACTGCCGCCAAGCTCGCGCCATTACCGAGGTGAGCGAGAATGACTCGGCCTTGTGCCGCTTCTGTTCCGGCCAGGCGAGCCAGCTCTCCCACTAGAAACTCATACGACAACCCGTGAAACCCGTACCGGCGTACGCCCTTCGCCTCATACCGGCGCGGTATCGGCAACATCTGCGCCACGCGCGGCATATCATGATGAAAAGCCGTGTCAAAGCAGGCCACTTGAGGCAGGTCAGGAAATCGGTGTTGAAACGCTTCGGTTAACAGAATCTCCTCAGGCATGTGGTCAGGATCGAATGGACTGAGGCGGCGCAGCTCTTCAAGCATTTCGCCTGTGATTCGCTGCGGCTTGTAATATTTCGGCCCTCCATGCACTACACGATGTCCAATTGCGGCCAATGCACCACGCCCACTGAGTTTCTGCATCCAATCCATCAGAACTGCCACCGCCGCTGCGTGATCCGGCACGTTAACTGCGCGCGAAAAGTTGTCCGCCTGATCCGAACCCTTCACCTGCAAGGTGGCCTCCGGCTGTCCAATCCGGTCAATCCCTCCGGCAAGAATTCGTTGGAGTGACTCCCCGGCCTCGAACAGCGCAAACTTGATACTCGACGACCCGCCATTGATCGTCAGGATGCGTGGATTTGCTGGATTCATGGACATTTCTCCCGTGATTCCGCAACCTTATATACAGGTGCGTTCATAGCGCCCGTGGATGCTTTCCCGACCGCATGTACGCTTCAATTTCTTCGAGGGTTCTCCCCTTAGTTTCCGGCACCAGGAAAAACGCGAAGAGCCACGCTGCGATGCTGACGCCCGCGTATAGCCAGAAGGTTCCGGCTTTACCCATGACGCGTGTGAGCGTTAAGAACGACACGGCCACGATCAAGTTGCCGCCCCAATTGGTGACAGTTCCCACGCTCATAGCGCGACCTCGGATACGCAGCGGGTAAATCTCCGAAAGGATCAGCCAGAAGACCGGCCCAAGTCCCACGGCGAACGAACCCACGTACACCATCAGGCTGGCCACCGCGATCCACCCCAGGCTGCCGGACAATTGCGGCAGCGAAAACGCCAGCCCCAATACGAGCAGCCCCAGCGTCATTCCCGCCAGGCTGACCAACAAAAGCGGCCGCCGCCCGACACGGCCGATCATTTGCATGGCTACTACCGTCAATGCAAGGTTGACGACTCCGACTCCGACGCTGGCCAGAATCGCCACCGACGCGGACGAAAAGCCGGCGAATTTGAAAATAGTCGGGGCGTAATAGATGACCGTGTTGATGCCTGTCAATTGCTGTGCAATGGCTAGTCCAACTCCTACGACCATCGCCGACCGCAAGAGTGGACTGAGCAGTTCGGACCAGTTCCCCTTTTGCTGCGCCACACTTTTCTGAATATCGCTGAGTTCCGCCTCTATTTGTGCTGGAGGTCGGATCTTTTTCAGCACGACCTGGGCTCGGTCCGCATGTCCGCGGCCGGCCAGCCATCGCGGGCTGTCGGGGATGAACATCAGTCCAATTCCAAACGCGGCCGCCGGAACCACCGCCATCGCAAACATCCAGCGCCAGGCCTGGGACCCGGCAAAGGCGTAGTCAATTAAATAGGAGATCACGATGCCGCCGGTGAGGGCGACCTGATTGATTGAAACGAGCTTTCCACGGATATCAACCGGGGCAATTTCGGAGATATAAAGCGGCGCGACAAACGAGGCGATGCCGATCGCGATTCCGGCAACGACCCGCGCGGAAATCAGCCAAGCCGTGTTCGGCGCCAGGGCCGCCCCGATGGCGCCTAAACCGAAAACAGCCGCCGTGATAATCAATAATTTCCTGCGTCCAAGACGGTCGGCCAGCATACCTCCGGCCACCGCACCGATCAACGATCCCACCAAGACCGAGCTGACAACAATTTCTTCCATGCCCGCGGAAAGAGAGAAATCTTTCTTGATGAACAGGATTGCTCCGGAGATGACACCGATATCGTAACCGAAAAGCATGCCGCCCAGCGCCGAGGTGGCAGCGGCGAGATACACAGAGCGTTTCCAGGACGTCTCGGCCACAACCTTCATCGGGTTCGCCTCCGTCACTATGGGCAAGCCCACTCCGTCGCGAAGAGTCGACCTCGCGTTCGTTTCCATCATTCGATAGCCTCTAGTCCGAGTGCGGATAATTTCGCGTGCGTGGACGTGTAATCCGTGTGCAGGATGCTTCGAATTCCCAATCCTTCCGCGATCTGGACGAACATCGGTGTGTTTTCGATGTACAACACATTGCCGGCTGGCGCTTGAGCGATGTCCAGCGCCAGTCGAAACATTTCCACATCGGGTTTGCGGGCGTGTACAAAGCAGGAGGAAATAAAAGTGTCCACAAATCCGTCGAGCTTGAACTTGCGAATCCGATACGCATTCACTTCGCGAGATTCGTTGCTGACCACGGCGATTCTCAGCCCGTAGTGCGCCTTGAGATTGCGGATCAGATCGAGCATCTTGGGGTAAGGTTTCGATTGCGAGAAAATGAAGCTCCGAAACTCAGCCCGAGTAAAGGATCGCTTTTTGTAGAAGACCACCCGGTTTAAATAGTTCTTGAACGTAACTCTACCTTCTTCATGGGCGGCAAAGTTCAGGCCATGGCGATCTTGCATCTCAGCCCACTTCAAGTTGAAATTCTTCGCCGCCCTTCTGCGGGCATGGTGATCCCATCCGTTAGTAAGCAGGACACCGCCGACATCCACAAACAGCGTCGTGATCGGGACCGGCCTTTTCATTTGATCTCCTCTTATCGGGCAGCAAGTACGGCGCTAGATCGCGAACACAAACGGTAGGTGCGGGGAGCTTCGCAAAGCGGCTCATCTCCCGCTGCAAATAACCCTTCCGACGCTTCGTGGGAAGTGTCTACCGCCAGATGCCAGCGAGCCCCCGACGGTTCGGGAGGCAAACGGAAATCGACCGCATCGCCGCCGGGATTGAACATTAGGCAAAGCGCACCTCGCCTACTCCGGTCACTCCTAGATTTTTGAGATAGGGAACCTTTTCCAGCAGACCCCGGTAAGTTCCCGGATTGTCCGCGCCCGAATTGTGATCAATCGTGAAGCCGCGAACATGTGTTTCGTAAATTAGGGTCTTCGACCAAGGATGGCGAGGTGGTTGGTCTCCGTCCCACTCGAAGAGCTCGTTGACAAATACGCACTTTGGCATCGACCGGGAGTTATCCCGCTTCGAAAGGGATAAGTCTTCCTCCGGTGCCAAGGGATCGTATCCACGCACCGATGCAAAATCCCAAGGGGGCAGTTTCGAAATCGCGGCAGCGAAGGGATCAAGGAGAAGCCTGTTGAAGTTGAAACGATGTCCGTCGTTGGGTTTGTAGGGTCCGTCCATGCGGTATGCATAAAGTTGTCCGGAACCGATCCCCGCAACCCAGACGTGCCATACGTCGCCGGTATGGTTGTCGGCTGAGTCCAGATCAATTATCCGGGGGGGCACTGCGTCTTCGGGTTGGTCGAACAGCTCCAGGCGAACGCGGCTGGCGTACGGGCTGAAAATAGAAAAATTAACCCCTCCTCCCATTTCCTGTGCTCCCAGCAGGAGAGGAGAGCCCGCTCGAACGTCAGAGCGAACTGGAGTCGCCAAAATATCATCTTGCGGTTTGCGGTCGGCCGTTTTCATCAGCGTCGCCATAGCATTCGACCGGATTCGAACGGAACCGCTATACTCCGGAATGCTGCGATATTAGTCGCAGCGTGTAGCCTCTCGCCGAACGTGTATTGGGCACCATCGCGTGAAAGACGCAGCAGCGCGCCGTGTCAGGTATGCGTGGAACAAATTGAATTTCGCGTGGACATTTCATATGCCTCTCGAGTACTTGCCATCGTTCTAAGGCATTCAAGCTAAGTCCCAGCGCAAGATATAGCAGCACGTATGCGACGAAACTGTCCCGTTTTGAACAATCGGGCGTTGAGGATAGAGGCTTCTCCCTTTAGCGCGCAATTCGGAATCTTCTCTAAATCGATATCACTCACTTCAGGTCGGTTCTTGGAGAACACCCTTCGGGCGTGGCAGAGCCTTGAGGATAAGCATATGGCGCGAAACCACATACACTCAGAGACAGCAGTTTCAAGCCTCTCTTGAGTTGGATAAATTCCGTCTTAACCATCTGAGAGATGTAGCGGAACCTGTCACGAGAGCCACTTTTCGACCAAAATTGTAATGTGTTCTCTTTTGGGCAGAAGCGCCATTTCTCAATGCCTAAGATACGGTCTTAGATCACCCGCTGTTGATCCGACGGTGAGATTGAAAAAAAGAGGTTTCATGTGGCTATTATTTCGGGTCTACGGAAATTCGGTGAGTTGGAAATCTTAAATAGGGCCACAATCTCAAGGGGGCGGACATGAACGGTACAGCAAAAGGAAAGTCTATATCAGACAATGTGGACGTGAAAGAGGAGCAACGGGAAGAAGAGCGCCGCATGACCGAGCGAAACGAAGAGCAAGATTTAAATCAAGGCATGGATACAGGAACCCACGATTCTACACGCCGTGGAGTTGCCTGGGGTCCCTCGTATCAGGTACGGAGCAATACTAGCCGCAAACATCAGCAGAAGAGCGAGCCAAACAAGACTGCCGAAAGATAAAAGGTTTGTTCGATTTCGTGGCTTCGCGCTGAGATCGGTACTTCCGGTTGGTATTCGCTGCTAATTCGAATAGAGACGAGATTTAGATTTGGAACCTTATGTGAGTGAATCAACCTGATCGTAACTGTCACAAAATACAAAGGAGGATACCGTTATGAAACTATTTGGAATGGGCATTGGCGGATCGATGATGCTGCTTCTTTTGAGTGTTGGTGTTGCTAACGCGCAAAAAGGTCCCTTCAGCGGCGAGATTATGGACAGTCAGTGCGCCAAAGTAGGCTCTCACGAAGAGATGATGAAGAAACATGACATAAAAACGGAAAAAGCCTGCACCCTGGGCTGCGTGAAGAATGGTGGTAAGTTTGTCCTGTACAATCCCGATACCAAGAAAACCTATCAGCTGGACGACCAGAAGAAGCCGGAACAATTCGCAGGTGAGAAAGTCAAGGTCACCGGTAAATACGACAGTGCTACGAAGACAATTCACGTCGCGGACATCCAATCCGCGTCGTAGCTTTTCCTGAGAGGGCGGACCCGAAACCGGGGTTCGCCCCCTCTTCGTTCTTCGCTGCGGCCCGGTCATTCCAAATATGGGAGGGGCCACTCAATGAAGAGTTGTGCCGGCGTTTTAGTGGGACTGTCCGTTGTAGTCTTCCTTGGGCTTTTTGTGCTGGCTTTCGAGTTCGATCCGAACGCTCTTTCGGAACCTGGAAAAGTAGAAACGATTGCCGCCACCATGACACTGCGCGTTCTCGTTTGGCAAAGAGCAAGGAGCGAGGTCGTTCCGCCGGCTCCAGCCGACCGGCAGGCGAGTATTGACGAGGGCGACAAATTGTACGGCATCGATTGTGGCGATTGTCACGGCCTGGATGGGCACACACTAACTGACGAAGGACGATGGATGTATCCGAGGGCCGCGAATCTTATTTCGACCCAGGTGCAAAAATACTCGGACCGAGAACTGTTCTGGATCGTGAAGAATGGAATCCGGTTCACCGGCATGCCCGCTTTTGCGAAGGTAGAGACAGATGAACATGTCTGGAACCTGATTGACTATCTGCGTAGTATCCCTCGTAGTGAGCCGGCCAATAGACTGGCATCAGACTAGAATGCGAAAGATGAAGCGGTGATATCGGCAAACTTGAACGCGTGTGCGACATGCAGGAGTCAGGGCGTCAGTACCACACAAGTTCTGCAGCGACCTTGTTGTCGGGTCGTAATTGGCCAGCCGTAGTTTATTGGGATATCTGACCTTGCGGAGAAACAGTTCTGATGATGACTCAATCGAACACGAAAAACCTGGCAGATCGAAAGCTATCCCGTTTCCGAATTGGAAGTCTTGTATTTATAGTCATCTTGACAGTCATCGTTTTTCTGCTCGACCAAAGCATGGTTCATCACCGCTTCTTTAGAGGCGGCTGGATGAGCCCTTCCGGCGTCCTAAGACCATAGCGGGGGATGAAAAGCGCCTTGGTGGCGGCTCCGAATGGTGCCAGGCTACGCGTTCCTTAACGCTAACATCTCTTGGAGAAGGTCCTTTCGCGATACGTCGCTGCATTTTGTGCCTCTTCCAAAATGAAACAAACTTGAAGTGACGCCCTTTATTATCGGCTTTTCGTTTAATGCGTTTGCAGCTTTTGTGTGGCATGTGGAGACGCATGTGTCCAAAAGGGGACAGACAAGGAATTTAGGTCTGTCTAACTTAGGTGCTGGCTGGCTTAGGTTTTATTGCGACGGAAGCGCAGATAGACAAATCCATGTACGGTCGCGATGTAGACCGCCGCGAAATTCTTGACGGAAAAGTTGCGGCGCCTGCGTCAGCTCGAATGCTGCTGCACGAACTCGGCGGATATCTCCATGAAGCCAAACTTAATTCGTAATCTCGAAACGGTGGAGCTTTAAATTGCCCCACTCTCATGGTATGTCGCGCAAGGGTTCAGTCCGACACGACAAGAACACTTTACGAGTCGTTTTACGACAGTTGTCTTCAAACGTGATGAGCTTGGGGCCGCGCATCAGAGGAGGAACCCAAAGCATCCTTGGCAATCGATAGCTGGGCTTGGATCGTTTGGCCACTAAGAAGCTCGTGCAACATGGTTTCGACAATTCCGCGACGCATCATCGAGGCGTATCGACTGTTTCTGATTTCAGCATAATGAAAATGGCGTGGAACACCATATAGATACAAATGAAGCGTCAGCATGCGGAGGCGATAAATGACAATGAGTGGGAGAGACGTCCTCTTAATCGGACCCTATTTGCGAAGTGCACAGGCATTGACGGGTCGTCTGCACCAATTGGGACTCCGATGTCATTTTGCCGCCAACATTCGAGAGGCCTCTGACCTGTTGAGCTCGCAACCGGTCAATCTTGTGCTTAGTAATACGAATCTGCCCGATGGAACTGTCTTTGGCCTGCTGATGGCTTTGGCAGGCCTTCCGGTTACAGCGTTTCTTTGTTTACCGGTCGAAAATGGATGCTTTTGGCTGCCTGCCATCGATCATGGAAAAGAGTGTTTGGGAGTGCCGGCTCTGCGGCCATCGGAGTTTGCGAGGACGCTCGAAGCAATGACTCGGTCTTTAGCCGCCGAGCGGCAGTTCAACAAGTCGATGATCGGGATGGCGTGACCTTCGCGGGGATTGGGCTATCCGAAAGATGCCTCTTTCTCTTCGAACGCTGGAACACAGTTTTAGTCCACAGAAAGAAAGGAAACCATGACACACCATTCTTCACATGCACCCTCCATCACCGATTTGAATCTCGTATCGGTCCATGAATTGTTTGAACACACACAAGACGTATTCAATCTGATTGGCCGCCGCGCTTTTGAGATTTTCGAGGGTCGCGGACATGTGCACGGAAGCGACCGGGAGGATTGGCTTCTCGCGGAATCCGAACTACTCACTCCGGTGAAGTTCCACCTCTCGGAGTCCGGCGATCAGCTTGTTGCGCGGGCCGAAGTTCCTGGGTTCAACCGGGAGGAGATCAAAGTGAGTCTTGAACCGCACCGGCTGAGAATCAGTGGCAAGGCCGAGCCAAGCAAAGACCATTCGTCTGAAAATCACAGCCACTCGCACCGGCACGCTCAACTGATATTTCGCGTTATCGATTTGCCCTGTGAGGTAGATCTCTCGGAGGCCAAGGCGACGCTCAACGACGGCACACTCGAAGTAGTGATGCCGAGAGCGGCTCCTGTTAAAAGCCTTCGGGTGGAGACGAGGCCAGGCTTGTCTTCGGAAGATGAAACTTCGGCCCAAGAAACCGGCGGAATCGAAGCCGCAGGCAGCTGGCCGGTTGTCACTGGAGCTAACGAGCCGCTGGTCAAGGTGAAAGTGGCGGCGAGGAGGTAGCGTCGCACGCTGAAACCAGTTTGAAACGTTCAAATTAAGACGCCTTCCACGGAGGAAGTAAGGCGTGTCAACCAACTTCCTCTAATCGATCGATAAAAGTTCAGTGCTATCAAGCGGAGGCAACAATGTTCGCCTACGGAGTCATTCTCGCCATAGTTCTTATCGTAGGGCTTGTGGGGTGTCTTCCAATTTGGCCACACAGCAAGAACTGGGGCTATTACCCAATCGGCGTCGCAAGCGTGATCATGGTTGTTATGATTATGTTCCTCAAACAGTTTCTTTGGCAGTCCGACAATGGAATCTATGCCACCCGCGAAAAAAGGTTTCACTGGTGAGCGGTGAAAGATCGCCTCAAATAGCAGAAGTCAGCTTGACCTGGCGATGAGTGATAGATGCCGGACCAATGGCGAGCAGAATGTGAGAACGCTGAAAGAAGGATGGACAATGAGTACGAAAGCAATTGAGAAAATAACGATCCACCTGAATGAACCTCGCGTCCCTACTGGCGGAAGCCCCCCGCCCAAGACCAATTATCGGCTGCGGTGGGTGTTGTTTGGGGTGAGCGCAGGTATTGTCGTTCTGGCGGTCCTACTAGGCTTAATCCAAAAGTGGCTCTGGATGAAGGAACTCAACTACGTGGGCATCTTCTGGACCCTGCTATCCGTCAAGTGGGTAATGTTTGGCGCGGCCTTAGTCTTTGGGGTTCTCTATCTGTGGACCAATCTCCGGTTCGCAGCAACGAGCATCGACATTTCACAGGAACATATCCCTTCCAAGAAGGTTGTGATTGCCTTGTCCGAAGCAGGCGGCAAAATCAACCTCGATCTGAGCGCCAAGTTGTTGATGTGGGGAATCGGTGCACTTGTCGCGTTCGCCTCCTTGATATTGGCTATCAGTGTTTCGACTCAATGGGACACCTACCTACGCTTTCGTTACGGTGGGTCGTTCGGGATGGCCGACCCGCTCTTTGGAGTTGACCTCGGCTTCTACTTCTTCCGTCTTCCTTTCTACGAGCTACTGCAGGGCAGCCTTACCATTCTTACGGTTGCCGCTCTCGCGATACTTGGTTTTGTTGCCGTCCTCGGACAACGGCAGTACAAACCCGGCCAAAAAATCACGATAGGTGACAGGACATCACGACACCTGACCGTGCTTCTCTTCATTTTGGCCGCCAATCTCGGGTGGGGCTTTTATCTGGATCACTACGAACTTGTCTATTCGACCCTCGGAGTCGTATACGGAGCCGGCTACGCAGCCGCGCACGTGACCAGGATCGCGCTCTGGGGTATGGTCGGGGCCTCGGCTCTGGCATGCGCGCTTCTCGTGCCTACATTTTTCCGTCCACGTGTTAAAGCGGTGGCTGCAGGCATTGGTATCTATATGGTGCTGTATCTAGTTGGAGTACTCGCGGTGCCATACTTGTATGAGGCGTTCGTCGTTCGACCCAGCGAGCTAAGCCTTGAGGCACCCTACCT